>ERZ1034917.50-NODE-50-length-106861-cov-69.388480_pt1 | contig 106861 bp, 71 predicted proteins | sample MGYA00520605_ERZ1034917 | MGnify/ENA primary metagenome ERZ1034917 (study PRJEB33766, sample SAMN09781784) | gut metagenome | biome: gut microbiome | host: Homo sapiens | place: Madagascar | study: EMG produced TPA metagenomics assembly of the PRJNA485056 data... | reverse complement strand
TTGCAGAACTTAATGATGTAACCACCTATAAAGAGAAGAAAGAAGCTGAAGACTCCATAGACCATCTTTTGGAACAATTAAGATTGGAGAACCGTCAAATCGTGATCTTAATTGATGAGTATGACTGTCAGATGACAGCCAACATCAATAATGAGACTCTATATAAGCAATTCCAGGAAAAAATCAAAAGCTTTTATGCCAACATCAAAGATAAGTTTGCAATTAAGTTCTTAGGAATTACTGGTGTCACCAGATTAAAAGATGTATCAATCTTTTCAGTTGGCTCTGATATCAACGATATCACTAATGACAGTGCCTATTCTCAGATGATAGGTTTTACACGTGATGAGATTAAAAAGTACTACATTGATTATTTAAAGTTGGCAGCCTCCTATGAGAACAACTGTAGAGTTGAAGAAGTAACTGACACTCAGATTGAGTCTATGTTAGATATGATGGCTCAAAACTATGATGGTTACTGCTTTGATGAATTCTATAAAAAGAAAGTATTCAGTACTTGGTCTGTAAATAAATTTTTCCAAAGTGCGGTATCTAATAAATTTGTATACTTTGGAGAGTACTGGTACGACAATGGTGGCTTACCTTCAATCCTAGTTAACTATTTAAAAACACATGAACTCAATATTTTTGAATACTTAGATAAGGATAAGTTCTTAAAAGTATCCAGTGATGATTTTAAAAATCCTACAGCATTAACCACAATCAATCAAAACGTACTGATGTGTCAGACAGGATATTTAACTTTAAGATCAGATCTTAATAAAACCTCTACAGTAGCATTAGGTATTCCAAACGGAGAAATCTATAAAGCCTTAAACAGATTGCTTGCTAATAACATTTTTAAAGGAAACACTGATATCACTGATGACTATGGTAGAAGCCTGTTAGAAGTAGGCACTGTTGATGACATCATCAACCTCTTTAACAGTGCTTTAAACTCTGTGTCCTATGACAATTATCCAATCGTGTCAGAATCATCAGTACAGAATATGTTAAAGCTTTACCTGTTAGGTGCACATCAGAAAGTACTATCTGAAGTTCATGAAGCAAAGGGTAGAGCTGATTTAGTTGTAAATACAGATAACAGAAGAATTGTCTTTGAATTTAAGTATGCAAAAAATGAGACTGAAGCTAAGTCAAAACTACACGATGCAGTAGAACAGATTAAAACACGAGACTATGGCAATATTGTGCCTAATAAAACAGAGCTTTTAAGAATAGCAGCTGTCTTCAATGCTGATCCTAAAGTAAGAGCTTTTACTGAGTATCAGGAAGTTTAAGCTTACAATGAATTTTAAGTGCAAAACTTAACTGAATAATACCTACGTATCCTAAGCGCCACATAAGGCTAATCATGTGGCGCAATAAGTCCTAAGAGCATGAACCAACCTAATACCTGTCATTTTTTTTAATCATGAATTAGCTGTTTAATCCTAAGCGTGATTTTCAAAAGGTATTTATTTACTTTTTTTATACACCAATCTAAATCTGGAACGATGCCTTTATAAGATTAGTTCATAAGGTAAGGCAATGATTATTTTCTTCTAAATTCCTCAATCCTTAATTTCTCTTAGATCTTTGTACTTATAGCCTTACCTTTCAAATTTTAGTTAAAGACCATGTTGCTACCTGCAACTAGGTTATACAAATCAAAATCTCATATATCGGAGTTTATAAAAGCAAAGAGCAAAGTTGTAGCTAAGATCGGTTTATTAGATAAAAAGAACGATAAAAGACTATCAATAAAATACCTGCTAAAGGTATTAGACCATAAAAGCGAGTGTAGTATGAAATTTAAAGACAGCTTAAAAAAACTCAAGTTCAAATTTAGAACCCATCCTGTGTTCAGCTTTGCTTTCATCATTGCAACAGCATTTGTAGTGCTTAGCTTTGCACTTTGTTTTACAAGAATGAGTTTTGTAAAACAATGCGAAAACGGTGATATTGCAGCATGTAACAGAGCCTGTGCTATCAAAGGCAGAACTGCCTGTGCAAATCTTGCGTTTTACTATCAGCAGGGTATTCATGTAAGAAAAAATGAGCAAAAAGCTCTTTATTATTACCAAAAATCGTGTTCTCAAAAGTTAAGCTACGCTTGCAGACAGGCTGAGCAAATAGAAAAGCAACTTAATTATAAGATCTTAAACAATCAGTAGAAAATTACTAAAGGCAGAACACGGCAAAAAACATTTAATTTGGAGAAACCTATGGTTAAAGCAGTTGCTAATAGTCATCCTATCTACAATTAGGAATGTATCTTATGAAACTAACACAGCACTAACACAGCGATGGTGTTTTCTTATGAAAGTTCATATAAGCATGCAATGCCTATGAGTAAAACTGATGAAAACTTGAAAAACGGATCAGTGCGCATTTTTGACTAAAAAGCCATCTCCAAGATGTCCTGTTTTGCTTAAAACAATTGGAGATTACAACCTTATGACGTGTATGTACTTACATTATTATTGAAGTTGCACCAGTTAATTTGTATGTTACGTCGAAGAGAATTTTAGGAGATATCTTATGATTTCACTTATTGATTTTGTTAAAGCATTTAATTCAAATCTAGAATATAGGATTTTGATTGTGGTTGACGAAATATGCGATGTATTTAGTGGAAATAAAGAAGAATTTATTAAACGAGTACAAAATCCATATTGCTTCCAAGATTATTATGTACAACATGTCGATTTCGATGTTGGTTATGATGACGATTATGATAACAGTAAATTGGTTGAAGATGGATACTGTTTATACATTGATGCTGATACTACTGACAACCTTGATGATTTTACCTTAGATGGCTTAACCTGGGTTGAAAAAGAGTTAAATAGAAATAACTATAGAACCAATAAATACAAAATCAGCAATGTAATTTCAGAAAACAATATTGTTAAATCTTTTAACGTTGAGAAATGTGAATGAAACTTAAAGGATCTGAAAACAGTATTCTGCATGGCTTAATGGAAGATATTACCATCAATAAAGAGCAAGTTCTTTTTTATTGAGTTACGGTAAACATCTAAATGATAAGACAAGCAAATTCATAATTTTGTGGCAGGGCTAAACATTGAATACGTCAAGCCATTGAAAACGTCAAACAAATTCAAGAACGTCATCAACTTTACCTGATAACAGCAATTATGCTAAAGCTCTAGCTAGCAAAGAATTATCAGTAGTGTATTCTTACTTCTTATTGGATGTAGCTGCTTAAAAGTTGCTGCTGGATTACGTTTGATTTTTGCCATTTAAAACTCCAATTAAGTCGTAAAATGATATCAGACTTAATTGGGTTTACACGAAATTTATTTCACTCTCAGATTTTTACCTAATCTTTAGAGTCTACTTAAATCTTTAGAGTTAATTAAATCTCGTAAGATTAAGCCATATCAAGCTATATATAAGGTAGCCAGATCAAATCTTAGAATTAACTATTACACGAGTGAGTCTTACTTGGTACCAAAGATTCTGTCACCAGCATCACCAAGACCTGGGCAGATGTAAGCATCTTTATTTAACTCTCTGTCTAACTGACCTACGTAGATCTGAACATCAGGGTGAGCTGTTGCAAGTTTTTCTAAACCCTCTGGAGCTGCAATGATGCATAAGAACTTAATCTTTTTGCCGCCTTTTTCTTTAATCATATCTACAGCATCAACAGCTGAACCACCAGTTGCTAACATAGGATCTAAGATCACACAGGTTCTCTCTTCAAGGTTCTGTGGTAACTTGCAGTAGTAAGGTACAGGTTTGTGAGTTACCTCATCACGGTACATACCAATGTGACCGATTCTAGCTGAAGGTACTAAAGCATCAAGACCTGGTACCATACCTAAACCTGCTCTTAGAACAGGGATAATAGCAAGCTTTAAACCATCTAACATTGGAGTCTTGCACTTCTCAAGAGGAGTCTCAACTTCAACTTCTTTTAAAGGTAAATCGCTTAAAGCTTCATAAGCTTCTAGCATTGCAATTTCTTCAATTAAAGTACGGAACTTGTTAGTAGAAGCCTCTTTATCTCTTAATAAAGAGATCTTGTGCTTGATAAGAGGGTGCTTGAAGATTGTAATGTTAGGCTGTTTTGTAAAATCCATTCTATTTATCCTTTTTTTAATCTACTAAATTTTAAAATTTGTCTATACCTTTATCTGTAAAGAAAACTGTTTTAAAAGTCAGTTATCTAGAAGTAGCTTTCTATAAAAGTGCTCTTCTGCCAAGATAACTCTCAATAAAAATAACTTTCTACCAAAGTAACATCAGTAAAAATAACATTCAATAAAAGAACAGACAATGTCTGTTCTTTTAACTTACAAGGCTAAGCCTTGTGGTGGATCTCGTTTTCAATGACGTTCTCATCGAAAACGTATTTGTTTCCAGGTAATACTGCATTTAAAACAATACCTGCAATTGCAGCAATAGCAAGTGAGGTTAAGGTTACAGAAGTACCAAAAACAGAGAAGGTTAAACCGTCTTTAAAGCCTAAGCCTGACACGAAGATCACAGCTGCAATAATTAGATTACGTGACTTTGAAAGATCAACTTTATTCTCAACAATGTTTCTTACACCAATAGCTGAAATCATACCGTAAAGAATAAAGGAAATACCTCCGATGATAGCTGTTGGCATGGTTGAAATGATAGCTGAGAACTTAGGTACTACAGATAAGATAATAGCTAGTAATGCTGCCATTCTTACAACCTTAGGCTCATAAACTTTTGACATAGCAAGAACACCGATGTTCTCACCATAGGTAGTATTAGCAGGACCGCCGATGAAGCCTGCAAAGGCTGTAGCTAAACCATCACCTAATAAGGTTCTGTTAAGACCAGGCTTTGCAATAAAGTTCTTACCCACAGTAGCAGAGATTGCTGACATATCACCGATGTGCTCCATCATGGTAGCAGCTGCAATTGGAGCCATTACTAAGATAGCGGTTAAATCAAACTTGCACATCTGGAATGGTGGAAGACCTACCCATGAAGCACTAGATATTGAGGCATAGTTAATAATTGCTGAGCCATCAGTATTAGTAAAGCCTGCTATATCCAAGATTAAAGCTACGATGTAGAGTAATACCACGCCCATTAAAATGGGGATGAGCTTTAACATGCCTCGTCCCCAAATATTAAATACGATAACGGTTAGAATTGCAGCTAAGGCTAATGGCCAGTTAACAGCAGAATTTGAAATAGCAACAGGAGCTAATGACAGACCAATACAAACAATCATTGGTCCTGTAACAACAGGAGGTAGGAATCTCATGACTTTGGCAATACCAACTAATTTAATAATAGCTGCCATCACAAGATAAACTAAACCTGCGACAACCACACCACCACAGGCATAGGCTGCTTTATCATTAACACTCATGGTTGCATACATGCCAGTGTTAAAGTTTGCAATAGTATAGAAACCGCCTAAGAAAGCAAATGATGATCCTAAAAAGGCAGGAACCTGTAACTTAGTGCACAGGTGGAAGATTAAAGTACCGGCACCTGCGCAAAATAAAGTAACAGAAACTGTAAGACCAGAGGTTAATTCTTCACCTGTAGCATCTTTAAAAAAGCCCATAACTAGGATTGGTACTAAGATAGTAGCACCGAACATAGCAAACATATGCTGAACTGCTAAGATCAGCATCTTCTTTTTATTGAGCACAAGGGGAGTTTCAATAGTATTGTCTGTGTTATTCATAAAGTTGTCTTTTAGGTAAGGTTGTACAGCAGCTGTATTCATACAGCATTATTTAACTGCTTTAAAAGCACAAAAGCGCAATCTTATCAGAGTAAGCTAATCTTGACTATAAAATAAGAATGTCTAAAGTCATTTCGTATATGTAAATAGTCAAATAGGTAAGTAGACTAACAGTAAGATGATACTAAGGTCTTACCACTCTAACTATTACCTCACAAAACTCAATAAGCAAGCCACTTTTAAATCAGTCAGAAGAATTTTACATCAAAATAAAGAGGGCAAACTTTCTAAATATAAGAGGCTTCGAGCACATGTGTGGGTAAAAGCAGAAGTCTCTGAATAATATATTTTACCCTTTAAGTTCATTTAACATGATCTTAAAAGCTCTTTGGAAACTTTAATTGAAAAGAACTTGCCTACAAAAATAGTCCGTATGAGGAGCATATTCTTAATACCATTGAGACTAAACTCAGCAATGCTAGAGTTTAGTCTATAAACAACAAGATTAAGTTGTTTATCCGTAAAGCCTATGGCTTTAGAAACATCCAAAATATGCTCGATATGATCTTACTTGGTTGTTCAAATATTTTTATTCCACTTCCTAATCGAGGTGGTATAGGGTTGAAAGTAGCTTAGATTAAGGATCTAACCGTGTTCAACTTTCTTTATTTACCCACTACCATTCACGCCCCCCCTTTTTTTTCTGATCTATTGTTATAGATCGGGAGCCTTCATTCTTATGTATTGTTAGAATGCTATGACAACCATGGTTCTAGGCTCTCCCAGGTTAATTCAAGTATTCTTTTTCCTCGTTTAATTATAATATCCTCATTCCATTCGCAATCATTGCAATTCGAAATTGCTTCAGCAAATTGTATATAACTGTCATGTTTCTTTTTAATTTTTATCAATGATTGTTTATCATCTTCAGAAAATTGATTAATCATTTGATCTGAGCTTTGTATTGTTTTAGTCGATAAAAATTGATAAATTATTTTTTTTGTCAGCCCAACATTTATTCGATAAAGAAGTGTTTATATCTCCAGGTAAAAGAGTGAGGTTTCCTATGTAATTATATGGGTAATTATCATTATCATCTTTTTTATAAATACTTGCAAAATGCTCTTCTTTCCAATTATCATTATTTTGTGGCGCAATATGTTCGATTGTAGAGCAAAGATCAGAATCCCAGATATCCTCAGTTAAAAACTTTTGTAATTCTTTTTTTCCTTTTATTCTCAGACAATTATCTTGAGGATCAATGTCAGTGCAATCCTCTGCAGCTAACAGAATAAAACGAGCTATATCTTTATTTATAACATAAATAGGAATGTAAACAGCTTTATTAATCCAATCATCTTTATTAATGACCTTTTTTTGATCTAATCTGTTCTTTAGTGATTCCTTCAATTCATTTAAGGAAAAATTATTATTTGAAGACTTAATGAAGCAAAATTTGTTATTGAGTAATTGTCTAAATATGTCATCAATCCCATCCGTATCTAGGCTGGAGCTTCTATATAGCACGAAAAAAGCTGTTACAGCCTTCACTACATCATTAAATTCAGAGATGCTGTCTGATGTATAATTATTAAATTTTGCTTTCTGGTAAAAACGTGTTAACAGAGGAACCACTACTGAAGTTTCGGTCTTTACAAGAAATTTTAGGCATAATTTTGCTGATTCACTATCCCTTCCTTTTGATAATAGGCTAAAGTCAGGCTTATCTTTGTTCCAAAATAACTTGTAAAATTCAGCTGTATCTGAGAGTGTTCGGAGAAAAGAGTATTTTTCGTCTGTTGACTTATTTTTGAACTCTTTTAAAAATTCTCTTTGGTATTTTACAGTTTTAGATAGCTTTCTTCCGTCATAGCAATTTCCAAAAGAAATTAATAACTCTTTTGTGGATTTTTCTTCATCTTTAGTACTTTTTAGATAGCAGTCAACTTCATCTAAAAGTTCCTTTTCTTTAGAATCTTTATAATTTTCAATTCCTACAGTGTCGATTACCTGAGGTTTGAATGTTTCGAACGCAGTTAATGGTGATCCTGTTGTATTCAGGGATTCAAAAATATCAAATGCGTAGTCTTCTTTTGTTGTAGTAATAACCGTTAGACAAATGCGATTTAATACGAATGCTGCGAATGATAATAACCTGATTTGATTACAGAAGATTGTATCAGATCCCTCAAAGAGAATGTCTTCAACAGGTTCCGGAAAATTTAATGATTCATCAATTCTTTTAAGAATTTCAGATTTTTGAAGAGACCTATAATCAGGAATATCTGTTTCATTGTTGTAGGCATTTTCTTCGGTAAATAGAATATTTAGCTTTTTTCTAAATGTATTTACTGCTTTAGAAATAGAACCTTTCTTTTCATCATCTTGAAGATCTTTTAAATAATCATAAAAATATCCCTTTTCAATGCTCTTCTTTAATTTTTTATATTCAGGATCTTTTTTAATAGACTGCATTTTTGAATTATCTTCAGTCCAAGAATCTTTTATTTGAGCTTGAACCCGTACATAATTGAAAAGAAATTTAGCTATCTGTGAATTATATGTTGCATTATTTCTTTTCCATCGATCTTCGTATGCTCTGATCATTCTAGGATACCAATGGAAATCATTTTGCGCATTTCGGTTAAAGTAAAACAAGCAATCTATAATTTTTGTTAAAAAATTCTGTTGTTGGTCATCAATCCAAATCAATGATTCGTTATCTATATTGTTATACTTGAATTTATCTGAAAATAGAGGTGATTTACACTTTACAAATTCACTAAAAATTCTTTCGTGAATTATTGTTAATAATATCAATAAAGTTGTTAATCTTTGTTGCCCATCTATAACTACCATCACCTTATTTGGAGCGTCGTTCAAATCATCTTTTGATAATACTGATTTTTTTATATCATCTATCGTAATTACTGATCCTAAGAAAGTAGCTGATAAATTAGGCTCATCTGTTTTGACAAGGTTATTAAATCCAAGTAGTATGTCATCAAATAACTTCTCTAATTCAGTATTTCCCCATCGGTATGATCTTTGATATATAGGAATAAAATATCCTGTTGATTCAGAAAAAACATCTACTAAAGTTTTTGAACATGCATCCGAAAAGTTTTTGAGATCAAGCATAATTATCTATCCTATATTGTTGGTCAATAACCTTAAAGTTTTTTCTAATATTGAATAATCGTCGTCTGAATTATAATATCCACAACTAATTCTTACTGTCCCACTTGGAAATGTGCCCAAAAAAGCATGTGCTAAAGGTGAACATTGCAATCCTGTCCTACAAGCTACATTGTTTTTACAAAATATTGTAGCAACTGAGTCACTTGGGTAATCTTCGATGGTAAATGATAATATTCCGACTTTTTTTTTCTGTGGGACAATTATCTTTATTATTGGATAATCTTTGATTAGATTCAATAACTTTGTATAGTTATTCTGTTCCTTCTCAAAAATATGAGATATACCTACTTTGTTTATCCATTTTAAAGCAGCATTTAGTCCTGCTATTGCCAAAATATTCTGGCTTCCAGCTTCATACTTAATAGGTATTTGCTCTGGCATAAATGGATTTGAACTTTCAATCCCTGTTCCTCCATATATTAGGGTGGATAATTCTATATCACCGTTTGAAATGAATCCCGCAATGCCAAACGGACCATACAAAGTCTTATGCCCTGCGAAAATAGCATAATCAGCTTGAACATCAACTAAGTTTGTATCGAGCAATCCAGCCGTTTGTGCCATGTCGACAATCGTTGTTGCTCTATATTTTTTTGCTAAAGGAAAAATCTCTTCAATTGGAGCAATCACTCCACAAACATTACTTGCATGACTAACAATTACTACATCAGGATGATTTTCTTGAAATTGGTACTTTATTTTTTCAAGATCATATGAAATATCTTGTCGATTTACTGCTAACTGTATTATCTTCAGATCATATTCTCTTTTTAAGTAGTTCAAAGGTCTTAAAACAGCGTTGTGCTCAAAAGGAGTTATGTAGACTATTTGTCCTCGTCTCCATTTTAACCCTCTGATAACTTGATTTAGCGCTATAGTTGCTGAAGGCTCGAATATTACTGTTTTGCCCTCACAGTGAAACAGTTGTAACAGTAGTTCTCGAGTTTCTTTTGCCAGAGCAGAAGCTGTGTTGGCTGAATTATAGCTACCTCTTCCAACATTCACTCCATTTGTTCTATAAAATTTATCCATAAAAGAATAAACTTCTTCTGGTTTTGGAAAAGTAGTTGCTGCATTGTCAAAATATGCAATATGCTTAGAAGATTGACCTAACATAGTGTTTTTAAAACCTCAATCAGAATTTGTCTTTTTTCTGCCTCAGTAATTGATTGCCCCATGTCTTCAATACTACTCATTATTTCATTTTTTAATAACTGTGTTATTTCGTTACATTCAACATGAGCAAATGTTTTGCTTACTTTATTTCCATTTTTATCTATCCATGTAAGTATGTATGAGAGTTTATCAGCATCAGGTTCTGTTGATGATGTAATATTAAAACGATCAACATCACTTTTTATAGATTCAATCTGCTTCAAAAAGTCTTCTATTGTTTCGTTTGACCAATCTTCAAACCTTAATCCAGTTGCTGTTTTGGATAAAGTCAGAACTAATGTAGAATCATCATTACCTACGTTGTATAAACAATTCATTATTGAGGTCTTAAAAGAGTCAAATACGTGCTCTTTAGTTGATTCTTTTAGATTATCTGTCCAATCTTTTACTAAAGATGTCAGCGAAGCTGCTGAGGGGGCATTAGACTTAAATATCAGTTTTAACTCGAGAATTAATACTTGTGTTAAATTTACAAGCACAGAGTCAAACATCTTTTTAGTACTTGCAATGTTTTTAAGTAATTCTGGATTATTAAGCTCTTTATTAAAAATTTCAGGAATTTTTGAGAAAATAAAATCGTAAGAGTTTATTGAAAAGTTTTTTAACGAATTCAAAAATTTTATTTTTGGAAATGGAATATCTTCATATTTATCTTTTCCCAAATATATTGACTTACTTTCTTTTACATATTTTGGTAAAGATAGAAACCAAGATTGCATAGCTTGCACTACATTGTGGTAACTATAGTTGTTGATGTTACTTTTAGGTAAATAATCTTTAAAAATCTTAGCTAGAGATTTTATGTAATTTACCTTATTTTCATCCCAATTTTGTAGCCTTGCACTATACAACATAGGATCATTGTTTATGCTAATAAGAGCCTTTTCATCGATTTTTATTTCTTTGTCGTTAGAGTAAAGTGCAATTTGATTAAGTATATTATGGATAACAACAGCGATGAAGATAGGAATTACGCCTTTTTTTAACCCAATTCCGAATTTTGGAGATGTTAGCTTTTCATACAATATAGAAAAAGATTGTTTTTCTACAGAACAAGAATTAAAAAAGTTTTTTATGACTTGAATCACTCCGTTAACATTTTTATCCTTTGATTCATCACAAATTACAGGTTTTTCATAAAAATTTTCGATAATACCGGTTTCTGTAAGAATACTTCTTGCAATTGCGCCTTCTTGAGCAGAAGATCCTAATCCCAATTTAGGAAGTAGTGGTTCAGTCAACAATCCTGCTATAACTTTTGCGCTACTATTGGCAGTTGTGGTAGATATTTCGTTTCTATTTATAGTTTCATTGTTGATGATTGGGGTTTTATTAAATTTGTCATCACAGATTTTTGACAAAAGCGCAGAAAAATGTGATTTTCTCCATATGCTTTCAATTTTGTTGTTGTATATAAAATCAGACTTCCCGAGTTCAGGTCTTAAGTAAATGTTAATAAAATTGTTTATAACTTCATCTAAGTCATCTCGAATAATTTCGAACTCTGAAATCAAGGCATCATCATCTTTAGATTCTTCTATTAACTCAATAATAGCTTTGTATTTGAAGATCAAGTCTCCTAGCCTGCTGAAGTGCTTAGGAACAATAAACACTCCTAGAGCTGGACTTCTTTCCAAATTTAATAAATGTTCTTTTGCTTTATGAAGTTGCTCAGAACTTGAAGGGAAAATAGCATAGACTACTCCGTCAGCATTTGCCATCGTTACTTTTAAATCCCAGTTAGTTACATCTAAAAGTTCATCAACAGAAATAAACTTAAAAGAAAAATATCTAATTAAAGAATTTTCTTCATTATGCGCAGTAGGATACAAATAGATATCACTAGCGTATTCTTGGAGAATATCTTCAACATTTTCTCTGTTCTTTATTTTTATAATTTTATTTTTTATGATTTTTTGAACATCTTCTGAAGATGGAGCTTTTAGTTTTAGATAACCATTGCTTTTTCTTGCATATAGAACAAATTCTTTATTTTCTAAATCACTTATTGCTTTTAGAACGTCGTTCTTTTGTTTTGAAGGGAACAAATTGTATATTGTTGCTGGATTTGGTTCTATATAGTTAAACTGATTAACTAGATAGAATGTAGCTATATCTTTTACAATTTTGCATTGTAAAGAATTATCTTTGATTTTGACTAGAATACTATTAACTGTTGAGTATACTTTATAAATATCTGATGTATAAACTTCCTTTTTTATTAAAGGTTCAAAATAGTCATAAATTGAGTCTGGCGTTATTAAATTCTCATCACTTTCAATAAAATCAGGTCTACTTATCAAATACGAAAGGGTATTTTTGCCATTATCTGACAAAAATGTAAAAAGAGTTCTTTCGTTTTGTGCAACTAATTCAGATAATCTTGGCAATATAAATGTCGAAACAGGATGCAAAGGGTAACATTCTTTAGATATTTTTCTTTTTTGAGTTTCATCAAGATCATTAAATATTTTTTGTTTTTTTATCAAATTATCTAGATGTTCAAACAGTTTTTCATGTTCTGTAACGAATGTTGCGTAAAAATCATTTGTTTTACAAATAGCTTTACTCATTACATCGTATAGTTGACCATAATTACTTTGCATTTCTATATGATTAAATCTTTCTGAAACACCTCTCCATCCATCCACCTTTTCTTTAGGTAATTGATCTATGTAATTTTCAATGTCTTTATGTGCGATTAATAATAAGTGAAGTTGATCTTGCTTTGATCGATTTGCTTTTTCAGCAAAATCCTGAAGCATCTTGATATCAGAGTTTGAGGTGTCTTTAATGTTTGACTCTAAATATTTACTAAATTCGTCATACACTACGAAAATACCAGTGTACCCTTTGGGTTTAATTGTTTTTATGACATTTGTGTATAATTCAACTACATCAACACCGCCAAATGGGTTGAAAACACCTCCAGCAGAAAGTTGAGGATATAGGTCAACAAATTTGTCATAAGCTTCACTGTCAAAATGGTTTAATTTTATTTTGAAGTCTTCTAAAGAAACAGGTCTAATCAATTTGGAGAAATGTTCTGCTGTTTCTTTATACTTGTCTTCCCATTTTTGTATATGTTTTAATGCTGCGTGAAAATGGGTGTCTGGTAAAAGTTCCTCCATTCCTGCTTCTTTTAGTGCTATTTGTATAGCGCCTAAAAATGATTGATTCAAACTATTGCTACTACCTTGAATAACTACAGGAAGTAGCTTTTCATCACTTTCAATGTAAGATTTTATATAGTTAAACAGTTCTAGATTATCACTTTTTATCTCATCAAGTAATTTAGACAGTAGTTCTGCATTTTTGTCTCGTAAAAGTGATAAAAGAACAAGAATAATATGTGACTTACCTTTCCCGTAAGGACCTATAAGAATATGCGCTCTATCATTAGAATTTGAATTAGTGCTTAATATTAGCTTTTCCAAAATTTCTACAGACGATTTTGATGGAATGAAATCGGCTACCTTATCTTCATCAAACAAGTCATAGGCAAGATTTACTGATTTCTGAAAACCTGATTCGATTCTTATGTATTTATGTAATAGATCTGCCATGATTATTTTCCATTAATTGATTTATAATACAGTTCTAAACTATCAATAAAAGTCAATTTCTTTTTTAGTTTTATAACATCAAGACCTGCCGTTCTGATGACAGTTATAAGATTTAACTTTTCTAGGGAATCTAAAATTTTTGATAAGGAAAGTATGTCCAAATTAAACAGCTTACCAATGCTTTTTTCTTGTGAGAGCAGTTCACTGATTTTTATCTCTGTTTTACCTTCACATCCATATTTTTTATTAATCAAAGCAAAAAAAACGTAAGGAGAGACAGTGTCTATAGCAACTTGAGCTTTTTTAAAAATTCTGTCTTTTCCTTTACTTGAATCAGCAATTTCGATTAGCCCTAATTCATCTAAAGGACATTCGATGTTACTTTCTGGATTTACTTTTGTTGGATTTAATTTTTTTCTTAGTACGTAAGTGTTGATTAAACAATTAAAATCATCTTCTAAAGAAGAAGTTGCAGGATGCTCATTATTCATCTCTGCGTACTTACTAAGCCCAATTACAAAATCTTCTTTGTTAAATTCTGATAACTCAAACTCATTGAAAAAGTAGTACCACGCTGGAGCTAGCTCCTTATTAGAAGCCAAAAGATAGTGAACAATACATATAGTTCCAATTTCTTCGAAATATCTATCATTATCAAATATTGTTTGTCCTTCTTTTGTAGGCTTTTGTACCTTTATTCTAGGAAAATTAAGATCTTTTTGATCTTCTCTAGTTAAGCAAGTTGCTTGTAACCAATATCTCAAAGATTTGACCATATTTGTTCCTATTCCAAGAACATCAACAGGATTCTTCTGTTTTCCTGTAAAAATACTAGGATCATTGATAACATTTTTTAGACCTTTATAAAGCCAGCCTTTTCTGATGAAAAATGTCTCATGAGCTCTAAATTTCATTTTATTCTACCTGTTTAAATTTGATGGTTCTTAGGTATTTATCCATTAAACAACCACCATCTAAATATTTTGCAGTTACACATGCTTTGCAATGTTTGCACTTTAGTTCGTTAATCTTATATTTGCCAGCAATGATTGTTATAGCTCCAAACTTGCAAACAGACTCACATTTCAGGCATTTTCTGCACGCATTAAACTTTCTAATTTGGTAAGAGACCATCCTTTGTAAATCATTATGATCTTTTACATTCATTGTTTTGATTTTTACAGACTGTTCAAATTCTGAATTATTAAAAGGTTGGATTGAAAGAATCGGTATATTTGTTTTGTAGTCTAATACAATCACTTCATTAATGAGCTTTCTTCCTAACTCTTTTGAAACATTTCCAAAAGGAACAAATAAATTTAAAAAGTCGTCATCAACAGCCTTATTTATTTGGTAAATTTTTGCGTTTTCCTCAGATGTACAATTAGTGTATTTAATTTTGACATCTTCAGCCGCAATTACACCATTTCCACCTTGTCTTGCTTTCCATTTTCCAGAATCAACGTAAACTTCAGGGTCAGGTTTACCGATTTTTTTTGCAAAATCTACTAAGAAATTTCTCCACTTCTCAGATTGTTCTGACATATAGATTTTGGATAAAAATTGTGCTCTGTTATTGTTGTTTGGACAACACCAGCATCCAACGCGGTCATAACCGAGCCTGTATGCTTCATTGAAATCTACTTTATTTGTAAGCAAATAAAGCCAAACATCTACGTCTTTCCAATAAAAAATTGGAGAAGCTACAGATTGTTTTTGAATTTTTTTTGACTCTGATTGTTCTTCTATTCTGTTATATTTGCTTCGGCTAGCAGATTCACATTTTCTAACACCATAAAAAGTCAGAATCTTAGTTGAAGAACCATACAAATTATTAATTACTCTCGTAATCGGACCTGTTTTAAACATTGTGCAACACCATCTCATAACCCTTGACGGAGGTCCTATGTCATCACATACGTTTAAAAAGATCTGCTCTTTATTTTTTGCTGTTTTAAAAATCGATCTAGGGTTATTCTTTCTGAATCTTTGTACATATTCGTATGTAGTAGGAAATTCCAATGTGGTATCTCCAAATACATGTACTATTGATGGATTACTCAAAGCTCTGACGGTTAGATCCTCTACACATGAAGAATCTTTACCTCCAGAGAAAGAAATCATAAGTTGATTCAATGAATACTTTCTAGCTGATTCTTTTATAAAAGAAAATGCTTCATCTTCAATGAATTCAAACCTATTCTTATTAATCTCTATGAAGTTTGAAATGAATTTATTAAAAACAGGATAATAATTCTTATTATTTAACTCTGACAGCTCTTCAAGCGTAGACACAATTGATGATACATCTTCAATTGTGTAAATCTTTGATGGTAGATTTTTTGCTTTTCCGTCTATATAATATCTACTACCGTTTGCCCATACAGAGTTATTTGCAAAATCAAAAGGTTTTGCTAATAAAATTTCTAGTAATAGTCTCTCTTCAGGAAAGACAGGTCGTAGATCTTTAGAGAGATACTTTATTTCAGAGCCACATTTTGGGCACACTAGGCTTGAGTTGTCTGTTATATATCTGATTATAGGAGATTTACAGTGATCACACCAAAAAATTTCTTGAGGTGGGCAAGGCTCTGTTTTTGAACCACAAATCTCACATTCTGTATGAGGTGTCTCTTTTTGACACTTGTCACACCACATTATATACTCCTTAAAGGATCTCAATTTGTTATATAAGATCCAACACTGGATCTTAATGATATTACATATGTAAAAAAATTTGAACCGAGTGATCGTCAATATTTGATTTGAAACTTGTATATCATTGTATTTTTCTTTCTTTATCTGCGTAATAGATATGTAATGAATTTTTTTATCCCATAATTTTAGAGTATTTGTTATATTTATTGAAGAATTTCGATCTGATCTTCAACAATCAAATACCCATAGTCAAAGGCTCTACCACCATGCTCTTTATCAAAGGTGGTAGTGGGAGTACTTATTATGTCTATAACAATAAGTACCTAGATATAGTTAGAACCATAAATGAAAAGTATGGTCTTACTGTAGCTGTATCTTCAAACAAGCTCTTCTCTAAGATTGATCTTAAAGCTGAGCTTGAGTCAGTCTTTACCGCCTTGAATACCTACTATCAAGTTTTATTTGCTGGTGTTTCATCAGGAGCTGTAGCTGCTATTGAGCAATCATCAGATATTTACGATCTTCAAAAGTTACTACTTATAAATCCACCTATTACAATTTCACTTCCAAAGATAAAGAGAGCACTTGAAACTAAGAAAGAAGCCCTCTTTAACTTTGTATTCGGATCAAATGATCCTTCATACAGATTTCTACCATTGCTTGATAATGTAAAATCACAGTCATCAATTAACCTAAAGATAGTAGACGGGGCTGACCATAATTTCAAAGGTATGGAAAGTGAGTTTAAGTCGCTATTTGTTGAATTTGTAGAAGGCTATAGTAACAGTTAATGTCAAAATAATACTAATTTGGCTTTTGATTTAGAAATATTTGATTCTTCTAAAATGTGAAGTTGTTGTTCTAATACTGTAGAAGATATTTTTTACTGTCAGAATTATTTTCTTAAAGATGGTGTGTTTTTGCTTTTACAAAAATCTCTAATTGGAAATCCTATAATTAGAATTAAATAACAAAATCAACAGCATTAGGAGGCTAGTATGCCGTTTGAAATTTTACCAACAGAAGATAATCTGATTGAGTCATATTCCAATAATTCTTTAGACAGAAATAAGTATATAGAACAGTTTTATAAAATGCTTACTTCAAATACCTCAAATTTTTCTACCATCTCATTAGATGGTAAATGGGGAAGTGGAAAGACTTTTTTTATAAAGCACGCACAATTATTGATGAGTGTTAAACTATATGAAGAAAGAAAAGCTGATTTCAAATCTATATTTGGCAAGTATGAAGGTGATAAATATTCGCCTATTAGAGGAGTTGTTTCTAACCTAGATAAATGTGAGGTTTTTCCTTTTTATTATGATGCTTGGGAAAATGACACTGATCCCTATCCTGTTCTTTCAATTCTCTATTCACTTTACAAATCTTTAGATATTGGTTCTTTAGAAGATAAGTCTATTAAAGAAAATTTAAATTCTATATTATCTTGCTTATCTATGTCTGCGCAGTTATTATTTGGAGTTCCAGATATCAATGGGGGCATTAAACAAATCAATAATGAATTTAAAAGTAGCAGAAAAAAAGAATTGCTACTTCCGATAACAGATCATCATTCTATTATTGAGTTAATTAAACAATTGATAAATGATGTTATTAATAAATCTCATTGTAAATCTATTGTTATTTTTGTAGATGAGTTGGATCGATGCAATCCTTCATATGCGGTAAGACTGCTAGAAGATATAAAACACTACTTTTCAATAGATAATGTTACTTTTGTATTTTCTGTTAATTTATCTGAACTTCAACATATGGTAAAGATCGTATATGGAGATCAGTTTGATGCCTTTAGATATTTAGATCGCTTTTTTGACATTAGGTTAAATCTTCCTGTAGCTGACCAAGAGCGCTATTTAAAAAATGAAATTTCAACATCTGAACATATAGGAATTTTAGATCATTCAATCTTGGCTGTATCCTCTCTCTTTAAGCTAGAACTAAGAGAATTTTACAAATTTAGTAGAATTGTTCTCCTTTTAGCAAAAAGCAACTCAAATTTTGAAACTCAAATTCATGAAGATCAAGTTTTTGTACTTGATATATTATTACCTCTAGCTATTGGTCTTAAATTTTATGATATTGAAAAATTCAATAATTTCATAGAAGGAAAAGATCCTTCTCCTATATTAGAAATTTTGATTCAATCTGATATACAAAGCTTAATAAAGATGATTTTTTTAGATAACAAAGCTAATTTAGAAAACAATAATGAAGGTAATATTAAAGAATTAGTTGAAGAGGCATATCAGACCGTTTTTGAAGTTAAATATAAAACTGTTGGAAAATGCGATTTTAGACGAGATTGGAAATCAATATTATTGTCTAAGGTTTGTATGATTCAAAGATAGACTCCAAGACACACCTACAATCTTAATTAGCCAGCTAAATATTGATTATCCATATATTTAAAGATAGTTGATTGATAAGTGAATAGCACCAAATCAGTGATTTTCAACTCAATCCAATCTTTTCTTGAAAATTAAATTAAAGCGTATGTATAATCAAACTACGTCCTGCATATTCAGGCGGAATCAAATTTAAGGCTATTTTAGGAATAGTTTGTACCTCATATGTTAGATAACGCAGTAGTTGTAAAGTTAAGTGGCAAAGCATTAGGCGGTGTAGAAGAACTGTCTAAACTTTTCACTGCCTGCCGTGGACAGAAATTAGTAGTTGTTCATGGAGGTGGCGTTGAGGTTGATGCTTTGTTTAAAGCTTTAAATCTTGAGGTTAAAAAGAAGAACGGTTTAAGAGTAAGTCCTTGTGAACAGATGCCATACATAAGCGCAGCATTAGCTGGTATGTGCAATAAAGGTTTACAGGCATTAGCTATTAAAAACGGTCTGAATGCTTTAGGTATGTTAGCAAGTGATGGTAAGACCATCACTGTAAGACAGTTATCAAAGGATTTAGGCATGGTAGGCGCCGTTGAACCTAACGATAAAAAGTACCTTACTTTACTTCTTGAAAACGGATATACACCAATCATTGCATCACTTGCACATGATGATAACGGTGATCTGTACAATGTAAATGCAGATGATGCTGCTTTAGCTATTGCAAGAGTATTAAATGCTCCACTGTATTACATTTCAGATGTACCAGGTGTCCTTGATAAAGAAGGCAAGCTCATCGATGAGCTTGATGAAAATAAAGTTAATGCTTTAATTGCTGATGGCACTATCTCTGGTGGCATGACAGTTAAAGTAAAGAGTGCAATTGATGCAACCAAGCTTATCAAAAAGCCTGTATACATTGCCTCATTCAAAGATCCAAATCTTGCAGAAAATCTAATCTCCCGGTCTCGGCTTGGCACAGTATTCAATGTCTAATAGCTTTTGCAGTACATAAAAGACAATGTTTTAGAAAAGAACTTTTATAAACAAACTTTTATAAACAAACATTGTCAGATTTAAAAATAAGAAATCTTAATATGTACTGCGGGCTTTAAAGCATAGTAAAAACTATTAACAGGCATTTATATATTAAAAGGCTAAGTCAGATTAAATAAATCGTGGAGACACATCTATATGCCACCTATAAATCAGAATTCATCATCATTTGTATTATTAGATGAAATCAAACAGAACACATTAGAAGAGCTTTATGACAAGGTAGTTGATCTTTATGACAAGAAGTTAATGTCAAAAGAGGATCTGACTAAGGTTAATGAAGCATTAGTTACTGTAAATCAGGTGTTCTTAAAACAGGAAAAAGCAAACTTCACCGTAAGACAGGCAACCTTAGCTGATGTTGACTCTCTTATGGATATGATTGAGTACTGGGCAAAGCAGGGACAGAATCTTCCTCGCAAAAGGAATGACATTATCCGTGGTATTCAGACCTTCGCTGTCTGTGTTAAGGATGACAAGGTAGTAGGCTGTGCCTGTTTATATGTTTATGACTCAGGTTTAGCTGAAATCAGATCATTAGGTGTTTCACCTGTAATTCAGCGTCAGGGACAGGGCAGGGCCATTGTAAATTACCTCTTAAAGAGAGCCTCTAAGATGTTCATTCAAAGAGTCTTTGTACTTACAAGAAGTCCTGAATTCTTCTCAAAAGTAGGCTTCCAGAAAACAGTTATTGAAGCTCTGCCAGAAAAGATTTTAAAAGACTGCGAAAACTGTCCAAAGCGTGAAATGTGCGATGAAGTGGCATATATCTATAATGTAAAGGATCACAACTAATATGAAAATCACCAGAAAAACTTTTGACGAGGTAATGTTCCCTTGTTACAACCCAATGAACATGGTTATTAAAAAAGCTCATGGTTCATATATTTTTGATAATGAAGGTAACAAGTACGTTGATTTAACCTCAGGTATTGCAGTTAACTGTTTAGGTCATACCCCTGAAGGCGTACAGAAGGTAATTAAAAAGACCTGCAAGAACTTAATTCATGTAAGTAATATCTTCTGCAACGAGTACACACTGTCATTAGCTAAGAAGTTAACCTCACTTACAGGTTATGACAAAGTCTTCTTTGTAAATTCAGGTGCTGAAGCTAATGAGACAGCTTTAAAGCTTGCCCGTCGTGTAGCTTTTGATGACTATGGCGCAGAGAAGAATGAGATCATCTCATTTGTAAACAGCTTCCATGGCAGAACCTTCTTCTCTGTAACCGTAGGTGGTCAGGAGAGCTATTCAGATGGTTTCGGTCCAAAGCCTGCTGCTATTACCCATATTCCATACAATGATATTGCAACCTTTGAAAAGACCATTTCAGACAAGACCTGTGCTGTAATTTTAGAGCCTATCCAGGGTGAGGGCGGTATTATTAAAGCAGATGATGCTTTCTTAGTAAAAGTACGTGAACTGTGCGATAAGTTCCATGCAGCTTTAATCTTTGATGAGGTTCAAACCGGTGTCGCAAGATCAGGTACTCTGTATGCTTATGAGCAGACACCTGTAAAGCCTGATATCTTAACCTCAGCTAAAGGTTTAGCTTCAGGCATTCCTATCGGTGCTGTTTTAACCTATGACAACTTTGCAAAACATTTTGTTCCTGGTACCCATGGATCAACCTTCGGTGGTAACGCTTTAGCCTGCTCTGTAGGTTGCTATGTACTTGATAAAGTAAGTGATAAGAAGTTCTTAGAGAATGTAAAAGCAACCTCTGAGTACATTAAAGCTGCTATCAGGAAACTTGATGAAAAGCATCATGTCTTTGATGATGTAAGAGGTGAAGGCTTACTTATGGGTCTTGTTTTAAACAAGAAATACTCAGGTAAGTCAGGTGCTCTGCAAAAAGAATGCTTTAAGCATAAGTTATTAACCTTAACCGCTCATGGCGATGTATTAAGACTGGCTCCTGCTTTAAACATTAAAAAGTCAGTTGTTGATGAAGCTATGAAGCTTTTAGATAAAGCTTTAACTGACTTTGTAAAAGACAATGCATAATAATAGGGGATTTTAATAAGATAAGAGCTTAAAAGTTTAAAAGCGAATCTTTTAAACAGAATTTAATGAATCTTATAAAATCTAAGTACGGCACTGTGTGAAATTATCAGATACATACAGTGCCTTAATTGTCTTAGTGGTAATAGCTGAAATCCACCTCAAGCTAATTTTCAAAGCAAACTCAGGATCTTTGCAAAACGCAATCAGGATCTCGGCAAACCTCATTAAAGCTCAGTGCAACTAAAATTCAAGATTGTTTCCAAACTCTTTTAAGATCACTGCAACAAAAGTTCAAGATCATTGCAAACCAATCTTAAGATTTGTGCAAACTTATTAAAAGATCATCTGAAACTTTGTAGTACTCACAATAAAAGCCAGTAACTACAATTACTCAAAATTTTATTGTGTATAATTGATAAATATGAAGTAAAACAGGAACACAATAATGAACAATAATGAATTTTTACCACTACCAGATAATCCTGGCTGTTATGAAGAGCTAAAAGACGGTAATTGTTACTTTGTAGATAAGACAGAGTTTATAAAGACTGTTTTTACAAGTTCTACAAAAGTTCTGTTGTTTACAAGACCAAGACGTTTTGGTAAGACTTTGCTCATGACCATGTTTGAGTCTTTCTTAAAGATAAATCCTGATAAGCCTTTTAATACCTCTTTACAGCAAAAATACTTTCAAGGCACCAGGATACTTGAGGACAAAGAGTTCTGTTCTAAGTTCATGGGACAGTATCCTGTTATTGATATTTCTTTAAAAGATGTAACAGGTAAGACCTTTGAAATAGCATATAAAAATTTTGCAAAGGAAATAAGCAAACTTGCAGAAAAGTATAGATATCTTTTAAACAGCCCAAAACTAGATGAAGAAGATAAAGACAAATTAAGCAAAATTCTTAAGGTAGAGTTTTTAAGGGAATTTGAGAATTCAGATTATCTGACAGGTTCATTAAGTATCATAGCTACAGCTCTTTATAAAGAGTATGGCAAGTATCCAATACTGCTTATAGATGAGTACGATGTACCTCTAGCTAATGCTTCATATCATGACATACAGAATACAAAACTGTATCGTGATGAGAAAGACTTTAAGGCTGACTTTCATTACAACATGGTAGATTTGATGAAAAGTTTTCTTGGTATTTTAAAAGATCAAAAGACTCTCACCAAAGTCATTATCACCGGTTGTTTAAAGGTAGCTAAGAACAGTCTCTTTACAGGTGTTAATAACCTTAAGGTAAATACAGTCCTTTCTGAAAACGAAGACTATACAGGAATCATTGGTTTTACCAAAGAAGAAACCTATAAGTTCTTAAAAGACTATAAAATGGACAACTTTGCTCAAAAAGTAAAAGAGCATTATGACGGATACAAGTTCTATGACAAAGAGATGTTCTGTCCATGGGATATAGTAAGTTTCATTAGTGATTATTACAAAAAGAATCTAAAGGGAACCTTAAAGTTAAACAGGTTAGAAAACTATTGGGAAGGCACTACCTCTGATAAATCCTTATCAGGTTACCTTGGTTATTTAACTGATAATGACAACCAAAAGATGCAGAACTTGGTTGATGGTAAGTCAGTTAACTTCATTCTAAATGAATCTATGAACTATGACACACTGTCAGAGCACAATTCAGATGATTTCTGGTCTTTATTACTACACACTGGCTATTTAACTCTTGATTGGGATAAGACTAAAAAGGAAGAGTTGTCTAAAGACAGTAAAACCAATAAAGAAGTCTTTGCAAGAATTCCGAATTTAGAAATACTTGAATGTTTTGAACATAACATTCAAAACAGATTTAATACAGAGATTGTACCTAACACTGTTGCAGATGAAATAGCTAACGCTCTTTTAAATGGTGATAGTACTTTTGCTCAATTAAAGCTTCGCACTATCTTAATGAACTTTATCTCGTTAAGAGATAATGCCACAAAAGCACCTCATGAGAACTACTATCATGGTTATCTAAATGGTCTTTTCACTAACTGCTCTGAAAATTTCTTCTCTGAATATCATTCAAATTTTGAAGCTGGCGATGGTTATGCAGATATTGCCTTTACAGATACATTTTCAGAAAAGGCAGCAATAATTGAAATAAAAACAACAACTGTTGTTTCAGATTTAATTGATCTTAGCCAAGAGGCTGTCGAGCAAATCGAAGAAAAGCATTACGCAGATCCTTTTAAAGCTAACAAAATGGTTCAAAGTATCTATGCTTACGGAATTGCCTTTGCAGGTAAAAACTGTTTTATAACCTGTAAAAAGCTTAAGTAGTTTCTCTCTTTCTCTTAGGCGCTACAGTCGTTCTGTTAAAGCTCTCATAGCGCCATGATTTTCAATTTTAAGATTTTGCTACTCATGTAAGTAAGATTGTAACAGCCATTTAATGAGAGTCTTTTACAAAAGCGACTTACTAATCAAGTCTTACTTGTCCTAATGCTTTAACGCTCTCTTTTATTTCTATCAATTTAATTTGTGAGTCATAGAGCTCTTTTGTTATCTTGCAGGCTTTTGCTTTCATACTCTCAGTAGCCGCAGGTAGGGGAATAGCCTTTAACTCGGATAACTGCAAAACCTTTAACTTATCTCCTGTGATCTTAGTTTTAATATAGTCCTGCATATCGTCATTTCTTAATAAGGCAAAGATAAGTTCCTGAGAATAAAGATCAGGATCTTTTGATCTGATGATGGCAAAGCACTGACCTGCCATGACTTTCTTTTGTCCTTCTTTATAGAAACCTACTTTACCTACAGCACCTTTTACAGAGATCACAACATCACCATCAATTAAAAGGTTACGTTTAGCCTGTTTTAAGCCAAGTTCAACCTCAACCTCTTTAGGTACTGAGGTAATGATGCCACTTTCGGGCACATCATTTAAATTTAACTCACACATTTTCTCTTTAAAATCAGTATCCGCAGGTGCCTTACAGGTTAAAGCCTTATAGATAGTAGCTATCTTATCTAACTCTACAGTACCTTTTTTTATGTAGGCAACACTGTCTAAGACATCAGTTGGAGATACATAAGCTGTAGGATCTAATTTACATAGTTTATCTGCATTTGATTTTATTGAGCTAATTGAGACAAACTTACAGTGCTCTGAATTCTTTTGAAAAGTGTCTGCTCCTAAACAGGATAGGGCATGAGATACCTCATTTACAGCCTTTAAAGCTAAGACACTGTGAGCTCTTGATGAGAGTTTCTCATCAATGCAGTTTGCTGAAGAGAGATTGCACAATAACAGTTTCTTATTTTCAACCTTTGTTTCAGCTTTTTTACTGTCTGAACTAGTAGCGCTAAAAGTATCACCGTAAATTCCAGTTGCAGCATTTTCTGCATTCTCTTTATCAAAGACTAAAACATCAATTAAAAGATCTTTATTCTCTGAAAAGAAACGTGGCAATCTTAAGACAGCATTTAAGTAATTATCGTCTAATAAGGTCTTTCTGAATAGGATACCTTCATTAGCATTAGTGTAGGTAATTACATGAGGAACAAAGAGCACAAAACGCTTTTGTACAGTTCTCTTTAAAAGATTATATAAAGAGTAGTAATACTTGCACAAATTCTGAATATCATCTTTAAAGAGGCTCTGACAGACAAAAGCTGCACTATGAGGATTGTCGATTAACTCCTGTCTTGAAACATAAGGTTTTAATGGACTGTTAATTTGTAAGAGCAGTGCTCTTACAAAGTTAAGTTCCAGCGATGGAGTGTGTAAATATGAAGTGTCATCAATATCTGCATTACCTGTAGCATCGACCTGTTTTTTGCATTCTTCATGGACTAAATTAGCTTCATAATCACGTAGGAAGACAGTCTTTTCATTTAGGTTTAAAGAGTCTGATTTTAAGCCTTGAGCATGAGAGCTAGTTTTTTTTAAGTTTTCATCAAATCTCTTTAAAGCTTCAAAGTTAACTTTAGCATCAATACTCATCTTACTGTCAACATTGACAAAACTGTCAATGCTGCAGTTATGATCACTTAAAAGTGAGTATTCAGCATAAGGCAGTACATTAGATAAAAAGAGCACTTTATCATTATCTTGACTGCAAGACTCAGATAGATAATCACAAAGTACTTTTACAAGTCTCTGTTCATGGAAAAAAGTATTTGAGAAGAGCTCATCTGCTGCATTAAAGAAATTATCAAAAATTACAGTATCAGTATCTAAAACTGTACCTTTGTTTCTTTTGGCATGGCTTAAAGCGTTATTACTGTCAGCTTTACCATTAGCTGAAGGCGTATCCTGTACTGAATCTTTTAGATGTTCTATGTTTAACTTATTGATGAAACTGCACAGATTGGCTTTAAGTTCAGTGTATGGGTATGAGTCATAAATACTGATACCTAACTTATTTAAAGCATCAGTGTTTAGTGTTAAGTTATAAGAGCTGTCAATATTTAGTTTTTTATTGTTATCTTTGTCATCAGCCTCTTTTAAGTAAGTTTCATTTAAATCAGTTTTTTTAGCACCAATCCTCTCTAAAAAGTTTTTTACATACTGATTATTGCTGTTTTTAATCTTATCTGAGTTAATACATTTGATTAAATCGTCCAAAAAAGAGTCATGACATCCGCTTTCATCATATTTAGCATCAGTAAAAATAAGTTCTTCTAAACTTTTATCTTTAAACTGATAAAAGGCAACAGCAAGCTTTAGTAACAGTTTAGTGTTTGACTTATTAAAGAAAGTTGAAGAGGTAGCTTTAGATCTTAATGTCTTAATAATCAAACTTAAGTTATCCATGTTTACTTTATCTGTTAGCTCTTTCATGCTTTTGTCTCTTATTTACTGAATATCTCACCAATCTGTATTAAAGATAGTGTACAGAATTGTAAAACGAAAAACATAACCTTAAGTGATTTAGATATAAAAAATACCTAAAAATTTGCTTGATAATAATTAGGTATCGTATATACTGAAACATATCAAAGGATGATATTTGAAATTTGTTAATCCTAAAGGAGATCATCATATGAGAGTAACAGCTGACAAAGTAACAGAACCACGTTTATTTATCACAAGTGATCTTCATTTAGGGCATAAAGCCATCATCCAATATTGTAACCGTCCTTTTGACTTTACAGATAAGGGGATTGAAGAGTGTGACGATTTTCTATTAGAGCAGTACAGAAATACAGTAAATGAGAATGACATGGTTATCTTTTTAGGAGATTTAACTTTTAAAAAGAATCACAAAGGTCAAAAGATGACTGAGATCTTTACAAAGCTTCCTGGTCGTAAGGTTTTAATTAAAGGCAATCATGACTGGTATAAAGACTCTTTTTACAGAAAGTGTGGCTTCTTATCTGTTAACAGATACTTAATCTTTGGGAATTACTTTTTATGTCACTTTCCAGTAACAGGAAAACCTGATTACCATGGAAGACTCATGGATGAAGAGTACTGCAAGTTTGTAAAGGCAACATGTGGCTTTATTGGTGAAAAAACAGGTTGCTGTACAGTAATCATTCACGGTCACACTCACACACAGAGTGTAGATGAGGATGATGGGATTACCCATTATAACTGCTGTGTTGACTATAAACCTAACCACTATGCTCCAGTGGAGTTTACAAAAGAGATGTTTCCAGAGCTTTACACAGAGGTAGCAGCCTATTTTCAAACTCTTGAGACAAAACAGACAGAATGGCAAAACTAAATTTTTTTAATCAGCAATAAATAGGTATAGACTACACCTATTTTTTATAAAAACACTTTTAAGGAGAGAGCTATGTTATCCCTTGAGAATAAAAATACCAAAGTAAACGGTTCAAACAATATCAGATCATTAAACCAAAACTTTAAGGCAAGACTTAAGGATAAGTTAGGTTTCACCATTAATCCTTATACACTTGTAAATAATGCTTTAAGATGTAAAAAATCAGGCTCTTTGCAGTTTAAAGGCGAGTTGTTAGAAGAGGTGACATCAAAACTTATTAAAGATAATAGTGCTCTCTCTTATGATAAGTTTTCTTATAACTACTTTACAAAGTTGCTTTACAGACAAAAATGCACTGAGATAAATTGCGATAATGAAGCCTTTGAATGCTACGAAAAGTTCTCAAATGATGACTTTCGTCCTTCTTCTTTTGATGAAAGCTTTTGTTTTAAGGTATTAGATTGCTGCAAAGGTAAAGGTACTTTAAAGACAGAGCTAATCTGTAACTTTGCTCATTTTATGTTAGATAATGGAGACTTTACACCATTATCTGCTCGTTATGACTTTGCAAAAAATAATGCTGACAGTGCTGATGATAGTGCCTTAGCAGTGATCTTAGTCTCTCATCTTTTACAGGAGACTCCTTTAATTGATCTTGATACTCTGTTTTATAACCATTGTGTTAAAGACAGTAATAATACAGAAAAGAGCGTAAATGATGATAATGGAAGTGCTCTAATTCCAGAAAAAGACTCTATCTTAAAAACAGACAAGCAAAATCAGGACACTGATGTTAAATATGACCCATGTAAGCTTTCAGTTGATGACTATGGTTTGTCTGAAGATAGTCTTAAAGCTTATATGCAGTTTTTGTATATCTTTTCAAATCGCTTATTTACTCATGATGTGATTGAAGAGAACAGTCTTCATGGAAAATTTGAAGATCATTTTGGTTCTTATGCAAGAAATGAAATAGCTTTAGCTAAGAGCTCATCTAATAAATCATATTTGGATAAGTTTGTTGAAGACTCCTACATTTATCTTGAAAAATATCTTTTTAACTCCAAAGCCATACATGGCATTATTATCCTTGTAAATGAGATTAAGAGCGCAATTGAAGAGGGCAAAAGTGAGAGTGAGTTATCTGATCTTATAAGCTCAAAAAAGATCCTGCTTTTAAATAACCTTTTATCACACAGAAAAGAAATTCCCAGTCCTACTCTCTATGTCTTAAGATTAGTTCGTGACTGCCTTTTACTTACTTATCTCTTACATGGTAATGATGCCTCTTTAAAAGCAAATCGCCTTTATAACTATCTGAAAGATCAAAGCCTGAAGGCACGTTACTCCTCAGTACGCAAGAGCTATGACCGTACCTTTGGTATCAGTTTAGCAAAAGACTATATAAGCGAAAGTACTTCATTAAATACTGACAGTGGCAGTATTGAGGCAACAGCTGTAAATGCTGATGATGTAGCTTTTACAAAACTTCAAGACAGTACTGAAGTGCCTTTAGTGAATGTAATAAACAGCCAAAATCCACCTGAGTCTGGATGCAGGCACTTAAACGATGCTTTGTATGACATCCCTGTTTTTAGAGCCTTTATCTTAAAAAAAATGGTGCTTTTTTCACCTGTATTTAAAGACTGCCTTGACCTCTTCTTAAGTGTTCGTGGAACAGGTGATCCTGAATTTGAAAGCTTCATAAATGAACTTTCAGGTTTTGATTTTATCTTCAATGATCCTGATTTTGGGAAGATCACAAATGACATCTTAGTAAATAGCAGTGCTTACAATAAAGATGAAAAGGGACTTTTAGATAAAAATCATGGCAAAAACTTACTATTAGATCAGTATGAGAATTTGATTACAACCTTAAAGAGCTTCTATAAATTAATTGAGCATACTGTAGATATCTTTAAAGACAATACCATTGATGATGGTTTAGCTCATAACCATGATGGTTATTACAGTGAGATTTTTGAAAATGAGAATATAGAAACAGCAAGAAAAGAAAAAGCTGAACTCAAAATTGCTCAAGGTAAAGAAAAAGCTGTCAGTGAAGCTCTTACGAGTATCGCAGCTTTCATGAGAGCACATTATCTTCCATATGATGCTACAAGCTCTAATGCTTATAAAAAGCTTGTCTACTGCATGGTAGCTCATAAGCTTCCACTTATGAGAATTGATGGTTATAAAGGTAAAGAGTCTCTCTATCCATCATATGTAATCAATCATAATAAGTCAGCAATCAATGCACTTTACAAAGATCTGTTAGAAACTAATTTTCCAAAGTCTCTGAGCTCTAATTATGAGTATGAAATACCATCTTATTTAATCAGATTGCCTGAGAGTTGTCTGTCTTCAAAGAGTAATGTGGCACTTAAGGGCAAAGTGATCTCTTTAGATCCTTTAATGACAGTCTATGATAAGCAGTTTTATCAAAGCCTTTATAAAAGCGCATTTTTAAAGTATCTGTGTGCAACAGGATCAATGGAGGTAATCTGTGAGTTTATTGATAAGCACTATAAGGTTGGTAACTGTGAAGATGTTCTAATGCTGTTAGATTGTCTTCATATCTACTGCGACAACTATTTAAAAACAAAAGTTACGTCTCAATCTGATGATGACTATGCTAAAGAGATTAACTTAATAAGTATCGCTCTATCCTTCTGTATTGAGAGCGCTCAAGTATGCAGTCATGATAACAACGGCATTTTCAGGAGTAACTGCTATGCCTTTAGATCTTATAAAGGTGAGGAAATCTCAGAGCTTTTAAACTCACGTTTGTCTTACTTTTACTTTACTCATCAGTATGTCTTTTTTGCAATGCAAAGTGTAAAGAACCTGTCTTTACAGCGCTATCAGCTACCCGTAACTGAGGATGCAGCTAATGTCGCTTATCTTGTAAAAGCACTTTGTGAGCATGATGTAAAAGATGCCTTGTATACACTTGAGCTTTTACCAGATCTGCCAGGCTATACCTTTATGAAGTCTTATATTAAGGCTCTTGTAAAGGAGAATGACAGTAAGGAGCTCATAACTCATGATAAGAACTTAAATAATAGCAACAGTAAAGAGTCTGAGCTCTTATTATCAGATGGTACATCTTTATTTAATGATTCTTCAGTAATTTACGATCTTAGACGTGGTAAATACGGTAATGTTCCACCATCATTTATTTTCCAGATCGTCGTCTTTTACAATTCGAGATATGACAGATTTTCACTTGAAACTGTTAACTATGATGTAAGTTTCCTTAAGAGAACCTTTTTTAACAGCTTTTATATGCCTTATAAGAACTATCTGTCCGTGCATTCAGCTCTTCATCATTATTGTCCTTGCTGTTTTGATGGTGAGTATTTTAATGAGTATTCCCTCCTGTTCACTTTAGGCTCAGTAAACTGTGCTTCATACCCCAATGCATACTCACAGTCATTTTTTAATCCTCAGCCTGATTATTTAGGAGCTGTGCCTGCTTACTTTAAAGCTGGTTCAGATGAAAACAACTTTTCATTAAGATTAAGCTCTCGCTATACTCATGATCTTTTTGCAGAAAAAATGACAGAAAAAGAGCGTCAAAAGCAAAGAGCTAGACTTGAAGAGAAGATGCGCTCTCATGGAATTGATCCTAAGAAAAGTGATTACCTGAAAAGAGATGATGGTAAAACTCACGCCACTTTAAGAAACTCAAAGAGTATGGACGATTGCAGCTTTCATATTACAGGTAATAGGAAACTTCAAGATTACGTTTATGACCACTATCTTAAAGACTTTGAAGACTGCAAGAGCTTACACTCAGTCTCTTGTTTAGCCAAAGAGTCTGGAGAAAAAATAAATGACAACGGCAGTTCTTCCATGAAGCGTTTTAGTATTGCTCATAAGAGAGCAAATTTAGTGTTGTTTGGTGAGCATGGCTTTGGTAAAACTAAAGCTGTTGAGATTTTATTAAAAGCACTGAATATAAAGGAGCATAAGATAAATCTTGCTAGTCTCTCAAACTCAGGTATCCATGAGTTTGCTAAAAACATTACAGAACAGTTCAAAAATATTGACACTAGAAGACCATCTGTTGTGGTTATGGAAAACGTTGATGCCTATTTCTCTGATGTGCGCTATGTACGTGATGACAACGCTTGGACCATAGAAGAGGTTAATGCTACAAAACAGGCAATTGAAGATCTTGAAAAGAAAAATTGCTTTGTCATCATGACAGCAAATTATAGAGAAAAGATTGACTCAGGTCTTTTAGATTTATTCCCAAATACCTTTGAGATCTCAAAACCTGATGCAGATGATATTGTAGATTGTTTTACCTCAAGCTTTTCAAGGCAAGAGTTGAGCCTGTCTTGTATTAAGAATCTCTCAACTCAGTTGGATCGTATGTCTTTAAACTCAGTCTTTAAATTCATAAAGATGGTAAAAGCAGAGCTAGCTTTGGACAAGAATAAAAAAGGCAGATTTAATTTTGATCTTCAAGATACTTTAAATGCTCTTTTAAAGAAGTTCTTAGGCTTTACCTTAGATATGGATGCAGTTTTCTCTCTACCTGGACAGACAGAACTTGAAAAGTTTATCAATGATAACTTTATTGATTACATTAAGTATCCAGAAAAGTATCAGCGCTTTAAGCTTAAAATGCTGGATCCTATCATGCTCTATGGAGCTCCAGGCACTGGTAAAACCTATGCTGCTAATGCCTTAGCAAAGTTTTTAGGCTGGAAATTCTTTACCATTGATGCCACTCAATATGAACAGAATTCAGTAGGATCAGCAAAAAAGATAACTGAGATCTTTAACAAGGCCAAAGATGCTGCTCCTTCTATTGTCTTTATAGATGAAGCTGACTCCATGTTTGCTAAAAGAAGAAGTTGTAATAACAACGAAGGTATTTCCCAGTTCTTACGCTCAATTTCAGATACAGCTAAAGACAGAGTCTTAGTAATTGCAGCTACCAATCGTATTGATGATATGGATGAGGCTATCTTACGTAATGGCAGATTCTCAAACAAAATCGAGATTAGCTATGCTGATACTAAAGGCGTTTTAGCTGTAATGGAGGAGTATTTAAAAGATAAACCAGTAAGTAATGATCTCTCCTTAATTAAGGCTGCATCAAAATTGTCAGGTCATCCTCTTTGTGATACCAAATCCTTTTTAGATTCTGTTTGTAAGAAAGCAGCCTGGCGTGATTCTAATAAGATAGAGCAATGCGATGTCGATGAAGCTTTATTACATCTAAATCTCACCTGGATTGAGGATAACTACTCCTATCGTGAAACAACTCATAAAAGAGCAGGTTTTATCTAGTAAGTATAAGTGAAGACTTTAAGCCTTCACTATAAAGACTTGAAATCAAGCAGTTCAAGGAGTTTCTATGTCAGATCTGAAGCATTTACCAAAAGGCTATCAATTGCCAGAGAACAACTTTTCAAAAGAAGAATGGAGAGAGTACTTTCAATATCGCAAAGAACGCGATATAGAAATGTCACTAGATGAAATTGAGTTTTGGCTTGAGCTTATGGAGCAAGAGTTTAAAAAGGGGAACATTAAAAGAGCAAAAGAGATCTTACATAAAATCCCTTATAACCCAAACTTTGCCTTAGGTATTAAGAAAACTCATGGACTAGGCACATTAGCTACCTGCAACTTGTCATTAGCAAAACAGGTTTATCTAGATGTGTTCTGATTGAGGAAATTTTAAGAACTACTTATCTGTAAGTCCTTGATGCAATGAGTGAGTACGCTTATCTTCGTTTTGGAAGATCGTTTTAACTTCACAGAAGCGGACATATATTCACAAAACACTTTTGCAGAGCATGAGTTTTTTTCAAAATTCAACAAAAAATCTTTTAATAACGATTTACCTGCATTAAATGCCACTAATCAAAATTCTCAAAATTTTTATCATGTATAATTAAAGTAGAACTAATGAGTTGAGAACAAGACAATGACAACAAAACAATTCTTACCATTACCATACGGAAAAGACGTCTATAGTGAGCTAAAAGGTAACGGATGCTACTTTGTAGATAAGACGCCTTATCTTAAAGAGCTTATTGATAAAGATAAGTCAAATGTAATGTTATTTACTAGACCAAGACGTTTTGGTAAGACTCTGTTTATGTCCATGGTTGAGTATTTTTTGAAAATAAACTCGGCAAATCCTGGAGACACCATACTTCAGCAAAAGTTGTTTAAAGATACCAAGATATTAGAAGACAGAGAGTTCTGTGCAAAATACATGGGACAGCATCCAGTTATCTGTCTTACCTTAAAAGGTGTTCAAGGAGTTGATTTTGAGGATGCCTATTATAAATTAGCAGAAGTTGTATCAGCAAAAGCAAACGAATACAGTTTTTTAAAAGACAGTCCATCACTTGATGAAAAAGAAAAAGCTAAGTTTGAGAAATTATGTGATGAGGATTACCTAAAAAGCTTTGATAAGAGGGCACAATCATATGTAACCTCTGCCATCATATCTTTAGCAAGGATGCTGTATAAGCATTTTAAAAAGCAGGTCTATGTCTTAATTGACGAGTATGATGTGCCATTAGCTAAAGCGCAGGAAAAAGACTACCATGATGAGATGGTAACTTTAATCTCATCTTTGTTTGATTTTTTTAAAACCATTCCCCAAGATCCTGAGACTGGCGAACAATATGTAAGTAAAGTCATAATGACAGGATGTCTGAAGGTTGCAAAAAACAGCATCTTTACAGGTGTAAATAACCTCTATGTGAATACTGTTACAAGTCAGTTAAAGCAATATACAGGTATGATTGGATTTACCAAAGAAGATACCTATAAGTTCTTAAAAGACTACGAGTTAGATGACTTTGCTCAAAAGGTAAAAGATAACTATGACGGATACAAGTTCTATGACAAAGAGATGTTCTGTCCATGGGATGTAGTAAATTTCATTAAAGACAATTTTGATTTTAAACAGCAGGGACTATTGTCAAAAATAAAGGCTGATAACTATTGGGCAACTTCAACCTCAAGTTCTGCTGTATATGAATACCTAGGATATTTAACTGACAGTGATACTCAAAAGATGCAGGATTTAGTTGATGGCAAGTCAATTAGCTTTAAGCTTAATGAATCCATGAACTATGACTGTTTATCAGAGCATGATCCTAATGATTTCTGGTCATTATTACTTCATACAGGTTACTTAACTGTAGATTGGGAAAAGACTGGTGCTTTAACTCCAAATGAAAATAATCCCGATGATATTGTAGTAAGACTGCCTAACTTAGAGATTAAAGACTGCTTTACTAAGAATATTCAAAAGAGATTTAAAGATGTCTTTGTAAATCTTGAGTTACCAGGTAAGTTTGTAAATGCTTTAGTAAAAGGACAGCAAGTAGATATCTCTAATATCCTCTTTGATATGCTGCAAAAATATGTCTCAATCAGAGATACAGCAACTAAAGCTCCTTTAGAGAACTACTATCATGGTTTTATCAATGGCATCTTTACAAGTTGTGAAAAACTTGTCTCTGAATACCATTCTAACTATGAAGCAGGTAATGGATATCCTGATATTACCTTTAAAGCTGAGCGTAATACCAAAGCTGTAATCATTGAGATTAAAGCTACCTCTAAAGCTGAAGAAATGGATGAATTAGTAGCAATTGCTCTAAGTCAGATTGAAGAGAAGAACTATGCAGAGCCTTTTACAAAGATTGCAAAGATTACTGATATCTATGCTATTGGTATAGCTTTTTGCAAAAAAGATTGCACTGTAGCTTGTAAAAAAATAAAGTAATGCTACTCATCAATTGATAAGAAAATAGATCAACACACATAAAGGTAAGTCTCTTGAGAGTTATTGATGTTTCTTACCTTTTAAGCTTAGGATTGAATATTTTATATTCCATTGAACAAATATTTTCACAAGCATAGCTCTCAATTTTGACAAGTTTATATGTATTTTTTGTTTATCCAAAATGATAAGATACTTTTAATTATAAAACCGCATGAAATAAGTATTTTCAAAAATTCTTACGGAAAAGTTTGATTAAATTAAGCAAATAAATTTGGTGAGTCATGTCTGCATTTAGTGAAGATAGTAGAGTTAAATTTCCTACCATTAAACACTTAATGGAAATTGGATATAAGTATATTTCTCAAAATGGTCTTGAATCCAAAAGATATAGTTTAGACAAGACAAATATAGATCCTGATACAAATATCTTAATTGATTACCTTAAAGCAGCTTATTTTAAGTTAAACGAGAATAAAACTGAGGATGACTTTAATAAGCTATTAGGTAAAATCCAATCTACATTAAATAATGAGGATTTAGGAAGAGAATTCTACGAGACTATTTTGTTAGATACTGACAATAAAATAGTCGATTTATCTTCACCTGATAATTTCAGAACAAGAAATACTTTTCAAGTTGCAACAGAACTTACTTGCGGTAAAAAAGATTCTGACAATTTCAGACCAGACATTACTCTATTTGTTAACGGACTTCCTTTAGCCTTTATTGAAGTAAAAAAAGAAAATAACAAAGATGGCGTTCAAGCTGAATTTCAGAGAATGGAACGCCGTTTTGTTGTTCCAGCCTTTAGGCGTTATCTAAATATCACTCAAATCATGGTATTTAGTAATGACATGAACTATGAAGATGAAGGTGCTGTACCTACACAAGGTGCATTCTATGGTGCAATAGGAAGAAAGACAAGTAAATACAGTGCATTCAGAGAAGATGGTCAAGAGAGCTTTCCATTAAAAGTATATAAAACTGAAGTATCTGCTGACATAGAAGAAGCTATGCTTCGTGATAACAATGTAGTTCAGTACAAGAATTTCAGTGAATATCAAACTAACTGTAGCATCAATACTCCAACTAAGAGTATTTGCGATAGTTTATTTAGTTATGAGAGATTACATTTCTTCTTAAAGTACGGCATTGCTTATGCAAACTATACTAGTGGCTTGCAAAAGCATTTAATGCGCTACCCTCAATTATTTGCTACTAAAGCAATTGAGCAATACCTTGATAAAGGCAACGACAAAGGCATTATTTGGCATACTCAAGGCAGTGGTAAAACAGCCTTAGCTTACTACAATGTCAAATACCTAACTGACTATTATTCAAAGCAAGGAATCATTCCTCAATTCTTCTTTATCGTTGATAGATTAGATTTGATGGAACAAGCTAAAATGGAATTTACTTGCCGTGGATTAAAGGTTGTTCCTGTTCAAACAAAAGACGATTTTACCAAGATCATTTCAAGCCCACTTACAACTCAAAATCAAAGTGGTGCTCTTGAAATTACAGTGGTTAATATTCAAAAGTTCTCTCCAGATAGCAAAGCTCTAGCTAAGAATGCTTATAACCTAAAGGTTAAGAGAATTTACTTTATTGATGAAGCTCACCGCAACTATGATCCTAAAGGCAGTTTCTTAAAGAATCTACTTACAAGTGATCCTGATGCGATTAAGATTGCACTTACAGGAACTCCTATTGTAAGTAAGGACTTTAATACTAAAGATATCTTTGGCGATTACATACATACTTATTACTACAACGCATCTATTGCTGATGGTTATACCTTACGCCTTATCAGAGAGAACATTCACTCCGACTTTAAAGGAGAAATGCAAAAGAGGCTAGCAGAATTAAAGGTAAATGAGCGTTTTGTAAACTCAACAACCGTCTTTGCTCATGAAAATTATGTAGGACCTCTTCTAAAGTACATCATAGATGATCTTGAAAAGTTTAGAGTTACTCAAAACGATAGAACTCTTGGAGCTATGGTAGTTTGCAATAGCAAAGAGCAAGCATTAAAGATGTATGACATCTTTTTAAGAGAATATGCTGATGGACAAGAAGTTTTACATAAAATCGAGGATGGTGAAGAGATAGTACAAAGTGTTGCTCCAGATGTAATTGATACTAAAACATCATTACCTCCAAAGGGAAAATACCGTTCAGCTTTAATTCTATGTGACAGTTATGATAAAGAGACCAGAACAAAGTGGATTAAGCTTTTCAAGGAAGGTAAGGTTGATATCCTCATAGTATTCCAGATGTTACAAACTGGATTTGATGCGCCACGTCTTAAAAAACTATACCTTAACCGTATGGTTAAAGAGCATAACCTCTTACAAACTCTAACTCGTGTAAACAGACCATATAAAAACTTAAAGTATGGATATGTCGTTGATTTTGCAAACATCGAAGAAGAATACTCAAAGACAAACCAGAACTACCAGCAAGAGCTTGAACGAGAAATTGGCAAAGAGCACTTGCGTAGCATGAGTAAGCTATTTGTAAGTACTGAGGAAGCACGAAAGCAAGTTGACGAGGCTCTAGATGTTTTAGAACAGTATGAGTTGGATAACGCAACAGTATTTTCTAAACAGTTAAACCTAATCACTGATTTACCTACTGTAAATAAGATCTTCAAAGCTCTTGAGACTATGCAAAGCATTGAGAATATGCTGACATCTCAAGGAACTGATGCTTCAGATATTATTAACATTAAAGAGATATCAAACTTAATTAAAGCAACTAAAAACAGATTAGTGCTCTTACGTATTCAAAATGGTTCAGAAGAGCGTGAATCTGTTGAAGAAGCATTAAATGCTGCAATTGATGGAATTGAGTTTGAATTTACAAAGACAGGTGAGGAAGAGCTTGAGCTTAAAGAGCAATATTTGCAAACCATAAAATACACAAGAGCTCAAATTTGTAGAAACATCGATCCTGCCGATCCTGAATACAAAACCTTATATGAAGCCTTTATTGAAGAAATGACAAAGAAAGGTGTAGGCTCTTTAGATGACTTCAATATGCACGAGCATGTTAAGGTTATGGATGATATTTTAAAGCGCATTAGACGTAAAAATGAAGAAGATGAAATCATAGCTATAAAATATCATGGAGATAAAAAGTTTGTACGCATTGAAAAACGTTTAACTGAAAAAGCTAACGAGAATGCTACAGATGAAAATAATGCGTTTAAATTCACCAAGAAACAAGAGCAATTGACTCATATTCTATTGAATATTAAAGAATCTGTTGACGATTCATATTTTGATAATCAAGCAATTGCAAATGCTGTTGGTTATTTTACAAAGGTTATCAAGAGTGCTGTTACCAAGAGCTTTAGAGCTGAGGATATTAAAACTGATTCTAATATTCGCTCATATGTAACAGACTTAATCGAAAAAGAATATAACACTACAAGGGTATAAAGAATGACTGCGCTAGAAGTTCAGCAACAGACAAAAGATCTTATTGATAGATTAAAAAGCACAACCAATAATAATGGTTTGGGTAACTCAGGTCATGAGTACACCGTTATTGTAGAAACCTTCTTATACAAGTTTTTGAATGATAAGTTTGTATATCAAGCAAAGCTAGAGCGCCCTGAAATTGCTGATGCAGAAGATCCTTACAAAGCTCTTTTAGATATGTCTGAAGACGATTATGAAGAGCTCTGTGATGAAATGATGGATACAGTTATTCTTGATAAAGAGCACTTGTTACCATATTTATCTTCAAGACAAAATGAAGACAATTTCGCAAAGATTTTTGATGCGACCTTAGAAGGTATTGCTAAAAAGAATGAGTCTTTCTTTTTTATCCAAGATGATGGTAATGCGCACATCTCCATTATTCACCCTATTTCAGATTTAGTCTCTGGAAGTTCTGTTAAAAAGAATGCTTTTTGCAAATCATTGATAGGTGATATATCTGCTTTCTCTTTTGAGAAGATATTTGATGCTGGATATGATTTCTTCTCAACCATCTTTGAGTACTTATTAAAAGACTATAACTCTAATGGTGGTGGAACTTATGCAGAATACTACACACCTCACTCAGTTGCTCAGATTATTGCAAAACTATTAGTTGGTGATAATCCTAATCTTAAGAGCATGACTTGCTACGATCCTGCTGCAGGTACAGGTACTTTAGTAATTGCTCTTGCTCATTCTATAGGTGAGCAAAAGTGCTCTGTATATACTCAGGATATTAGTGATAAGTCATCTACTATGATGATGCTAAATCTGATTCTAAATGGCATGAGTCACTCTTTAACTAATGTTATTAAAGGTAATACTTTATTGCATCCGTTCCATAAAGAAGGAGAAAAGCTAAAGCAATTTGACTATGTAGTAAGTAATCCTCCATTTAAGTTAGATTTTAGTGATTATCAATCTGATCTTAAAAATGATCCTAATAAAGGAAGATTCTTTGCTGGTATTCCAAATATTCCAAAGTCAAAGAAATCATCAATGGAGATTTATTTATGCTTCCTTCAACATGTGCTCTATTCAATAAAAGATGGCGGTAAAGGTGCTATTGTTGTTCCAACAGGCTTCTTAACCGCACAATCAGGAATTGCGCAAAAGATTAAACAATACCTTGTAGATAATAGATTCTTAAAAGGTGTTATTAGTATGCCAAGTAACATCTTTGCTAACACAGGTACCAACGTATCAGTAGTATTTATTGATAAGACAGCTTTAACAGATAATGCTGTACTTATTGATGCTTCAAAACTTGGTGAAACAATTAAAGATGGTAAGAACCAAAAGACCGTTTTAAATACAGATGATATCAATAAGATCATTGAAGCTTTTGCTGAGAATAAAGCTATTGATGATTTTAGTGTAAACGTAAAGTACGATGAAATAAAAGAGAAGAATTACTCTTTATCTGCTGGTCAATATTTTGAGATTAAGATTGAGTATGTAGAGCTTACTCAAGAAGAGTTTAATCAAAAGATTGCAGCCTATACATCAAAACTTGACGAGTTATTCAAGGAAGGTAATTCTCTTGAAGCAGAGATTAAGAAGAGCTTAGGAGAGTTGAAGTATGAGTAAACATAAAATATCCGACTTCTTAGAGAATTATGGTGACGGAATTCATGGAACTCCAAATTATGATGAAAACGGAACTGTTTACTTTATTAACGGAAATAATCTCGTTAATGGAAAAATCCAAATAAATGCTAATACTTTAAAAATCACAGAAGAAGAAGCAAATAAAATTAAAAGAGACTTGAATGAAAAAACATTGCTTCTTTCAATCAATGGAACATTAGGTAACATAGCACTTTACAATCACGAAAAGATCACATTAGGAAAAAGCGCATGTTTTCTAAATGTAAAAGAAGAAAAAGATAAAATTTTTCTTAAGTATGTATTATCAACGAAAGAATTCAAAAAATACATGCAACTGGTTGCTACAGGGTCAACAATTAAAAATCTAGCGCCAAGTCAAGTAGCAAATTATGAGTTTGAACTAAAAGACAACGTTGATAAATACAAAGTTTCAAATTTATTGTCATCTATTGATAATAAAATCGAAAATAACAACAAAATCAATGCAGAACTAGAGTCTTTAGCTAAGACCATCTATGACTATTGGTTCTTACAATTTGAGTTTCCAAATGAAGAAGGTAAGCCTTATAAATCTTCAGGTGGAAAGATGGTTTGGAATAAAGAATTAAAAAGAGAGATTCCTGAGGGGTGGGCTGTCAAAAAACTAAATTCTATTGCTAATTTATATCAACCAGAAATTTTACCTTCAAATTTAATGAAAGAAGATGGTAAATATTTTGTTTATGGTGCAAACGGAATTGTAGGTAGATACAACAAGTTTAATCACGAGCACCCTGAAATAGCAATTTGTTGTAGAGGTGCTAGCTGTGGAAATTATCTTATGACACTTCCAAAATCTTGGATTACAGGAAATTCAATGGTTGTTACTCCAAAAGATAGTTCTGTAACAAAAGAATACTTATACCATTCACTTAGATATATAGATATAAAAAGGTATGTAACAGGTTCAGCTCAACCTCAAATTACAAGAAGTAATCTTGATGGTATAAAAGTAGTAATTCCGCCATTTAAATCTTTAGAACATTTTTCTAACAAAGCAGAAAAAATAAGGAACGAACTTATTAAGAATATAAACGAAAACAATGAACTATCTTCACTAAGAGATTTCTTGTTACCTATGCTAATGAATGGGCAAGTACAATTTAAATAAGATTTACCTTTTAAATTCGTCAATTTAAGAAGTTTAATAAAGTTCTGAGTCATGGGCAATCATAAATTGTTTTCCGATTGCCTGTGATGTGTTATTTACGACGACCAACTGTAAGTATGATTGAAAATAGTTTACTAGAAAACTATTTTATAAAGCGTTCTAAAGAAACAATAACTTTATACCGTTATTTTTCTACAGATGGCTTAATTAGCACACTTAAAAACTGTAATCTAAGATTTTCTTCTCCAATTGATTTTAATGATCCTTACGATAACAATTATCCTGTTATAAAAACTTATGACCAAGAAGAATTAAAAAAAACATAGAAAAATCATTACAAAGATTTTTAGTTTCAATTTTTCTAACGAAAGATTCTCATCATTAGAGCTGTTCTTTTGGAAAGACACTCATAATGATATTTGTAGGCAGTCACTGCTCTAAAAGGTGATTGCAATACTTTATGTAAAGCAATCACCTTAGACTGGATGAAACAATTAGCTTTTAGCAGGCTGAGCCTATCCTGATGCCGCACAGCGCTGGCAGAAACAAAAAGAAAAAGGTTAAGATGTAAGCACAGGATATAAATGCCTGAAATAAGAGCACGAGTAAAAACAAGGTTACAAACTCATAGGAAAATCCACCTACAATCTTTAAGATAATTGGTGTCTTAAAATCCTCAATTGCCTGAAATCTTAAGATTCTGCCAAGTGCAAATCCTACTAAAGTCAGCATTACTAAATACTTACCAAAGCCTATTGCCAAAAAGAGGATCCTGATAACTGGCAATAAGATAACTTTATCTAAGTCCACAACCTTTGCTACCACCAGAACTGGTTTTATTAAATCAGCAATCTTACCTATCCTTACTAAGGCGTATTCACAGTTATGAGAAAAGATATAGCAAAAGTCATCTAATTCTTCATAAAAGATAACCTTAGTACTGGGGCCTAAGTAATCGGCACTTAAGATAAACAGCAAAATGATAAAACCGATTACATAAAGTCTTAATGTTTTAAAAGTAAAACCGAACATATGATCCTGTCCTGTATTGATCCTTGGTTGTTATCTAAATAATTAAAACTAAAATAGAGGAGGAAAATTTGATGCAAGCAGAGCTTTGCATCAATCCTAAAAGCATGGAAGTAATGCAAAGCAGTAAAGACACAATCTTCTAAAACCATACTAATCACGCAGCTTATTGTCTGTAAGAATTGGAATTACACCTTTGACAAAACGTCCATCAGAGAGTTTTGCCACATACTCAAAGTTAGGAAGTTCCATTAGAGCTGATGATGGGAAAATCCTGTCGATATAGGTATTAGCACTTATAGAGACTGAGTCTTTGTAATTCTCTTTATAGGTATCAGACATTGTGCCTGTAGAGATGTTCTTAGTATAGAAAGTGGTATTAGGTAAGGAAGAGGTGATGACAGATGCTGTCTCTTCATCTTTTACTCTTAGAGAATACATGGTGTTGCAGTTACCGATTAACTGCATGGCAGCATCTTTTGAACCACATCTTTTAGCTAAATCAGAAAAAGTCTGCGTTGCAATCGTAATTGAAAAATCTGCACCACGAGCTTTGTTTAAAAGCTGCAGTAAAGCTTCATTAACCACTTCACTTGCCTCATCTATAAAGATACTTACCTTGCGTCTTTTCATTACTTTGTCAAATTTTGGCGCCTGAAGGATACTCATGACCTTGTCAAATTCAGGATTTAAAGCTTTATAACGAAGCTGTTTCTGTTCTTTTTCAGCCTTTTTCTCCTCAATAAAAGAGTTTATCTCATCCATATCTACAAGCTCACGGGTAAGAGCTAGGGCAGCCTTAGCATCAGGATCGACATTATCATCACCAGCCACATCAGTAAAATCTGCCTCATGACTGTGTAAATTGTCATTGATGTTGTAATTTTGTTTGCAACCTATGTTGCCATTTAGTTTGCCATCTAAACTGGTATTAAAAGCACTGTCTACTTTACTAAATACATCATCAGCATGGCGCAACCTATCATTTGCACTATGATTATTAAGAGCATGTAAATCCTCATCCATTGAATAAATATGATCTGCAAAAGAGCTTAGATCTGATAAAAGTAACTTACCTACATATGAGCTTAAGGAGGCATTAGACATTGAATGCAAGGTGCAGTAAAAGACCTTATTCTTCTGGTAGATATCTGAAAAATCGGTTTGAGTTGGACTCTTTGACAAGATCTGTTTTAGGTTGTAACTGTTTAAGGTATTAAGTACGGTCTTAATACTTGCAGTGGTTCTTTCAAAGAAAGACTGTTCTTTTACAGTCATAGATATCAGTTTTTCAAATTCAGGATCAGTATCCAAATTTGAGTGCTGTTTTAGATACTTGTAATAGGTAAGAAAAGCTGCTGCCTTGACCTGAATTTTTACGTTCTTAAGCTTTGAGTTTTTCTTTTTAGCTGTAGTCTTTTTAGTCTCAGTTTTGCTTTTACCTGAGTTATTTGCTGTATCAGAAGCAGTACCTGAAGTTGCATCTTCAAGCTTCTTTTTAGGAGGACGACCACGTCTTTTAGGTTTTACTTCAGTCTCTTTAGAGTCAGTTTCTGTTTTTATGGTATTGCTGTTATCAGCAAAATTACCTGTCTGGTTGCTGCCATTATCAGTATAATTATCAGTACCTGATGAGATATCTGTATCTGCAATTTGAGCTTCAACGATATTATTCTCATCATTTTGAGCTTTTACTTTCTCTTTAAGAGCTGATAACTGCTCTGGTGTTAAAGATAAAGCAACCTCTGGATCTAAAAGATTATCCTCGCTTATATCAGAAATACCATCTAATTGAGCTTCATCGCCAATGCTTACTAAGAAATCTCTTACATGAGTGTAAAGGTGCTTTTCAATAGAATAACCTTTTAAGAGCCTTGCAAAGTACACAGCAAGATCTCGGTTTTGAGTTTTAGCTGTAAGTTTAGACAGACCTGCTACCATGCCGTCAAAGTAGCTTTCGATATTGGCATGATTGCAGATATGGTAGATATCAACAGGTAAATCAAGACAATCTAAGGCAGTTACAGCACAGGCTACAGCCTCCTGACCATAGCTTGCAAAGCTGTCAGTATCAAAGGTTGACTGCTTCATAAGAGATGACAGTTTATCTGCAATATCAGAGGCACTTGTGGATGAGCCAAAGAGGTTAAAAGCAGATGTGGTTAAATTTGGATCTTTAACATCTAAAACATGGAAAGCACCATCACGATGAGTACAGGCACAGATTCTACGAGCTCTGCGCTTTAAATCGTGATCGCCTTTAGGATCGATAATGATGACAGTATCGTTTCTTTCTATGGCCTGAGTAATTAAAAGATCAAAGAATCTGGTTTTACCAGCGCCTGTAGTACCAAAAACAATGGCATGATCTTTAATATTCTGTAAAGACATGAACAGAGGCTTATGGCGTCTTTCCAGATTATGAATTTGAGCAGAGCCTTTACCGTGAGGCAATTGCTTTAGTCCCTGCTCCTGGAGTTTTGCCAATCGTCTTGCATGCTTTGGTAAAAACTCGTAGCCATATCCAATAAAGAGCTTATTGGTGATGTTTTTAGCAGCGACCATGGTCAGTGCTGCAATGTCATCTTTATTCAGATTTATAGGTACATAATCCTCACGGTTACGGTTTTCTTCCTTTTGAGATTCAATATGCCTGTCGATAAGACGGGTAGCTTCTGTAAACTTATAGTTACTGTTTTTATCTAAGATTGGCACTTCCTCGTAGCCAGAGAGCTTATACAACTCACTGTCACAAAGGTAGTATTCATTAGAATGCTCAGAGTCAGGTTCATATTTGAACATGCCCACATAGATAGGCACATTCAGTAAGATCACCAGTCCAAATGACAGAGATGATGATAGTGATGCGCCATCTAAGGCGCAAAAGATACAGGTTGCAAAAAGAGTTAAAGAACCTAACACAATTAACCAGGTAGGATCTTTAGTTTGAAAACTGTTTTCTACAGATTTTGATTTAAAGAACATTAAATAATCCTCAAAATAAGTTTGAGGCAGTGTACAGGGCAAATTTTTAAGAACAGACAATTTACTTGCAAAAAATGCAAAAAATAGAAGCTTTTTTGAAAATTTTTTATGTTTTTTTTTATTATTTCTTTAGTATCAGAAAAAATTATGTTTCTTATTTTTTTCTGTTTTTTTAATTATTTATTGTAGTGTGAAAATGACAACCTTCCATATATAATAAGGAATGTAAAGCAATTCCATCGCTGGAGGAGATAAAATGCCGAAGTATTTAAATAAGGAGAAAAATCTTTTTCAAGAATCATTAGATTCTTTTATATACGTTGACAAGTCTCCTTTAATTGAGATCCTAAATAAATGTATAAAGACAAAGCAAAAATATTTTTGTCTCAGTAGACCTCGTCGCTTTGGAAAGTCAGTAACAGCACAAATGCTATGTTCTTACTATTCAAGAGGTGAAGACAGCTCATCCCAGTTTGATAGTCTCAAAATTGCAAAATCTCCAAGCTATAAAAAACATTTAAATCAATATAATGTTATTTTCATTAACATGTCGCTAGAGTTTAATAGCGCACGTCATGATGTTAATCAAATGATTTCGTCTGTCACATCTTCAATAGTAAAAGAATTAAAAGAAGCTTATCCGCAAGTTGTATTCAATTCTCCAGACAAATTGTACGAAGCTTTAGACGATGTATTCTCTGTCAGCAAAGTTCCTTTTGTCTTCATTATTGATGAATGGGATCGCATCATGCGTGAGAAAAAAGAAGATGCTCAAAGTTTAAAACTATATCTTGAATGGTTAGAAGGTATCTTTAAAGATCAGTCCTATATTGCTCTAGCCTACATGACAGGCATTCTTCCAATTAAGAAGTACGGTAACCAGAGTGCATTGAATATGTTCAATGAATTTTCAATGACTGATCCTGATAACTTTGCTCCATTTATTGGTTTTACAGAGAGGGAAGTTCAGTCATTGTGTAACGAATTCAAGATGAATTTTAATCAAATGCAGCAATGGTATGATGGCTACTCTTTTACAGATGTCCCTCATATTTATAATCCAAATTCTGTAGTAAAGAGCATCAGCAGAAAAAGATTTGGAAGTTACTGGACCAAAACAGAAACCTTTGAAAGCCTTCAAGAATATATTGATATGAACATGGAAGGCTTGAGGGATGATATTGTAAAGTTAATAGCAGGCGAAGAGGTGGTGGTGAATGTAGCCAAATTCCAAAATGATATGGTTACATTTAAGACCAAGAACGATGTATTAACTCTGCTCATTCATTTAGGGTACCTCGCAATAAAACCAGATTCAGATATCAGGGTAGATAATATTTCTAAATTTGCAGTTCATATTCCAAATGAAGAAATCAAAATGGAGTTTAGAAATATCGTTGAAGATAATGAAAAATACTCTGGAGTCTACAATCTTATAAGCAAGTCATATGACCTGTTAAATGATATCTGGTCATTAAACTCTGATGCTGTAGCTAAAGTCTTTGATGAAGCTCATCAAGACCATACCTCAATTCTAACTTACAATGACGAGAACTCATTGTCATGTGTAATCTCATTATCTTTAGAACTAAGTACTACTGATATCTATAACGTTGTAAGAGAATTACCTACGGGAAAAGGCTATGCTGATTTAGTGTATCTGCCAAAGTCTGGTGTAAACAAACCAGCTCTTTTAATTGAGTTAAAGTTCGATAAGTCAGCTCAATCTGCCATCACTCAGATTAAGGAAAAGAATTACTTACAGTTTTTTAAAGACTATAAAGGTGAAGTCCTACTAGTAGGTATTAACTACTCAAAAGACACTAAAACACATCAGTGTATTATTGAAAAGGCTCAAATTTAGGCAATTTAGTATTTCGCCACAAGTAAAACTATCACCTTAAAGATTTGATTATTACCTTGTGGCAAATATGATCTATGATAATGATTCTAATATCTTTTGGTACTCTACTTTAGCCTTTACAAGGGCATCTCCTGTAAAGTCTTTATAGTTAAAGTACACCTCAGATAATCTGCCTTTTAATCCTGTAAATTTATTCAGAAGTTCAAAGCCATCCTTTAGCTCCTCAAGATCTAGATCTGAATAGAACTCTACATCATGACTTAAAGCTGTAAAGCAAAGGTATAGGGCAGTAGCTAAAACTCTAGGTTCTTTACTTTTACCTGAATGCCAAATCTTATGCTTTTCAGTTCCAAAGTAATCACCGTCAGGCATAAAGAAAGAGCCATCCATAAGATCGATATCTACAGAGCGCTCGCCTTCTCTTAAATATCTTTGTACGACGTCTTCTGCTGTAGCAGGAGGCTGAGCTAACATTCTCCAACCAGGAGCTAATGCTTTATATGAGAAATCCTCATAGTCACCGTCTTTGCAGATACCACAGATAACCTTGCAGACATTTAAAGCAGCTTCATCATAAATGCCACCTTTGACCATACCTACAAGACCTTGTACTAAAGGCATTCTCTTTGGTGATAAATATGAGTAGATATCAAAGTAATCGTCACTTGCCAAACGCAGGATCTTTACAGGGATATTCAGGTTATGCTCTTTTAACAGCTCATGGAGTACATGGAAGTTTAGGGTATAGAACTCGTTTAATTTGGTCTTTTTATCAGGATTGTCACTTTCTGTGGTGATAGTTTCTTCTTTTTTATCTAAGATCTTTAAGCTTGTAAGATAGTCTAGGCACTCTTTTACACATTCAGGAGTTCTTCTTAAATTACGGGCTAAAAGGTGCACATGATTTCTTGCATTAAATCTCTGGCACTTTTCTAGTGAATGCCAATAGAGCATGACTGAAAGCACTAGGCATACAGCATCATTTGGTACATCATCTCGATTAAACACACTAAGTTCTGAATAGTAAGGAACTCTAGTAAGACCTAATTCTTCCATTTGACCTTTTTCTTCTGATAAATGATCTTGATAAACAAGTACTGAAGTCTTGCAACTTATACTGTTTGTAACGCATGAATTATAGCAAATAGAGCTTAATTTTCAGAAAAATGATTTGATTACTAAATAATCCTAAAAATCCGCTTGCACCCTTACATTAAGTGTACATAAAATAAATCGTACAAGATTTATACGTTACTCTGTCAGGAGTACAAAATGAGAATTTTGAGATTTTGGATATATCTTCCTCTTACTTTTGGAATAGCCTCACTCATAAGTATTTTTGCATGGGATAGTTTTATATTTGCTGTAATTTTGGGTGGGTTAGGCATTGTCTCTAGCTATTTTGCTTTAGATAAGTATCCTGATGAGGAAAATATTAATTTTACAGGTGCAGCTCTTTCTTATTCATGCATAATGATAGTAATCGGTATTTTGCTTGATAAATTTTTTGATTAACCTATTTCAAAAAATGTTTTTCACGCTTATCGCGACTAAAAAATAATTTTGAACATTTACGTAAATTAAATGTACAATAGATAGTATAAAATTTATGCGTCAGTGCGTAAGGATCATCTTTTGCCGTATCTTCCGATTGTTTTAGGAATTGTCTCCATCATAAGTATTTTTACTGGTGCCGGTTGTTTCTTAGGTGTAGCTTTAGCTGTTTTAGGTATTGTCTTTGGCTTTATAGCTTTAAAAAAGCATCCAGAAAGCACAAAACTGTGTTATACAGGTATTGCTTTATCTATTGTAGGTTTAGTACTGACTCTGTTGATAGTGATTGGTTTTATTGCCATCATGGTAGCTTTTTGTTTTGCCTGACCATCAGGTAAAACAAATATCATCAAAGTATGGAATTATTCTCAATATATTTGCATTCGACACAATATATACCTCTAGCTCAATATAAGTATCTTTATAAAGCCTCCATTTTTCTCTGCAAAATTTCTTAATAAACTCTTCAAAAGCAGTCTTAAAACACTCTAGAAGTTTTGCATATGCACGCTTGTCAGCACATTAGTGAATACGATATTTATCAAATCTTGGTAAAAGTCGATTTCTTATTCAATCAGCATTGACACTAAGGTAAATTCAAATATACTGAAAGCGCTTTTATAGCAGGTATTTTTCATTCAGAGGAAATTATGTCTGACACCATCTCAAAGAACGATCAGGGCTTTTTAGATCGTTATTTCAAATTAAAAGCTAAAGGAACTAATGTCCGCACTGAGATCATTGCAGGTATTACTACTTTCGTAGCAATGGCTTACATTATTTTTGTTAACCCATCAATCTTAAAAGAAGCAGGTATCCCTGTAGAAGCAGCTGTCGCTGCAACTATCTGGTCTGCTGCTTTATGTACTATTGCAATGGGCCTTTTTGCAAATCTTCCGGTTGCTATGGCTCCAGGCATGGGACTTAATGCCTTCTTTACCTTCTATGTATGTAAGACTGTAGGCTTGAATTGGGAAACAGCTTTAGGTGCTGTGTTTGTATCAGGTTTAGTATTCTTTATGCTGACTGTTACCAAACTGCGTCAGATGATTATTGATGCTGTACCAATGAGTTTGAAATCTGCAACCGTAGTCGGTATCGGTATGTTCATTGCTTTCGTTGGCCTTCAAAGCTCAAATCTGATTGTTGAATCTCCTGCTACAAAGATCACCTTAGGTACTTTCTTTGATCCCAAAGTTGATCTAGCTCTTTTAGGAGTACTCATCATCGGCGCTCTTTTAGCTTTAAAAATCAGAGCAGCCATGTTAATCGGTATCGTGACCGTAACAGTAATTGGAATGATCTTTGGCGTAACTAAGGCACCTGAGGGCATCTCAGATGTTGTAAGTTTCTCTTTCCCTGGTATGGGGGAGACCTTCTTAAAGATGGATCTTGTAGGTGCTTTCCATTATGGTTTAGTTTCAATCATCTTTACTTTCACCATTGTTGAGCTATTCGATAATATCGGTACTCTAATCGGTGTTACCAAGGCTGCAGGTCTTGTAGATAAAGACGGTAAGATTGAAAACTGCGATAGAGCTCTGATGACCGATTCTGTTGGTACCTTATTATCAGCAACCATGGGTACCTGTGCTGTAACCTCATATGTTGAATCATCAGCTGGAGTTAATGTTGGTGGTAAGACAGGTCTTACCGCAGTAGTTGTTGGTATCTGCTTCTTATTAGCATTCTTCTTCTCACCACTTGCAAGCTTAATTCCAGCTTACGCAACAGCTCCAGCACTTATTGTAGTAGGTGCAATGATGATGAAGAATGTACAGGGTATCGACTTTACAGACTTCTCTGAATCAATTCCTGCATTCTTAACCGTGATCATGATGCCAATGACCTATTCTATTGGTAATGGTTTTGGCTTCGGTTTTGCGAGCTATTGTCTATTAAAGCTGATCACTGGTAAATACCGTCAGGTAACACCAATTATGTGGGGCGTAAGCATCATCTTAATTATTGGATTCTTCATGCACCAGTAATCTTTCGTGCAATCTTTCATAGAAAAGATTGTTTTACCACGTTAAACCTAAAGCTATGTTAGACAAAATCTGGCATAGCTTTTTTATTTCAAAATTAACAAGTGTAAGCTCTCTTGAATAACTTTCAATATAAGAAACTTATAAAAAAGTTGTAGCTATTGTTGCTTTGCTTGTAATACAGCTTCTGCAACAGCAAGCGCTATGGCTGCTCCGTACATGAGATAAGAGACTTTTACAACTCGTATTTTAGGGGCTGTTAAGATACTCTCAATTTCAGTAACACCTAAAGAATTTAGTTGCTTATCTTCAACGACTTTTAAATCGTCAATCTCACCAAATAACTCGGTTGTTTCTGCTTTTATGAGCTTTTCTTCTGTAAGATCAAGCTCTGATTTGAATTGACCTGTTTTATTAGATGATGCTATATATTCTTCTCCCATATTGTCAAAAGCCTCTAGCTCTTTCTCTGACATTGCATAGTACTCATTGATGCCTTCGTTTTTAAGGTAAGCTGCACCAAAGATCTTGATGTCATGAATAATGCTGTCTTCTGAGAGCTTGTCATCATTAAGTAAGAACACTATGTCTTTTAAAGTTCTATATGGCTGTGACTTTGTAGGGTAATCTACATAATAGTGGACAATTAAGAGCTTATTGCCTGAACTTACTTGGGTTGCTTCATAGAGTTTTCTTGAAACATAGTAATCATAGCTGCGCTTTTCTACGTTTGGATTATTCATCCTATAGAGAACTGATTTTACAGTTGAATGATCTTTGGTCACGTAATAACGAATTTCATTGACATTACCAAGATCCTCAGCAAAGCCGGCACATCCTGTAAGGAAAGTTGTTGCACACAAAAGTGCTATAAGACTTAATAAAAGTTTGAATACTTTCAAGAAATACCTCATCATTTTAGAAAATGAACCAGCACCTGATTGGTGTTTGTAGTTTATGGTGCAGGTAATTTATATCTTATTATACAGTGCTTTTTTTATTGTAATGCTTAAGTTGCACCTTACATAACATAGCTTATTTCTTTAGACATGGACTCTGATTTACAAAGGATGATCTTTATAAATAAAGAATAGCATTTGTAACATCTATGAAGAAGAACTCCTCTCCTAATCTTCTAAACCATGGAGGCAGAATTTCTCCTTTATCCCAATCAACGTACTCATAGTAGTCAGTGGTCTTTTCAACCTTTGGTACGATATTGTCTGTGTTTTTGGCAAATGAAAGCTTGGTCTTTTTAAAATCATCTCTATCAACAAGCTTTAAGCTTGGAGCTTCATAAACAACTTTGATTAACTGATCTGAGATGATCTGTATTTCATCTTTATCTTTTTTAGAGTCAGCTTTTACGCTGTCTAAGACTACAGACTGGAAATAAACTTTGCTCCAGTCAAAGTTAATTGAGTCTTTTAGCTCTTGCTCTGTTAATTCATGATAGTACTCGGTTGATTTACTAAAGACGACATCCTGAATAGCATATGAGGCACCAGCGTAATCAACACTTTCAACTATATTGTCAGCCTTTAGATTGTCATTTTTTAAGGTGATGATAATGTTCTTAGTGGTCTTGCATACAGCGTTTGGCTTGTATCTTAAGCCTGGATATCTTGCCCAGTACTGCACCACTAAAACTCTTTTATTATCCTTTTTTAAATTACCAGTATAGAGAACAGTATTTAGCAAATAATCAGAGCTTGCTGTACTTGGAGCTAAGTGAGTGAAGAGTTCACCTAAGGTGGTTTTACCGTTTTCAACATACTTTGTAAGCTCAGTTACATCACCAATCTTTTCATAAGGAGTAGGTGGCTGAGAGTTATCGGTGATGGAGCTGCAGGCTGTGAGCACTGAGGTTGTAAATAAAAGGCAGGTAAATACCATAAGAGTTTTTAAGATACAGGAGATGTTTTTCATGGTGTGACCTAAAGTTAATAAGCTATAAGTGATTATACAGAACTTTAATAGAGCCATAGAAATTGGAGTTACAGATAGGTGATCTTGTTTTAAAAGTTAAGAATAAATGAGTTTTGTAACGATAAAAACAGGGAGACTTTAGGATAAAAGAAAGGCTCAGCTTTCGCTGAACCTTAATGAGTAAGAAAAATGATAATGTATATAAAGGAACTTTTACCTCAAGATTTACATCTTGTGGCCCATCTCGTAAGCTTCCTCATGAACGTCGGTTACAGCACGACCAGATGGATCGTTCATCTTTGCAAACTTTGCATCCCACGCAATAGCAGTAGGAGTAGAGCATGCTACAGACTTACCATATGGAACAGTCTTTACAGCTGATGGTAACTTGAACAGATCTTCAAAGATTTCTCTGTATAAGTAAGCTTCCTTAGTTAAAGGAGTGTTTACTGGGAATCTTACCTCACGCTCAGCAAACTTTCTGTCTGAAACTTTTTCTTCAGCATAGTCACGCAGAGCATCAATCCATGAGTAACCTACACCATCAGAGAACTGCTCTTTCTGACGCCATAGAACTTCCTCTGGTAACATACCGTCAAAAGCCTCTCTTAGAGCCTTCTTTTCGATAACCTTACCAGGGCACATCTTAGCTTCAGGATTGAAGTGCATTGCGATGTCTAAGAATTTCTTATCTAGGAATGGAACACGACCTTCAACACCCCATGCCATTAGAGACTTATTTGCTCTTAGGCAGTCATATAAGTGCAACTGATCTAACTTTCTTACTAACTCTTCGTGCATCTCTTTAGCATTTGGAGCTTTGTGGAAGTATAGGTAACCGCCGAAGATCTCATCAGAACCTTCGCCTGATAAAACCATCTTAATGCCCATAGCTTTGATGTAACGTGCCATTAAGTACATAGGAGTTGAAGCTCTGATAGTAGTTACATCATAGGTCTCAATGTGATAGATAACATCGCGAAGAGCATCCAAGCCTTCCTGAATTGTATAGTGAATTTCGTGATGAACTGTACCTAAGTAATCAGCTACTACACGAGCTTTCTTAAGATCTGGTGCACCTTCAAGACCGATTGCAAAAGAGTGTAATCTTGGGAACCATGCCTGTGACTTGCCGTCATCCTCAACTCTCTTTTCTGAGTAGAACTTGGCAATAGCTGAAATTACAGATGAATCAAGACCGCCTGAGAGTAATACACCGTAAGGTACATCACACATCAACTGACGACGAACTGCATCCATCAGACCATCTTTTAAACTCTTTACATCAGCAGGGTCGTTCTTAACATTGTCATACTCGAACCAGTCACGCTTGTAGTACTGCTTAAACTCATAGTCACCGTCTTTAGTGTATAAGTAATGACGTGGTGGGAATTCTTTTACTGAGTCACAAACGTTAACTAAAGCTTTCATTTCTGAGGCTACATAAAAACGACCTTCTCTGTCAGTGCCAACATACATAGGGTTAATACCCATATGGTCACGGGCTGCAAAGATTGTGTTGTCTTTAGCGTCATAGATAACGAAAGCAAAGTCACCTACTAATCTGTCTACAAAGTTTTTACCAGTACGCTTGAATTCTTCATATAGAGGGATGATTACCTCACAATCTGAACCTGTCTTGAACTTGTAATCAACTGTAAGTTCTTTCTTCAGATCTTTGTGATTGTAGATTTCGCCATTAACAGCCAAAACAATAGACTTGTCTTCATTATATAGAGGCTGAGCACCATTCTGAGGATCAACAATTGACAGACGCTCATGAACAATAATTGCATGATCGCCCTGATAAATACCTTCCCAATCAGGACCGCGGTGCAACTGCAGTCTTGAGTTCTCAAGTGCAGTCTGACGAAGAGCTTCAGGATGCTCTTTAATATCAAAAATACCGAAAATTGAACACATAAATAACAGCTCCTTTGATGCTGTATCTTAGTTAAAAATCTAGGTGGCAGGCATTGGTTATGCCTTAAGCCATGTCGTTGATGTTACCACAAAGAAACAACCTTAAAGCCCTATCTCACATTAATGGTGCGTGATATTTAGTAAAACCAAAGAATATTTACCGTACTTAAGATTAGATTTATAAAAAGTATTTATAAATCAATTAAATAAACTATGGTGCATGTATGCACTAAAATGGACATGTATTTTTAATAAAGATAAATATAGTGTTTATAAAAAGAGAGTTTTTTATGAGTTGTAAAAGCTATGATCCTGATCAAGTTTTAGCCTGTAATTAACGTTTTGTATTTCTAAAAACAGTTATTTTTTAGAAAATTGAGTTTATATGAAAAACATTTGCATGAACAAGTGAGTAAATATCGTCATTAAGCCTATATTTAAAGCCCTTTCTAGATTAAAATATACAGAGAATTAAAAATCGAAAATTTATAAAACAATAAAAGACCTAATCAAACCAAGAGGTGTAAGTACCATAAAAAGGGTACTTTAAGAGCCGTTTACATTTATGGCTTAATAAACCTATAAACCTATATCAGAGCAGTTCATTGGAGGATACATGCCAGAATTTGACATGAACTATGCCTTTCTCATAGTTGGTATTCTTTTAACTTTCGCTATTCTGGCTTCAAAATTATCGTCCTTCTTTGGTACCCCGTTACTGTTACTGTTCTTGTCAATTGGTATGTTAACAGGTGAAGACGGTATTATCCTGCACCTGCACTATACTGATTACTCCTCAGCTTTCTTTATTGCAAACTTAATGCTTGCGGTGATCCTGCTAGACGGTGGTTTGCGTACCAGTTTTTCTATGATGAAAAATGTGGCAGCTGAATCTGCTGTTTTAGCAACCGTAGGTGTTATCCTAACCTCCGGTATCACAGGTTTAATTGCTTATTTATTACTTGATATCTCTTTAATTCAGGCATTACTTTTAGGCTGTATCGTAGGTTCTACTGACGCTGCTGCAGTGTTCTCTTTATTAGGTAAAGATAAGAACATTTCTTTAAAGTCAAATGTATCTAATACTCTGCAGATTGAGTCAGCAACTAACGATCCTATGGCAATTTTGTTGACTACCACCATGATTGCCTTTGCTTCTCAAAAGGCCACTTCATTTACTGATGCTCTTATCTTCTTTGTGCAGCAGTTTGGTTTTGGTATTGTCATGGGCGTCTTCATTGGCTTTATCGCTCGTATGATTGTCTCAACCTTATCCTTAGGTGTAGGTCTTTACAGTATTCTCGTTATTGGTTTAGGTTTAATTGGTTTTGCAATCACCTCATACCTAGGAGGCTCAGGCTTCTTGGCTATCTTTATCATTGGTATGTGTGTGGGCAATCAGAAGACCAGACAGGTAAGTTACATCCTGCCTGTATCTGAAGGCTTTACCTGGTTATCACAGATCACTCTGTTCTTAATGTTAGGTCTTTTAGTTACACCTCATGAGATGGTGAAATTCTGGTTCCCAGGTGTAGTAATTGCTGTGGTGATTACTTTAATTGCAAGACCTCTAACTGTTTTCTTATGCATAAAGCCATTTTTTAAGTCTTATAACAAAAGAGACATTATCTTTATGAGCTGGGTGGGATTAAGAGGTTCTGTGCCTATTGTACTTGCTATCTATCCAGTATTTGAGCATCTTGATAACCCTCAGCTGTACTTTAATGTAGCTTTCGTGGTAGTAATTGTATCTTTACTCTTCCAGGGTTCTTTAATTTTACCTTTAGCTAAACTTTTAAAGGTTTATGCACCATCGATGCTGACACCTATTACCAAATCAGATGTAGGTATCATGCTCTCTAATGACTATGAGTTATTAAACTATCGCATTAAGGAGCCTTCATTTAATGACAGAACCTTACGTTCAATTACCTTTCCAAAGGGCACTACAGTAGCTGCTATCTTTAGAGACGGTAAAATGATCAAGTGTCATGGTGATACTGTAATTAAAACAGGTGACATCATTTCCATGATTGGTACTGATGCTGATGAGACTTTATTAAATGCACTGTTCTCTCATGAGAGCAGAATTAAGAGCCATCCTCTGTATCATGGCGATAAGATTTATGCCGCCTCAACCCCAATGGTTGATTTAGCTAAACAGTTTGATTTTGAGTTAACCTCATTTGAGAAAACTCTAACTTTAGGTGATTTGATGTCTTATCATATCGGTGGTTATCCAAAAGCTGGCGATATGGTAAACCTCATTAAAGTTACTTTAGTGGTAGTTGATCTTGAAGGGGATAAAATACGCAGAGCAGGTCTGTATTTAGCCTCCGAGAGAGCTGCTGAATTTGAACGCTTAAGAAAGGCAAAATTAAACTTACACAAGAGTGAGCAGGAGGACTTGCGTCGTCGCAGAAAATTAGCGCAGGCTCAACTCTTTGACAGCATTAACGATGACTGTGAATATCGTTAGCTTTTACTTTAAAAGCTAAGCTTACAGCACACAGTTAACACACAATTTTTATGATAAAGGCAAGGCAACTTGCCTTTTAAATTAGATAAAAACTAAATGAATAATAACTTAGATAAAAACTTAGATCCAAAACTTGAAAAGTTTATAGGAAATGTCAAAGCTGAATTTGATAATTTAACTTATAAACATCGTCTTAACCTGTCAAGAGAGCTTAAAAAGCTCTCTTTGAGTTCTATAACCCCTAAAGACAAACAGGGTAAAAGTGAGGATAATTCTGTAAGCAATGCTGATAAGCTTTTAGACTTGCAGTTAAAGATCTCTGAGGATTTAGAAAAGTACAAAGCCTTTTTTGAAAACAGAAAGCAAAGCCTTCCTAAAATCACCTATGATGAAGCTTTACCTGTAGCTCAAAAGCATGATGAGATCATTGAAGCTATTAAAAATAACCAGGTCCTTATCATCGCAGGTGAGACAGGCTCTGGTAAGACTACCCAAATTCCTAAGATGTGTTTAGAAGCAGGTTTAGGTCTTCATGGTCTAATCGGTCATACTCAGCCACGACGTCTGGCAGCCCGTGCCGTATCTACCCGTATTGCTCAGGAGTTAGGTGAAGAGTTAGGCCACAGCGTAGGTTATAAAGTAAGATTTACTGATGTAACTTCAGAGAACTGTTATATAAAGTTGATGACTGACGGTATCTTACTGTCAGAGACAGCTTCAGACCGATTACTTTTAAACTATGACTGCATCATCATCGATGAGGCTCATGAAAGATCACTTAATATTGATTTCTTATTAGGCTATTTAAAGCAGTTACTTATAAAGCGTAAAGACTTAAAGTTAATCATTACCTCAGCTACTATTAACACCGAGCGCTTTTCAAAGCACTTTAACAATGCTCCTGTAATTGAAGTATCAGGTCGTACTTATCCTGTGGAAGTTGAATATATGCCTTTAGGATTGCAGGATGGTGATGAGGATGATCCTGAGTGTGAGGTAGAAGAGCTCGATTTACGCAACGGCATTCTAAAGGCTTTAAAGTTCCTGTTTAAAGAGCATGGAAGAGCTGATACCTTAGTCTTTTTACCAGGTGAGCGCGAAATTATGGATATTGCAGCTTTCTTAAAGAAAGCTCATCTACAAAATACAGAGATCTTGCCTTTATATGCAAGATTAGCTACAGCAGAGCAGAACAAGATCTTCTCACCACACTCAACTGTACGTGTAGTTTTATGTACAAACGTAGCTGAAACCTCACTTACTGTTCCTGGTATTAAATATGTTATTGATCCTGGTACAGCTAGAATCAGCCGTTACTCTCCACGTACTAAGGTGCAAAGATTACCTGTAGAAAAGATTTCCCAGGCAAGTGCCAACCAGAGAAAAGGCCGTTGCGGTCGTGTCAGTGAAGGTGTCTGCGTAAGACTGTATTCAGAGGAGGACTTCTTATCCCGCACAGAATTTACAGATCCTGAAATTCTAAGAACTAATTTAGCTGCTGTAATCTTACAGATGGTAGCTTTGCATCTAGGTAATATCACTAAATTCCCATTTATTGATCCTCCTCAGATGCGTCAGGTAACTGATGGTATCAGACTCTTAGAAGAGGTAGGAGCCATCAATGACGCTAAAGGTAAGGGCACAGATGAGATTGAGCTTACTAAGATTGGCGTGGCTTTATCTAAGATCCCTGCAGATCCAAGATTGTCTAGAATGCTCGTACAGGCAGATAAAGAAGGTGCTTTAAGTGAGGTTTTAGTAATCGTCTCAGCTTTAGCTGTAATGGATCCTCGAGAGAGGCCATTAGATAAGCAGGAGCAGAGCAGACAGGCTCATCACCGTTTTGATGATGAAAAGTCTGATTTTCTCTCATATTTGAACTTATATAAATATATTTGCCAGTTGCAGACTAAGATGAGTAATTCAGCACTTCGCAAACGTCTAAAGGCTGAATATATCTCTTATCTAAGAGTACGTGAGTGGTTTGATTTATTACGTCAGTTAAGGGCATCCTGCCAGAGCCTAAAGTATCGCTCTAATGAGGTTCCTTCTACTTATGAAGCAATTCATAGAGCCATACTTTCAGGTCTGCTCTCACAGATTGGCCATTATGAGGATAATGACAAGGGCATGTATTTAGGTGCTCGAGGTGTGAAATTTGTAATTCACCCATCATCTGTTTTATGTAAAAAGAAGCCTAAGTGGATATGCTCAGCTGAATTAAATGAAACTAGCCGTCTGTTTGCTAAAACTGTAGCTTCAATTGATCCTTTGTGGGTTGAGACTATCGGAGCTCACTTAATTAAAAAGAGCTATGCTGAACCTCACTGGTCTAAAAAGCAGGGCGCGGTAATTGCTTCAATGACCATTTCTTTATATGGATTGCCTATAGTTCAGGGACGCAAGGTTCAATACAGTCAGATTGATAAAAAACTCTGCCGTGAACTCTTTATCCGTGATGGACTGGTCGCAGGTGACGTTGAGTTAAAGTATGACTTCTTCCGTCATAATCTTGAGCTTGTAGATGAAGTGGTACATGTTGAGGATAAGTTAAGACGTCGTGACCTCTTAGTAGACTCCACAGTACTAGAAGAGTTTTATGCTAAAAAGTTACCAGAGGATATTGTAACAGTCCGCCACTTTGAAAAATGGTGGAAAGAGAAAGTAAAACAGGATCCTCATTATCTGGATTTCTCATTAGAGTTAGTTACCAAAGATAACTTTAATAAAATTCAGGAGCAGGATTTCCCTGAGTTCTGGATACAGGACAAGTTTAAATTAAAGTTAAGCTATATCTTTGATCCAACCTCAAAGGATGATGGTGTAACTGTCCATATTCCATTAGCAGTATTGAACAGGGTAAATTCTAAAGAGTTTCTATATCAAATCCCTGGCCTAAGATTAGACTTTTTAACCTCTTTAATTAAGTCATTACCTAAGAGATTAAGAAAGAACTTAATCCCTGCTCCAAATTATGCCGAAGCTTTAGCTGAAGCTTTAGGAGGCCCTTGCAGTGACGATCTGTATCAGAAGTCAGCTAAAGAGTTAACCCGTATGGGCGGTGAGTTAGTTACAGCTGATGACTTTGATAAGACTTTAATTGATAAACACCTCTTTATGATCTTTGCAATTGAAGATGAAAAGGGCAAAGTAATTAAGAAAGGTCGTAACTTTGAAGCTTTATCTCAATCACTGCAGGGTGAAGTTCAGGATGTTCTAAAGAAAGTAGTTAAAACTCATAAAGAGAGTGCTCCAAGTTCTACCTGGACCTTTGGTACGATTAAGTCTGAGCAGGTAACTAAGCAGGGCTCTATTGAAATTACTGCCTATCCTGCTTTAACCGACAAAGGTAATGGTGTAGCTCTAGAGCTTTATGACAGTAAGTTTAAACAGGAAAAAGCCATGTGGCAGGGACAGAGAAAGTTATTGTCTCTATCAATTAAACAGCCTACAGCTTATCTTGAGCAACACTTACCAAATAAGTCAAAGCTCTCTATGTACTATCAGCCTTTAGGCTCTGTAAAGGAGTTAATTTCTGACTTAGTTTTAGGCTCAATTGATCTAATCATGCAGAAAAATCATGCTCCTTGCTATGATGAGACGAGCTTTAATAACTTAGCGCAAAAGGTAAGAGCTGATTTAAATGATAAGGCTCTGTATCTATGCTCTTTTGTAGACAAGATTTTATTTAAAGTCCATGAAATCAGACGTCTTTTAAAAGGACAGATAAATCTCTCTGTAGCTTACAGCTATAAAGATATTGCCTCACAATTAGACTCTTTAGTTTATAAAGGCTTTGTAAGCTCAACCAAACTTGAGCACTTAATGCAGATGCCACGTTATCTTGAAGCGATTATTTATAGAATCGATAAACTCTCTCGTGATGTAAATCGTGATCTTATGTATACACGTAAGATTGAAGAGGTAAACGAGCTTTATAAAAACACTCTTTCAAGATACAAGTATCAGGTAGTACCTGATGCTCTTATCGAGGTTAAGTGGTTAATTGAAGAACTGCGTGTATCTTATTTTGCCCAGCAGTTAGGTGTGAAGATCTCTGTCTCTGACAAGAGAATAGCTAATGAGTTAAAGAAGATCTTAGAGGATTATCCTGATCACAACTAAGGTATCAAACACTATAGGTAAAGAGAACGAAAGAAGCAAAGGGCTTTCTGACAAATGTAATATGCTTACCAATCCTAATCGTGTAAATGAAGAGGGCAAATCATCAATTGGTAAAAGAGAGCATCATCAGCTCTTAAGACAAAACTTAAGAACTATCGATAACATTAACAACCTGTTATTGTCACTGCCAAGATAGCATTTGTATATTATAATTGACTAAAACTCAGGTCAGATTAAGTAAAGTAAGACAGTAAGACAGAGGCAAAAGATTATGAACGTAGTTAAAGATATGGCTTTAAAAGCAACTCGTTTTGCTAAGAAAGAAACTAAGTTAGCGCTATTTTCTTTAGCTCTTTTATCTTTAGCCTCATGTACAAGTGATCCTAAAGTTCTAGAGCAGGAAGCAAAACTAGCTCAATCACAAACTGCTGTTGAGTTTACCAAGACACTAGAGCAAAGAATGTTTTTCTACAATTTAGAAAAACTCGCAGACACTGATGACTCTCACGTTCATATCTACAGAACCCGTGGCATCTATAATGTCTCATACAACTACCTTGAATCAAAATACAGAAAGTTCTGTAACTTAAAAGGAGGTGAACTTCACTATCAGTTCTGTGTTGATGAGAAAGTAAACAAGCCAATCTTTTTCGTAGCATTTACAAATCACAGAGCTAAAACCGATGGCTTTGAAGTAAACTCTGAGATGACCTATCTTACCGATACTGCTATATTAGGCGAGAGAAACTACTTTTATGAAACACATGTCTATGAACCTTCAAAAGGTGTAGCTGTGGATGATAAAAAGTGGCTTGAGTTTGTTAAAGCAAAAGGTTTTAAATTTTAAATCGAGCTACTCTCTTTGCATTTCTTACTATAATAACTAAAACGTTATCATTTTATCCTAAGGAAAAATAAATAAGTCTTTTTCAGTGCAAATCTCATTTTTTATCAAATAATTAAACGTACAGTCACGAAATTTGTACTAAGATACTGTTATGATAGTTTGCACAATAAATTTAATAAAAAATGAGAACTGACCATGTTTTTGATCTTATTCTTTTTACTAGTTTTATCACTAGTTTTAACTCACCTTAATTACAGAATTTCTATGTTTATCTTTCCAGATGGTGTCTTTGTAACCCGTCTACAGGGATTCTTAGGTTGGTACGGCTGGTTAAACCTGTTTGTATCATTACCTTTCTTATGGGATGGCGACTTTAAACAGGGATTATATCCTTTTGTTTTAGGCGCTATACCTCTTTTAATCTCTATTTACTTGGTATTTAAAGATAACGATAACCGTAAGGTTGTCTTTAAAAGAAGTGCTAGGGTATATCTCAATTCAGATGTAAAACTCATTGAACCAGGCGATGATACCTACGGTTTTTTACATAATTACAGAAGCAGAATGCGTCAGATTGGTCCAAAGTATTTCTTCAAAGAGATCTTTGCTCGTGAAAAGTCTAATAAGGCTTTAGCTGACAACCTAATTGATGATACTCCAGAGAATACAGTAGCTCTCTTAAAGACCTTATCTTGGGTTACACAGAGCGCGGTTGATGTAAAAGCTCAATACATCTTTTTACTTTACTATATGATTGAGCGCTATGACAGAAATAGACTGTTCTCAAATTTCGATACCTTTACTAGAAACGCAATTTCTGTTTTAAGATTACTAGAAATTAAGTTTTCAGAACTACCATATCCAATTGCAAAGTTCATTGCTCAGAACAATAACCTTTTATACTGCGTAGGCGGTAATGATGAGGCTAACTTTGTAATCGAGGTTGACGATTACGTCTGTGAGGATGAAGAGAACATTATCGCTACTTTCTCAGACAGAATTTACCATTTAAACAGTACTCTACCTAAATTTGTTAAAAGAGTATTAGCTGATGTCCTTTATTCTTTCTCTAAAGAAGAAGGTATCTTAGTAGTAACTAATAAGAGGGTAGTTTTAATTAAAGATCATAAAGCTAAGACTCTGTCTTTTGATGTAGCAAGCTACACCATAGAAAATGGTGCGGTTACCTTTGGTAACAACACTTATTTAAAGATAGATAACACAGGCTTTTTTGATTATGTCATGAAGGCACTGACAACAGATAAGCATATAGCTTAGTACTGCTTAAATCACAGTACACAAAGATCAAGTTTATTGCAGTCAGGTTACACCTGACTGCTTTAAAGCTTACTTTTAGGACAAATAACTAAAAAGATAAAATTGCTCTTAAAATTATGAGTTGTAGTCAATAAATTTCAAAAAGTGCCGATAGAATATAAGAATTATGAACGAGGATAACGTATGCCTGAAAGCGGCAAAAAAACAACCACAGTAGCTACAGAGAATAGCGATTCACAGGTAAATACAGTACCTGTACAGAATCAGTCTGCACCTGACAAGAGCGCGGATAACAATACTACTCAAAATCAAGAACAGAGCACTCCTCAAGAGTCAAAGGCAAATCTTGAGCTGTTAAAACAGCGTCTGTATGACACTGTTGCTGCTATCTTTTCACGTTGTGGTGTTCCTACAGCAAACTTTAGAATTTCAGACTTGGTAGAATTTAGTGCGTCCGTATCCTATTCCATGAACTGGAATTTTAAGTGTCGTTGCTCTGATAAAATTCTTCGTTCTGTAAGTGATGAAACTCATGTGCTCTCAACGAGCGCGTTAGATGAGTTTACTTTAGCAAATACTAAAGAACTTGAAAAAGACAGCGCTAAAACAAAAGAATTTGTAAAACACCTCTCTGGGGCTTCATTTGAAGACTTAAAAGCCCTCTCTGGTCAGATTATCTGTTTTAACCGTATCAATGCTATTGGTAAAACCAGATGTAAAAACTGTCATGGCAGTGGTAGTTCCATTTGTGAGAACTGTGGCGGTAAAGGCACCATCGAATGTCCTACCTGTCATGGCAGTGCTAAGGCCTGTCCTGTCTGCCATGGCTCTGGCAATGCTAAATGCCATACCTGTAACGGTACTGGTAAAGTAAAGTGTAAAGACTGCCAAGGTAAAGGTGAGGTTACTGTTGATAGAGAAGTTATCTATGATGCTGACTGCAAAAAGCAAATCAGTATTTCTCTCATGGTACCTGGTACTGATAAAAAAATCACCTCATTTTCAAAAGAGGATGAAAAGGCCATCATAGAGGCAGCCGATTTCTCAGGCAAACCAAACGGTAATGAAACCGCTCGAGGCTATAGCGTAAACTTTTTGGGTACTGCTCCATGCTATGCCGTGCATGTCTATCTCGTGGGAGTAGAAAAGCCATTTGATTTTATTATCTGTGGACATAAAAACTTACGCTCAATCTGTAAGCCTCCAGTATTAGATTATGTTTTCATCGACGAGTCTCATTTACTCTCTGATACTTTAATCGCATCAGCTGATGATGTTGATGAAAAGATTAAGTGCGTAAAAGCCTTAGCTTCAAAGGCAATTTTAGCTAAGACAATCAGAACCATCGAAAGACATGAGATGGAGATTGCTAAAGAGCAGGCTGTAGCTCAAGGTGTTACTGTAGAATCAATTTTAACTGCAGCAAAGCACAAAGATTCCTCAAGACTGATATACATTAAGACCAAGGTAAAACAGGAGTTATTAGACAGTATTACTAAAGAACTTACTGATAACGCGCATGGTTATATATCAGAAGATTTTGCTAGAGTCTTTGCTAAAAATCTTATATCATTTGTGCCTTTGCTGATGGTTCTCAATCCTAAAACCAAAATTATTTGGGCAGGTATAACCTTAGTGACATGGATGATAGTGATCCTCATAGGTTATATGGTACCTAATATTGTGGGGGGTATCATGATGATGTGTGTATCCTCAATCATCTGTGCCTTTACCTCTTTTGCTCTTACTAAAAACTGGAGTTATTACTCTGCTGTAAGCATGCTGAAGCTAACCCACAGGCTAAAAAAGGTTCCTAGTCTTACAGTTGAAGCAGTGCAGTCTATAAGATTGATTTTAGGCACTGTTGTCATCGGTTTGTTAACTATTTTAATTGTAAACGGTCATTTTCTATAAATAAGCAATGTCAATAGATATTAAAGTACCTCTAAGAGATTCACTAGGACTGGTTGGTGTTCAACCTGATAAAGTAAGTTTTACTGATCCTTTATTCTCTGAAGTTACTTTTGTATTTTTAGCAAACTGGTACTATACCGTAGAATCAAGAGACACTGTAATCAAGAACGTTGTAGGTACAGAAAACTTTGTTGATGAAGAAGCTTTAAAAGAATTTGAACGTTTTAATCGTGAAGTTTTAGAAAAAGACAAAACCATTCAAAAAAGTTTCAGCCATTCTTTAGAAGAGTTAAGTGCCTCTGAGCTTTTCAAGCTTGGAAATAAAATAAACCGTCTCTCAGTTAGAAAGGCTAAAGGTCAATGCACCTGTCCTGACTGTTCAGGTACTCAAAAGATGAACTGTCCTAACTGCTCAGGTTTTGGTTTAATTATCTGTCCATCCTGTCAGGGTAGAGATGGTGGCTGTGCCCGTTGTAAAAAGAGTGGTTACATTGAGTGCCCTACCTGTCGCGGGAACAAGAAGATCCTTTGTCAGAAATGTAAGGGCAAAGGTTCTATCTATGTTGAAAGACAGGTTTATTTAGAAACTCATTGCGCGCCTCTTATCAAGATAGAATTTGAAAAAGCTGAGGACAGTTTTAATGTTCCTCCTTCAGTTGTTGATTTTTACTGCTACCAGAAGATCTTAGATTCACTTGAATTCAGGCTCTCTGATGCTGATACTCAAGAGGATTATCACTTTTTAATGACTTATAAGTGTGATTCCTCCATGGGCTATTTAAAATTCTGTTTAGCAGGTTTTAATAAGATCTTTGAGTATTGGGCAACAGCTTCAGGTGTGCCACTTGTCATTCCATCTGTTTTAGATTATGTCTACTCTTCTATGAGATCTGATCTTATTGACACTTCAATAGGTCGCTCTCTTGTAAGTGCAGATGCTAAGATCTTTGTCTTAAACAATCTTAAAAAAGACCATATCTTTAATAACTTATTAAGATCGTATGAATATGATTTTGATTTGGTGACAAAGAGGGTAAAGAATCAGGCTGTAGAGACAGATGCCTATACCAGTAAAGTCTTTAGCATGAAAGCAAAGTTAGAGAGTATTGTAGCTTCCCGTAAAGAAGAACTTACAAAGGTACTGTCGAATAAACTGTTAAGAGTAACTCAGCATTTTATGTCGGAGAGCTTTGCTAAAGACTGTTGCATGGCTCTAGTCGAATTCTTTGCTAATTTAAAGTACAGACGAAAGTTTGTGACTATGTGCTGGAACTTTGGAACCCTGTTCGTATGGGGCTTAACTTTGCTATTAACCTCATTTATAGGCTCATCAGGTATGATGTTTATCTGTATGATCATAAGTTTGGTTGCAAGTTCTCTTATCTCTTATTTTGGTTCAAAGAACTTAAGAATATTTGAGATCATGCTAAGCTTGAAATGCTTTAAGAATATTACTAAGTTTATTGACTTAAACTATGACATCATGCGCTCACTGATCATGATGGCTGGTGTCATTATTATTGAATTTGTAGTATCCAATCTGCAGTAAACTCTCGGTAAGAACTTTATCATGTAGAGCTTACCGCATTAAATCTTAATCTCAACTTAAAAGTTCATCGCCATTTAAGACTTAGTCCTGATAAAAGACTAGCTCTCTTGAACCTTCATATAATTCTTTCCTTTTTAATTATGTAAGATAGACTGAAGTTAAACCGCTCCACTAGACCTAAGTTAAACCGCGCTGCTAGACAAAAGACAGCTTTGATGTATCAAGAAGTCAATCAACCCCAAAAGGGCAATAAAAGGAAAACAAAACCCTACACAGGGCAGGGCTTATCTTGACGAAGATCGGGATACCTACTACAGGAACTCTTCAAAAGCACGCTTTACACCAACGATAGCGTCTTTCTCATCTTCACCTTCAACGTGAACATAAATTTCGTCCTGATAACGGATACCAAGACCTAATAAACCGAAGATACCAGCTTTAAGATCTACTGAACGATCCTGATAAATTAAAGTGATCTTTGACTTGTAGCCACTGATAGCCTTTAAAATTGCTCCTGCAGGACGTGCATGAACACCGTCTCTGTCTTTGACGGTATATGTAAACTTTTCCATAGTTCAATATCCTAAGTTGTTTTTATAAAAAAATTGTCGTTTTAGGTTCATAATATCAAATATCAGTGATATATATGACACCTGCACTAAAAAAATTTATTCTTTTTTAAAGTCGATACGATTTCTTAGCTTCTGACCTGCTCTAAATGTGGTTACTCTTCTTTCTGAAATAGTAACTTCCTGACCGGTCTTAGGGTTTCTTCCAGGTCTTGCGCTCTTTAGCTTAAGCTCAAAGTTACCAAAGCCTGTAAGCTTTACCATTTCACCTTTTTCAAGCTTTCTTGCGATCTCTTCAAAAAATTTGTCGACGAATTCTTGAGCTGTAGCCTTAGGAAGACCTACCTTGATAATCAGCCTTTCAGCTATTTCTGCGCGAGTTAATGCCATAATAGTGTCCTTCTTTTGAAGCTAGAACCGACAGATTAAAATCTGCTCATATTTACTTACTTCTTGTAATATAATACAAAAAATCTTAAATTTTTCGTGATGAGTGCAATATTTTTAAAAATAATCAAGTAATTAACTGTAAAATCGTACTCCGTTAACATTTTTAGTCCATATTTTTGCACCTGTCTAAATACAGGTTGTTAACGTAGATGTATCCTTTTTAGTGCTTACTCCTCTTTTTTTTGTGCATAATAATGGTTCAAATCTGACATGAAGAAATCTTTAATTAGAAGTGATGTTGAGCTTCAGGAAGGTCCCTTTAAAGGACAGGATCTTAACACCTATCTTTATATGAATTTACCTTCTGTTTACCTTTTCAGAATGAGCTCTAACGTTATGCATGAAGACGGCATTTTAGAAGGCGATGTGGTCATTGTTGACAGAAGCCTGCTCATTGAAAACGGCGACTATGTAGTGATGAGTATCAACGGCACTTTTCTTTTAAGACAGTTTCTAGATGGCAGAGAACCAAGATTAGTCTGTGCTGATGATTCTATTCCTGATATTAACTTAACTCATGTTGATGAGTGTGAACTCTTTGGCGTGGTGTCATCTGTCATCAGAAAAACACGTATTAAAAAGAACGGCAAGTATGGTTCTAACGGCAGGCAGAATCCATATACTTTCCGCCGTAAAACCAAAGTCTATCCTAAAGATCCAAATGACAATGGCAGAAACTTTATGTAGAAAGCTATTTTTCTACAGGAATCATTAAAATTCTCTTTATATCATTAAAATTTTAGATTCTAAAAACGCAATTTTTACCCCTTACTTATTAGCTCTAATCTCTATTAGAACATACGTTTATCTATGAGACATTGTGGTAAAATCGAGTATGTAGTTCTTTACGAATTAATGTTACTTTAAAGTCTGCTTTAAGACTTAAATGTTATGTCTAAAGTTATCTTAGAGAATTTTTGTAAAGTAACGCGATGAAAAGTAACGCCATGTTCTTTAAAGGTACTTGACATGTACGGTACGATAGAGAATGTACAAAGTTTTTTTAGTTATGTTTATTCCTAAAATAGAAATAATCTTAAAACAGTAAACATAAAGCAATGTTTTTAGGAGCGATACTGTGGCAATGAAGCTAGCTATTTACGGTTATGATACTGATATTGGTAAACTTGTGATTGAAACCATTGAAGAACAGGATCTCTCTTTAGGCGAAGTTTTCCCATTATCACCATTGACAGGTGAATATGATGCCGTTCAGATTAAAGGCCAGAACTACTTTGTTCAGCCAGTTGAAGAGTTTGATTTTTCAAAAGCTGATGTAGCTTTATTTTTAACTACTCAGGATGAATCTCAGCACTGGATTAATGCAGCAAGAGAGAAAGGCTGTATCGTTATTGATGATAGCCATTTATTCAATGGTGATGATAAGACTGTAACCATCGTACCTGAAATCAATCCTTTTGATATTAAAAAGGCAATTGAAAACAGACTGGTTATTCCTGCTTTAGCTCCATCTGTACAGCTGTGCCTGGCTTTATCTGTTCTTCATGATGAGTATGGCATTGCAAGAGCTACTGTAACCTCAATGGAATCTGTTTCAGAATTTGGTCGGTTAGGTACTGAAACTCTAGCTCATGAGTCAACCTTATTATTAAACGGTATGGCAGCAGAGCATCAGGGATTTCCAGCTCAATTAGCATTCAATCTGCACACTAGAATGGGACTGCTTGAGGATAATGGATATTCAGACCATGAAAATGCTATCAGTAATGAAGTATCAAGAATTTTAGGCCGTTTCGAGCGTGGTTTTGATATTACCTGCATTCAGGTTCCTGTATTCTACGGTCACACTATGGTAGTTAATGTTGATCTTGAGGATAAGGCTACATTAGAAGAGGTTAAACAGGCTTTTGATGCTTCAGAGTATGTAACTGTAGCCTCAGAGGATGATGTTTTATCTCCTGTAGCAGATATTATCAACGAGAGAACTGTAATGCTCACAAGATTAAAGCAGGACAAACCTGGTTCAAAATCTTACAGCTTTGTGATTATGATGGATAACACTAGAAGAGGTGAAGCTATTTCTTGTGTTGAAATTGCAAAATTGATTGCAAAATCTCTCTAATCTGTAAAATGTGCACACTTTATGCATAACTTTTCCAAAAATGGGATCTGACCTTATTTTGACAGATCACATTTTGAGTAAAATAATGCATAAAAATAGGGGTTGTTAGTTATGCACGCTTGCAAAAAAGCACTTTTATCTGTAGCTTTATCTTTTTTATTACCTTTTTCGGCAATGTCAGCTGATGAAGATGGTACTTTTACTATTACTATTCAAGGTCCTGAGGTTGAGGATACTGTTCCTCAAGTACAGCCTGTACAACCAGCTATTAGAGCTCCTGTAAGACGTGCAGCTCCTAGACAAAACAGACAAGCTACTGTAAATGCAACTGCAACCAGAGCACCAGCGGCTACAGCAACAAGACAACCTCAAACTGAAAACAATGCAACTTCTGTTCAGCAGACCCCAGCTAGGACCTATAGCGTTGCATCAGGTGATACCATCTGGTCTGTAGCCCACCGCTACTTACCTCTGGATAGAAGTGTTAATGAATTCCAGATTGTAGCCTCAATTTACAGACATAATCGTGGCGCATTCGGTCGTGGTAACGTCAACAACCTTTTAAGAACTACTATTACTATTCCTCCTGTATCTGAAATTGCACGAGAAACAACCGATACAGGTTCAAGACTTTTAGCTCAGGGCAGTATGACTTTACCTCCTTTAGGTAATGCTCCTGCTACTGTAAATACTCAGGCAACCTTAAACAACACAGCAACTCCTGCTCCTGCAACACAAGCTTCAAAGCCAATGCAGTCACTGTCTGATAACGATATTCCTCAGTACACCGCCACCGAGACTAAGATTAAAAAGTTACAGGAAGAAGCGGTTAAAAAAGATTTATCCGTAGCAATGCCAGAGAATACCCGTGGCGCTGATCTTGATAAAAGTCAGGTTACAGAAGAGACCGTACCAAACGGTAATAATGAGGGCAGTGCAGACAATAACAAAAAGGCAGAAGCTGCTAAAGCAATGAGTGCTGATCTTGCAGCTGCTGCTGTAGATGCTCAATCTATCAGGATCATGCTCGATGGCAATAAGAAAGCTATTGATGAGAAAACTAAAGTCTTAGAGCAACAGTTAGCTGAAGCTATGGACAGAATGAAGAAAACATCTGCAGCTACTGCTAAAACAGCAGCAGACAGTGTTTCTACATTAGCTTCTCAGTATGACAATATTATTTCAGGTCTTCAGCAAGACATTATTGAGATTAAAGGTAATATTTCAAAGATCTCTCAGGATAATGACAGAATGAGAGAGATGTTACTTGCTAATGATGAGAAGATTGAGGATATGCAGCTACAGCTGTCTAAATTCTCAGTAAGTACACCTACCTCTGTAGTTGATCTTGATAAGCCTGTCATGATGATCTTATTCGGTGCTGGCTTATTAGCTTTAGTACTGATGATTGTCTTCTTAATTATCAAGTTAAAGTCTCGTGCTAGCGCTAAGATGACCGATGACTTTGATGTTGAGGATGATTACTCATCAGATGATACCTTATTATCAGATGAGAACGGTTCTATCGATCTTGAAGCTCCCGTATCTGGCGATGAAGAGCCAGATACCACGGATATTCCTCAAAGAGAACTGGACAAGAACAATAACTCTATAAATTCACCATCTGATTCAGCATCAGATGTTGAAGTTGCTTTAAATGAGAAAAAGCAGGCTGACGCTGAAGAATCAGCTTCAAATGCTACAGAAATTCCTGATAACAGTGCAACAGCAGATAACACTGGTGCTGATGCAACTGCAACTGAAAAAGATCCTGCTCAAGAGGCTTGGGATAATGCAGCAACAACTAACTCATCTGATGAGATAAAAGATGACAAGGCTGTAATGGATGAGTGGTCTAAAGCTCTAGATGAGCAGACTGGTTCTGAAAAGAACGTTGATCTTGATAAAGATGAGAATAAAGATACTTCACAAGATGATATGGCATCAGCTTGGGAAGCTGCTTTAAACGAACAGGAAAACTCTGAAAAGAAAGATGATGATAAAGCTAAGTCTGATGATGAGACTATGGCTGATGCCTGGAGCGCAGCTTTAAATGAGCAAAAAGAAGCTGAAGAAAAGACTAAAGATAAAGCTAATGCTTCTAAATCTGAAGAAGAGACTATGGCTGATGCCTGGAGCGCTGCTTTAAATGAGCAAAAAGAAGCTGAAGAAAAGACTGAAGATAAAGCTAATGCTTCTAAATCTGAAGAAGAGACTATGGCTGATGCCTGGAGCGCAGCTTTAAATGAGCAAAAAGAAGCTGAAGAAAAGACTAAAGATAAAGCTAATGCTTCTAAATCTGAAGAAGAGACTATGGCTGATGCCTGGAGCGCTGCTTTAAATGAGCAAAAAGAAGCTGAAGAAAAGACTGAAGATAAAGCCAATGCTCCTAAATCTGAAGAAGATCCTGTAGCAGATGCAACAGCACAAGAGTCTGTAACCGAGAAAACATCTTCAAAGGAAAATAGGGAGGCTGAAGATACCGCCCCAAAGTCTGAAGAAGAAGCGATCACAGAGGCCATGAATAAGGCTTATGAAAATGCTGATAGTGCAAAAGAAAGTGAAACTTCAGATGTAGCAACAGATGTAACAGACAATGCAGACATTGATTCAATTGTAGATGATGCTGATAAAGAGACTGTGGCAGAACAGGAAAATACTGCTGAGAGTACACCTTCAGATGAGACTGAATCAAAAGAAGAATCACCAGCAACAGACGACATCATTGCAGATGATGTAAAAGTTGAAGATGTCAGTGAAGATGAACTGTTAAATCACCTAAAAGATAACTCAGATAAGATTTTAGAAGAAAATCACGTAGATCCTGAGACTTTAGATATTAAAGCTGAGCCTTCACAATCTGAAATATCTGATAACGTTGATGCTGATGCATCAGATGTTGCAGATCCTCTTGATGCTACAAATAAGACAGAAGATGCTGCAGAGCCTTCAAAGAAAGAGCCCGTTTCATCAGAAGATCCTCAAGAGCAACTCTCAGGTGAAGAAAAAGCATTCTTAGAGTCAATGTCTGATAATAAGAATTCTGACAATACTGAAGATGAAAAAGCTGAAACTGATGCAGAATTTGAAAACAATGACCGTAAAGAAGACAATATTCCTGAAGCAGATGCTGAAGAGATCTCTGATGATGAAGTCCCTAAAAACAATTCTGTAGGAAAGAATGTTGATGAGGTCTTAAATGATGATCTTAATTTAGAAGATCTCCTAATTGGTAATGACAATGTTGTTGATGCTCCAGAAGAGGCAGAGTCTCCTGAAGAAATAGCAGATGGTGTGGAAACATTTGATGCTATTCCTGAAGATGAAGAGAAGCAAAAATCAGAACACACTATCGATGAAGATGCAGAGCCTCATACAGATGCTGTAGAACCTGAAAATGCAGAGACTGTAGATGCTGCACCTGTTGATACTGATGAGGCTGATTACCTCGATAATGAAGCTGTAGAGCCTGAATTTGAAGTGCCAGAGCAGGATGATTCTTTTGATGAAACTCCTGTAGAAGAAGCTACGGTTACATCAGCAGACGAAGATACTGCTGACACCACAAATGTTGCTAAGAGCGAAAATGATGACACTAATGATATTGGTGATATTCAGGATAAGTCAGAGCAGGCTATCTTTAATCCAGATCCACATGATGACAACAGCAAAGATGAAAATGGCGTTGTATCCTGGGCAGTTCCTGATGACGACTTCGATATTGTAGGTAAAGGCAAAGATCCTAGTGCTACAACAGCTTCTGATACTGTTGAAGACACTCCTCAAAATGATGACAATCTATCAGATAATTTAGAAGAGACTATAGAGCAAGCTGATGTCGCAACTGATGCAAATGATGATGCTCTTGAGAGTAAAGAGAATGATTCTCCTGCTGAAAATGTCGAATCTTCAGAGTCTCAAGCAGAAGATGCAAAAGCTTTAGATGATCTGGAGCAAAGATTGAGTGCATCAAAAGCTCAATATGACTCAGGTGCTGATGAGGATATTATGAACATGCTAAGTGGCGGTGTTCATGACGATTTACCTCATGATAACGAAAAAGCCTTCACAGATGATGAGATTGCTTCTATGATGAGTTCAGCAAATGCAGTTGATCCTAAGAGTATCCCTGAGGACGATTTAGCATTGAATGAACCAGTTGAAGATAAATCATCAGCTCCTGATGATACTGAAGATCATTCTTTAGAGAATGTAGCAGATACCATCGGTCCTATTTCTTCACAGAGGGACGATGTAGCAGATGACAACAATTTAGATAATGCTGAAAATACAGATGACTATGAAGGTTTAAATGCGAAACAGCATCAGTACTATGTTGATGAATTAAACTTGGCTAGACTGTATTTTGAGACTGGCGATACAGAAGAAGCTTTAAAGATCATTGATGATGTGAAGGAACACGGAAGCTCAGATCTTAAAGAGGAAGCTTCAAAGATTATAGAAACATATGGCAACTAAAGAACAGTTAATTGGTCTTGATGACAGTAAATTAGTAAATATTAAAGATGATCCTAGACGCATGAGTGTGCTCATGTGTGACAGGGATGCAGCAAAGGCATTACCAGATTTATTCTCAGATGCCTTTGATAAAGGTTTTGAACTGCGTATAGCTTCTGCCTACAGAAGCTTTTATAAGCAGTTTAAAATCTTTGATGACAAGTTCAAAGGAAAAAGACCTGTCTTAGATGCAAATGAAAATCCTATGGATATCAGCTCATTAAGTGATGAGCAGAAGGTTTTAGAAATCATAAGATTTTCATCAATTCCTGGTTTTTCACGTCACCATTTTGGTACTGATTTTGATATCTATGCTGTAAACCTCTTACCTGAGGGTAAACAGTTAGAACTTACCGCAAGAGAATATCAAAAGGGTAATTACTTCTACAAATTAGGTCAGTATCTTTCTCAAAACCTCAATAAATTCGGTTTTAAACGTCCTTTTAACGGAAAAGGAACTATTGCCTTTGAACCTTGGCATATTTCTTTTTCAAAAAAAGCTGATGAGTGCATAGATGCTTTCCCTGTTGATTTTGCCCTTGAGTATCTGATCTCTTTTAATGAACCATGGGTAAAGTATGCAGTGTCTTATGCTAAAGAACACTATAAGGAGCTTTTAGCTAAATGAGTGAGATTTTAAATACTCTTATCATAGGTTCAGGTCCAGCCGGCTATACTGCTGCCATCTATGCCTGTAGAGCCCAATTAGAGCCTGTTTTAGTCTGTGGCTCTGAGGTCGGTGGACAGCTTACAACCACACCTGAAATTGAAAACTGGCCATCACGTTTTGATGCTCCTGACGGTTTTTCTCTCATGCAGGATATGTCAAAGCATGCAGAAAAACTCGGCACAAAGTTTATTTATGATGAAGTTGTAAAAACTGACTTTTCAAAAAATGTAAAAGAAGTTTATCTCTCATCAGGTACAGTTTTAAAAGCAAAAACAGTGATCATTGCAACCGGCGCTAAAGCAAGATATTTAGGGTTAGAGTCTGAGACTAAATATAAGGGCAAGGGCGTATCTGCCTGTGCAACCTGTGATGGCTTTTTCTTTAGAGGTAAAGAAGTTGCTGTTGTAGGTGGAGGATCAGCTGCTTTCATTGAAGCTTTGTATTTAGCTAACCTGTGCTCAAAAGTTTATTTAATTCACAGAAGAGCAGAGTTTAGAGCAGAGAAAGTTCTAGTCGACAGATTAAGAAAACTCGAGATTGAAGGTAAGGTTGAGTTTGTCTTAAATGCCAACATCAAAGAGATCTTAGGCGATGGTAATCTTGTAAATGGGGTTAAGGTTCAGGTTAATGGAGAGAATAGAGATATTGCTCTTTCAGGAGTCTTCATGGCAATAGGTCATGAACCTTCAACTAAGCCATTTGCAGGACAGATTGAACTTTATGATGACGGTACTGTAAAAACTGGTTTTACCTCAGAGACCTCAACCTCAGTACCAGGAGTCTTTGCTGCAGGTGACTGTGCCGACAGAATTTATCGTCAGGCCATTACCTCAGCAGGACAGGGGTGTAAGGCAGCCTTAGATGCAGAGAAATATCTGCAGAGTAAACTATGATCCAAGATTTATTCCCACATCAGTTTTATAACGAGTTCTCTTTAAAAAGAGACGCTCAAGATAATGATGAAGTCTTCGTCTTTGATGGCAATAATGTTTTAGTTTCAGGTGATGGAGAGAACTCTCCTTTAGCTTTACCAAAAGTATCTTCTTTTAATAAAGACGAGCTTACCTACCTGTTAAAGATTGATGATACAGCATATTTCTTATATACGGGTGAGAACTGCCCATATCTTGATGGTTTTTCTTATATGACCAAAAGAGTCTTACGCTCAGACAATCCTCGTACTGTATGCTTTGCAGGCTTTACTGCTTATCAGTTATTCCAATGGTACAGGTCTAATAAGTTCTGCGGCTTCTGTGGCTGTAGAACAGAGCACTCTAAAACAGAGCGAGCTTTAGTATGTCCTCATTGTGGTAACACGATCTATCCTAAGATTGCTCCTGCGGTAATTGTTGCTGTAACTGATGGCGATAACATCGTAGTTACTCAATATAAAGATAGACCATACAGAGGTGTAGCTTTGATTGCAGGTTTTTGTGAAATAGGAGAAACTCCAGAGCAGACTTGTGCTCGTGAGGTTGCAGAGGAAGTCGGCCTTAAGATTAAAAAACTGAGGTACTATGGCTCTCAACCATGGGGAATTGATAGTAATCTGCTGCTAGGCTATGTAGCTGAAGTTGACGGCTCACGTACGATTGTGCGTGATGAGAATGAATTAGCTCAAGCTTTATGGAAAAAACGCGAGGAGCTTGAAATTGCTGATCCCGTAATTTCTCTTACTAAGACCATGATTAAAGCCTTTAAAGAGCATGTCTTCTAATCAATTTTAGTTTGTCTGTAAAGAAAATTAGGCTCTAAAAGCCTAACTTCATATCTTATCTGAACAGATCGTTTAAAGTCTTAACATAAACCTCATGAAGCTTGTCTAATGAATCTAATTCAACAGATTCATTTACTTTATGAATTAAGTTTGATACAGGTCCAAATTCAACTACTTTAGTGCCTAATGGAGCTACAAAGCGACCATCTGAGGTGCCACCTGCTGTAGATAACAAAGCTTTTTTTCCTGTAACTTCAACTATTGATTTTTCAAGAGAATCTAAAAGTTCACCGCCTTTAGTAATAAATGGTTCACCGTTTAGAACATATCTAATCTCACAGTTAAGCTCTAACTCTCTTATGATTTTTTCTACCTCAATTGAGATCTTGTCTTTTGATAAGGCATCATTAAATCTCCAGTTGCACATAATATAGCAACTGCCAGGTACTACGTTTTCAGCACCGGTACCGCACTTAATGTTGGTTACCTGAAAAGAGCTTGGAGGAAAGAACTTTGAACCTTCATCCCACTTTTTAGAGAATAATCGTGAGATTAAAACTCCAGCATGATGAGCAGCATTATCGCATCTGTCAGGATAGGCTACATGCCCCTGAATTCCGTTTACAGTGATATGAGCGGTAAGCGAACCGCGTCTGCCGTTTTTAATGGTGTCGCCAAAAGTATTAGAGCAAGATGGCTCGCCTACAAGGCAGTAATCAGGAATGAGGTTCTTCTTTTTTAGGTACTCAACTACAAAAGGGGTACCACCTTTAGCATCTCCTTCTTCGTTAGAGGTCAAAAGAATACCTACAGTGCCTTTGTGATGAGGATTGTGTTCTACAAAGCTTACTAGAGCTTCGGTCATAGCAGCATCAGATCCTTTCATGTCCTGTGATCCTCTGCCATGTAAAACACCTTTATCATCTATTAAGGCTTCAAATGGAGGCACTGCCCAGGCACTTTCATCACCAGGACTTACGACATCTGTGTGACCTAAAAATAAAAAGAAAGGGGAACCTTCACCATGGAGAGCTAAAAGATTTTCAGTGCCACTGTCTTTTAAAGTTAAGCACTTGAAGTTAACATTCTCAAGTCTTGCTCTTACTAAATCCTGACAACCAAGATCGTTTGGAGAAATTGAAGGCTTTTGAATTAAAGAGACCGCCAAAGAGGCGGTCTTAGATAATAGTTTAGTCATCTTCAGTTGGATACTGTAAGAAAAGTTTACGTTCTAGTCTTAAGAATTTATAAGCAGTAGCACTCTTCTCTTCAACGTTGAGTGCATCAAACCTGCCATAACGGACATCTGTAAGCAGAGCAATGTCGTCATCAGTCAGAGTTTTTGAAGCCTCTAAATACTGACCTAAGAACTGATTTGCTAAAAGTTCATCCCAAGGATATACAGTAGAGATTGAACGTAAGGTAAACATTGATAACATATCTACACTTACAATACATTTTTTCTCTAAGGTCTTTAAGAAATCTTTATAGTTCAGAGAATTGCCTGCAAAATCATAAAAATCTGTAGTAGGACCAATAGCTCCATTCTCATAGCTGATTGAAGCTTTTCCGTCTTCATGAACTCTTAAGAATTCAGGTTTTACTTCACTGTCTTTAGTGTAGTCGCAGATTAGCTTGCGCATCTTATCTGAGCATAAGATTAAAGGCTTTTTGCTCATTAAAGAGAGTATTTCTACAACGTTTGCCATGCCGTTCTTCTCTTCAGAATCTTCAACCTTGACGCAAAGTGTAGCAAATACCTCTTTTACAGGAGGTCTAATAACTTTATGAGCATCTGGTGGGCATTCTGGGTGGTAACGTTCTGGCATTGACATATAGCAAAACTCCTTTTAATTAAATTCAATGTCAAAAGTTTAACATTATTTGCTGGTTTTCGCTATTTTTGAGGATAAAAGTTCGGTCAACTGCATTTACTTCCAAGTGATTATAAAAGTCTGCACTAGATAATTACAAAGTAACCACGTTTAATGTAATAAACGTAATGATAAGTTTCGTCGCAATTGCATGCAGTTTATTTGCTAGAATTAAGCCTCTAGAGTAGCAAACTCAAAACAAACTTTATGTGTTTTCATTGAATTGAAAGGTATTCATAAATGTTAATGACTCAATATATGTCGCTTTTAATGGCCAATTCTCCATATAACTTGATTTTCTTCATGGTAGTGCCAATGGTAATAGCAGAGACTATTGCTATTACTGAAATAGTTCTTCTCTTTAGCTCAAAACCATTACTAAAAGTGCATAGTTTAAATTCTATCTGCACTTTTATCTCAGGCATTGTGATGCTTGTTTTAGTTTTTTTATTTATAAAAGGGTTGGTCCTTCCTGCAAATGAACAAAATCTTTGGAAAGGCTGGATAGATTATGCTTCAGCTCTTTTATTTATGGCAGCTGTAATTCCTTTAGTGTTAATGTCTTTACTGCAGGTAAATCTGATTTTTAGAAAAGCAAACAAGCGTACTAAGATGGCTGTAAAGATCGTGCTTTTGAGCATTTATCTTGTAACCTCACATGCTGCCATGGTCTTTGGTATGCTAGATCCTGCCTTAGGCATGACTGATACACCAAAAGTAATAGAAACTTTAAATATGCGCCATATGTCGATGAATATGGAACATGACTCAATGAGCATGAATTCAATGCCTCATGATTTATCAAAATCTGATGAAATGATGAATTGTCATGATATGAGTAAATAACTGGTAATCCATCAACTCATTTAAAAGATAAGTTTCAAATAAAATCCTAGGTAGGTAATAAAGCTATCTGGGATTTTTCATTTTAGAAAAACTAAAATTGAGAAATATTTGTTCTAAATCCTCAAAATTGGCAATATTTGTATGTAAAAGCCTAATAAAGTAGTGCAAATAACATATAATCATGTAAGAAATTAAGAAAAAGTAACAGGAACCAATAATGAGCAAAAAACACTTCTTAGCTTTACCAGTAACCGGTGATACTTTCGCTGAGGTTAGAGAAAAGAATCGTTACTACGTAGATAAGACTCCATACTTAAAGGCTGTATTCTCTGAAGATGAAGCAGTAGATGATAAGTCTTTAATCGATGGTACTACTGTTTTGCTCTTAACAAGACCCAGACGTTTTGGTAAGACTCTGCTCATGAATATGTTTGAGTCTTTCTTAAATATTAACTATGAAAAGCCTGGTGATACCACTATTCATCAGAGCTATTTTAAAGATACCAAAATATTTGAAGAGCAAAAGTTCTGTAAAAAGTATATGGGGCAATTTCCTGTTATCTCTATTACCTTAAAGGATGTTTTAGGAGATGACTTTGAAAGTGCCTACTTAAAATTAGCAGAAGTTGTTTCAGCTAAAGCAAATGAATTTAGCTTCTTAAAAGAAAGTCCATATTTAAATGAAATGGAGAAAGCAAAGTTTAATTTGCTATGTGATGAGATATATCTGAAAAAGGCTGATAAGCAAGCTATATCATACGTAACTTCAGCAATTAAATCCTTAAGTTTAATGCTCTATAAGCACTTTAAGAAACAGGTTTATATCTTAATTGATGAGTATGATGTACCTTTAGCTAAAGCTCAAGAACATGGCTATCATAAAGATATGGTTACTTTAATGACATCTTTCTTAGGTTTCTTAAAAGATCCTCAAAAAGATCCTGAAAAGAAGACTTCAATTATAAGTAAGGTAGTAATCACAGGATGTTTAAAGGTAGCTAAGAACAGTATCTTTACAGGTGTGAACAACCTTAAGGTAAATACTGTTACCAGTAAAATAGATAAGTACACTGGAATGATTGGTTTTACCAAAGATGAAACACAAAAAATCTTAAAAGACTATGAACTTGATGATTTTTCACAAACCGTAAAAAATTACTACGACGGTTATAAGTTCTATGACAAAGAGATGTTCTGTCCATGGGATGTTTTAAATTTCATAGATGACAACTTTAACCTAAAACAAACAGGTAACACAGATGACATTAAACCTGGCAACTACTGGGATAAAAGCTCATCTGACAGTGCCTTAGGAGATTATCTAGGTTATCTTACAGACAATGACAACCAAAAGATGCAGAACTTAGTTAATGGTAAATCTATTAGTTTTCAATTAAACGATTCCATGAACTATGACACTTTGTCAGAGCATAAATCAGATGATTTCTGGTCATTACTCTTACATACAGGATATCTGACTGTAGATTGGGAACAGAACCAAAAAGAAGAATTAGCAAAAGAAAATAATAAAGATATCTTTGTAAGAATACCTAACCTAGAGATACTTGAGTGTTTTGAAAACAATATATTAGATAGATTTGGGAAAATATTAAGTAAAGATAATCTAGCTTTAAACATAGCTAATGCCTTATTAGAAGGTAAAGTTGATTATGTACAGGATAAGTTAGGACCATTATTACGTTCATTTGTATCAGTAAGAAATACTGCAACTAAAGCTCCTCACGAGAATTACTACCACGGTTTCTTAAACGGTATCTTTACTAACTGTAAAGATAATCTAGGTGAATACCACTCTAACTATGAATCTGGTGATGGATATCCAGATATTACCTTTAATAATCTAGGTGGCACCAAAGCTTGTGTTATTGAAATTAAAGTCTGCAAAGAAAAAGAAAGCAGAGCTAAAAAGGCTAATGAAGCTATAGAACAAATTCTTGAAAAGCACTATGCAGATGCTATTTTTGAAGATGAAAACATAACTTCTGTTAATGCCATAGGCATAGCCTTTTCAGGAAAAAACTGTGCAGTTTCGGTAAAGAAACTAAAGTGATCTATATCCCCTTTGTTAAATAGCTAGTATATCAGCGGGTAAAAACAAGAAAATTGAGCAACTCAAGCTGTAAGTCTTAGTTTTAGTGCATTAGAACAATCTTTTAGACAAAATTTTTCGCAATAAAATTCAACTTATTGTAGAATGAGCGTAATTGTAAGTTATTAAATAATTATTTTAAGGAGTTTCTTGTGGAAACCCAGGAAATCAAAAAAGAGCAAGAGTTAAATAAAAACGCTGAGAAGCAGACTGAAACTCAGGCTCAAGAAGGCACTCATTTTGAACACGTAAAAGAGACCTTAGAACTTTTATACAAGACCTTTCCAAAAGCTTTTGTAAAAGACGGTGAAGCTCGTCCTTTAAAGATTGGTATCTTTGAGGATTTAAAAGAGAAGTGTGCTTCTGTTGAAGGTTTATCTATTTCAAAAGTAAGAGCCGCTTTACGTTTATATACTTCTCGCTTGAAGTATTTATATAGCGTAAAAGAAGGGGCTCCAAGAATTGATATCGATGGTAATGAGTGTGGTGATACTGTAAGTGCAGAACACGCAACTTATGCTAAAGAGCGCATCGATGAGATTAACGCAAAGCGTAAAGCATCTAAGCCTCAGAAAGCTCCTGTAAACAAGAAGAATTTTAAAAAGCCTGTAAATGGCGCTAAGTTCCATAAGAAGCCTAACAAGGTTGAAGGCATTAAGCCTACAGTAGAAGACTTAAAAGCTGGTACTGAGGTTTTAGTTCTAAGTTCAGAACAGCGTTTCGTATTTGGTGTTGTAGCTGAAAATGCTCAGAAAGACACTGTATATGTAACCTTAAAATCAGGTCTTACTGTAAATCTTCCACTTGAGAGAGTTCTGCTTCCTAAAAAAGCAAAATAGGCCTAACTTAAAGTGAATAAAATAATAAAAGTAGCTGTAGCCTGCGCTCTTGTAGGCTACGCTATTGTAAGTGAAGCAAAACTTACAGTTCCTTCTTTAGAACAGATGCCTGTTCTCTCTCCTGAAGAAAGACACGAAACATCCTGTTCTAGAATATACAATTACTTCACAAGAGCTCATTACAAGATTGTTGATGTTAATGATGATTTTGCTAAAAACGTCATAGGCAGACTCATGAACTATCTTGATATGAACCGTTCTCTTTATACACAAAGTGAAGTTGATTCTATTTATGCTCATACTAAGAGCATTTTAAATGGTATTAACAAGTGTGAACTTGATTATCCTTATTCTCTGTATAACGAAAACATTAAAAAGCGTTATCAGAAATACAAGTTCATGATCGACAATGTCTCTGAAAATCTTGATTTAAATACCAATGAGACAATTGCTCTTGATAGAACCAAAGCTCCATTTGCCAAAACAGAAGATGATTTAAAGTCTTTATGGGAGGCTGAGCTTAAAAATGAGTTTGAAACACAGCTTTTAAACGGTAAAACTAAAGCTCAGGCTGTTGAACGTATTAAGAATCGTTACATTGTAGCGATGAGAAGAATTTCTCAGTACTCTTCAGAAGATGTCTTCTCTGCATTTGAAAATTCATTTGCAGCAGCAATAGATCCTCATACCAATTACTTTGGACCTGTTGAGTCTGAAAACTTCAATGACGATATGAACCTGTCACTAGAAGGTATCGGTGCAGTTTTATCCCAAGAGGATGAATACACTGTAATCGTACAGATTATGCCGGGCTCTCCTGCTGAAAAGTCAAAGAAGTTAAAGCCAAAAGATAAGATCGTTGCTGTAAAACAGGAACACAGCAAATTTGAGGATATCATTGGCTGGAGATTAACTGAGGTAGTTAAAAAGATTAAAGGTAAGAAGGGCACTAAAGTTGTACTTGAAATTGAACGTGGCGAAGGCGCTGCTGCTAAGACCTTTAATGTTGAACTTACCCGTGACAAGATTAGACTTCAGGATAAAGAGGCAAAATCAAAGGTTTATACCTCTTATGATGGCAGAAAGATTGGCGTAATCACTATTTCTAGCTTCTATACAGACTTGTCTTTAAATGTAAAACGCGAGCTTTCAAAGTTAGAAAGTGAAAACGTAGACGGTATTATCGTTGATTTAAGAAACAACGGTGGTGGTTTATTACCTGAGGCTGTCTATACTACAGGTCTTTTCATCAAAGATGGCCCTGTAGTTTTAGTTCGAGATGTTAACGGCAATGAGTCTGCTTATGATGACACCGATGCTTCTATGTTATATAAAGGTCCATTGGTAGTCTTAATCAACAGATTGTCAGCATCAAGCTCTGAAATTATGGCTGCAGCTTTGCAGGATTATGGTAGAGCTTTAATTGTAGGTGACACCTCTTACGGTAAGGGTACTGTGCAGCAGTCTCGTCCACTTACAAGACTCTATGATCTCATCGGCGCTGATTTAGGCTCTATTCACTACACCATTGCCAAATTCTACAGAATCAATGGTGGTTCAACTCAGCTAAAGGGCGTAACTCCAGATATTGCTATGCCTACTTTAATTGATGTAACTGAGTTTGGAGAAAAGACTGAACCTAATGCTTTAAATTGGGATAAGATTGCTCCTTCTAAATATCAGAAGTACTCAGATCCAAGCTTCTTTGTTAAAGATCTGATGACACTGCATGAAAAGAGAATCAGCACTGATCCTGTCTTTAAGGTAATTCAGTCTGAAAGAGACCGTTACTATAAATTAAAGAACAGCAAGACTCTTACCTTGAATTTTGAAGAGCGTAAGAAAATGTTCGATGAAGATGAGAAGATCACCTTAAAGAACACCAATATCAGACTTAAGGCTATGCATAAGAAAGAAGTTAAGTCTGTAAAAGATTTGCCTGACGACTTTGAGTATGACGATCCGATTTTACAGGAAACTGTAAATATTACCTCCGACTACTCAGATATGCTCACCAAAGCAGGTGCGCATGAAGTCGAAGAAAAGCCATTGCTACTGCAATATCAGGCAGAAAAAGATAATTAGTTAAAAAAGCCTGGAAAATTCCAGGCTTTTTTGTGAAAGCAAGGAAATATCATGGAAAAGAACAATACCTATAAGGCACAGAAACGTACTGATTATAAAGCACCAGACTTTACCTCAAGCCATATTGATCTTACCTTTGAACTTGACGATGAAGCTACCAAGGTAACAACTGTTGCTAAGTATAGAAGATTAACTAATGATCAAAAGGCTCCTTTAGTCTTAGATGGTGAGAATTTAAAGCTTCTGTCTGTTAAGTTAGATGGCATTCCTTGTAAGTATAAGATTGTCAAAGACAAGCTTGAGATTGCAAATGTTCCAGATGAGTTTGAACTTGTAATTGAGAATGTAATAAATCCAACTGCTAATACCTCTTTAATGGGCTTATACAAGTCAAACGGAGCCTTCTGCACACAATGTGAGCCACAGGGATTTAGATGCATTACTTACTTTTTAGACAGATCTGATGTTTTAGCAAAGTACAAGGTCACCATCATCGGACCTGAGTATGGCTGTGGCGTGCTTTTATCTAATGGTAACCTCATTGATAAAGGTACTAAAAAGGGTAGAGCTTATGCTGTTTGGGAAGATCCTTTTCCAAAGCCATCATATCTGTTTGCATTAGTAGCAGGTACCTTTGATATCGTAACTGATACCTTTACTACTAAGTCAGGACGTAATGTTTCACTGCAGCTTTATGTTGACAGAGGCGCCTATGATAGAGGTCTGTGGGCAATGCAGAGCATTAAGGATTCCATGAAGTGGGATGAAACTCGCTGGGGGCTTGAGTATGATCTTGATAACTTCAAGGTTGTAGCTGTTGATTTCTTCAACTTCGGTGCTATGGAAAACAAGAGCCTTAATGTCTTTAACTCAATCTATGTAATGGTTGATCCACAGACTGCTACTGATACTGCTTTCTATAATGTTCAAAGCGTAATCGGACATGAGTATTTCCATAACTATACTGGCGACAGAGTAACTTTAAGAGACTGGTTCCAGTTATCTCTAAAAGAGAGTTTAACTGTATTCCGAGATCAGGAATTCAGCTCAGATGTTGCAAGTCGTGCTTTAACCAGACTTCATGCAATTAACGTAATCCGTGGACCTCAGTTTGCTGAGGATGCATCTCCTATGGCTCACCCAGTAAGACCTGAAGAGGTAATGGAGATGAACAACTTCTACACCGTAACTATTTACGATAAAGGTGCTGAAGTTATCCGCATGATCCACACTCTGATAGGTGAAATCAGGTTCAAAAAAGCTTTAAATCTGTATCTGACCAGATTTGACGGTCAGGCAGTAACAATTGAGGACTTCCTGTCCTGTATGGAAGATGCAGGCGAGATTGATTTAACTCAGTTCCGTCGCTGGTATACACAAGCTGGTACTCCAAATGTAACAGCTTCATGGACCTATGATGAGGCAAACAGAACCTTAAACTTAACTCTATCTCAAAAGACCAAGCCTACACGTGACCAGAAAGAGAAACTGCCATTCTATATGCCAATCAGGATCAGCTTCTTAGATGAAGAAGGCCATGATGTGCATCCTTCAGAGCTACCAGCTTCTGGTATTATAGTTCTAAAAGAAGAGTCACAGACTTACTCATTTACCTTAGATAAAGGTACCTTACCAGTAATATTACGTGACTTCTCAGCACCAGTTAAACTTGATGCTCCATACACAACCGAGGAATTACAGCACATGCTGTCATTCTGTGATGATGCTTTTATTAAGGTTGACAGTGCACAGACCATGCAGAAGCGTTATGTTCATGAGAACATTAAGCTTTTAGAACAGGGCGGTACTCTAAAAGATCCTGTCGAGTTAATTGAGTCATATGAAGCTCTGTTAAAGTCTGTTGATAAAAAGACTGATCTTTTGTTACTAAATGAGACCTTAAAGATCATGTCTGTAGCATCTTTAATGGAAACCTTTGAAGACAACATCGACATTGATGCAATTGCAAGATTACACAACGAATTAGAGCAGAGAGTTGCTGTTGCCTTAGAAAAAGAGTTCTATGAGATTTACGGCAGAATTAAAGCACAGTCTGATATGTACTCTGTAATTGATATGTCACGCCGTGCTATCAGCAACAGCGCTTTACATATGCTGTCAGTAGCTTATGTTGCAACCGCTAAGTCTGATGTAGCATCAGCTTTAGTTCTAAGACACTATACAGGTTCAGCTAACATGACTGACAAGTTACAGGCTTTAACTGACGCTGTTCACTTAAATCTAAAGTGTAAACAAGAGATCTTAAAGAGCTTTGAAAAGGATTATTCAAAGAATGCACTAGCCTTTGACAACTACTTTAGAGTTCAGGCAACAGTACCTGATGTATCAGCTGTTGATAATGTTAATGAGTTAAAGAAGCATCCTTCATATGATGGCAATAACCCTAACAGAGTAAGAGCTCTACCAGGTGCTTTAGCTTTATCAAATCCTGTAGCTCTAAATGATTTATCCGGTCGTGGCTATGATCTGTTATGCTCTGAGGTACAAAGATTAAACAGCATAAACCCAAGCGTTGCAGCTAGAATTCTAACCCCATTATTAAGCTTTAGAAGACTTGATGCAAAGCGTCAGCAGATGATCCGTGAACGTCTTGAAAAGTTAATGAAGATCCCTTCAATTTCAAGATCAATTTTCGAGAAGGTTGAGTCTGCTTTAAAAGAGTCAAAGTAATAAAGAGTAATTAAGTAATGTACGGATATAAACATTACAGATTTTCCCTGTCAGTTGACAGGGATACTCTCCTGTCTGTTTACCAGGGTGCTGTAAAGAGAGTACGTGTAAGAACAGATGGGGGAATGGTAGTCGATCTTGATGCTAACCATCTAAAGGAGTTCACATCTGAGGATGGTATTCATGGCATTTTTGAGCTACTCACTACTCAGGATAACAAGTTTGTTAAAATCCAAAGATTAAATTAGAACTTATCGATTAAATTTCTGTCTAAGTAAACAGACTTTGAAAATTGATTAAACATAAGTTCTATTCATAAGAAAAATAGAGAAAGAATATGCAATTGATCCCTTATAGCCTGTACCCAACCTTTATAAGACCACTTCTGTTTTTACTAGATGCAGAAACAGCTCATGGTGTGATTATCAGTAGCGCAAAATTCCTATCAAAAAATCCATGGAAAACTCTGTTTTCACAGAATGTAGCTTTCCGTCCTGTACAGATGATGGGGTTGCAGTTTAAAAATCCTGTAGGTCTTGCAGCAGGTTTAGATAAGAATGGTGATGCCATTGATTTCTTTGGTGCTTTAGGTTTTGGTCATATTGAAGTTGGTACGGTTACTCCTAAGGAGCAACCTGGCAACCCAAAGCCTAGAATGTTCAGAATCAAAGGAGCTCAGGGCATTATCAATCGCATGGGCTTTAATAATCTTGGAGTGGATTATTTAGTTGAGAATTTAAAAAAACGCACCTATGACGGCGTTTTAGGTGTAAGTATCGGCAAGAACGAGACTACTCCAATTGAAAAAGCTGTTGACGATTACTTAATCTGCATGGATAAGGTTTATCAGTACGCTGACTATATCGCAGTCAACGTATCCTGTCCTAATACCCCTGATTTAACAAAACTTCAGGCTCGTGAGCCTTTAATCAGGCTTTTAGAGCCATTAAAGCAAAAACAAGCTGAGTTAAAAGAGAAGTTTAACAAGTACGTACCTTTAGTTGTTAAAATCGGTCCTGATTTATCTGACGAAGCTATTGAGAGTATTTGTCATGTCTGCCTGGATTTGGGAATTGATGGTATGACTTGCACTAATACCACTACACGTCGAGACATCATTCACGGTATGGAGCATGCAAGCGAGTGGGGCGGATTGTCAGGTGAGCCATTAAGAGTTGCAAGTACTCAGACGCTAGTTAAGGTAAATTCAATTCTTAAAGGTAAGATCCCTTTAATTGGTGTGGGCGGTGTTTCAAATCCAGTCTCTGCACGTGAGAAGTTAGAAAACGGTGCTACCTTAGTGCAGTTATATTCTTCATTAGTGTACAGAGGCCCAGCCGTAATTAAGAACATAGTTAACAACATCTAATCAAAAAGATAATTTAACCTAACTTAAGGTCAGTGCTAATCAAAGCTCTGACCTTTTTTCTTTTAATTACAAGAAAATCATTTTTAACTCTGAACCTTTCTTTAAAGGCATGCTGCAACTGTACAACTTTTAAAAAGATGTCAAATTAAAGTGTACCTTAAGCATAGAAATGAGCCTTAACAGGTGCGGAATAATGTTCAACAGTAAAACATAACACTTATTTTTTCAAATTTACTTATAGCTAAGCTGTTCTGATATATAAGCCATTATTAACTCAGTGAAAATGAAAATTAATTTTATTGCACTATTTTGCATAAAAAATAAAGTGCAAGCTTATCAAAATTGATCAAATGTTAAAAATAAGATGGGAATTTGTATGTTATGTCAAATTTTGTTGACGAAAAGTTAATATTGAGTAAAATCAAAATCTCGTAAGAGGAAACTAACTTCCACTTACCAAAATTTAAATTAACTATGGGAAAATATATTATGAAAAAATCATTATTAGCTTTAGCTGTTGTTGCTGCTGCAACTTCTGCAAATGCAGCTACTGTATACGATAAAGATGGTACTTCATTAGCAGTTGGCGGTCGTGTTCAGTCTGTTGTTTACAATGGCAATGCAGATGCAGCTGAAATCGCAGAGAAAGATGCTGGTTTAGTTAACTCAGCTCGTTTAAACATCGCAGGTTCTACCAAGATCAATGATTCAGTTTCAGTATTCGCTTTCTCAGAGTGGAACATGGCTGATGGTAACAAGTCTGCAACTGGTGACAACATCAATACTCGTGAGCAGTATGTTGGTGCTGATTATGGTGATTTTGGTAAGATCTTAGGTGGTAAGACCTATGATGCTGCTAATGCTGTTTTAGCTGCAACTGACGTATTTGAGGACTTCGGTGCTCGTTTACAGAGCTCAATCAACGGTGACCGTCGTACCGGTATGTTCCGTTATGTTTATGACAATAACGGTATCTTTGGTTCTGTTTCATACCAGACCGCAGCTGATGGTTCATCAGTTGCAGGCAACAAGGCTGATGTTGAAGGTGGTTTTGCAGCTGCTGCTGGTTACACTTTCGATAACGTTGTATTTGGCCCATTATCATTCAAGGCAGGTTACTCATACATCAAGGGTCAGAATGATTTCTCTAAGACCATCGGTCAGTTTGAGAATTCAGAGACTTTTGATAACTTCAAGGTAATCTCAGCTTCTATCGCTTGGGGTTCAACCGATAACGGTTTATACATCGGTGCTTTATACAACACTCAGCGTGTAAAGCAGAGAGCAAATGATTTTGTTCCATCAAATTCTTCAAATTCAGACAAGAAGAAGGGGTATGAGTTTGTTGTAGGTTACACCTTCGACAACGGTATTGGGGCTTTCACTGGTTACAACTTTGTTGATGTTAAGACAAAAGAAGGTTCAATCAACTCTGATTCAGAAATCTACCGTCGTGTTCCTGTATACGTAAATTATGCAATCAACGACAACTTCAACATCTGGGGTGAAGCTGAGTTCGATGCAAATTCAACCACCGAAAAAGATCATAAAGCTCAGTACGGTGAGACAGGTACCATGTTATCAGCAGGTGCTCGTTACACCTTCTAATCTAACTTAGGTTAGATATCTTTCGATTCTTAAAGCCCCATCCTAAAACTTAGGATGGGGCTTTTTTAGTAGCCAACTCAAAATCACTTCAAAATCAAATCTTCTGCTATTACCACTTTAAAATAAAAAAATTTTGCGATACAAAGCAGATATTTAGCATCATTTCATTGATATTTGGTTGAACTTTTTACACAATCATCTACAACTATAAATATAAAAACAAAAAGCGCTATATCCTAATTAGGAATAATAATGAAAAAGTCACTAGTTTCTACAGCAGTTTTGTGGGTCATAGTGTCAGCTGCATCAGATGCTGCTACAGTTTATGATAAGGACGGTACTGCTCTTTCTATCGGAGGAAGAGTACAGTCAGTGCTGTTTAATGGTCATGATAACTATGCAGGTGATCATGATTCATCCTTAGTCAATTCTTCACGTTTGTCCATCGCAGGTGAAACCAAGGTTTTAGACTGGGTTTCTACCTTTGCTTTTTCTGAATGGGATATGGCTGATGGCCACAGTAAGAAGATTGGTGACCACATCAAAGCTCGTGAGCAATATGTAGGCGCTGACTTTAAAGAATACGGAAAGATCTTAGGTGGCAAAGCTTATGATTCTGCCCACAAAGTCATGATCTCATCTGATATTTGGGAAGAAGTTGGTACACAGGCTGCTTTAGGTTTACATGGTGAAAGACGCAATGGCGTGATCCGCTATGATTACGACAATAAAGGCATCTTTGCTAGTGTAACTTATGAAACCGCAGCAGACGGTACTCCTTTATTTGGCAAATATCGTGATGTCGAAAGTGGCGTAGGTGCAGCTTTAGGTTATACCTTTGATCATGTTGTCTATGGACCTTTATCTTTTAAATTAGGCTTAAGCCACGTAAAAGGCCAGGATGATACAACCGCAATTAACGATTTAAGATTTGATAAAGCAAATCACTATGCAGGTTCTTTATCATGGGGTAATCCACAGTCAGGTTTATATTTATCAACCACAGCCTATAAGATGACGACTGATTTTACACAGGAAAATCCAAAATCAGACATCGATGCTAAAGGTTATGAATTTGTAGCAGGTTATACCTTTGATAACGGTATCGGTGTATTTGCAGGTTACAACTATTGGAAAGAAGATACCGATCATAAGAATGGGACTAAAGATACCTTCTCTTATAAGAGAATTCCGGTATCTTTAAAGTACGGTATCAACAGCAATTTCAAGGTTTGGACTGAAGCTGAGTTTGATGCTGGCTCTGATGTTAAAAAGAGCAAGCTAAAATCAGGAACTCAGTTTTCAGCAGGTGCTAGATACACTTTCTAAAAAAAGGAAAAAACGAGAATTAGACGACCTCCTCATAATCGACGAGGTCGTTTTTTTGATCATCGCTTGGGGTAAATACTTTTTGCCGTTTTTCTTATCTTTAAGTATCAATAAAAATACCTTCAATCAAAAATAAAGCTGTAGTGTTAACTACAGCCTTATTAGATCGTTTTTTTTATTTTTTACTAAAGAACAGTTCTTATCTTAAGATCTAGCTTACCATTTTGATTAAAGGCATCTCAACTAAGTGATGAACAATCACGGCAAAGATAAAGATTAAAAGGCACAGTAGGGCAACAAATATAAAGTTATGCTCAAAGACAAAGCTAATCTTTTGTAGATCGACATAGTCCTTTATTGCTCTAATCACAATGGTATGACCTAAAAAGATGGCATAAGAGTAGCTGCCTAAGATTACTGAGAACTTATTGTTAAGTAATCTTGAGACCAAACCTTTGTTTAATAAGAATAACCAGAATAAGCCTACAAAGCACAGCTGTAACCATACTCCACCTAAAGCCCATCTAGTTAAATCAGGGAACCAGGTTTGTGCATTTAAAAATGGGATCTGCTCAGGTGGAATTGATAGACCATCTGGTACAGGAACACCTGTTGAGCCTGCATATAAACTTATCACGATGGCAATCAGTAAGATGGCTTCAACAATGCTTATTGCACAGGTCTTAACATTTGAATGCAAGTTTATCTGCACAGAGTTATCGTCTTTATGTAGAAGGTAGCTTTTGTAGATCTCACTTAAAAGGTAGCCAAAACCTACATAAGCAAAAGCTCTTACAAGTGGATAGATAAAAGGCACTATGATGTACATGTGTCTTGAGTACATGAATAGACAGATAAAGGAGATTGCTCCTATCACAAGATTTGCCTGCTCATGCTTTAGGGCTTTTAAAATACAGAAGTAAATTACAGAGACAAAGGACAGTACATTTACAAACCAAGCAACATACAGAATGGTTGCATCAGGACCAAAATGGTGAGTGTTCCAATCTAAGAGCAACAGTGAGTTGAAGATATTAACTGAAAGCGGATATTGATAAATATCAAAGCCTGTAGCTATATAGCCTATGAAGGTAAGGGCAATTACAAATGGAGCTAATCTTAACCATTTACGCAGAGCAAAGTGTAGGACAGTTTCTTCAGTATTGAGCTTGTTGAACAGGAAAAATCCTGACATTAAAAAGAACATCTCTACAGCTTGCCAGCCTGCTCCCCACTTTACAAGCCAAGAGTATTCCTCTGTTGAAGACAGATTCAGGTAAGCTAGATGCACTCCAACTACTGCAAAAATTAGCAGAAAACGCAAAAACTCGAGGTTCTTAAATCCTCTTTCACTATACTTTCTCATTTTGATTCCTAAGGTGAATAAATGTGTTAGATTTTTATGTTACCGTATTTTAGACAATGTTTTTTAAGATCAATGTAATAGATGTCACAGCAATAAAAATTCTTAGAAAGTTGTATTTTATAAATGACATAATATTCTTAGATTAAGAGACAACATCACAGAGCTTTTACAACAAAGCTTCTACAACACAGAATTACATAAAAAGGATCTGTCTTAATGGAGAGCAATACTGAGCTTACAACTATCTGTTATTTAGAGCAGCAGGGCAAATACCTGATGTTGCACAGAACCAAGAAGCAACACGATATCAATAAAGACAAATGGATTGGTATTGGTGGTCACTTTGAATATGGTGAGTCACCTGAAGAGTGTATTCAAAGGGAGATGACTGAAGAATGCGGTATTACATTATCTGATCCTGTATTGCGAGGTATTATTTCCTTTGTCTCAGATTTGCCTGTTTGCGTGTATATGTTTTTATTTACAGCTACAGCCTATAAAGGTGAACTTTTAAAAGACTGTAATGAAGGTGATCTTGAGTGGGTAGATAAAAACGAGCTTTTAAAATTACCTTTGTGGACTGGTGACAAGATCTTTTTAAAACTGTTAGGTACAAGAGAAGAGTTCTTCTCCTTAAAGCTTTGCTATGAAGGTGACAAGCTTGTAAAAGCAGTTTTAGATGGAAACGAGATTGATCCTAAAGCTTACTGCTAGTTTTGAGAATCAATGTGAAGCTAAGAAAATTGAATAAGGGGCAAAACATGATAACTGTATATTGCTATGATAAATGTTCAACCTGTAAGAAGGCTCTAAAGTGGTTAGATGACAATGGTATAGAGTACCATCTAAAAGACATCAAATCAGAGCATCCTGATGAGGCTAGCTTAAAAGCAATTCATGAAAAGAGTAAGTTGCCTTTAAAGAAGCTGTTTAACACCAGTGGTCTATTGTACAAAAGCATGGGACTTGCTAAAAAACTACCAAATTTGAGTGAAGATGAGCAGTTTAAGCTACTCTCATCTGATGGCATGCTAGTTAAAAGACCTTTAGTTGTAGGGGACAACTTCGTACTGGTAGGCTTTAAAGAAACTCAGTGGTCTGACGTGCTAAAGTAACAATAAAATCCATAATTTCTCTTCTTTTATGTGCCATTTAATTACTATATTCTTGAATAAATGGCACAATATCCATCCTTAACATCATTAAAATCGCTTATATAAGGCATTTCTTAACTATTTTTTTATATATATTAATAATATGAAAGTTCTTTTCATTTTTCTCTTGAATTATTTATATTGTTAGAATATACTAACTACACTTAGTAATATGCAACTTAAGATAGTTGTTGCTAATTATATTTAATAGGAAATTTTATATCATGAAAAAATCATTATTAGCTTTAGCAATTATTGCTGCATCAACAACTGCAACTGCAGCAACTGTATATGACAAAGATGGTACCTCATTAGCTGTTGGTGGCCGTGTTCAGGCTGTAGTTTACAATGGCAAAGCAGATGCTGCTGAGATTGCAGAACACGATGCTGGTTTAGTTAACTCAGCTCGTTTAAACATCGAAGGCAACACCAAGGTAAATGACTATGTATCAGCATTTGCATTCTCAGAGTGGAACATGGCTGATGGCAACAAGTCAGCAACAGGTGATAGCATCAATACTCGTGAGCAGTACGTTGGAGCTGATTTTGGTGATTTCGGTAAGATCTTAGTAGGTAAGACCTATGATGCTGCTAACGAAGTTTTAGCTGCAACTGACGTATTTGAGGACTTTGGTGCTCGTCAGCAGGGATCAATCAACAATGACCGTCGTACCGGTATGTTCCGCTATGTATACGACAACAACGGTTTCTTCGGATCAGTATCATATGAGACTGCATCTGATGAGACTACTGTTGCAGGTCAGGATGCTAATGTAGAGGGTGGCTTTGCAGCTGCTGCAGGTTACACCATTGATAATGTAGTATTTGGCCCATTATCATTCAAAGCTGGCTACTCATATGTTAAAGGCCAGGATGACTCTGATGAGTTAAAAGGTTCAATCACCAAATACGGTGAGGATGGTACCTGGGGCTTTGATGATTTCAAGATCATTTCAGCATCTGTATCATGGGGCTCAACTGACAGTGGTCTATATTTAGGTGCTTTATACAACACTCAGCGTGCAAAGCAGAGATTAGATGGTGCTCAGTCATCATACAAGAATAAAGTTAAAGGTTATGAGTTTGTTGTAGGTTATACCTTCGACAACGGTGTAGGTTTATTCACTGGTTATAATTTCACTGATGCTAAGACTGTTGATCCAGAGGCTTATCCTTCAAGATCAGATTCAGCAATCTACCGTCGTGTTCCTGTATACGTAAACTATGCAATCAACGACAACTTCAACATCTGGGGTGAAGCTGAGTTTGATGCAAATTCAACCTCTGAAAAAGATCACCAACTTCAGGGCGGTGAAACTGGTACCATGTTATCAGCAGGTGCTCGTTATACCTTCTAATTTAAAAATCTGTTAACCATAGAAACTGTGTTAGGGCGGGGTTAAAACAACTCTCGCCCTTTTTTACGCTATAAGCTTGTTTTGCTTTATATGACATCACTCAACATCTAAAATCCAACCTTCTTTATATCTTGATCCCCTCTAATATCAGTTAATTAAGCCATAGAAGGCAATCTTAACAATCATAAGGACTTATCCATCTAGCATATGCTATAAACGCACCAGAAGGGCTGTATGTCGTCAAGCATAGACAAATATCAAGCAGATCTTATCAATTAGCATGTAGAGTTTGATTTGTGATTGCTCTCATCAGCAAACGACATTGATGAATCGATCTTCATAAGATAAAGAGCTTCAGTAATGAAGCTTGTACATATCTAAAGGTGGAGTCATGAAATCATGAGAGGGGAATGGATGACAGGAGCAAACAGGACTATTTTTAGAGATTGAAGTGTGCTGATTCAGAAAAAATAAGCTTCAAATCAATGAAAAGTAAGTATCAAAATGGAACAAATCAAAATTTACAAAAATTAAAGAAAATCTCGAAAAATCTTGATGATTGGCATATATAAGCTATTTATGTCTTTGCTATAAAAATAACTTATAGGTGGTGATAAGAAAATAGAATATACAAGAAAATATGAATATCGTTATATAAAAATTGCAATTTACTGTTTATATGGGTGATTTTAAATGTTCTTTTGAAGTCTTTTAGTCTTTACATGTAATCAGTAAAAAGTGTAGTACAGCTGTGTTGTTATTGCGTTGCTGCACACTGTGATTATTCAAAATTAAAAACTTTAAACAAAGATGCAAAGGATGTTTAATGAAGTAATAAATAATAAGACAAAGAGAGTAGGAATAGTAGAAATTAAGTAATATGGTAACTTATATAAATAATAAAAAATGATTAAGAATAAATTTAAGAAATAATCATGAGTAAAAGAAAATAGGGGAGTTGTTTTTAAACATTAAAAACGTAAATAATGTGATAAAGGGATCGAAATTTAATATTTGTAAAGTATAAAAAGCAAAAAAATAGATTTTTGTATTTCATTTTTTGAAAAAGTAATATAAAATGAAATCAAATTACAACTAATATAATAAGGACAGCAAAAACAAATGGTTATCAATCCTCAAAATGATTGCACATGGACGTTCCAAAACGGCATCCTCAGCATCAATTTAACAACAGATGAAGGTAAATCATATTTATTTAAAACCCATTTCTCTGTTGATGATTTATACATGAAACCAGAAGTTAATGCGTCTTTTACCATTAAAGAAGGTGAGTTACTGACTTACTATCTAGAAGGTATCAACAAGATTTTAAAGGATGAGGGTAGTGCCCTTGATCTTGGAATCAATGCTGTTGCTTGTGAACAGTATACAAAGCCGGCTATACCTACTTCTAGATACTTTATTATGGGTTCACAGAGAGAGTATGAAGTACTCGAAGGTGATGTTGTTTCAGTATATACCAACGAATTTAAGTGTGGTGACTGCGTAGTGCTAGAACCACGAGATGCAGATGGTCTTACAAGACTGATGCTTCTAAACAGAGAGCTGTTATTAGATGTTAAGCAGCACAGAGGTTACTCATTAGGTCAGATGATCAGAGTTGATCCTGAGTGTGTATTTGAATTCAGAGAGCTTAACAACCGTAGAAACAGTCATAAATATGCTTAAAAAGATTTAATTTTTCTCCTAATTTGCTGTAGTTCTTAACGTTAGTTAAGACCATTCTCTCCCTCAAGGACGCTCCATCCAAGAGGGATTTTTTTTGCCTCCTGGAGTCATCAAAAGTCTAGCTAATTACAGTCCTCAAATGATCAAGAAATAGTCCACAAAAGCTTAAAAAGCTCAGTTTGGGGTTGATCTAAACGTATTAGTACATATACCTTTGAGCAGCCACATAACACACTATAACAGTCTCTAATATGATTGTCTTTAGTGATCTTGAAAGAATGATCCATTTGAAAGTAAGAGTGCAGGATAGCTGTATAACAAGTTGAATACTAGAAAGTTTTCAGGCTACTGTAGAAGCAGTAGCCTGAGAGTTTGCTGTAGTCTTTCGACCATTCTCGATCTGATTTATGAACCAGATCTTTTCGTGTAATTAAATCTTTAGAGTTGAAGTCAGAAACTTTTGAGATCTTGTTGATCCAAGTCTTGAAAGTAATATTTAGTGACTGATTACCTTCTAAAACATCTTCTAAACACAATATAACATTATCCTCTATAAATAAGCTATTGATGTTATAAAGAACTAGCAAAATATGTGATCTTTATAATAAAAAATCGATCTTACTAGACACAAAGATAGGAGTGAACTTTACGAAAGTTAACGAAAGAAATGAACCTGATAATGTCTAAAATACTTGATTTTGAAAGTCATTGAACAAAGTTATTAAGATTATGTCTGAAAATATCAGTAATTTTGAAAGTAAAAATTTGTTTGAAAATATTTATAAAATCAAATTATATTCTTTAATATTAAGAACTATAATCAACTTTTAGTTGAAATTTGTAGAAGTTAAGTAGAATTTTTCAATTTCTTATGTAGTTAAGAAAATATAATGCAAATATTTACATCTGTAATATATTAGTAATATAAACATCCTTAATGTTTAAATGCTATTAGTAATATTAATGCTTATTAAGGTAATATTATTATCACAAAATTTTATTATGTTGTTCTTGATTATATTGTGATCGTATTCAGTTCGCTCATATTTCAACATAGAGCGAGATCCAACGATTTTTTGAGTCATTCTTTCATTCTCCCCTCCTATCTCATTCTGTGCTCAATTTTTGATGATCCTGTGTCTTTTGCATTTTGTATTCAATTCTTTCTGATCTTCTTATCATCTATATATAGGTATTTAAAATTCATGATTTATTTTTTGTCTGGTAACGATGATCTTTAATTTATTATTAGGTGAAAATAATCATGATCGCCAAATTTTTTTTATTGACTATATTTTCATTCATGCTTAATAATGTTTTTGCGTTCAGAATGAATCGCACTAAATAACAACTAATAAATAATTTTGGTAAGAATTCTTATTATTTTTACTAAAAGAATTTGATTTCGACCCCAACACTTAATTCCGGAGGACATATGATAGATTTAGTAAATGAATCAGTTGTGTTAGCTCCTGTTTCATGTCTATCAATGTCATGTCTTTGTATGCGAATGACCTTCTAGGTCTGTATATCAAGTTTTCTCTTTTTTACTCGTTTTTTAGTTTTTAACTTTTTAGAAATTTAGGTGTTGAAATGAAATTCAAATCATTATTAAGCAAAGCTCTTTTATTAACAGCTGTGGCGTTTTCTCTAACAGGTTGCGGTGATGATGACAAAAAAGGTGATGCATCATCTTCTGATACTAGCGTTCCTAAGGTAATTAAGATTGGTGTTGTACCAGGACCTTACAGAGAGATCTTAGATAAGTACTTAAAGCCTGTAGTTGAAAAACGCGGTCATGAGTTAAAGTTTGTTGAGTTTACCGATTGGGTACAGCCAGATTCAGCATTAGACGCAGGTGATATTGATGCAAACTTATTCCAACATCAGGCTTATTTAAATGGTATCGTTCAAAACCAAGGCTTAAAGTTATCATCTGTAGTTAACTTCCCAACCTTAGGTATCTTTGTATTCTCAGAGAATTACAAGACTTTAGACGAGATCCCTGAAAGTTCACAGGTTGGTATTCCAAATGATGCTGTTAACTTAGCTAGAGCCTTACGTGTTGCTCGTGACTTAGGAGTGATTACCTTAAAGTCAGATAAAGATGAGCAGAAAGCTTCTATTGCTGATATTGATAAGAACCCTAAAGATCTTAAGTTCGTAGCAATGGAAGCTGCACAGTTACCTCGTTCATTAGACTCAATTGCAGCCGCTTTTGTTCCTGGTAACTATGCATATGCAGCAAAGCTTGATTTTGAACATGCATTAGGCGCAGAGAACGTTTTAGAGCCAATTAAGTTAGTGATCGCTGTTCAAAACCACAGAGTAAACGGTGTAGGTAAGTTCTTAAAAGAGTGTGTTGAAGATTTACAGTTCATTAAAGGTGTAGATTCAGATCCTGTATTCAAGAACTTTGCAAGACCAGCATGGTGGCCAAAGAACTAAGAGTTAACTGATAGCTACGTAGGTAAATAAGGTAAATGTAAATAAATACGTAGCTGTCTATATAGAAGTTACAAAATTAATCCTCAAACTAATCACCAAATAGGTGCAAACGAAACATAAGAGATAATTTGTAAATATGCCTGTAAAGCCCCAATCTTTACAGGCGTTGCAAGGCAAGAGAAATAAATCCGGCTAATTAAGTTAAATGTGGTGTTGACACTACCTTTAACTTAGGTAGACTTACTCAAAACCTAGTTTATATATGTGAATTGAAGATTTTGTAAATGCTCCTTATTTTAGAGCGTTTATAAAACTCCAAGAATTTATAAGAACCTTATATAGGAGAAGAAAAAATGAAATTTTTAGGTAAGGTTTCAAAAGCTTTGTTATTAGGTGCTGCAGTTTTTTCTTTAGCATCTTGCGGTGATGAGAAAAAAGAAGAGACAACTACTGCTTCAGCTATTCCTTCAACCATTAAGGTAGGTGTTGTTCCAGGACCTTACAGAGGAATGATCGACAAGCATGTAAAGCCAATCTTAGAGGCAAAGGGCTATAAGATTGAGTTCGTTGAGTTTACCGATTACGTTCAGCCTGATGCTGCTCTAGATTCAGGTGACATTGATGTTAACTTGATGCAGCACAAGAAGTACTTAGACGGTATCGTTGAGAACCAGGGCTTAAAATTAAAGGACGTTGTAAATGTTCCAACTTTAGGTTTAGGTGTTTTCTCTGATAAGTACAAGTCATTTGATGAGGTACCTGAAGGTGCTCAGATTGGTATCCCTACAGATGCTGTTAACTTATCAAGAGCTTTAGGTATCGCAAAAGATTTAGGTATCATTACCTTAAAGACAGAGAACAATGATCAGAAAGCTTCAATTGCTGATATTAAGGATAATCCAAAGAACTACAAGTTCGTTCCAATGGAAGCTGCTCAGATCTCAAGATCACTAGACAGTATTGATGTAGGTTTCGTACCTGGTAACTATGCATATGCAGCTGGTATGGATTATTCAAAAGCTTTAGGTATTGAGAAGGTATCTGAGCCTATTAAGAACGTAGTAGCTGTTTCTGCTAAGAATGAGAACACCATCGGTAAGCTCTTTAAAGACGCTGTAGAGTCAAAAGAGTTTGTTGATGCAATTAACAATGATCACGAGTTTGACGCTTTCACTCGTCCAGCTTGGTGGCCTGCTAAGTAATATACAAAGGTATATTCTTTAACACGACAATATATAAGTAGAACGATATGATCGAATTTAAAAACGTCACAGTACAGTTTACCCGTGAGGACAAGATCTTTACAGCAGTAGATGCTGCAAATCTTGAGATCCAGAAGGGTGAATTCTTTGGAATAGTAGGTTCTTCAGGTGCAGGTAAATCTACACTTGTTAGAACAGTAAATCTACTGCAACGTCCTACATCTGGAAGCGTCATTGTTGACGGTAAAGATATTACCAAGTTAGAAGGAGCAGAGCTGTGCGCTCTGCGCCTTAAGATTGGTATGATCTTCCAGCACTTTAACCTGGTAAAAAATGCTTCTGTATTTGATAATGTTGCTTTTGCTTTAAAAGCATCAAATACACCAAAATCAGAGATTGCACCTCGTGTAGATAAGCTTTTAGAGCTAGTAGGTCTGTCTGATAAGGCAAAGCTATATCCAAATTCACTGTCAGGTGGTCAGAAACAGCGTGTTGCTATTGCCAGAGCTTTAGCTAACAATCCAGAGATCCTGCTGTGTGATGAGGCAACTTCAGCACTTGATCCTGATAACACTAAAGAAGTTATCCAGACTTTAAAGAACATTAAGCAGAAATATCCTATTACTGTTTTATTCATTACTCATCAGATGGAAGTGGCAAAGAGCCTCTTTGACAGAGTTGCAGTAATGAGCAACGGTAAGGTAGTTGAGGTTGGCAGTTCTTATGATGTCTTTGCTCATCCACAAAGTGATGCTGCAAAGAACTTGATTAACAAATCCTTTGAAGGGGTAGTTCCTCCTGAGGTTTTAGAGCATGAGAAGAATCTGTTCCTCATTACCTTTAAAGAAGAGAATGCTTATGAGCCTGTTATCTCGGATATCTCAAGACGCTTTACTAATACAGACTTGAGTATCATTGCAGGTAACATTGAGTACATTCAGAAGAAGCCATTGGGCAGACTTTTGATCTCTTTACGTGGCAATGATGTCAACGAGATTGATTCAGTACTGTCAGTACTCAAGGAAAAAGCATACGTTCACAAGTATACTTTTGCAAAAGGAGTAGAAAATGTTTAATGAGATCTTAGAATCAACCATTACCATTTTAAAAAATGAGCTGTGGAAGGCTATTTATGAAACAGCCATCATGCTGGGTATCTCATTTGTGTTTTCTCTGGTATTTGGCAGCATCTTTGGCTTTTTACTGTACCTTACAGCAAACAAGTCTTTCTTCCAGAAACCAGTTTTAAATAAGATAATTGCTGCTGTTATTAACTTTATCAGATCAGTACCATTCATTATCTTAGTGGTATTTACTCTGCCATTTACCTTCTTCTTAGTAGGAACAAAGATTGGTCCTGTTGCAGCATCTGTGCCTTTATCAATTACAGCTACAGTGTTCTTAGCAAGACTAATTGAGATTTCTTTAAAAGAAGTTGATGCTGGTGTGATTGAAGCTGCTCTTGCAACCGGTGCTAAAACCTCTCTTATCATCAGAAAGGTGCTTTTAGTAGAAGCAGCTCCAGGCATTGCTCGCGGTATTACAGTTACTTTTATTAGTTTAATCGGTTTCTCTGCAATGGCCGGCATGGTTGGCGGTGGTGGTATCGGTAACTTAGCTGTTCAGTACGGTTACTACAGATACGAAACTGGTATCATGATCTTTACTATTGTAGTTCTAGTCTTTATTGTGCAGTTGGCTCAATATATCGGAGACTATGTAGCAAAGAAACTGACTCATTAAATAAATACTTGTGGAGAGCTTAGACTCTCCATATTTTTTAGAGCGCTTTATGAAAGATATAAAAAGTTTATTTGAAGGTAAGATCAAAGGTATTTTAGTTTTCGGTAAGGATATTGAAAAGAAATACCTTTCAGACTTTATAGGGGCACGTGTAGGTCATGCTGATGTCTACGCAAGAGTTAAAGATGAAGATGATGTACAGAGCATCTTAAAGATTGCTTATGCCAATCGTTTAAACGTGGTAGTAAGAGGTGCAGGTACCAATCTTGCGGGCTCTACCATCCCAGACGGTGGCGTAGTTTTAGATGTGTCTGATATGAACCAGATCTTAGAGTTGGATGATGAAACTCTAACTGTGACAGTTCAGCCAGGAGTGATCTTACGTGATCTTATCGAATATGTTGAAAAAAGAGGTTACCTCTACGCACCAGATCCTGCTGAAAAGGGGGCTTCAATTGGCGGTAACGTCTCAACTAACGCAGGAGGCATGAGAGCTGTAAAGTACGGTGTAACCAGAAACTATGTACTAGCTTTAGATCTTTATAAGATTGATGGCACTAAAGTTCATTTAGGTGCCAAGACCTATAAGTTCTCAACAGGTTTGAATTTACAGCAGCTAGTAGTCGGCTCAGAAGGCACTTTAGGTGTTATCACCAAGATTGTCCTAAAGTTACTGCCATTACCTGAGTTTACCTTAAACACAGTCATTGCCTATGATTCCTTAAAGCAGGGCATCAGCAATGTTAATATCATCTTTAAATCACATCTTGATCCTACAGCAATTGAATTTGTTGAAAAGAAGGTTATTGCATACGGTGAGAAATACTTAAATAAGAGCTTCCCATGTCAGAATGCCAAGTCTTACCTTATCGTAGCTTTAGATGGCGATAAGAAGGGCGTATATGAGCGTTTTGAGAAGCTAAAGGAAGTTGTTAAGGCTCATGGCGCAATTGAGGTTATTCCTTTAGATGATGAAGCTGTAGCAAAGGATATCTGGGAGATTAGAGGCGCGATTGCCCGTGCTGTTAATGCCTCAGGACCATGGGAACCAATTGATATTGTAGTTCCAATTAACAGAATTACTGATTTTGTGGACTATGTAAACGATTTGACCGAGAATGGCTCTCCTCGTATCGTAGCCTTTGGTCATGCTGGTGACGGTAATGTTCACCTGTGTGTATTAAAGGATAATATAGCTGATGAAAAGTGGCCTGAAGTGCTACACAATACTATGGAGAAACTCTATAAGAAGTCTTATGAGTTAGGCGGTGTAGTTTCTGGTGAACATGGTGTAGGTAAGGGCAAGCGTGATTTCTTCTTACAGAACACACCTGAAGAGTATAGAAGCTTAATGATAGGTGTTAAGAAGTCATTTGATGAGTTTAACCTGTTAAACCCACACAGTGGATACGGTTTATAACTAACTGTTGTAAAACAATATTGTAAGTAGAATTTAATATCGAGAATTTTATGATCCAACTAAGCGAAAGAACCAAATACTTTACTGATTCTGTAATCAGGCGTATGACTCGTGTATGTAATCAGTATGGTGCTGTAAATTTATCTCAAGGTTTTCCTGATAATGATCCACCAAAGCCATTGATGGACAGATTAGAGAAAGTAGCTCACACAGGACCACATCAGTATGCAATTACCTGGGGTGCTCCTAAGACCTTAGATGCATTAGCCAAAAAGATTGAGCATTTTTCTGGTATCAAGGTAGATCCTCAGCAGGAACTGTGTATCACCTGTGGTGGTACTGAGGCTATGATGTGTGCGGTTATGGCAACCATCAATCCAGGTGAAAAGATTGCTATCTTCTCTCCATTCTACGAGAACTACGGAGCTGACTCTGTTCTCTGTGGTGCTACTCCTATTTATGTACCATTGCATGTTCCAGATTTCTCTTTTGATGAGAATGAGCTTGAGAATGCATTTAAGCAGGGCGCTAAGGCTTTGATTTTATGTAACCCATCAAATCCTTCAGGTAAGGTATTTACCCGTGATGAGTTACTTGCTATTGCTCGTATCGTTGAAAAGTACAATGCTTTTGTAATTACAGATGAAGTATATGAGCATATCATCTTTGAGCCATATCATCATACCTACTTTGCAACCTTACCTGGCATGAAAGACAGAACTGTAATGTGTAATTCTTTATCAAAGACTTACTCAATTACCGGATGGAGATTAGGCTATGTATGTGCTCCTGCTTACGTAATGGACAGAGTTCGTAAGGTTCATGACTTCCTAACCGTAGGTGCAGCAGCACCTATGCAGGAGGCTGTAATAGCAGGTTTAGAGCTGCCTGATTCATACTATCAAGGTGTACGTGATCTTTTCACCCACAGAAAGAATATCTTCTGCAAAGGTCTAGATGAGATTGGGCTTAAGTACTATGAGCCACAGGGTACATACTTTGTAATGGTTGATATCGGTGAGTTCGGTTATGAGTCAGATTATGACTTCTGTATAGAGCTTGCTCGTGATGTTAAAGTAGGTGCTGTTCCTGGTTCTTCATTCTTTAAAGAACCTGTAAACAACTATATCAGGCTGCACTTTGCAAAATCAGATGAAACCTTACATGAGGCTTTAAATAACCTCTCTAAGATTAGAGAAATCATTAAAATAAAGAAATAGCTGTGTAGTGCAACAACTGTTGTTTCATTAAGATAAAACCTCTGACCAAATGTTGGAGGTTTATTTTGGGGTAAATAAAAGATACAAAAAAACTTACTCAGATAATTTAAGTTGTTTTGAATTATTTTAAATAAGAGGATGATGTTTTGAGATGGTCGGTGATGTAGGGTTCGAACCTACGACCCTCTGGTCCCAAACCAGATGCGCTACCGGGCTGCGCTAATCACCGAACGAGTTGCATTATAAGTGGATAATGTTACCTTGTCAACAAATTGGAACAAAAAAATTTCTAAAGATGAATAAAAAAGTCTCCTAAGTTTCCGTATTTACTAAAAATATCCTCTTCATTGTTATTCTTTAGGAATTTTCCTTTCTTCTATAGTTCAAAGGAGAGAGCATAAATAAAGTTATATCCAGTTATCTACCTTTTCTAAAGCAACAATCTCACAGACTGGAGTATCACTCTTTTCTCTACTCTTAGAATTATTCTCTAAAACTAAAGCTACTGGTATTACAGTCTTATCTGTAAGACGTCTTGCCTACTTGTTATTTATGATTTGCTCTTTAGCTTCAGTAAGTTTTGTGTCAATGTCTTTACTGTTATCTGTTACCTTTAATTCAAAGACATACAGATACTTACCAGCTTCAGCTGTAATATCTGCTCTGCCGCAGGCACCCATTACCTCAGTTGAAGCTGATACATTAAAGGTAAGCATTGCAATCTTTAATACATCTTTAAAACATGCTTCATTAAAGACTGTGACTAACTCTTTTGAAAGCTCATTAAAAAAGGTGTTAAAAACTTCTTTTATATTATTTACATCACCAGAAGATAATGCTTCGCAAAAAGATATTGTATACCTTATTTTTGCATCTTTTTTTGTGGTTAAAAGCTCAATAGGCGGTCAGCAAAAGGCCTTTTTAACCTCAAAATTTGGAAGTCCGATTTTATAAAACTTATCGGATGATCCTTTTAAAAGATACATAACTGATAAAATTCAATGGACTTGATGAATTCATATTGAAAAAGATAAAAAGTTTAGTTGAAGTTTTATTTAGTATAGCAGGTTAGGCTAAAAATGTCTGAGTAGTGTAGAAGTAGAAAAATTAGAAAGTGAAAAAAAGAACTATTTGAAAAATAAAGAAAAAATAAAATTTTAGAGATAAAAAAAGCAGTCATAGACTGCTAGTTAAGTGGTGCCCGGGGTCGGAGTCGAACCGACACGGAAGTATAAGTTCCGAGGGATTTTAAGTCCCTTGTGTCTACCAATTTCACCACCTGGGCAAGGTGTACTAAAGTTTGCACTACTTCTTTCGAAGTGGTGCCCGGGGTCGGAGTCGAACCGACACGGAAGTATAAGTTCCGAGGGATTTTAAGTCCCTTGTGTCTACCAATTTCACCACCTGGGCAAACTTTAGCTGGAGGCGCGTTTCAGAGTCGAACTGAACTATACGAATTTGCAATCCGCTGTATAACCGCTTTACTAACGCGCCACACTTTGGAGCGGGAAACGAGGTTCGAACTCGCGACCCTAACCATGGCAAGGTTATGCTCTACCAACTGAGCTATTCCCGCATCCGATG
>ERZ1034917.45-NODE-45-length-112095-cov-19.714102_pt1 | contig 112095 bp, 99 predicted proteins | sample MGYA00520605_ERZ1034917 | MGnify/ENA primary metagenome ERZ1034917 (study PRJEB33766, sample SAMN09781784) | gut metagenome | biome: gut microbiome | host: Homo sapiens | place: Madagascar | study: EMG produced TPA metagenomics assembly of the PRJNA485056 data... | reverse complement strand
GAGTGGAACAGGAACTTCAGTCCTGTGAACTGTATTGATGTTTTTTGAATCAAGAAACATTTCAGTCTCCCTCATTTGTCATTTCAGCATTTATTTTATCCCGCTATACAACATACACTATAAAACAGAAAAGTCAAGCGTCTTGGTATCATTTTTTTAAAAATAAATTGTCTCAGAAGATTATTTTTTTAAATTATATAGAATGCGTTAAGCGTATTGCTTGTCTTATATCTATGTTAGTAAATGATGATTGTGTGTACAGTTGAATATGTTGGTGAAAAATTAATGTTTTTGAATAATCTTTGTAACTTGTTGAACTGTAGAAGTTTATGTTGCAAGATTTAACATTTTTTATTGCATTGTATTAATTGATGTGATTATGGAGCTGAACTTTAGAATTTTTTGTTTACAAAAGCTTTTTTTGCGGTATTTTTATTGAATTTTCAATATTTCTGGTGCTGTGCTTTTCCCCGCATGAAGTCCGGCCTCTTTTTTAGTTTTCTCTTTTTTGCAGAGGAAACGATAAAAATTTCTTTTGTCTTTGTGTACCAATTGCTTATGCAGTAAAAATGAAATGCTCTGTTTTTCATGATTTGCCTGTTGGATATTGGAAAAGTTGTTGATGCTTATATAGTTATGGATATATGTTGCGGAATGCAATTTTTTTGATTCTATGATTTAAAATGTCTGTGGCAGACGGAACTTTCACTGAAAACTGTGACGGAGAGTCTTCCGATATGCTGAATTCTCTGAAAAGCGTATTTTTTAATGGGGCGTCTGAAAAACATTTTGATTTCATGAAGGAATGACGATAAGCGGTAAGAAATTTTTAAAATCAAGTTTTTATAGCAGATGGAATTGAAAAATATGTTTTGGCGATTATTTTACCGCAAAGGAGATAATAGCAGGATGAAGAAATTTTTCTGTTTTGCAGCCGCTCTGCTTTTCTGTGCGGGCTGTGCGTTTCAGCCGTCCGTGGAAGTCAAAGATGAAACAGTCGCCGGACTCCGCAGAGGCCCGGCGTCTTATGCGTGCAACCCCGCGTTTCCCGTGTTCGGTCCGGCAATTCCGGTAACCGCAAAGGAAGGAGTTGAGTTCGATCGGATAGAGCTCTACGCCGCCAGCCCCGCGGCGGTCGGCGCGGAAGTCATGCAGTCGCGGTAAATCTCGGGATTGCCCCAGTTTGAGGAGAAGCTGTCGATAAAACGTTCCAGTTTCTCCGGATGTTCACGCAGGGAATGTATGATGAAATTTTCCATTCTGAACTCACTTTCCGATGCAGAAGCGTGAGAAGATATCCTCCAGGACGTCCGGCGTTGCGGATTCCCCTGTGATGGAGGCGATCGAGGCGACGGCGAGGCGCAGATTGCTCGCGGCTAATTCGTAGAATTCGTGTTCGATTTCCCCGCGCGTGTGCAGGAGCGCTGTGTCCGCCTCCTCCAGCGCGCGGGCGTGACGCAGGGAGACGGCGCACTCCGGTTCGGAACAGTCGCCGTTTTTCCAGACCGACTGTTCGAACAATTCCAGGAGTTCCGGGATGCCGCTGCCCGTTTTCGCCGAAACGGCAACGCTCTTATGCCGGCATCCGGGCGGACGGAATCCGGAGGGAAGGAGGTCTGTTTTGTTCCAGACCGCGATCACATCCGCCTGCGCGGGAACGGTTTCGCTCAGCTTGCGGAGGTCGGCTGCCGGATCGGCGGTTGCATCCAGGATCCAGAAAACGATTTCTGCAAGATTCAGGGAGCTCTTGGAACGCTCGATTCCCATGCCTTCGATTGCGTCGGCGGCGTTTTCGCGGATGCCCGCGGTGTCGGTCAGTTCAACCCGGATTCCGCGGATGCCGGCGGATTCCCGGAGCGTGTCGCGCGTGGTGCCTGGAATGTCCGAAACGATCGCGCGGTCGTAGCCGAGAAGACGGTTCAGAAGACTTGATTTCCCCACGTTCGGCGAGCCGGCGATGACGAGGCGGACGCCGTCGCGCAGAATCGCGGAGGATTCGCGTCCGGAGAGCAGTTTTGCCAGTTCGGCGCGGACGGTATCGATGGTGACGAGAAGCTCTTCGCAGGGCTTCCAGTCGAGATTCTCTTCGGGGAAGTCGAGGCGCGATTCGATTTCCGCGAGCAGGTGATAGAGCGTTTCGGAAATCGACCGGATCCGGTCGCCGAGAGCTCCGGAGAGCTGACGTTCGGCGAGGCGTCCGGCGGATTCGGATTTGGCGGAAATGAGGTCGGCAACCGCTTCCGCCTGCGTCAGGTCGAGTTTGCCGTTGAGGAACGCGCGTTTTGTGAATTCCCCCGGCTCGGCGCAGCGGACGAATCCGGTGCGGAAGATGCGTTCCAGGAGTGCGCGCGGCGCGTATTCGCCGCCGTGGCACTGAATTTCCACGACGTCTTCCCCGGTGTAGCTTGCGGGACCGGGCATGAAGACGGCCATACAGGTTTCGCCCCGGACGCCGTCTTCGCGGAGAGTGTGGCCGAAGGTGAGCACGCGCGGATTCTCCGGTGAGAGCGGTTTCCGGGAAGTCCAGACTCGTTTTGAGGCTTCGAGAGCGTCGGGACCGGAGATGCGGATAATGGCCAGAGCACCTCCCGGAGCGGTGCAAAGAGCGGCGATTGTGTCATTCTTTCTCATTTTTTTGCGGAATCCTGCTTGATTTCATAAGATTTTAAGCTATATATTATCATAAAACTTTTATTTGTCAAAAAAAAAACGGAGATTTTTCATGGCTATCGTGAAAAAAAGTTTGTCGGAGGTCTCTCCGGCGGTCCGCGCCGCGTTTCAGAAGGCGCAGGATGTTCTGTCTAAAAACAATCTGGCTTACGGGATCGAGCTGCTGAAGGAGATCGCGAAGAAAGATCCGGGTTTTCTCGATGCCAGAATCATGCTCCGGAAAGCGGAAAAGACAAAATACGCGCACATGAACCCGATTCAGAAGGTACTCGCGCACGTTCTCTGTCTGCCTCCGATTCTCAAAGGCGGTGCGCTTGTCGCAAAGAGTCCGCTGAAGGCGCTCGGATGCGCGGAGGACGCGCTTGCGATCAATATCGCCTCGCCGCTTGCCTACAATCTCCTGGCGAAGGCGGCGCTTGCGCTCGAAGCGGGGTTCATCGCCGTGGAAGCGTATGAAGCCCTGGTGGACCAGAATCCGAAGAACGAGCCGAATCTGCGCAAGCTCGCCGAACTCTATGAGGCGGAGGGCCAGGGCGCGAAGGTGCTGCATATCCGTCAGATTATTGCGGCGAAGTATCCGGACAACCTTGAAGCCCAGGCCGCGCTCCGCGCCGCGGCCGCGCTCGCAACCATGGAACAGGGCGCATGGAACGAATCCGGAAGCTCCGTCGCCAAGGCCGCGGCCGCCGCAAAGAAGAGCAAAGGCAAGGAGGTCCGCGACGACCGTATCATCCGTGCCGAAGAGGATATCCGCGAGATGATCGGCGTTTACGAAAAACGGGTTGCCGCGGGCGACGAATCGATCGACATGCGCCGCAAGCTTGCCGAACTCTATCAGCGCGACAACCGTTTCCAGGATGCAATTGAGGTCTACGACTGGCTCGTCAAGAAGATGGGCACGCTCGACCCGACCATTGACAAGGCTATCGAAGCCTGCCATGTCGCGCTCTCCGACCTCAAAATCAAAGATCTGCAGGCGAAGAACGCTCCGCAGGAGGAGATCGACGCCGAGAAACAGGCAATCGCCAAGTACCGCCTCGAACGCGCCGAAGACCGTGTCCGGCTCTACCCGAACGATACGCTCATCCGTTACGACCTCGCGGTTCTCTACTGGGATTTCCGCATGCTCGACAAAGCGCTTGAACAGTTCCAGCTCGCGCAGCGCAACCCGCAGAAACGTCTCTCCGCAATTGTCTATCTCGGACGCTGCTTCGCCGAGAAGAAACAGTACGACATGGCTGTGGAACAGTATGACAAGGCGATTTCCGAAATGCCCGTCATGGACAAGGACAAGATGGAGGCGCTCTATCATCTCGGCGTAACCTGCGAGGAGATGGGGGACGACAAGCGCGCGATGGAATGCTTCAAGGAGATCTATTCCGCGAACGTCAACTATCTCGACGTCGCCAAGCGCATGGACGCCTACTACGCACGAGTCAACGCCGCCCGCGAAAAAGCGAAAGCGGCGGAGGCGGCGCAGTAAAAGTCCGCATCAAACCGATCCTTTCTTTTGCCGGGTTTCAGTTCTCAGGGACTGGAGCCCGGTTTTTTTTATTCAGTTTTCGCGCGAGCGGAGACGCCGGTATTCAAGCGGCGTCACGCCGACATTTTCGCGGAAGACGCGTCCGAAGTAATTGCTGCGGACGAAGCCCGTGCGCGCGGCGATTTCCGCAATGGAGAGCGTTGTGCAGGCGAGCAGGGAGAGCGCATGGTGGAGCCGCATTTTAGTTAGATAGCGGTTCGGCGGAAGACCGAGTTCGCGGCGGAACATGCGGTCAAGCGTGGTGCGGTGCAGTCCGAGCTGTTCCGCAAGCATGTTGACGTCGAATTCTGAATTCTGGTATCCGGAGTGAATCCGGGCGAGGGCGTTGCGGAAGAGCTGTCCCTTCCGGCTCTGCTGTCCCGATTCCTCCTCGCCCATCAGCCCGATCAGTTCTGTGTAGAGCGCGACGAGGCGGCGCAGGTCGGAGGGCAGAAGACTGTTCAGCGAGCCGCGGATTTCATCGAAGAGATGCACGGGGCATTTGCCGGAGTTGAGTGCGCCGCGCGGGTATCCGTAGCGGAGAAAAAATTCAGTGGCTCCCGGTCCGTCGAAGGTCGCCCAGTAGACGATGGTCTGCATATCCGGCGCGGAGAGTTTTGCGCGGTGATCGCCCGGAAGACGATAGATCGCCTGATCCGCCTTGACATTGCAGCGGGTTTCGCCGAAATCAAACACACATTCCCCCTTTGCAACCCAGCAGAGTTCGACGACGCTTCCCGGGGTCTGTTCCTCGCGGCGCTGTCCGTAGAAGTAGTTGATTCCGCAGGAACGCGGATAGAACGGCAGTTTCGCCGCCGGAAGCTCCGGAAAGCCGAGACGCATGACGGTGATGTTTTGGTTCATGAAAACTCCTGCATCAAAAGTATCTTTTTTGCTTCATATATATCATTGAAAAATAAAAAATCAAGTGCATATTAATCAAAAAGAGAAAATACTCAGGAAAGGAGAAACTCTGAAGATGAAAACGTATCCGCTTTATCCGGAACGGAATGTGATTGACCTGAACGGCGTCTGGCAGTTCCGTTTCTTTGAAAAGACGTGGCTTGAGGACGTCAATGAAAATTCGTTTGTCCCGAATGACATCATGTGCGTTCCGGGCACGTTCGACACCACGCCCGCGTATCGCTGCAAACGCGGAACCGCGCTCTACCGCCGCGAATTCATGCTGATGAAAGATTCGCCGCGCGGCATTCTCAAAATCGGCGCAACCGGTCTCCGCGCACGCTTCACGCTCGACGGAAAAGAGATCGGATTCACCAACATGCCGTATACCGATATGGAATTTGAAACGGGCGCGCTCAAGGCGGGACGGCATGTGCTTGCCGCCGCAGTCGACAACAATTTCGACAAGCTCAGTTCCACTTTCGGAATGGGCGACCGCATGAAAATTTTCCTTCCGTACTACGATTTCTACGGATTCGGCGGATTCTACCGCGGAGTCTCCCTGCATCAGGTGTTTGAGTCAACGATCGACCGCGTGCAGGTGCGCACGCTCTGCATTAAAACCGGCAAAGTGGCGCTCCGCTTCCTTTTCTCCGGGAAAACGGAGGGAAAACATGCGGTCCGTTTCCGTTTCAACACGGAGGAGGCGTTCCGGACGGCGGAAGTTGCGCACGGCGAAACGCTCGAATGCACAGTTCCGGAGTTCCGTCTCTGGACGCCTGAAGCGCCGAATCTCCACACGCTGGAAGTCCACACGGAAAACGACTGCGTCGTCGAGCGTTTCGGCATCCGCACGGTTTCGACGGGAGGAAAGCAGATTCTGCTGAACGGGAAGCCGGTTTATCTGAAGGGGTTCAACCGCCACGAGTCGCATCCCGAATTCGGAGCGGCGACGCCGGACGCGCTGATGCTGGAGGACTTGCAGAACCTGCGTGATCTGAACTGCAATTTCGTCCGCGGCTGTCACTACGCGCAGGATCAGCGTTTTCTTGACCTCTGCGATGAATTCGGAATGCTGGTGTGGGATGAGAGCCTCGGCTGGGGCAATTCCGCCGAACAGATGGCGGATCCTGAATTCCAGGAGATCGTCGAGCGCGAAACGCGTCTGATGGTCCGCGACAGCATCAATCATCCCTGTGTGATCATCTGGGCGTATCTGAACGAAAATAATTCCCAGACGGAGCCCGGATTCCGCATGGGCGAGCGGGTTGTGAAGGCAGTCAAAGAGGAGGATCCGACGCGTCTTGTGACATTCGCCTGCAACCACACGTTTGATGACATTACCTCCAAACTGATGGACATTATTTCGTACAACATCTATCCGGGCTGGATCGGCAGCCACCCGGTCGGCGTCGAGCCGCCGGATGAAATTCCGCCGTTTCAGGAGAAGACGATCGAGTATTTCCGCAAAAACGTTTCCGCCGACAAGCCGATGATCGTCAGCGAGATGGGCTGCTGCGGCATCTACGGTCAGCACGATATCGCCGCGACGCAGTGGACGGAGGAGTTTCAGGCGGAGTATCTGGACGCCGTCATCCGTTCGGTCGCGGGAGCGCGGAACGAAGTCTGCGGCATCACGATCTGGCAGTTCACGGATGCGATGAGTTTTCACCGCATGGGAGCGGACATCCGTTCGAAGCCGCTCGGTCTGAACCTCGCGGGCGTGTTTGACAAGTACCGCCGCCGCAAGCTGGCCGCGGACGTGGTGAAAAAACTCTACAGGAACCTCTGAGTTCGGAAACGGTCCGGACGGAAAGCTGCTGTCCGGACCGTTCTTAAAAAATTCGACAGGGAGAGCTTGACTTTTTTTTTGTCGGTTATATATTATTCCAAACACCTAAAAAGAGGAGATTCGCATCATGAAACAGATTACAAAGAAACATGCCGTGATGATGGAATACGTGATCATCGCCGTTTTGATTGCCGCCGCCGTCGTCGTCGCCGTCATCATGTTCGGCAAGAACGTTTCCAAGGAAATGAATGTCGCCACCCAGGCGATGTCGGATGCGGGCAAAGCCGCTGAGGCCCAGGGCAAGATGCCGGGAGAGGCCGCCAAGGACATCAAGAAAGCCAGCGAGCACGAAAAGGCCATGCACAATTACGACAAGTGATTGCATTGTCACAGAGGGACGGACGCCACCGGGGACCGGAGCTCCGTCCCTGTTCTTAATCAACGGGGGCGCGGATGGATCATCTGACACTCGGAAAAATTGTTCTGGCGACTCCATGGCTGATTTATCTGTCCGTCTGTGATTTCCGGAAACGCCAGCTTCCGAATCCGTGGGTGTTCGGCGGAATTCTCGTCATGCTCGCGGTCGCGTTCGGCGCGGGAACCTCCTATGCGCTGATGTCGCTCGCAACCGCTTTCCTTTCCGCGCTTTTCCTTCTGCTTCCCTTTTTTCTCCGCGCCGCCGGGGCGGGAGACGTCAAGATGCTGTTTGCCGCCGGGCTCATCGCGGGTCCGGGAAACACGCTGAATCTGATTCTCCTGGTTTCGCTTTCCGGACTTGTTCTTGCGGTTCTCATGCTTTGTTTCCGCCGGATCAATACTGCGCGGCTGAAACATTGCTGCCGCTGTCTTTTCGATTTCCGCTATGACCGTGCGGAGGGACGGAAGAATCTGCCCGCTCCGGATACGGAGGCGTGCCGGGTTCCGTTCGGCGCGGCGATTGCTGCGGGGCTGTTTCTGAATCTGCTCATGCAGCTGCTCTATTCTATGGAGGTGCGCGGATGAGGCGTCTGTTCCGACAGTCGAAAGGGGCGGTTTTGCTGGAATTCGTTTTCTGCTTCCCGATCCTTTTTGTCCTGTTCCTTTTTGCAGTTCAGTTTGCGTATATTATGATTACATGGCATGTCGTGCATTATTCCGCCTATATGGGGGCGCGTTCCGCAATGACGGTCAACAATCTCCAGCGGAAGAGCCGCGCGGAAACGGTGGTGAAACGGATTCTCGCCGCAGTCTCGGCCTCCCCGGTCGACGGGAAGGAGGCGAAAGACCGCGCGGACGACAAGTACATCAAGTTCGACGGCTGGGGGCGTCTTCCGAATACGAAATATCTTGACAAGCAGGTGGAAGTCGATATCCCGATGCTTGATATCGACCCGCGCGGCGTCAAATGCACGGTGAAATTCAAAATGTTCCTGAACGTCCCCGTCGCGGGACGGATCATCAGCTTTTTTGCGAAAAAAGACAAGAACGAGGAGGAGCGCAAATGGGAGGAGAAGCTGGACCGGCAGGCGTATGCGCTCAACCCCGCCCTGCTTGCGCAGTACGCCAATGAAATGACCGTTGAGGGCGCTTCCGGAAAGAACGAGCTCAAATATCCGTACATTACGCTGACTTCGAGCAGCGTGATATCCATACCGTATTCAACCAAATACTATCCGTTGACACGATGAAGTACACGAATCCAACTGTATTGAGCGTATTCACCGGCCGCTGCAGGGAGCTTGTTTCCGACAGCAGGGGGGCGGCGCTCGCAATCACGCTTGCGTTTGTCATGCCGGTCTATCTGTTGGTGATCGGCATTTACGGAATCGGAGAAATCGTGCGGAACAAAATCGAGCTTCAGAATGCGGCGGACGCGGCGGCATATTCCGCGTCCGTTGTGCAGGCGGATTATCTCAGCCGGATTGCAACGGTCAACAAGGCGATGGCCTGGACGTATGTCGATTTGCAGAAGCGCTCTCTCGACCTCGCGATGGCGGTTTTCAGCGAATATGTCTTCATTCAGTTCCAGAAGGATTTCAACATGGTGCGGCAGAAAAACACTCCGTGCTGCATGCATGTGCCCGGAGTGCATTACAACTGCGGCACGGATATCCTTGTTCTTGATCCGGCATTGCTGATGCTTGGAACCGGAACCGGCATTCCGGAGCTCGCGCGTGAATTCAACGGACAGGGGTTGCTGACCCGCTTTCTGCTGACTCAGATCATTTTCACCACCATTGCGGAAGCGCAGGGGAAAGGCGCGGTCGTCAATACGCCGAAAGTGCTCAAATACAGTTATGCAATCGTGAAGATGATGTCGAAAATGAATTCTCTGCGGGAGGAATACCCGAAGAAAGTCCGCGAAACCGCCCGCCAGATCGCCGTTGCGAACATGGTGGAGTGCAAGGATGACTATATGATCAACATCCGGGTCGGCGACAGCAAGCCGGCGTTTCTCACGATGACCGGAACGGAGGAGAATGAAAAGACCTTCATTGCATTTGCCGATCCCACGCTGAAAGATTTCTCTCCGAAAAAAGTGTTCGGCCCCGGAACCGACGACTGGATCGTCCGCAAAAGTCCGGTCGGTTTCTGGCGCGTATACAAGCAGACCGACACGCATCTGTACGCGAAATGGGACTGGTTCTGGACCCGCTGGGTGCATATCAATCTTTGGTTTTTCCAGCTTCACATGCCGCCGTTTTTCCCCGGTGGCGGATACGGACACAAACATCCGGAATATCACGGTTACGACAGCTTTTTCCCGCTCATCAAGCGCAGTCTTCCGATCGGGCTTGTGGTCCCGCCCGCAATACCGCTGACGCTGCTGCCGACGTTCTTCGGAAGTTCCGGCTCCATCACGGTCGCGATCGCCCGCAAGACCAGCAATCCCTTCTCCGTCTACAGCTGGACCGGACGTTCGCTGAACGCCTCGTCGATCCTCTCCGCGTTCAATCCAAGCGTCGCCGGAGGACATCGTCCGGAGTACATGTGCGCAATCGCATCCGCCCGTGCCGGTTACAAGCTTCATGACGACGACAAGGAGAAGAAGCTCAAGAGCGCGGATTACAACCTCGGCTATACCATGGCGAGCGGCAAGGAGGCATGGAATCTCGTGGAAACCGACTGGGACGGCGTCATGCTTCCCGTCAAGCACGCGTGGGATCTCTGCATGGGGGCGGGACACGTACAGACGTTCACGGTCAGCACCGGAGGAAACATTCTCAAGGAAATCATGCTCGACAAAAAAGGCTGGGTCGATGCCAAAGGAAAGAAGATCGACGCGAAAAATCTCCCCGACTGGGAGAAACTCAAGCCGCCTGCCGGGCTCATCAAAGACAAAGGCGACAAAGACGGTAAACTGCAGTGGGACAAGCTGCGCGACTATCTGGGGCACTGATGATGAAAAACTTCCGGAACAGACATCCGCGCGGCTCGGTTCTGATGGAATTCGTGCTTGTCCTGCCCGTTTACATGGCGGTGATCGGCGGCGTCCTCTGGCTCGGTCTGAAGTCGCTGGATGCGACGAATCTGCGCGCCGCGGATCACTGGGCGGTCTGGATGGCGGGAAACCGCTTTTCCGTGCGCACTCCCGCGATTCTTGCTTTGCAGGACATGTTTCCGCGCTCAACGGTGATTACCGCTTCGCAGAAACGCGCTTTGACGGGGGAAAACTCGTTTCTTCAGTTCATCGGCTCGAAAACAACGCTGATGGAACGGCGTCCGGATTACCTGGACAACTGGATCAACATGCCGTACAACGCGCGGGGAATCGACAGACCGTATTCGATTCCGGAGCTCTATATGACCTCGTCGCGTTACGGAAACGATTATACGCAGTGCATCATCATGCGCACCAAAGGCTCCCGGACCTCGCGGCGTCACTGGGATCCGAGCGTCGTCGCGGACAAGGAGGTCTGGAAGTTCGATTCGAAAGACGACAGTTATCCGAAAGAGTGGAATTTCGACCTTCTGAAGGATCCGAAGTTTACGGATGATTCGAAGGAGGACAAGTCGGAACCGAAGAAAATCAAGTTTTACGAGCGTTACGGCAAGTTTGAAACCTGGAGCACCAAATGAAGCGCTTTCTCTTCTTTGCCGCAATTGCTCTGCTGGTTTTTCTGTGTGGACTTGGAGCCGTGGCGTTTCATCGGACGCCGGTGAAGAAAACGGCGGCAAAGAGCGTGCCGGCGGTTCAGACATCCCGTCCGGCATCCGCTCCGCGCGGGCTCCCGCCTCTGCGTCTTCCGCCCGGAGTGACGGCGGAGCGCTGTGCGGAGAACAGCTGGGAGTATTCGGGCGAGATCCCGGCGAATTTCGTTTCCGCTCGCGCCCGTCTGAATTCCTGGTTCCAGAATCAGTCGTGGCGTCCGGAGCGCCGGATTACACTGGATGAAAGTTTAAGCCCGAAAGTCATCCTGACTTTTTCGGGAAATGAATATGAACTGACTCTGATGGTCTGGAAAATCAACACGGATCTGACCGGATTTTCCTACCGAAGAGACAAAAAAAATGAACCGACCGGAGGTCTTGCAGAATGAATGACGCATCGTTTCTCGTCCTGTTCCTCGCACCCGTGAAGGAATATCTCGCCGACGACAAAGTATCCGAAATCCTGATTAACGGTCCCGACCATATCTACATCGAACGCGGCGGCACGCTGCAGGAGACTCCCGCAAAGTTCGCGAGCGAAGCGCAGCTGAAAGCGGCGGCGGTCAACATCGCAAAATCCGTTGAACGCCAGCTCGACGAGATGCACCCCGACCTCGATGCGCGTCTTCCCGACGGCTCCCGCGTTCATGCGACCATTCCGCCGATCAGCCGCAGCGGAACGATCATCTCCATCCGCAAATTCAAAAAGGACATGCTGACGATCGACAAACTGGAGGACTACGGGAGCATTCCGCATGACGGCGTGCTTCTTTTGAACGCCATTGTCAAACTGCGCAAAAACACGATCGTTTCCGGCGGCACTTCGTCGGGAAAAACGTCTCTTCTGAACGCGCTGAGCGGACTCATTCCGGAGAACGACCGCATTCTGGTGCTCGAAGACGCGAGCGAGCTTCAGCTCCAGCAGAAACACACGGTCTATTTTGAAACGCGCAAACCGGACAAGAACGGCAACGGCGCGTTTACTATCCGCGACCTTGTGATCGCGTCGCTGCGTCTGCGTCCGGACCGTCTGGTCATCGGAGAAATCCGCGGCGGCGAGGCGTTTGACCTCCTGCAGGCGATGAACACCGGTCACTCCGGCTCCATGTCGACCATTCACGCGAACAGTGCGGTTGATGCGCTGAGACGTATGGAAGCCTGCGCCATGATGAGCGGCATTGAGCTTCCGCTGACTGCGGTCCGCATGCAGGTGGCGTCCGCGATCAACTGCGTCGTGCAGACTTCGCACATGCCGGACGGCTCGCGGAAAACGGTTGAAATCGCGGAGGTCACGCCGCCTGAAAACGGGGAATACCGCATGCGCACTCTGATGAAATGGGAAACCGAATCCGCGTTTCCGGATCCTGAGAAACCCGGTCACATGGTCATCAAAGGCCGCTTCATCCTCGGCGAAGCGCCGACTTTCCGTCATGAGGCGGAAATCATGGGACTTGAGCTGCCGAAATACGAATGACGGAACCTGCTCCGTATTTTTTCGCGGGGGAGCAGATCGCGGATGTTCAGCTGATCCGTCCTCTGCGCGTGCGTGCGCTTGCCGAATGCTGGCTTGCCGCCGGACTCGCGGACGGTTCCCCGTGTGCGGTGAAATTCCTGCGTCGCGAAAATCCGCACGCCGCGCATTTTCATGAACTGGCGAATTTCCTTCAGCGTTCGAATTCGCCGTTCCTGATCCGCGTTCTGCGTCATGCGGAGACCGCGCAGGGAATGCCATACGCTGTCATGGAGTTCGCTTCCGGCGGTTCGCTCCGCCGGAAACTGGTGCAGCGCGGAAAGCTTTCTCTTCCGAAATCCGTTTTCCTTCTGCGCGGAATGCTTGAGGCGCTCGCGTCACTTCATGCAGACGGGATTGTTCACCGGGACGTCAAGCCGGACAACATCTGGCTGACTTCTGATGGCGGGTTCCGTCTGGGCGACCTCGGGCTTGCGAAGCTTCCCGGCGTTGCGGAAGATCGTGGAAAGGTGTTCGGCACAGCGTCGTTTCTCTCTCCTGAACAGGCGCGGGATTCCTCCTGCGCGGATGCGCGGAGCGATCTTTACAGCCTTGCGCTTGTCCTGTTCGAAGTCCTGACGGGGAGTCCGCTCCGTCCGAAAGGAACGTTCGTGGAGATGGTGAAGCGAATCCGCTCCGACCGCACCGCACCGCCAATGGAGCTTCTGCGTGAATCCGCGACGGAGAAACTTGCGGTTCTTCTGGGGCGGATGATGGAATTTTCCCCCGCGCTGCGTCCGCAAAGCGCAGAGGAAGCCCTTGCCGACCTCGATGAAATGAATCTTCCGGAAGAGACGCTTTTCTGATTCAGCTGATATCGGTTCGCAGATAATCGTTTTGTCTATTTTTTTCGCACTTTTTCTCTATTGAGAAACGGCGGGATGACGCGTATATTATCCTCCGGTTCAACAAAAGGAAAGGAGCCGTTTCAATGAAATTCGGTGTTGCAGATTATGGATTGAATGTCTGGTACGGCGGGCTTTACGACTTGGAAAGCCGTCTGCAGAATCTCCGAGAGCTTGGTTTTGAAGGAATCGAGAGGCTTGAAGCGAACGGTTCCGGAGACGCTCTCAGCAAAGCCGCTCTCTGCCGGAGGTGCGGAATGGATTTCGCGACTTGCCGCGGTCCCGATCTTGCGGCTGGAGAGACTCTCAAAGAGAATGTCTCCGGCCGCTTGGCGCCGGCGTGTCGTCAGGAGATGAGTTTCCTCATGACGTCCGGCTCGAAGCCGCGCCGCTCCGCATAGGGAAGCAGCTGGTCCTCCTGAACCTTGCCGACGGCAAAGTAGGAGGATTCGGCATTCGCCAGAACAAGTGCGCATACGGATGCCTGAGGAACCATCATGAATGAGTCCGTCAATGCGGTTCCAAGCTCCTTTTCCGCATTCAGCAGACCGAAAATTTCGCGTTTGAGCGAATGGTCCGGAAGGGTGGGGTAGCCCGGAGCCGGACGGATTCCCGTATAGCGGTTGCGCAGAAGTTCGGCGACCGGAAGCGGCTTGCCCGTCTCGTATCCCCAGATTTCACGGCGCATCCGCAGGTGAATCACTTCCGCCGCGGCTTCCGCGACACGGTTCGCAACGGTCTTCAGCAGAATCGCGGAATAGTCGTCGCCCTCCGCCTTGAATGCCGCCGCGCGTTCCTCCGCCCCGAAAACGGAAACGGCGAACATGCCGACATAATCATCCTTCTCCGCGACGAAATCCGCAAGCGCCAGATACTTCGATTTGGTGTTCTGCTGGCGCAGAGTCGGAAATTCAGCATCCTGAATGTAGATCGCATCGGTGTCCGCGCGGGCGGGGAAGACGCCGCAGATGCACTCCGCGTGGAGCGGAACGGCGGCAAGCAGATCCTTTGCTTCGCGGACGAGGTCGGCGGAGCAGCAGCCGCGCAGCGGCATATCCCACGAACGGACAAATCCGTCCCAGTCGATGTACTCTTCCAGGGGGGGAAGCGTGAGGGTGAACCGGTGTGTTCCGGGCTGTTCCGGCGCGCGCGCGGCGTGTCCGTGTTTCTCCGCTTTCGCGCGCGCTTCGGGGAAGGGGAGATATGCATCCTGTTTCTGTCCGACCGCATCGGTGAGCGCGGCGTATTCCTCTTTGAGACGTTCGAGGAAGGGTCCGCGTTTTTCGGGATTCATCAGATTTGCGACGACGGGGACCGAGGCGGAGGCGTCGTGCGTGTAGATGACGGGCGCCGAGTAGAACGGCTGAATCTTGAGCGCGGTGTGGAGCTTGGAAGTTGCCGCGCCGCCGAGAAGAACGGGTATTTTGAGCCCGCGGCGTTCGAGTTCGCCGACGACGTTCACCATCTCCTCCAGCGAGGGCGTGATGAGTCCGCTGAGCCCGATGACGTCGGCGTTGTTTTCAACCGCCGCATCGACGATTGTTTTTGCCGGGACCATGACGCCGAGGTCGACGACGGTGCAGTTGTTGCACTGGAGGACCACAGAAACGATGTTTTTGCCGATGTCGTGCACATCGCCCTTGACGGTCGCGATGACGACTTTGCAGGATTTGCCGCCTTCGCCGCTCTCCTTGAGTGCTTCGATCGCGGGCATGAGTTCGGCGACGGAGCGTTTCATCACGCGAGCGCTCTTCACCACCTGCGGGAGGAACATGCGGCCGGAGGAGAAGAGCTCTCCGACGCGTCCCATGCCGTCCATGAGGGGGCCTTCGACGATTTTCATCGGAGACGGATAGGTCTTGAGCGCCTCCGCCATATCTTCGGCGACATAGGAGTCGTCACCCTTGACCAGCGAGCGCGCGATGCGTTCCGCGAGCGGTTCGGAACGCCACTGATCGGCCGCCGCGGTTTTTTTCGTTTCGGTTTTGAGCCCGGATGCGATTTCGATCATCTTTTCCGCCGCGCCGGGATCGGTGTTGAGCACGACGGCCTCCGCTGCTTTGCGCAGTTCCGGATCAAGGTCTTCGTAGACTCCAAGCTGGGCGGCGTTGACGATGCCCATGGTCATTCCGGCGTCGATCGCGTGCTTGAGGAACACCGTGTGGATGGCGCCGCGGACCGTGTCGTTGCCGCGGAAGGAGAACGAGACATTGCTGACTCCGCCGCTGATTCCGCAGAGCGGCATGTGCGTGTGAATGTAGCGTACCGCCTCAATGAAGTCGACTGCGTAGTTGTCGTGCTCCTTCATGCCGGTTGCGACGGCAAAAATATTCGGATCGAATACGATGTCTTCGGGCGCGACGCCCGCCTGTTCGGTCAGAAGTCTGTAGGAGCGTTCGCAGACTTTGATTCTTCGTTCCAGCGTGTCCGCCTGTCCTTTTTCATCGAACGCCATAACGAGAATCGCCGCGCCGAGACGCCGGATTTCCCGCGCCTTTTCGAGAAACTTCTCTTCACCTTCCTTGAGGCTGATGGAATTGACGATGCTTTTGCCCTGAATGCAGCGGAGCGCGGTTTTGACGACTTCCCAGTCGGAGGAGTCGACCATGATCGGCACGCGGGAAATTTCCGGTTCGGAGGCGAGGTAGAGCAGAAAACGCTTCATCGCGGCGGGGGAATCGAGCATGGCGTCGTCCATGTTGATGTCGATGATTGACGCTCCGTTTTCGATCTGGTGGAGCGCAACGGACATTGCCGCGTGCATGTCATCCGCCTTGATGAGGTTCAGAAATTTGCGCGAGCCGGCGACGTTGGTCCGTTCTCCGACGTTGATGAAATTCTTGTCGGGCGACGCGATGAACGGATCGAGTCCGGAGAGCCGCAGGTACGGTTTGATCTGCGGCGGCACGCGCGGCGCGATTCCTTCCACGGCTTTCGCGATTGCGCCGATATGAGCGGGCGTGGTTCCGCAGCATCCGCCGACGATGTTCAGAAGTCCCTCTTCGGCGAATTCGCGGATGATCGCCGCCATCTGATCGGGCGTCTGTTCGTATTTGCCGAAAATGTCGGGCAGTCCTGCGTTCGGGTGTGCGCTGACGAGGCACGGCGCTTTTGCTGCGAGTTCGGCGAGGTGCGGGTGCATCTCCTCCGCGCCGAGCGCGCAGTTGAAACCGACCGTGAGAAGCTCTTCGGTGTGAAGCATGGAGATGAGGAAGGCTTCCGCGCACTGTCCGGCGAGCATTCGTCCGCTGGCGTCGCTGAGCGTCGCCGAGAGCATGACGGGGATTCGGGTGTTGCGGGTCCGCATGGCGTTGCCGATTGCGTAGACCGCCGCTTTTGCGTTGAGGGTGTCGAAGATCGTTTCGACGAGGAGGATGTCGGCTCCTCCGTCGATCAGCGCTTCCGCCTGAACCTGATAGGTTGCGGCGAGTTCGTCGAAGGTGATGTTTCGCGCGGCGGGGTCGTCGACGGAGGGGGACATGGAGGCGGTCCGTCCGGTCGGCCCCATGCTTCCCGCGACGAAACGGGGCTTTCCCGGTGTGCGCGCGGTCATGGCGTCGGCTGCTTCGCGCGCGATTTTGGCTCCGGCGAACGCAAGGTCGTAGACGCGGTCTTCGAGACCGTAATCCGCCTGCGAGACGGCGTTCGAGTTGAAGGTGTTTGTCTCAATGATGTCCGCGCCGGCTTCGAGATATGCGTTGTGAACGGTCTTGACGGCGTCGGGACGGGTGATGCAGAGCACATCGTTGTCGCCCATGAGCGGTTTCGGATGGTTTGCAAATGGTCCGGCGTTGAAATCGGATTCCTTCAGTCCTTGCGCCTGAAGCATGGTTCCCATGGCTCCGTCGAGCACAAGAATGCGTTTCTGAAGCTGAGACTTCAAAAACTCAATTTTTTTTGACATATCTTTCACCTTTTCATTTTAAAATGCGCGGAACGCTACTATATTCCCTCATAGACACTTTTTCAAGGAAAGAAGGAGGATTTTATGTCGGATTTGACAATGGAAAAATGGAACGGGCTTCCCGTTCTGAAGATTAAGAACAATGCGGCGGAGGCGATGATTGCCCTTCTCGGAGCGCATGTGCTCTCGTACAAACCTGCCGGCGGGCGCGAGCTTCTCTGGCTTTCCAAAGAGACCTGGCACGAGAACGGCAAGCCGATCCGCGGCGGCATCCCGGTCTGCTGGCCGTGGTTCGGAAAGGCGCAGCAGCCTCCGCACGGCGTCGCCCGCATTACCGAATGGACCCTCAAAGGCAGCGTTTCCGATGCGGACAGGACGACCGTTGAATTTGAAGCGTTTGCGTATGAAAACCTGATCGCGGAGATGAAAATCACGGTCGGCAGGACCCTGACGCTTGAGCTGACGACAACAAATCTCGGCAAGGAGGAGTTCCGTCTGACGAACGCCCTGCACAGTTATTTTGCGGTTTCCGAGATTTCCGATATTGCAGTCTCCGGACTGGAAGGCGCGGAATTTCTCGACACGCTGAACGGAACGCGTCACATTCAGGAAGGCGCAATCCGTTTCAACGCCGAAACCGACCGCATCTACGACAGCACGCAGGCGGAATGCGTGATCGACGATCCGGAATTCGCAAAGAAAATCTGCGTTGCGAAGAGCGGATCCAGCTCAACCGTTGTCTGGAACCCCTGGATCGCCAAGTCGCACGACATGCCCGATTTCGGCGACGACGAGTTTCACGGAATGGTCTGCGTTGAAACCGCAAACTGCGGCAACGACTTCCAGATTCTCAAGCCCGGCGAGAGGCACACGCTGAAAGCCGTCATCGGCCTGAAATAAGACATTGCGGTCCGGGGAGCTTCCTGCTCCCCGGATTGCTTTAAACGAGTTTTCTCGTTCTCCATCCATATCCCATGACGACGAGGAAACAGATGAGCGGGAGAATGAACGAAACGTTTTCCGCCGGCAGTCCGCAAACGCGTTCCATGTCAATGATCGCGGCCTGAAGCGGCGGCAGGACCGACCCCCCGAGAATTGCCATGATGAGTCCCGCCGCTCCGAATTTCGCATCATCGCCCATGCCTTCGAGCGCGATTCCGTAAATGGTCGGGAACATCAGCGACATGCACGCCGAAACCGCCACAAGACAGCAGAGTCCGCGGATGTCCTGAAATCCGATGACTCCGAGTGTGAAGATTCCGCCGAGCGCCGCAAGAACGGTCAGCAGCATCCCCGGTTTGAAATAACGCAGCAGGAATGTGCAGATGAAGCGGCTGGCGCAGAAAAGGATCATTGCGGCGATGTTGTATTCCTGCGACAGAACTTCCGCGGCTTTCTCCTCCATTCCCCGCGCAACGAAAATGCGGGTCCCGTATTGAATGATGAATGTCCAGCACATGATCTGCGCTCCCATGTAAAAGAACTGCGCAATCACGCCTTCGCGATATTTCCGCATGGAGAAAATCCGCTTCAGGGTCGGCAGAAAATCAACTTTGTGCGCCTGATCCTGGCGGTGCGGCATCTTCGCGGCGAGAATGACCGCAAAGAGTATGAAAATGACGATTCCGATCAGCAGATAGGGCGCAATAAGCGTGCTCAGTTCGGACTCTTTGAGCGCCTCGAATTCGGCGTCCGGAAGCTTTGCCCGTTCCGCGGTTCCCATGGGATTGAGGCGGGCCTGAATGAAGTGCATCGCCACATACATTCCGCAGAGCGAACCGAGCGGATTGAACGCCTGGGCGAGATTGAGTCGTCGTGTGGAAGTCTCTTCCGGTCCCATGGAGAGAATATACGGATTCGCGCTCGTTTCAAGAAAGGAGAGACCGCAGGTGAGAATGAAGTAGGCGAGCAGGAACGCGTAATAGTTTCCGGTCAGTTTCGCGGGGAAGAACGCGAGTGCTCCGAACGCGTAAAGCCCGAGTCCGCAGAGAATTCCGGCCTTGTAGGAATATTTCCGGATGAACATCGCCGCCGGGAAGGCCATCGCAAAATAGCCGCCGTAGAAAGCGACCTGCACGAGCGTGCCGTCGGAGACGCTCATCCGGAAGATTTTTGAAAACGCCTTGACCATTGGGTTGGTGATGTCGTTCGCGAATCCCCAGAACGCAAAACAGAGAGTGATGAGAGCGAAAGGCAGAACGAAACTTCTGCCTCCATCATGCAGCAGCGGTGTCTTTTTCATAAGATTTCCCCCTTTATGTTAAATGAAACGCCTGCTTGATTCCAGAAATGATCATTTCGAGCGCCATGGTTGTAAGGAGCAGCCCCATGAGGGATTCCATGGCCGCGAGAACCTTTGTTCCGAGAAATTTTCCCGCATACCGCCCGGAGAGCAGGATCAGAGTGCAGATGCTCCATGCGCAGACGAGCGCGAGGGCTTCGGCGAAGAGCGATCCGCTTTTTCCTCCGAGCAGAATAGCCGTCGACATGGAGCCCGGACCCGCAAACAGCGGAATCGCGAGCGGCACGATGAACGGTTCATGCGCCGGATTGTTTTGTCTCTGCATCTGCTCGGCGGGCGTCGAGAAGATAAGCTTGATTGCGATGAGGAAGAGAATGATTCCACCTGAAAGCTCGAGCGACGCTTTTGAGATGTGGAAGAATTCGAGTATTTTTCCTCCGCAGAAGAAGAACAGCAGCAGAACTCCGAGAGCGATCAGCGATTCTCTGAGAACAACGGCGCCGTACCGTTTCGGCGGCAGGTTTTCCAAAGTCGTTATGAATACCGGCAGGTTTCCGAGCGGATCCATGACGAGGAAAAAAAGAATCAGGATCGAGGAAAAGGTTTCCATGCAGCCTCCTTTATGTTTGCGGACAAGTTAGCACCGTTTCCGCGAAAAGTCAAGGAGAGGATGGAAAAACACTCAAAACGATGTTTCCGCAAGAGAAAACTGAAAAGGTTCCCGTATGTTTTGCTGCACTTGCCCGGGCAGGTGCAGTTCAGCGGAACAGCCGTCCGGTATTTGAATGTGTCCGCGAATTCCGCCGCGGGTGCGTTCCCATGCGATGCGCAGTTCTCCGTATGGCGTGTTATGCGTCATACGGACATGGTTCAGCTGCGGAATAAAACATGGCTTAACCGTGAAACGGCGGAATCCGGGGGCGTCGAAGGCGGGGGCTGCGCCGGCAGGATACCGGAACATCCAGGCGGAAATGTCGCCGAACATGATGTGGTTTTGTGAATACATTCCGTTCCAGTGTTCCCACAGCGTCGTCGCTCCGGATTTTACCCAGAAGCCCCACCCCGGGAACTCCGGCTGAGTGATGAGTTCGAATGCCGTTTCCGCATAGCCGTATTCAGCAAGAACGCGGGGTACGAATTTGGCGCCGAGAATGCCGAAATCGATTCTGCCGCCGTTCGCCTCCACTGTTTCTGCAAGTCTTTGGGCGGTCAGTGCATGATCCTGTTCCGCGAGACCGAAATAGAGTGGCGTTGCGAGCGACGTCATGCAGCCGTCCGCGTAAATGCCGTTTCCCTTGTAGAATTTCCGGTTGAAACTCTGCCGGATTGCTTCTGCGAGCGCCGCATAATGGCGAGCGTCGTCGAGTTTGCCGAAGAGTCCGGCGAACTTTGCAAGCCGGAGGGTGTCCTGATAATAGAATCCGCTTGATGTCAGTTCCGCCGGAGCGGTGCGCAGCATGTCCGGATGACACCAGTCGCCGAGTCCGAAGCCGACAAGATTTTCGTTTGCCTGCATTTCGCAATAGGAGATATAGCGTTTCATGTTGCCGTAAAGTTCGCGTGCCGGTTCCGCATCGCCGTAAAAAAGATAGAGCTGCCAGACTCCCTCGAAAAGCATGCTGTCCCATGCCGGACCGTTCGCTTTGTTGTATCCCCATCCTCCGGTTGGCGCGATGCCGGGCAATTGACCGTTGGGACGCTGCGCATCCGCGAGAATCCGGAGGAAATGAAGATATCCGGATTTGGAATTGAAATTCCACAATCCCGTTTCGCATGCAAGCTGCGCATCACCGGTCCAGCCGTTTTTTTCACGGTGCGGGCAATCCGTCGGAATGCCGGTGAAATTGCAGAGATAGGTCTGCCGGGTGATCTGCTGAAGCCTGTTCAATGTCTCATCGGAGGAGTCAAAGCTTCCGGCGGAAGGAAAATCGTTATGGATGAACTGCGCTTTGATGGAGGCAATCTGCGGTTTGTTTCCGGAGGGGAAATCGAATTGGACACGCGCATAACGGAAACCGTGGTAGGTGAAGTGAGGATGAAACGTTTCAAGCCCTTCGCCTTTCAAGGTGTAGATGTCCATCTGAAATCCGTCTTTTTTGATGCAGGCGCTGTTCAATTCCTGACAGATGTTCCCGTTCGGATAGACCTGTTCCGCATGTTCAAGAATCACCCGGTCGCCGGCGGAGCCTCTGACCTGAATTTCGCACCATCCGGTGAGATTGGTTCCGAAGTCGTACACTGTCTGATGCGCGAAGATGAAGGTCTCTTTCACGGGCTGATACTCCTTCATGATTCTGCATGGAAGTTCATCCTCTTCGCAGAGCAGTCCGCCCGGTGGGGGGCATTGAACGGCGTTTTGCCATGCGGAATCATCAAAATCCGCATCGGCAAACCCGGGAATTTCCAGACGCGCGTCATAATGTTCCCCGTTCCGCAGAGCGTCAAAGGTGACAGGGCTGTCATGGAATTTCCAGGAGGAATCGGATTTTGCCGCGAGCTGACCGTCGATGAAAATGTCGCAGATCAGCTTCGGCCAGTCTCTCCACGGAGCTTTGTCAAAACTCCAGACCTCGGCTGTATGGCAGTTGTACCAACCGTTGCCGAGGAGAACCGCAACAGCGTTTTTTCCCGGCTTCAGAAGCCCGGTTATATCATAGTCGATATAGGAAACGCGCTTGTCATACTGTGTGACGGCCGGCGCAAGAACCCGGTCGTCGGCCTTTTTTCCGTTGACATAGAGTTCGTGCCAGCCGAGACCGCAGAGAGAGACTGTGGCTTTGCGGGGATTTGACGAACAGCTGAAGGTCTTGCGCAGATAAGGCGCTCTGCCGACTTCGGGTGAAGGCGTCAGCATAGTCTTTCCGGTGTTGATCCAGACTCCGTTCCACTTTTTCATATTCATCAAATCCCCGTTGCGTTACTTGAAGAGCTGCACATTTTCATGAATCTCTTCGGGAGCGAATCTTGAATCGATTTCGTTGCCGTCGAGCTTCACACGGCAGTTCTGGAGAATCCAGCGTCTGCCGCGGGGACCGTCCGCTTTGATTTTATTGTTCAGAATCTGCGCATCGTCGACTCCTCGGATCCAGAAGAGCGGCTGTCCGGCGTCCGGAGCATAACGCATGAACTCAATCGTGTTGTCTTCCGCGAAGAAATGCGCCGCCCAGGTGGAACGGTCCTGCGGATTGTAACGGGTGTCCGCCATATTGAAAAGACGGGCGTCCAGCGTTTTGATCCGGTTGTTCTTGAAAGTGATGCAGCGCGGATAGTAGCTTTCGCCCCACCAGCTGATGAAGTCGTTCCATGCCGCACCGCGGAGGAAGGAGAAGAGGGGGTGAATGTTATGAAACTCATTTCCGACGGCGAGACTTGCGGAACCGATGTGGAGCACGCGGGAGAATCCGTCTGCAAAACGGTTGTTTGCGAAGACCTGGCCTGGCGATTCAAAATCGGGGAAATGCACCATGTCGAATTTCTGTTTTTTGTATGCGCGGAGAACATGGATTCCGTTGATGTCGAGGAAGGGGAGAGTGGTGACGAGCTGTTCCGGCGCCCGGTCGAGCTCAACGCGCAGAAGTGTGATTTCCGTTTCCGGTGCAGTGATTGTTTTTACATTTCCCGGACGCGAATTCTTTACGTCGACGTAAAGCGGTCCCTGCTTTTTCTGAACTTTCTTGACGGAGCGCACGTAATAGCGTTCATTTGTGTAGAATACTCCTTTGCTGTGGCGGATCACATCCAGACGCTTGAGGTGCGCCAGCATATCGGCGGAAAGTTCATCCGGAAGATAGATGATGTTGTTTTCCTGCATGACAACCGGTTTGACGAAGCTGAAGATGTTGATGAAGTCATCACCGTGATTCCGGAAATCGCAGTCGGCGACATAGCCGCCGAGAGAACTTCCGAGACCGATGAAGGCGTCGGCTCCCGTTGCAATTGCGACTTTTGCGTTTTCCGGCGCTTTCGTTTTGAAGTTGACGACAAAGGTCGCGGAACTGTTTCTCTGACTGATTGTTATTCCGGAGGCGGAATCAAGGGAGATGTTTTCAAGACGGCAGCGGGCGGAATCATGCAATTCGAAGACCGCCCGGTGGTCGCGGGCAAAATAGATGAGACGCTGCCCGGTCATGGTCCGCCTGGTTTTCTCCAGGTCGAATTTGCCGGGAAATTCAAAAACATAGGTGTTTCCGCTTTTCTGTGTGACACGGATATTCCAGAAGGGAGGAAGACTTCCGGCGACGCCGTAGTATTTGGGTGTGTTTCCGTTCATTTCTCCGGAGCAGAAGCGGATCAGACCTTTGCCGTCGCTCTGTTTGAACATCGGATCGAGCGGACTGATGCAGCCGTCGTCGATTTTTGCCTCAATCCGGTTCGGCGCTTGAATATCTGTGATGAGACCAGTCGTGTAAAATGTTTTTGCGCTGGTTTTGTGAAATCCGGAAATGCGGACATTGTCGCATTCGTTCAGACGGAACAGCGGACCGCGGGCGGTTTCGGTGACGAGCACCGTTCCTTTTTCTCCGCCGATGAAAACGTTTTTGTATCGTTTCAGGTCAAAGATGCAGAGCTTCGGATCCCCGGGAAGCGCCTTGAGAAAATAGCGTCCGGCAGGAATGAAGACCCGGCGGATTGTTCCTGTATTCGCCGTTTCGAGAGCTTTGCGGATTGCGGGGGCGTCATCGGAGACTCCATCGCCTTTAGCTCCGAAGTCCCGGACGTTTAACGCCTCCTTGAAATCGGCGGGATACGGCATGGCGGAGAAGACAGAACATTCTTTTTCCATGCGTGAGAGCAGAGTCTCCCAGTCGGAAAGCGTCGTCGGCAGGCGTTTCTGTTCGTAGGTGAAATCGAAGTTTGCGGCTTTTTCAAAGCTCTTGAAGATTTCCTGCTGGCAGGTGACCCATTTTGCAAAATCGGGATCTTTCCGCCGGAGCTTTTCCGCGGAGCTCTGAAGAGCTTCAGCGCGCTGACTCAGGGCTTCAACATTTTTATCAAAAGCCGCTTTGTCCATTCCGCAGAGACTGGCGTATGCCGCAAGCCCGGTTGCCAGAATCAATTGAAGTTTGTTCATCCTGAATGTCCTTTCTATTAGAATGTGTCGATGATATATTCAAGTTTGTGGTCGTAATACTGATAGCCCGCGGCTTTTCCGGCGCTTTCCACATGACCGTCGCTGTGCAGAAAGTTCCCGCGTCTGTTGTGACGCAAAGCCATGTAAGTCGCGGGGCCCCAGCCGGTTCCGTTCCGTCCGCCGCGCAGAACATAAGATTGCTGATTCGGATGATTCAGATCCGGCATGCTTTCCCCGAGAAGATAAATTTTATGGTTTTTCTGCCGTTCAAACCGGGGAACGTCCGCAAGTTTGAAAAATTCTGTTTCCGGCTCTGTTTTGAAATGATTCCAGTTCATGTTTCCGGCGTAGGTATAGGCGCGGCGGTTGATGCTGTTTGCAAGACCGGTTCCTCCTTCATGAACTTGCGCCGTGGGGCAGACCGCGGTCGAAAAGTTTTCGATATAACGTTTCATGTAATTGTCGGAGGCCAGTCCGCTTACCCATGGATTGATCGGTCCGCTGTAAATAGGATCGTGCCAATATGCAGGCTGACCGGTAATCCTGTTGCCGGCTTTGGTGTTGTAGATGATGCACCAGCCGTCGTTGTCGTTTGAGTAAAAATTGAATCCGAGACCGTTCTGTTTGAGATTGTTGATGCAGGTGACTCCCTGAGCCTTTTTGCGGGCCGCGTTCAGCGCTGGCAGAAGCATTCCTGCAAGTATTGCAATAATTGCAATTACGACCAGGAGCTCTATGAGCGTGAACATTCCGACTTTCCGTTTCAGACGGGGAGGACGGAGGATGAAATGCTTTGCGGCGGGTGAGTTTGTTTTCATGGTGTTGTTGACCTTTCGTTTATTTTTCATCTGTTAAGAATTTTGAAATGAATTTCTGCTTGTTTTCAAAACAAGGCGCGTTTCCCGGAAGTCCCATAATGGCAAACTCCCGCCTCCGTTCATGTCGCCGGTGATTCAGGTTCATGCTTTTTCCTCCTTGGATATTTTTTTGTCCTGCACAATCAATTCCGGTTCGATCAGATTGTTCTCCTGAACAGGTTTTCCGCACCGGACTGCCTCGAGAGCTTCGATGCTCCGGGAAAGAAGGGTTTCCTGATTGAACGCAACATAGTCCACATTTTTTTGAAAAGCGTGAATCGCCGGGATGTTGCAATGACTGACCACATGAACATCTTCTCCCGGCTTCAGTCCCAGGCGTTTCAGTTCCGCAAGGATGGACGGAAGGAGATTTTCATTCAGTACGATGAGACCGTCCGGAACATCCGGCGCGCTTTGTCTGTACAGCAGTGCGATGAGGCGTCCTCCCCACGAATGTTGAGAGGAAAGCTGAAACACTCCCTGAATCCACTCCGGGCAGCTCTGCAGGTCGGAAGCCAATAGCGTTTTTTCGATGGATTGTATCACATGGAGGTCGGTCGTTGCAAGCATGATGAGCGCCGCTTTGCGCGCATGATGCTGTTTGAGTCGTTCGAGTGCAAGTTTTGTCATGGAAATCCAGTCGAGGAAAAATCTGATTCCATGAACATGTGTTTTGAGTTTGGTATATACTGCGATCGGGTGGGGGCGAAGGCCGTCCAGCAGTTCGTTGTCAAGCGACCGGGGAATGATTGCTCCGGCAAGCAGTCCGTTCTTCAAATCTTCTTTCAGACGCAGGTATTCCGGCTGGTGCGCGCCGGATTCGCGGATCGTGTAGTAGGAAAAAGAATACTCCGGATGCTTTTCATGATAAAGTTCGACCGCGTTTTCGACTGCGCTCCACAGCGTGTCGTCCTTGATCTCCATGCGCACTTCGGACGGCTGGACCACAAGAGCATAGCGGAAGCGGTTCGGCGGAGTCGCTGAAAGGAAAATGCCTTTAGAGCCGCGCGAGACAAGGAATCCTTCCTCCGCCAGCTGGTTGATCGCCCGCTGAACGGTCATGTTGCTTGCGTCGTAATGCTCCAGCAGAAGATGACGGCGCGGAAGCGTGCCGCTTACGGCGAATTCACCGCTGATGATTCTTCTCCGCAAATCCTGTATAATCTCTTCCGTCCGCATGAAAAACGTTTCCTTTGGTTGAATTTTCTATTATATTATACTATAAAAGTAGAAAAATGTCAAGAGGGGAAGCGAAACTTTTTTGAAAAAAAACGGGATTTCAGCGCAGGAAGGTGAGAATCTCTTCGAGAGGGAGGCGTCCCGTGTGGTCGCGCAGTTCCGCCGGGTAGCCGACGGAGAGGAAGGAGACGGGGGTGACGTCGAACGGCAGATCCAGAATTTTTTTTGCGCGTGCGGCTTTGATCCAGCCGACCCAGCAGGTGCCGAGCCCGCGCTCCTCCGCCGCGAGGACAAAGTGTTCGCCCGTAATGCCGAGGTCGATGTATTCATAATGGATTCCGGAAAGAAGCGGGGCGAGAAAATGTGTCGCCAGTTTCTTTTTCATGCAGAGGACCATGATGACGGGGGCCTGTTCCAGCCACGGCATTTTGATCCCGGGAAGGAGCGCCTCTTCGCAGAGCTGTTTCCGCAAGTCCGGCGCGGAGACCGCGTAGAATCTCCACGGCTGTTTGTTGCAGGCGGAGGGGGCGAGGCGCGCGGCTTCCACGCATTCGCGGATGAGATTGTCTGGGACCGGATCGGGTCTGTAGGCGCGGCAGCTCCGGCGTTCGCGGATGGCGGTTTCGAGTTCCATTTCAGCGATCCTCCTCTTTCCGTCCGGCAAAATAGAAGCCGTTGGAAGTGTGTCCGTTCATGGTTTGATAGACCACCTCTTCGCTTTCCAGCTCGCGGAAGGCGGAAAGGAGTTTTCGGATATGGCCGCGGTCATGGTGACGCAGAACCGCGCCTTCGGGGAGTTCGAAAATGCCGTAAGTTCCGTAGACCTGTTCCCATGCCGCATAGCGTTTGCGGTTGCGGAGGTCGGTGTTCAGCAGAAAGTCGTTGACGTAGAGTAGACCGCCAGGTTTGAGGACGCGCCGGATCTCCGCAATCAGTGCTTCCTGATCGCGGTCGGCAACGATGCAGGTGAGGACGGCGCAGAGCAGGACGGCGTCGAGCGAGGCGTCCGGGAAATCAATGTTTTCACTCTCCATGACGCGGAGGTCGAGATACGGGAACTGGCGTTTGCCGCGTGCGATCAGCTTTTCCGAAAAGTCGATTCCGCAGAGGTTGTGGAAACCGAGCGCATGGAGTTCGCTGAGGACGCGTCCGTAGCCGCAGCCGACGTCGAGAATCGCGGCGTCGCGGTTGACGTAGCGGCAGAAGACGGCGGACTGCATCGGCGTCGTGAATTCTTTGGCGTCCGCCACGCTGTTCCAGTATTCCTTCTGAGTGCTCATTCTTCCGCCTTTTCTCCGAGTCCGCGGATTTTGACGCCCGCTTCCTGAAGGATTGCGCGCGCGGTGGAGTCGATGGAGTAGCGTTCGCGGTAGACCACTTCGCGGATGCCCGCGTTGATGATCATTTTCGCGCAGAGCAGACACGGGCTGTAGGTTGTGTAGAGCGTGGAGTCTTTGACGCAGATTCCGTGGTATGCGGCCTGGACGATGGCGTTTTCCTCGCCGTGCGAGCAGAGGCATTCGGTCAGATTTGTTCCGGAGGGCGCATGGGAGGCGCAGCGGGGGCAGCCGCCCTCGTTGCAGTTGCGGATCCCGCGCGGCGTTCCGTTGTAGCCGGTTGAAATGATGCGCCTGTCCTTGACAATCACCGCGGCGACATGCCTGCGCAAGCAGTTGCTGCGCAGGGCGACGACGTGCGCGATTTCCATGAAGTACTCATCCCAGTCGGGACGTTTGTGTGCCGGTTCGCACATATTCAGTTCCTTTCTTCAGAAGAGGTCCATCTGTTCAATGCCCCAGTTCTCGTCGTCGGGATCGGGGACGGGCCGGATCGGATCTTCGGGTCCGGGATTGTTGATTTTGCCGTCTTCGACCACGCCTTCCGCCGGGTCTTTCGGCTTTTCCGGCGGCTCTTTCGGCAGTTCGTCCGCGGGGATCAGGTTCGGTTCCTCGGATTCCTCGGTGCCGTCGAGATACTGTACAAAGGTGATTTTCAGGAGTTTGCGCGGGAAGAGCGGGGCGCCGCCCGCCTGGGGCGAGGTCCGCAGCGGCGCTTTGGAGAGATCGACGGTCTGCACCTGGCGCGCCTTGACCGGGGTGTCGATGCGGCATTCGTAGATCGCTTTCGGACGCGGCGTGATGAGTTCCAGGCGGCAGCCTTCCGGGCAGATGCGGTACTCCTTGTCCTTGATGAACTGGGAGATGACGCAGCGTTTGTAGTAGACCTTGCCCGTCTTGAGGTCGGAGTAGACAATGCCGAATTCGGTGTTCTTGTCATACTTGCGGAACTCGTAGAGCTTGTCGATGAAAATCTTGTCCGGGATGTCGATGATCTTGTAGACGCCCTTCCGCTCGATGCAGAGGAGGTGGTCGAATTCGTTGCAGAGCACAATGTCATCGCTCTTGACCGCGGTTCCGACATAGCAGTTCTTGCGGTCCCAGCCGACGCGGATGTTGTTGAGCGCGATGGCTTTGGCGTCGATTTTGTCGAATCCGCCGAGTTTGATTTCTGTGCGGCGCGGAAAGTTTTCCCCGTATTTTTCAATCAGCTCCTGAAGCTTGCGGATGGCGTACTTCTTGAGCTGCCTGAGGTTCTTCTGCGCTTCGGCGAGAAGCGTGTTGAGCTCGGCGGTCTCCTTGCGGTTCTGCTCGATGTCGAACAGTGAGATGCGGCGGATGGGAATCGCAAGCAGTTTTTCAAGCTCGGAGTCGGGAATGACGCCTTCCGCGAGCTGGTCGAGACGCTTCTGGGCCTCCTTGTCGTTTGCGGCGAATCCGCGGATGCGCACGCTCTCTTCGAGCTGCCGGACGATCGGGAACCATTCATCGCGGAACTTGTCGAGTCCCTTGCGGACTTCGGAGGCGATTTTTTCCTGGGTTTTGCAGGTTTCGATGCGCTTGTAAATCCGTTCCTCCACAAAAATCCGGGCGAGGGTGCGGAAGAGAATTTTGTCGAGATATTTCCCGATTTCAATGTTGAGTTCGGCGCGCAGATACTCCAGCAGTTTTTCCGTGTTGCGGCGCAGAACGTCGGAGACGGTCATGCGGACCGGACGGTTGCTGCGGATGACCATCATGTTCAGCGAGAGGCTGATGGAGCAGTCGGTGTATTTGTAGAGGGCCTGAATCGCGCGTTGCGGATCGTAGCCGCGCTGCGGGACGATTTCGATGCAGACCTCTTCCGCCGAGAGGTCGTGGATCGAGGCGATTTTGATTTTGCTCTTGTTGATGGCGCGGTCGATGGATTCCAGCAGTTTCTGCGTGTTGGTCAGCGCGGGGATTTCGCGGATGACGAGGTTGCGTCCCTCGACGGCGATGCGTGCGCGGAGCGTGATTTTGCCGTTGCCGTCCTCGTACTCGGAGGCGTCCATGATGCCGCCCTGGAGGAAGTCGGGGAAGAGCCGGAACGGTTCGTCGCGCAGAACGGAAATCTGGGCGTTGAGCAGTTCGTTGAAGTTGTGCGGCATGATGTCGGTGCGCGTTCCCGGAGCGAGGCCCGATGCGCCCATGAGCAGGAGCGAGGGAATCTTGATGGGGAGGCGGACCGGCTCCTTGTTGCGGGAGTCGTAGGAATCGACGAGTTCGGTGATGTCGTCGTTGAACAGCACGTCGCGTCCGAGCTGGGAGAGCCGCGCCTCAATGTAACGGGGGGCCGCCGCGCAGTCGCCGGTGACGATGCTGCCGAAGTTTCCCTGTTTCTCTATGAAGAGTTCCTTGTTCGCAAGATAGACGAGCGCGTCGCCGATGGAGGCGTCGCCGTGGGGATGGAACTTCATGGTTCCGCCGACGATGTTTGCGACTTTGTGGAAGGAACCGTCGTCGATGCGGTGCATTTCCCAGAGAATGCGGCGCTGCACGGGCTTGAGTCCGTCGTCGACGTCCGGAATCGCACGGTCCTTGATGACGTACGATGCGTACTCGATGTAGTTGGTGTTCATCATCCGCCGGAGGAGTTCGTTTGCGCCGGCGGAGTGCGCCGCGACGGCGGGAAGATCCTCTTCCTCTCCGTCGTTTTCGGAATCTGCTGCGGCGGATTCGGCCGCTTTCGGCTCTTCGGGAACGGGGGGATTGAGAGGCTGTTCCGGTGCGCCGCCGTTCAGTTCAGTTTTTTTCTTTGCCATTTGTTACACCAGATTGTTTTGAATGAATTCCCAGCGTTCCGGGGTGTTGTCGCCCATGTAGAAACGCAGCATCTCATTGATGCCTTTTGTCTGATCGATCGTCACGGGCTCCAGGCGGATATTCTCGTCGATGAACTGCCGGAACTCTTTCGGGGAGATTTCTCCGAGACCTTTGAACCGGGTGATTTCCGCGTTCCTGCCGATCAGCGCGGCTTTTTCGTCGCGCTCCTCTTCGGAGTAGCAGTAATACGTTTTTTCGTTCGCCTTCTCCTCGGGTGCGGCGGTTTCGCCGGATTTCGTCTTTTTCGTCGTTTTGCGCACGGGCTTTCCGTTATCTTTCTTTCCCTTCGGACGGACGCGGAAGAGCGGAGTCTCGAGAATATAGAGATGCCCCGTCTGGACGAGCTGTTCAAAGTAGGAGAGGAAGAAGGTGATCAGCAGATTCCGGATATGCAGACCGTCCACGTCGGCATCGGTCGCGATGACGACTTTGTTGTAGCGGAGGTTTGCGATATCCTCTTCGATATTCAGCGTGCGCATGATGCAGAAGAGCTCTTCGACGGTGTAGACGGTTTCGAGTTTTTTCCCGAAGCAGTTGAAGGGTTTGCCTTTGAGCGAGAAGACCGCCTGCGTGTTCGGGTCGCGGCTCTGGACCATGGAACCGCCCGCGGAGTCACCCTCGGTGAGGAAGATCATGGTTTCGTCGCCGTGTCCGGAACGGTCGCCGAAATGATGTTTGCAGTCGCGCAGTTTGCTGTTGCGGATGTTGAGTTTCTTTTCAAACTCCTTGCCTTTTTTCTTTACCGCCTGAACCTCTTTGCGGACTTCTTCGTTTTTGCAGATCTTCGCGATCAGAAGTTCCGCCTGGTCGGTGTGGCGGTAGAGATAGTCTTCAACCGCTTTTTTGACGGCGGGGACGATCCAGCTTTTCACGTCGGTGTTGCCGAGTTTGTTTTTCGTCTGCGATTCGAAAACGGGCTCCTGAAGCTTGATTGCGATGGAGCCGACGATTCCGCCGCGCAGGTCTTTGGCGTCGTAGTCTTTCCCGGAGTACTGATTGACGGCGCGGAGCAGCGCCTCCTTGAACGCGGATTCGTGCGTGCCGCCGTCGTTGGTGTACTGACCGTTGACGAACGAGAAGTAGGTCTCTCCGAAATCCGGAACATGGGTGAACGCAAACTCAAGCGTCTTGTCCTTGTAATGAATGACGTCGTAGAGTTTTTCTTCTTCCACGCGGTTGGCGATGAGATCTTCAAGGCCGTTTTTGGAATAGAACCGCTCGGCTCCGTTGAGATAGAGGGAGAGGCCGCTGTTGAGGTAAGCGTACATCCAGAGACGTTTTCTGACGAATTCGGGATTGATATGATACTTCGGGAAGATCTGGGCGTCGGGGACGAATTCGACGAGGGTTCCGTTGCGTTCGGCGGTGTCGCCGCCCTCTTCCCTGACGAGTTTGCCGTGTTCGAATTCGGCGCGTTTGAATTTTCCTTCGCGGAATGCGGTTGCGATGAAGCGTTCGGAGAGGGCGTTGACCGCCTTCGTGCCGACGCCGTTCAGGCCGACGGAGAACTGGAAAACGTCGCTGTTGTATTTTGCGCCCGTGTTGATCTGGGAAACGCAGTCCACAAGCTTCTCCAGCGGAATGCCTCGTCCGTAGTCGCGGATTTTGACGCAGTTGTCGCGCAGGGTGACGTCGATGCGGCGTCCGCAGCCCATGATGAATTCATCGACGGAGTTGTCGATGACCTCTTTGACGAGGACGTATACGCCGTCGTTTTCGTATGTGCCGTCTCCGAGTTTTCCGATATACATTCCGGGCCGGTGACGGATGTGTTCGAGCGAGCTGAGAGTCTTGATCGCATTTGCGTCATAAGCGACTTTCGTGGGAACGGGAGCGCTTATGTTGTCGAGTTCGTCATCCATGGTTGGTCCTTCTTTCTGCTGATTGGCGGCGCAACGGCATAAGCGGTTTTTCCGCGCCGCGGATTGAAAAATATATATCGTCGAAACGGTTTTTCAAGTCGGGTTTCAAAAAATATGGCGGAGCCCGAGGTCGCTGATGAATCCTTTTCCGGTTCCCGCCTGCGCGAGAATTTCTACTTTGCCGAGCTTCTCGATCATCTTGAGATTGTCGCGGATGAGAATGCCGGGTTCCTCCGGGACGCGGTTGACGATGACTCCGCGCACTTCGACGTCGCGTCTGCGCAGCTCGTTGATTGTGAGCACGGTGTGGTTGATGGTTCCGAGCGCGGCGTCGGCGACGACGATCGCGGGGATTCCGAGCGCGGCGGGGATGTCCGCCATGATCTGACGCTGATTCAGGGGAACGTAGATTCCGCCCGCGCTCTCCAGAAGAATGACGTCGGGATTGAATTTCGCCTTGATTTCATGATAGGCGCGGGTGATCTTCGTCAGATCGATCTCAATGCCTTCGAGTTCCGCCGCGAGATGCGGGGAGGATTCGAACCGGAGGCAGTAGGGGCATGCGAGCTCCATGGGAATATCGAGGATTCCCGGGGCGGCGGCTTTGACTTTGCCGAGGTCTCCGTTCATCGGGTCGGTCATGCCGGTCTGCGCGGGTTTCATGACGGCGGTGGAAAGTCCGCGTTCCGTGGTGTGCTTTGCCAGAAGCGAGGTGACGTAGGTTTTGCCGATATCCGTTCCTGTTCCGGTTACAAAAAAGGTCTGACTCATCTTATTTACCGTCCTTTCTGAGAGGTATGAATCCGTATGGTTCCAGTTCGCGGAATCCGAGCTTCCCGAGTTGAACCGCGAGTTTCCGCACCGCTTTCGGAGCGGCGGGATCAAGGGAAAGAGAATAGCGTTTTGCCAGCGGGTATTTCCCGTTCATGACCGATTCAAAATCCGGCGCGGTTCCGTCGACCGCGAGCAGACGGATTTCCGGAGGGATTGCTTCTTCCCGCGCGAGGAAGGTGAGGGGGAGGATTGCCGCCGCCGTCACGTCGCGCCGCAGCAGTTCGAGCGCGGCGCCGGAACTGCCGGTTTCGATGAAATGGGTTTTCGCCTTGCGGGGACCGCCTTTCACCTTCAGCGCGCCGGAAACGTGAATGATGTTGCGGACCGGCACGCCGGTTCCCTCCCATTCGGAATAAGCGTTCTTCATGAGTTTCATCACATCTTTGGAGGAAATGTCGCGGAAGGAGTTTTTGGCGTTGACCGCAATCACGGCTCCCTTCAGCGCAAACGGCTCTGCCGCCGCCCCGTCGAGTCTGCGCGGGGAAAGAGTGAGAAGAGGTTTCGCATCCAGAGCGTCCGGATCGGACGCGAGAACCATTTGGAACTCCGGCATGGTCTGCGCGAGTTCGCGGAGAAAGGGACGCGCTGTTTCCGCGAGCCCGCCCTCGGCGAGAATGCGGAGTTTCGGAAGCGCGAGCGAATCGGCGGAAAGGGAAGCCGCCAGAAGCGCGAGCGCAAGGATCAGCGTGCGCATTGCCGCGCCTCCATCATCCGTTCGAGGAATTCGAACGGCACGGCGAGAGAGCCGTTTCCGGATCCGAGGTCGATTCCAGGCTGGTTGACGCCGTGGTAGTCGCTTCCGCCGGATTTGAGCACACCGGCGGCTTCGGCGATTTCGTGCATCATCTGCGTCTGGTGTTCGGAGAACATGGAGTAGTTGGTCTCGACTCCGTCGATGCCGAAATCCATGAGTTTCCGGAGCATTTTTTTTGCGTATCCGCGTTCGCCCGCCTGACCGCTGACGGGGTGCGCCCAGATGGCGAGTCCGCCCGCCGCATGAATGACTTTCACCGCCTCGGCGGAGTCGGGCAGTTCGCGCGGAACATATGCGCGGCAGCCGCGCTTGAGGCACTGCACGAAGACGTCGTGCATGGTTTTGAAGTATCCTTTCCCGAGGAGAACCGCGCCGATGTGCGGGCGTCCCACGCTTTCGCCGCCGGCGACCTGGAGCAGCTCGTCATAGGAGATTTCGTAGCCGAGGACATTGAGTTTGTGGATGATTTCCCGGTTGCGTTTTTCCCGTCCGGAGCGCATCCGTTCCAGCAGTTCGGAGAGTTCCGGCGTTTCCGGATTGATGAAGAGACCGACGATATGGAGCTCTTTCGAGAAGAGCCGTGTCGAAATTTCCACGCCGGGTACGCCGACGATGCCGCATTCCTTCGTCTCCTTGAGAAATTCGGGCAGTCCGGAGACGGTGTCGTGGTCGGTGAGCGCGATTCCTTTCAAGCCTTTTTCGCAAGCGTATCGAACGAGCCGCGCAGGAGTGTCGGAACCGTCCGACGCGCGGCTGTGTGTGTGTAAATCTATCAGATCCAGCATAAATCCATTCCTTTGAATTATGAACTATAGCACGCCGGAGAGGATTTTTCAAACGGAAGATCCCTGATTTTTCAACAAGGGGAAAGAGCGTTTTTTCAGAACAGTTTAGTTTGCTTAATTTTTTGTTTTCCCGCTTGTATTTTTTCGAAAGGTCATTATATTAAGGGGCTGTTAATAATTCAAAGAGGAATAATGTATGGGCGAAGAACTGCAATCCTGGAAATCTGTTTTCCGGCTGGGAGAGCTTCTTGAACTTGCCGCGGCACGGAAACAGGCGCAGTCGCACAACAGACTTTACGGCAATCTGACCTTCAGCCAGAGCCGTGTCTGCATTGCACTGATCCGTCTGCTGGAAAAGCAGCCGGAAGGCGTGACGCTCAAACAGCTTTCCGCCGAACTGGAGGTGACGCCGGGAGCGGCCTCGGAACTGGTGGAGGAGCTGGTGAAAAAAGGCGTTGTTTCCAGAACCCGAAGTGAAACGGACCGGGGCGCGGTCTGCATCCGGTTCCTGGACAATGTCATGGCGATGCATCGAACCGCTTCCAAAGAAATCGAAAGCACGTACCGCAAAATGCTCGACGTCCTCTCCGCGGAGGAGCTGAGCGAATGGGAACGTTTGCTGGATAAAATTTTGAACAGTTATCAGAAAGGACAGAACTGATTATGTCGTGCAAAATGAACCGTCTGCTTATGACTCTCGCGGTCCTCGGAACGATTTCCGCCCCGCTCAGCGCCCAGCAGAGAGGCCCCGTCCCGACCGTCGCCGTGGAAAAAGCGACTCTCCTGAAAGACACCGAAGTGCGGAAGTACGTCGGTCACATCGAAGCGATTCAGAGCGTTTCGCTCCAGGCGCGCATTTCCGGCGTCATCTATGAAATCAAGTTCAAAGAGGGGGAACTGGTGAAGAAAGGCGATCTGCTTTTCGTCATTGAAGACACCACCTACCGCGCGCAGGCGCGCTCCGCCGAGGCGACGCTGAATCAGATCCGCGCGGAACTCGAGTATGCAAAGTCCGACTTCGTCCGTCAGGAAAATCTCTACAACAAAAAAGCGGTCTCCCAGGCGGTTTACGAGGAGGCAAAGCGTCTGCTGAAAACCACCGAGGCGAAGCTTTCGCAGGCGGAAGCCCAGGTGCTCGACGCCAACAACTCTCTGAGCTACACGAAGATTTACGCCCCGATCACCGGCGTCATCAGCAAGGCGACCTACACGGTCGGCAACTATGTCACGCCCTCCAGCAAGGCACTTGCGGACATCGTCCAGGTCTCCCCGATCTACACGCGTTTCGCCATCAGCGAGCGCGATTTCCTGAAAAACTTCGGCACGGTTCCCGCGCTCCGCAAAAACGCGCTTGTCCGCATTCAGCTTCCCGACGGACGCGTCTATGCGAAGAGCGGCAAAGTCGTCCTGACCGACAACAAGGTCGATTCTGAGACCGGTTCTCTGACGATGTGGGCGGAGTTCGAAAATCCGGACCGGATGCTGGTTCCCGGCGGTTATGCGACGGTTCTTCTTTCGAGCGCGCTGAACAAGCCGATGCCGGCGGTGAAACTTTCCGCGGTGATCTCGACGGGCCGGGGCAGCCTGGTGTATGTGATCGGCGCAGACAACAAGATCGAGGCGCGTCCGGTTGTTCTCGGTCCCGTCATCAACAACATGCAGGTGATTGAAAAGGGAATCAAGGTCGGCGACACGGTTGTCGTGGACGGCACGCACAAGGCGCGTCCGGGCGGCACGGTGGAGCCGCTTCCTGCGAAGTGAGGTTGAATCATGCTTTCACAAATCTTTATTGACAGACCCAAGCTGGCGATCGTGATTGCGCTCGTCACCATGCTTCTGGGCGCGATGTGCATTACGAACGTTCCGGTTGCGGAATATCCGGAAATCGCACCGCCGCAGATTATGGTCACCGCCTCCTACCCGGGCGCCAGCGCTGAAGTGATCGCGGACACCGTCGCTTCCGTCATCGAATCGGAAATCAACGGTATCGAAGATATGATCTACTTCAGCTCGACGTCGGACAACAGCGGCAATTATCAGCTTTCGATCACCTTCAAATCCGGGACCGATACCGATATTGCGCAGGTCAACGTTCAGAACGCCGTGCAGCGCGCGGAGCCGACTCTCCCCGCCGAAGTCAAGGCGCTCGGCGTGCAGACCATCAAGCGTTCCACCGACATTCTCGGCATGTACGCGTTCACGACCGACGGTTCCGAGCTGAACCTGCTTGAGCTCAGCAACTACATCAAAATCAACGTCCGCGACGAACTCGCGCGTATCGACGGCATATCGTCGTGCCAGATCTTCGGCGAGCGTTCCTACAGCATGCGCATCTGGCTCGATCCGCTCCGCATGTCCGCGCTCAACATCAAGCCCGCGGACATCTCCGCCGCGATTGGGGATCAGAACATTCAGGCCGCCGCCGGAACGGTCGGCGCGGAAAACAGCAATGAGTACATTCAGCTGAAAGTCAACGCCCTCGGCCGTCTCAAAACTCCGCAGGAGTTCGAGGACATCATCGTCAAGGTCGGGGAAAACGGCGTCGTGACGCGCCTGGCGGACGTCGCCCGCATTGAACTCGGTTCGGAAAACTACTCCGACAGCAGCATGTTCAACGGCAGACCGTCCATCGCTCTGGCAATCTACCGCAACGACGACGCGAACGCAAACAACGTCGTCGCCGAAGCGAACGCCACGCTGAAAGAGCTCTCCCGGCGCTTCCCGAAGGGCGTGAGCTATGTCATGGGCTACGACCCGACCGAATACATCCGCACCACGATGAAGGAGATTATCGAAACGCTGATCATCACTTTCCTGCTCGTGGTCGCCATCACCTACGTTTTCCTGCAGGACTGGCGCGCGACCCTGATCCCGTCCGCCGCAATCCCGGTCTCCCTGATCGGCACGTTCATCTTCCTCGTGCCGCTCGGTTTCTCGATGAACGTTCTGACGATGTTCGCGCTTATTCTGGTGATCGGTTCGCTGGTGGACGATGCGATCGTCGTGGTGGAAAACTGTATGCGGATCATTGAAGAGGAGAAGCTCCCGCCGAAAGAGGCCGCATCCAAAAGCATGCATCAGATTACGGGCGCCGTCATTGCGACGACCCTGGTCATCGTTGCCATCTATGCCCCCGTGGCGTTCTACGGCGGTATGGTCGGAACGATTTACATTCAGTTCTCCGTGACGATGTGTATTGCGCTCTGTCTCTCGACGGTTAACGCTCTGACGCTGAGTCCGGCTCTCTGCGGCATGCTGCTGCGCCCGTACAACCCGGACAAGCCGCGTGTCTTCCGCTGGTTCAACACCGGACTCGACTGGACGCGCAGCGGCTATCTGAAGTTCTCCGGATTCCTTGCCCGCAAAATGATCATCACCGTCATTCTGATGCTCGGCGTCCTGGCTGCGAACTACTGGCTCTTCAACCGCATTCCCGGCGAATTCCTGCCCCACGAAGACAAGGGCGCCGCGTTCTGCGACATTGAACTGCCCCCGGGCGCAACGCTCGCCAGAACCAACGCCGTTCTGGATGAAACCTACAAGACCGTCAAGGCCATCAAAGGCGTCAAGGATGTGATCACCGTCAGCGGATTCAGCTTCATCGGCGGCAACGGCGAAAACGTCGGTCTGGTCATTGTCGTGTTCGATGACTGGAGCAAACGTAAAACGCCGGATCTTCAGCTCGGTTACATGACCAACGTCATGCGCCAGCGCCTAGCCCGGATTCCCTCGGCGAAAATCAACGTCTTCACGCCGCCCGCGATCATGGGACTTGGCGCGACCGGCGGTGTTTCATTCATGCTTCAGGCGACCGGCAATCAGACTCCGACGGAGCTTGCCGATACGCTGTGGAACTTCCTCGGCGAGCTGAACAGAGAGCCGGAAACGCTCTATGCGTTCAGCGGTTACAACGCCGGAACGCCGCAGCTTTATCTGAATCTCGACCGCGTGAAAGCTGAAGCGCTGAACATTCCGGTCAGCCGCGTGTTCACCACCCTTCAGGCAAAACTGGCGTCGATTTATATCAACGACTTCAACCTGTTCGGCAAAACCTACAAGGTGAAGATGCAGTCTGAAGCCGCGGAGCGTTCCACGCTTGGCGACATCACCCAGATTCTTGTGCAGAGCAACAGCGGGAAGATGGTTCCGCTGAGCGCGATCGCCGACGTCTCGTACATCGTCGGACCGCGTCAGATCACGCGATTCAACCAGTACATGTCCGCGAGCGTGAATGCCCAGGCGAAGCAGGGATACACCAGCGGAGACCTGATGCGCAAGATTCAGCAGCTCGCCGATGCAAAGCTCTCGAAGGACTACAAGATTTCGTGGACGGAAATGAGTTATCAGGAGCGCGGCAACGAAGGCAAGCTGCTGGTGCTTATGACCTTTGCGCTTGTGTTCGGATATCTGTTCCTGGTTGCTCAGTATGAGAGCTGGGCGGTTCCCGTCCCCGTCATGGTTTCGGTCGCGTTCGCCACGCTCGGCGGTGTGATCGGACTGATGATCGCGGGAATAGCCCTGAACATTTACGCACAGCTCGGTATGATCATGCTGATCGGACTTGCCGCGAAGAACGCGATTCTGATGGTCGAGTTCTCGAAGCAGGAGCGCGAAGCCGGACACACGATTTACGATGCCGCTCAGGCTGGCGCGAAGCACCGTTTCCGTGCGGTGCAGATGACCGCCTGGTCGTTCCTGATCGGCGTGTTCCCGATGGTGATCGCAACAGGCGCAGGATCGGGAAGCCGTACGGCAATCGGTGTTTCGACGTTTGCCGGAATGCTGCTGGCGACCCTGGTAGGCATTGCGTTTATCCCAGCCCTGTACGTAATCTGCCAGACCATCTGTGAAAAAATCAGCAGGCCGAAACTGAACGGAGCCGATCCGCTCAAGTAAGGCTTGGCTGTGCCCGTAAGCGGAGCCTCCGGAGGATGCAAGTCCTTCCGGAGGCTTTTTTCATGCCTGGATATGCGGCGTGCATATAAAAAAGTGCCCGGTACCGAGAGGGGTCGGTACCGGGCTGCAACAAAGGAGAGAGTATAACAGGTGATGTTTGTCGGAATATCACCTGCTACACTCTGTTTGACCGCATAACCGTTCATATGTTCCACAAAATACAATAAAAAAATGAATTTTTTTATTGCTGTGACATGGTTCACAGCAAAGCTGATCCGGCTGTCTGGGAACGAAGTTTCGAGTGCTCGGCAATCGGCGTGCTGCGCCGCAGGCAAAAAAAATCCCGCGGCGCAGCACGCCGCGGGAATTCGGAAGAAACCGGTGCGTTACTTTACTTTGGAATAATCGTAGGCGTCCGAACGGAACGGATAGGCGGGGAGGCCGGCGCCGTTCTGAAGATTGCAGTCGCCGCGATAGCCCGCATAACCGTAACGGACGTATTTCGGATTCGGAACCTTCGGGGAACTGACGACAACCGTGTTGCCGTCTATTTTCGCATCCGCCCAGACAAAACGTTTATCCGCTCCGGCAACCGCGAATGCGCCGGGAGCCTTGCCGTCGGAAGTCTTGAGTCCTTCCGCATGCCGGAAACTCACTCGCATCGTGCCGCCTTCCGGTGTCGCTGAGACGAAGAGCGGACCGCGGCTGACAATGTCTTTTCCATATGCGATACGCTCCGCTTCGAGCGCAAGACGTTTGCCGACATCCTGTTTGTTCGCAGGGTGGATGTTCGCGGCTTCCCCGATGTCGATCGCACAGGCGAGTCCGACATTCGGGATGTTCAGCATCTGCTGCTGAATGTCGCGGGTGAGAGCATAGCCGGAAACGTTTGTCGCGTCCGCTGTCCGCCAGTTGTCCTTGTGTCCGGGATCGAATCCGGCAAGCTGAACGATGATGAACGGCATATCGGGATTGTTCCATTTTGCGCGCCAGTCGGCGATGAGCGCCTTGTGGAGCAGGTAGTAGTGCGGCTGACCGGCATTCGAACAGCCCTGGTACCAGATGACGCCGCGGACCGGAAGTTTCGTCCATGCGTCGACCATGCCGTTGTAGAGGTTGGACTGGAACTGGGACGTCTTGTACGGAACGTAGATGAAGCCCGGGACTTTCTTCCCCGCGGTCTCTTTCTCGGTGCAGCTGAACTCGTCCTTCATCTTCCAGCCGCCGTAGAGAGACTGTCTGGCTTTCCCGACAAAAAGGTTCGCACGGTTGATGACGTTTTCCATCTGACCGCGGCTCTGCCAGTTGTAGAAGTATTCGCCGCGAATTGCAAGAACGTTCTTTCCGTCCTGATTCCATTCCGACGCGGGGAGATTGAGACGGATGGTCTTCTTCGATTCCGGTGCGTTTGCTTCCCATCCCGCGATGCGCTTGCCGTTGAGGTAGACATCGGCTTTTTCCCCGCACTTGTTCATGGCGAAGTGAACGGTTTTGCCTTTCATGGCGGCCGGAAGTTCGAAGGTTTTGCGATACCACCTGGCAACATATTTCGGAGTCTGCTGCGGCTTTGCCGCTTCCCATGCGGAGTCGTCGAAGCCGGGGGAGGACCATGCGGCGGCATCGGCTTTTGCCTGTTTTCCGGCGGCCTCGAAGAGCGGATGCCACACAGTCATCTGATCGGCAAAACGCTTGTTCTCGTTGTCTTCAAACACTTTCTTTTCAAAAGCATCCATGCGGAAGCGGTGAATCTGCTTCAGATCGGATTCGATTCCGGCAACGGCATAGCCATCGTCGGAAATCCACGGTTCCATTCTCGTTCCGCCCCATGAGGCGTTGATGAGTCCGACGGGGACCTTCAGATCCTGATGCAGCTTGCGTCCGAAGAAATAGGCGGTCGCGCTGAAATAATGCGCAACGGAAGGATCGCACTTGACCCATCCTTTCGCTCGCTCGTAGACGGCGGGACGCAGCTGGTTGTGGGAGGAAATCAGCCGCTGGAAGGCATAGCGGATCTCCGGATATTTTGCATCCGCGACTTCCTGTTCGCAGTTCTGCGCGCTCCACCCGCGGTTGAATTTTGCGCCGATCGGCATCTGCATGTTGGATTGTCCGGAACAGAACCAGACTTCGCCGATGAGGATGTCCTTCAGTTCCACGAGCTTCTTGCCGTCGGTGATTTTGACGCTGCGGTTGATGCTGCTGGCTTCCATTGGCGGAAACTCTGCGCGCCATTTGCCGTTTTCGCCGACTTTTGCGGAGACTGCTCTTCCGTTGAATTCGACGGTGATTTCGTCGCCTCTGTCAGCGGTTCCGAAGAAGGCGATCGGTTGATGCTGCTGGAGCACCATGTTCGAGGAGAACACGGGATCCACTTTCAGGTCTGCGAACGCCCCGGCGGAAAAGAGAACCGCCGCAGCGAATGCCGTTAAAATCTTGCCCATGATGAAAACCTTTCCATTGTTGAGAAAAACTGTAAGCACTATAACCTTGAAAAACGGGATTGTCAAATGGAAACAGGCTCGATACAGGAAATAATTCTTTTAATTCTTGCCGTTTGTAAATGTACGCTCTTCTTTGCCTTGGAATTTGTCCGGAGAAGCGGGGAAAAGGGGAAAAATCAAGATTTTTTCATTTTTCAATTTGCAAAATGCATGACAGATGCTATATTACGTTATCCAAACGATGTTGGAGAGATGGCCGAGCGGTTGAAGGCGCAGCATTGGAAATGCTGTTTAGGAGAAATCTTAACGCGAGTTCGAATCTCGCTCTCTCCGCCATTACAAACTCATTTTTACGCGAGCGGCAATCCTCAATCCCTCACTCAAAAACATTCGCCCGTCGCAATTTCACTGCCCGTATTTGCACCCGTAATCCGGAACGACGGCAAGGCGTTTATCGCCGCGCGGATATGAAGTTTGCTGCAGTCGGTATAGGTCTGTTCCGTCAATCGGGAATCACTGTGCCGCATAGCCTCCTGAGCGACACGCGGAGGCGCTCCGGATTGCTCAAGCAATGTACAGAAGGTGACCCGCAGGGCGTGAAAATCGTATTCGGGAGAATCCGGAATACCCGCGGAAATCCAATAAGGTTTCAGCTTGTAAAATGGAAGGAAGGGTCCAAATACAGTTTCGGAATGAGAAATGCGGCGATATGCCCGAAGAGCTTCCACAAGCTCCGGACGCAGAGGAATAACGGCTTGCTTGCCGTTTTTGGTATCGCATTCATCAACGACAAGAGCTGGATAATCAGATTCAAGCTGTATATTGCTCCACAGAAGGCGGGATATTTCCTTTCGGCGCAGACCCGTATAAATCGCAGTCATTACAATGCACTTCAAACGCAAATCGGGAAGAGTTTGCAAGAGATGCTCGATCTGAATGCCGGTCAACGCTTTACGCTTGCGGCGTTTAATTCTGTTCAAATTGATTTTCTGAACATGCTCGAGAGAATTTTTTGCAAGATATTCGGATCTGACGAGCCAGCGTGTAAACTCGTTCAAAGCTCCCTGATAAAAGTTTTTGCTTTTCGGCGACAAAACAGAAGCTGTACGCCATTGCTCAAATCCCCGGGGAGTTATTTCTTGAGGAAGCTCCCATCCGCAAAAAGCGATAATATCAGAAATCGCTTTTCTAAGGCGTTTTATATACTGTTCGCCGCGTCCGATAGAAGCAATGGAGGCAAGAAATTCTTCCAGACAATCCGAAATAGCCCTTTTCTCGGTTGAAACTGGAGAAAAACCAAATCGGTAAAACTGTTCCTGACGGACAATTTCAAGAAGGAGTTTCAGAGCGATACGCTTTTCAGTAACTCCTAAAGCGACTCGTTTTATTTTCGGCATCCAGTCAAATTTATAAAAACCGGAGAACGTCCGGTCACGGATCACACGTCCTCGAGAATCTTTTCCTCGAGACTTTTTCAGAACATAGAAGACCATTATTTTTTAAACAGCTTTCTGTTTATCTCATTCAGCTTGTTGCTGATATTCAGGAATGGGAATTTGTCGAACGACAAACCATCTGCCAAACTGGGGACTTTTTGTTCATCGGAGACTTTCTGAACGAAGAAAACGACATGGCGCCGGACTTGGCGTTCACTTGTCACTCTGAAAAGATATCCAATGCCCGGAATGTCGCAAAGGAAAGGTATTCCCTTGGAAACAGTCAGCATTTCAGAATTTTTGATAATACGTCCGGCGAGAGTCGGACCGTCACGCAGAACCAGAGTATTTTTCATGATAAGTTGATTCCTGCGAAGACGAGTTTGTTCAGAGACATTGGACAATGAAAAATCCATAATCCAAGAGCCGGCGGATTCATACTTGTAAGCGGCGAGATTCAAGACATATCCAGTTTGAGTCGTTTCATAACCACTGGTAAAAACTCTTCCCTGCTCATTGGTCGAATAGATTTCACGGTCAATAGCTTCCCCGACATTCAACAACTGTTCCTTTCCGCTTGCAACAGTGATGTAAGTGTCCACAAGAAGTTTCATGTCATCCGACTGCTTATTTGCTTCAAGGCTCATGGCAAGTGAAACGGCAAGCATCTGAACAGGGTTGTAAGAATTGGTAATAAGAGATTCCCAGGAGAACGCATATTCAATACTCTTGTCGATATCGACGCCGAGAGTCAACATGACATCATCGGATATTTCATATCCCCAGACGCGGACAGTGACGAAATCTTTCTTCTGCATTTTGCGAATGGCATCAGAAATGCGCTTTACTTCACGCTCCGTGCCAGTAACAATAATTTTGTCCTCAATGATTTTCACATTGGAAGAACCGAAAACGTTGGCAATTGATTTGTCAATGCCAGTGTTGTCAAGAACTTCAATAAAATCCTTGTTGCCGCCGATATAGTAAATCCCATCTTTAATATACCATTCAACCCCGGCAAGCCAAGCGACCAAATCAAGGGATTTTTCGAGGTCCAAATCTTTTATGCTGCAAGATATTTTTGTGTCTTTGTAATCTTTGTAAACGACGATATTCTTGCCGAAAAAGAGACTCAATTCATTTACGACCTGCCAAAGAGGCAGATTTTCAGAAAGCAGGAAGAATTGTTTTTCCGGTTCCTTTTGAGGACCCGGAAGCGTTTCCGTTTTCGATTTTGTCTGATTTGTTTTCCCGGTCTGCACTTTCTGTTTCCGGGATGCGGAGTCCTTTCGTACTGAAGGTGCATTCCCTGCCGTTGAATCGGCAAACAATAGTATTCCGGCTGACAGACACAACAAAATAATCCTGTTCTTCATAAAAGAAAAACTCCCCTTTTCGTATGGTTAAATCATTGTCGAAAAACAGCGTATTCGGCGTGCAGCTCAAAAGTTTATAGTATTTCTGCCGTTTCACCTTCTTTTTCACAGGCACAGAAGATGGCTTTTTAGGTACGAGCGGAGCCGTTGCAACGGTTTTACGGGGTTCCGGATGCAACATGGAGCGCAACCCTTTATATACGCCGATTGCGCCAACAATCAAAATGGAAAGGACAAGAAGAGCCGGAAGAGAATCAATAAACCATTCGCGTAACTCCCGCCAATAACTTTTTCCGAGGTCAGAGCTTGCCACCTGTTTATCATATCCCCTGTTCCGGAGCCCATTAGGTCGGGATTGCGAATCATAACAGCGGAAAATGTAGCGATTGCAGCGTTTAATGAAACTGCGATGCGGCGTTTTTTCATCGCCGATAAATGTACGAAGCATGAAGAACTGGCAGGGCCAGCGAAGAGAGCCGAGCCATGAAAGCCACCAGTATTTATCAATGATTTCCTGAGGAATTATCGGCCAGTATTTCGAGTTTCTGACGTTGATGCGGTAAGACAATGTATCAAGGATAAATGTATCCAAATCGCGTTCTTTGTGCGTGATAAGGAAAATGTCGTCTCCGTCATGACCATGCATGCGCATATAGTTTTGAAGTTCTTTTCTGCGTTCCTTCGCTTCCTTGGAACGTTCGGAAGAATCCAGATAGTTCCATATCTGATAGCACTCGTCCAGATAGAAAATAGAATTCGCCCTGGAGTGGTTCCAGTAGTCGGCAAGATACCCGAAAGGGAACAAGAGTTTTTCGTTGTTCATCGAAGAATCAAATTTTCTGTCCCGTTCCATATGCAAGCGGCAGAATACAGGATTTTTGCGCCGGAATTCCCGAATCTCGGAAAGAGAGTTGAAAGAGCGGAAAATATGTATTCTGGAAAGCAGTTCTTCAAACAAATCAAGATAGTATTCATTTTTTTTGTCGTGTTTCTGAACTGCGACATACTTGCAGAGGATATCGGGATGTATCGGCAGATTTGTATAGATTCCCCGGTCCTCGTTTATCAAATCTTCAACGATACGAGTAACACAATAATAAGATTTCCCGTTTCGGGGAAGCCCGGTTATCAGATGAATAGACATGGATCACCTCAAAATTTTTGCAGGAAAAAGCCACATAAGAGCGATATCACGAGCAAGAATGAAAATCTTGACGGCCAGCCAAGTTTGAAGCAAAACAAGGCCATAGGTAAACGCCAGATCGACAGGGAGCCAGCAATTGATTTTTGCAAGATATTCAAGCAGCAAGTTTCTGTCGAGAGTAAAATCCGGATTGAACTGAGTTGAAACAGATTCTATTGTGTCAAACGCGAAGTTCACAACGAGATTGAACATTGTTTTATAGAACCACTGAAAAAACTCGACAATCCACGAGATGAGTTGAGCGGGGATGGATATGATGAAATCGAATACGGAGATGAAAAACTCCGCGATTTTATTCCACCAGTCAGCCAGAAATTGAAACATCAGTTTTTTCCTCCCAAGCTGAAGCACGGTTTAACAATCGTCCACCACCAATAGAGACAAACGACTGTAAGAACGAGAATAAAAATATTCCTGAAAGTCTGACAGACATCAGCCAAACGCACAGGGACATCAAAGGAAACATCTTCAAATCCGTCATAGACGCTGTTCAATGGCAGAACCACCGACCAGTTTTTATCAACGGTTTTCAACGCTTCAATTTCATGTTTCAAATAGTCGTAAGGTCCGAATTTTACGTTCTTCAAATCTTTTTTTTCTTCAGGTTCTTCAAGTTCCGGAAGCTCCAAATCCCCCTCATAGTTGTAATCCGCGAAACTCACTCCGTCAGAATCGCCAATATTGAAGTACTGATTTCCGGAACCGGTATTGTTGAACTGGTTTCCAGAGCCGGTATTGTTGAAAACGTTCTGATTTTCAACAGTCGTCGACTGATCGTAATTGTTCGTTGTAGTCGATTGGTCGTAATTGTTCGTTGTAGTCGACTGGTCATAATTGTTCGTAACACGCTGATCATAATTGTTCGTTGTGTTATTTGTCGTATTATTCGTAATGTTCGTTGTAGTTCCGCCAGACCCGCCGGAGCCGGCAGACCCACCGGAGCCGCCAGACCCGCCGGAGCCGCCAGACCCGCCGGAGCCGCCAGACCCGCCGGAGCCACCAGACCCGCCAGACCCGCCAGACCCGCCGGAGCCGCCAGACCCGCCAGACCCGCCGGAGCCGTCGGCATTTTCATCATCGGTACCGCTTCCACCGTGCTTAACATCCGGAGTCGGCGCTGAATCAGGATCATCTCTCTTATCCGGAGGAATGTTCGGACAAGTATGTATGACACAGCCTAAACTATGAATATATCCTGCATGACAATTCGGACAAACGGAAATTCTGCATTCCGGATTGTGGGTATTGTCTTTATAGCCGCAAATTCCACAATACGCAACAAGCTGCTGTTGTCCGCTTATGTCTGTTATCGTTCTGTACAAACGCGCCTGTTTCTCCCATGCCGCCATCAGCGATTGATTGTCAAAACACTGTTTGTGCTGTACTCCATTTACACAGGTGACAGCGCAAAAATAATGGCATTGATGTTCTGAACAGAAAATTTTCCCGCACCCCTGACAAGTATAAGGTTTGCAAGATGACCGATTCGGACACTCCTTACAACTGTGTCCGCAAATCGTACATTTAATGTCTCCACACTCGTCGCAGATACTGACGGCAGAGGAAAAGTTACTGGAAGCGGCTTGATTGTCAAAACAATTCTCATGAGTAATTTTAAAACCGAACTCATCGTCATGAGAAAACTTTGTATAGTAATGCTTCGAATGCTTTAAGCAAACAGCCTTATGAATAGGGCAGTCGTATTTTGTGCAAGGATCGTACGAAGTACTCGCAGACAATCCATGATCACTGCACTTATAGCAAACATAGACACCCTCTATAAGTGTCAATCCATCAAAATACATGGACAACCGGGGGATGTCCCCTGTTACACGCGAACCATAACTTCCTTTCGAACCATCAGCACTCCAACCATCAACGTAGAAATTAGCATAATATTCACGGCCGTTTTCTCCCGAACAAACATGCTTCCCGCCTGTTTCGGGGATAATAAAAACAACTCTGTTATTTGAACTGCAATAAAACTCCGGAACTTTGAAAGTAACTGCTTGAGCCAAACAGACAACGAAGCATATCAAAGAAAAGAATATAAATTTTTTCATTTCAGCCTCGCACAAATAAAGAGCAGTACTCCGAGCATCAAAGCAAGCAGGATGTACATGACCCGTAAAAGATCATATACATCCCCGGAGAAGACTGTTTCAGAGCCTGTCAGCTCTGCCAAACAAAACAAGCCCTGAAACATACGCCACCTTATTTCTTCTTGAAGATCCAGATCATCAGACCAACAACGATGATGATGACGACCAGCACCGCCCATGCGGAATAGCTGGATACAACGCCATCGACAATCGGGTTGATGATATTCGTCGGCGTGAACGTAATGCTTCCGGATGCAGCGTCTTTCGAAACCGGACTGTAAGTTGTGGCGGCACCATCCGCAAAAGCAGAAGTTGCACCGAGAGCCACGAGCCCCGCAATCGTAAGAGCCTTAGACTTGGAAGAAACGAAGCGAGCTGCATCTTTCACAGCTCCGGTCATTTTTGCAAGAAACCCCATTTTTTCACCTCTTGTTTAGTTTAATCGGGTTTTATATAACCATTCCGAGACCCGGCAATTTCGAAAACCATGCGCACCCCTCGCGATAGAGCCCACACGGTAAACGCCGTTGCAAAGCCGCAGACGATAAGCCCAGCCAAGTTTACATCAATGCCAAAATCCATTGACTCCTCCCGCCTCGTTTTAGAATCATGTTTCGCCCCGGCAAACGAGGCAGCGCAAACCGAAGCGAAACACGATGTTTTTCAGTTTGTTATCTCGTAGCCGAAACAAGAGAGAATCGAACTCCGGAGCCTGTTGAACTCTCCGGAAAACTCTCTGCGAAAACATCCGGAAGGACGTTCAAGGCGTGTTGTTTCGCGCATACGAAAATATTTCCTGTAACGAATTGCTGTTTGTTTCGGCATTTCTCGAAGAACTGATTCAAGCCCATCCGTCATAGCCTGCCTGCGAATCAGATCAAGAATCCAATCACCAGAACTTTCAGCACCGTCAACGAAAGAAACCCTGTCGAAGGTCTTTTCAAAATCCGGAAGCTTGCCTGTCAACTGGAACGGTTCTTTTGATTCAAGCTCAAGTCGCCATCTGTTATGGCCAATGTCGACTCCTTCTTTATCTAACCGTTCCTGGCGTTTGTCGTAGAGACGGAAAAATGTTTTTGACTGGCGCGAGCCAAAATAAAGACTTTCAATACCTTTTGCGCCGTAAGCTAAAAATCCTTTTCTCATGCCCTTGCACAAGACAAGCCCTGGATATATTTCAGCATCAAAATCAATCGCTATATCCAAGCGAGCGACTCTGATAAGTGTTGAAATATCGCTGTAAAACGTTTTGAAAACACCTAAGACAGGGCGAATTGATTCAAGGGTTGTATTATTCGGGTTGTACTCAATTCGAAAGGCGTAATCCTTAGGACTATACAGGAACTCTTCAATTTCCCTGATTTCCTTCGTTCCGGATTCGGTCAGAACTTCTCGTGAAACAGTACATTTTTTACGATTCGGAAGAAATGCTCCGAACTGAATGTCTATCTCATCTTTTGTTCTGAAATGATGCAGAAACAATTCCGAGGGAACTCCCTGCGGAAAATTCTCATCAAGTACATTATGCAAATCGCGCTGTACCAAATCGGACATCAGATTTATCCTCTGCTTGTTTCTTTTTTCCTCCAACGCGTCGTTTGTCCAAAGACTTAACCGAGGAGAAAAAACCAGAAACGTTACCCTGTCTATTGATAATTGCCCCTTGACTTCAACAGGTAAGACCAAGTCTAAATCCTGCATCCGTCACCCCTGTCAGAAAGTTTATTTTTTCTGCGACCCGGAATCTTTTGATTCCGGCGAACTCAAGAAATCTTGCAAAACATCAATTTTTTCGACCTTATGGCCGATTTTCAGTTTCAGCAGTTCAGAAGGCGTAAAGTAAATTCGCGGTTTCCCATATCGATCAGACACCGTTACAGGTTGACAACCCAACATAGCTTTTGCAGTGTACCCGACAGGAATTTCCATGCCGAACGGCGCACGAACATTGAGAGTAAAGCCATCGCATTTAAACGTTGCGAATCTGTATTTTTCTTTTACGCCGCGGGAATCAGCTTCTCTCGCTTCAAATTCGTTGACCCGGACAATCTCCAGAATGTCGATAATGAGTGGACTTGACATGTTGCACCTCGTTTTTTAAAGATTTTTTTGTTTTTGTTTAGCAACTATAGTTGCCGTATTAAATATACATCAAGCAACTATAGTTGTCAAATGAAATAAAAGAAAAACTTGACTTTTTTCTTTTAAAGAACAAATTAAAGGGAAAAACACAGAGGATATATGTCGTACAAAGACGAAATCAAGGAAGCGTGGCTAAAAGAAAATGGACTTGTAACCAAAGCCACGGCAGCAAAAATGCTGGAAGTCAGCAAATCTGTTATAACAAGACATCCGGAACTAAAAAGATATAAAATCGGCGGCGATGAGTTTATATCATTCCGCGATGTTTTAAATTCAAATATAAAACCACGAAAAAAACGCAAAACAGAAGAGAAGCAAGCAAATGACAAAAACAACTCAGAAAACAACAGCAATTGAATTCAAGATAATAGTAAACCAAGACTTGTTCAACGCTCTAATCGCATACTTGGACCAAATAGCAAACAACTGCTCATCAGACGATGAAAGAGACTACTATCTTGAAAGGAAAATTAAACTTCAGTCGGAAGTAATAGATGAAGAAGAAAAAAAGGAAATAGAGAACTATCTTGCTTACAAAGCTGGATTTAATGGCGTTGCAGGAAACTTCTATTGCAACTGGAAGCATCAAAGAAATTAAAAAAAAAGGTCATTATACGTTGCGTGTTCGGTTGCTTATAGGAACTGCTTCGCTAGTTCCTGCGCAACCTCAAAGGTACCAATTTGGTACCTCTAGCCCGCTATTAGATGCGCGGGCATGCGCGCGTACGCGCACGCGAGAAGAAATAGCGAAACACCTAAAATCTTCCGCTATAACCGCTGGGGGGCCCCCTGACCCCCAGCTATCATTGAATTGTCTCGAAATCTGATATGTTTTTCCTACCAGCTCAATTGCATAGCGAATCAAAACTGAAAAATTTACCGCAGGTTCCGTTCCCGTCGCTGCGCTCCTCTCTTGAGGGGGGATGCTCCCCCCACAGCTGCCCCCCCTGCATTCCGCGGAGGTTTGCATTCGAGTAATCGTTCTGAAGGCTGTTCCGCGGCGGTGCAGTAGCTCCGGCGCTTTACAGCCTTCAGAACGATTACTCGACCATACTCCCCGTACGATATGCTGCGGGGCGCCGCCGTGGTACTCCAAACTAGAAACAACACACTCTATTTGAATATAAAATCAGAAATTCGAATCTCGCTCTCTCCGCCATTACAAACTCATTTTTACGCGAGCGGCAATCCTCAATCCCTCACTCAAAAACATTCGCCCGTCGCAATTTCACTGCCCGTATTTGCACCCGTAATCCGGAACGACGGCAAGGCGTTTATCGCCGCGCGGATATGAAGTTTGCTGCAGTCGGTATAGGTCTGTTCCGTCAATCGGGAATCACTGTGCCGCATAGCCTCCTGAGCGACACGCGGAGGCGCTCCGGATTGCTCAAGCAATGTACAGAAGGTGACCCGCAGGGCGTGAAAATCGTATTCGGGAGAATCCGGAATACCCGCGGAAATCCAATAAGGTTTCAGCTTGTAAAATGGAAGGAAGGGTCCAAATACAGTTTCGGAATGAGAAATGCGGCGATATGCCCGAAGAGCTTCCACAAGCTCCGGACGCAGAGGAATAACGGCTTGCTTGCCGTTTTTGGTATCGCATTCATCAACGACAAGAGCTGGATAATCAGATTCAAGCTGTATATTGCTCCACAGAAGGCGGGATATTTCCTTTCGGCGCAGACCCGTATAAATCGCAGTCATTGCAATGCACTTCAAACGCAAATCGGGAAGAGTTCGCAAGAGATGCTCGAGCGGAATATCTTTCATGACATTCGTTGCAAAGCATAGTTACGTGTCCAAAGCTTATAAGGGAAACCCGATAACCTCCGGGAAATCGCGCTCATCGACACCCGTTGTTTCACAGTAGGTGTCAAGACAGAGCCGATTTCTTTTTTTCGCCGCGCTTCCAGGCGCTCCGGCGCCGGAATCCGCGGCATCGTCCCGGGATTGAAAAAGATTGAACCGTCCGGTCAGAAGAAATGGAAACCAAGCAGGACTTCCTTGCCGTTGAGCTCAGTCGTCACCGCACGGAACATCGTTTCCTGATGAATTTTTTTCGTCCGGGCAAAATTGTCGCGTTCAAAACGGACTTTCCAGAGCGAAACCGTGTAGGCGGGATGTTCCAGATTCGTTACGAACTGATACGAAACGAGTTTGCCCAGTTTCTCCAGCATGGATTTTCTGGTCTGTTCAAAATCCTTTTCCCCGAATTGTTCGCGCAGACGGTCCGGAAGCTGTTTCAGAAACGCTTTCGCGTCATTGTCCGCAAACGCTTTCAGCAGAATTTCGCCGGCAGGTTTCCGCGCCGCCTCCGGAGCCTTTTCTTTGAGCTGAAGTTTGGCGGCATTCCAGTCCGCGACATCTTCCGGAAAGAAACTCTGATTCAGCAGAATCATCTTTCCGTCAAGTTCGCCTGCGACGGCACGGAAGAATGTTTCCCGACGGATCTTCTTCGTCTTGTCCGCACTGTCGCGTTCAAAAAGAATCTTCCAGATGGAAACCGTCCAGTTCGGCTGTTCCAGATTCGTCACGAACTCATATGAGACCGGCTTGCCGAGCTTGTCCAGCATGGCTTTGCGGGTCTGTTCAAAATCTTTTTCAGAGATGTCTCCGCGAGTCTCTTCGGGAAACTGGTTGCGGAAGGCTTCTGCGTCGTTGTTGAAGAACGCTTCGAGAAGTTCGAGTCCGACGCGCTTCTGCGGCGGCTTTTCCGGAACTTCGGCTTTGTTGTTCTGCAATCCCACGGAGGCGCAGCCGGTTGTCATCAGGAGTGCGGCCGCGGCGCATGCGGCAAGTCTGATTCCGAATTTCATCATCCGATTCCTTAATTAAAGATTCATGTTGGGCGATACGGTTTCACAGACAATCCGGAAAGGGCGGGTGTTCAAATCCGTTTTCCGTGATTTCAAAAAAACAGGCACGATCGAATCGACCGTGCCTGTTTGAGCTGCCATTTTCAAATGACCGGATGATCAGTTGTTGGAGTCAAGTCCGATCTGCTGATATCCAAGCGTGGAAGCCGGGCTTTTTTGAGCCTTGTCGACTTTCGCGGTGATCTTGGAGAGGTGCTCTTTGGTCTCTTTCTTCATGTTCGCATCGGGTTCGATGGCTTCGACCGTTGCGACCAGGACGAACTGGGATTTCTTGACGATGTCGGATTCGGTGGAGAAGAGCCAGCCGAGAACCGGGAGGTTCTTCAGCAGGGGAACGCCGGAGACGCTGCGGACAACCGAGGTCTTGGTGATTCCGCCGACAACGAAGTCCTTGGCGGCTTTGCCGACCTGAACGCTTGTGGCGTAGTTGGAGTTCGCGAATCTGGCTTTGCCTTCGCCGGTCCAGCCGATCAGGGAGGTGGAGCTCAGGGAGATGTTCATGTTGACCGCTTTGCCGTAGACACCGCCGGAGATGTTCATCTGGAAGAGGTTGCCGCCGTCAACGGCTTCCGTTCCCTGATATTTTCCATTGCGGTTTTCGATAGCATAAGCGCCTTCGCTGATGAGGCTGTCGATGATTTTTCCGATGGTGAGAGCATTGCCGTCGGCGTCGGTAACCGGGTTGCCGTCTTTGTCAACAGCAGGCTCGTTGATGCGTTTGGCATACGCGCCCTTCGCAGTTTCGGTAACGGTCGGGAGGATGCCCTTCTTCTCGAGATCCTTGAGGGTTACGGAGAAGATGCCGTCGGCGAGAGCGACGGAAGCAACGCCGCCGTTTGCAATGAGGAGAGCTCCGGAGGAGACGACTTTAGCCTTTCCGCAGGTGGTGAGGAAGTCGATGTACTTCGTGTTCCACTTGGGGTTGAAGTTGTAGAATTCGGTGAAGCGGTAGCCGTTGTTCGGGCTGAGGCCGCCGGCCCAGTTGGTGCCGTACTTGCCGCCAGCGGAGAAGAGGTCGATGCCGTCGTTGTTCTTCCATGCCTGGAAGTCGAGGCCGAGCTTCTGGTCGTTTTCAGCATAGACTTCAATGAGCTTGTAGTTGAAGTAGACTTCGCCGGCGGGGGTGTCGATTTCCTTCAGGAAGTTGAGGGTTTCCTTCATGTTGTAACCGGGAGCGGTCATGATGAGGGCGTTCATCTGGTCGTCGGAGACGGCGTAGTTGAGCATTTCAGCTTTGACGCCGTTTTCTCCGGGAGTGAAAGCCTTGTGGTCGAATTCAGAGCCTGCGAAGACGCCCATTCCGCTTTCCTTCATCATGCGGAGCAGGACGGAAGCGGGGTTGTATTTCGGGAAGTAAGCCATGTCAATGGTTCCCGAGCTGTTGGGGAGGTCCTTCTTGTCGAGCATTTCGATGACCTTGTCCATCGGCATTCCGTTTCCGGCGTTTTCGAATCGGTATTCTTCGGCGGAGACGAGGAGGACGTTGGAGCCGTCGACATACTTGATGGATTCAAGAGCGACCGGGTTTTCTGCAATCGTCGGAGCGACGATGGTCTTCAGGACGCCGCGGAGGACATAGGGGTCCGCGTTCTTGATGACGTACGCTCTGGTCACGACGGAGGGATCGTTGTTGTCGCGGATGAAGTGAACGGCCTTTGTGCCTTCCTTGATTTCGACGTTGAGCTTGGTGTCGATACGGGAGGGAGCGTAAGCTCCGGTGGGGAGATCTCCGCCCATCGCGGGGGGATTCAGAGTGATGTTCTGATTCTGAGCGGAAACCGCTCCGGCGGAGAGGACTGCAGCGGAAAGTGCGGTCAGAAAAAACTTATTCATGGTGATAAATCCTTAAGTCAGTGTTTCCGGTTACTTCTGTGCAACGGCATCCGGATAAACCAGATTCGCTTCCACGGTAACGAAGATGTAGTTCTTTTCCTTCAGAGTGGTCGTCGTTCCGAAGATGTATTTCAGAACGGGGAGCTGGCAGAGGAACGGAACACCGATGGTCTGTTCGACATCGAATTCGCGAACCGCTTTGGTGAGAACCTGTTCACGTCCGAAGTGAATGGTCTTCCAGTCGGTGAAGGTTTTTGCGGTGCTGGCGATCTGGGTGCCGTAGTTGTTGGCTTCGACAGGATCGGTGGAGCTGATGTCGCAGGCGAAAATGAAGCTGCCGCTGTTTCTGTCGTAGAACGCCTTGTCGGAGGGAATCCAGCCCATGTCGTTCACATCCTTGTCTTCGGTGAGGAAGCAGATGGTCGGAGCGGAGATGGTGACGTTGAATTCCGGAGCGCCTTCAAGAGCGACGACGGAGGATGTGTGGTCTTCCGGATTCTTGATCTGCGCGTTGTAGGTCGGGGTCAGGGCAATCGTGGCGGGAGCCTGATTGTTGAGAACATTGATTGTGGCGGAGGCAACGATTTTAGCGCCGCCGGACTGCTGGAGCAGGCGGATGAAGCTGAGGTCGAAGGCCGGAGCGGTGAAGATGCCGCCGTATGCCCAGGAGAGCGCGCTGCCGGAGTTCACGGCCGTGGTGAGAACCTTGTCCCATGCGATTCTGCCGGAGCTGAATGCGAAGTCAACGAGATTCAGTCCCGGACCGTTCTTCCATGCGAGGTAGTCGATGCCGACGTCGCGGAGGGTGCTTTCGCGGACGGAGTAGTAGCGGAAGGTGACCTGAGCCTGCGGGAGCGGGCGGTCGAAATATTTGATCCAGTCGAGAGCGTAGTCGACATCATCGAGGTCGTCCTTGAGCCAGAGGGCGCCGTTGTCGGCGAAGTGGCTGCCGGTTCCGGAGAGCATGACGTCGGCGGGAAGCTGAAGTTCTTTGCCGTGGCGGTACTTCGGCCAGTAAACTTTCCATTTGTATCCCGCGCCGTAGACGGCGGAACCGAAAGCGTCTTTTTTGGTGCCTCTGTCAAGGACGGAGACAATCTGGTCGACGTAGGGGAGGAATTCTTCTGCTGTGGTGACGATGACTGACTGGTTGTCCTTGCTGGCGTTCAGGCTGCGGACTTGGGAAGTCGACTGATAGCGGCGGCATGCGGCATCAATATAGGGGGTGATGTCGGAGGCCTTCAGGTGTTTGAGACGGTACACTTTGGTCGCCATCTGTTTCTGGGCGTCGTCCTGAATCAGACGGATCGTGCGGGTCCCTTCCGCTGCGAATGCGGGCACAAGCAAGGCCGCGGCAGCAAGGAGAGAAAAGAAGTGCTTTTTCATAAAAACTCCTGTTTGTTTATTTTGGGGGTTGTTCTTTATCAAAATCAAGGGTAGCAGAACTTTTGCCGCGAATGCCGGAATGTCCGCCGCATGCAAAACTTCCGCGGATGATTCGGAAGCCCCGCATGACGCTTTTCCGTTCCGGACGGACCATTCTGCAGCTGCAGTCGCCATCCTTGCTTTCTTTTTTTAAAGTGTCCTGTCTTTCTCGCCCAGTACACGCACTCAGCCAATGCTGATTCAGCCTCTCCTGATCTGATAAACTGTAATATACATGCGCATATAACAATTGTCAAACAAAAAACATGTTTTTGCGGTTCATTTCAGACATATTTCTTTCCACAGGGACAAATCCGGAACTTCCGGCGGTTTTTTCGTGCTCGTTTCAGCCGCGGAGAATGCGGGTGAGACGCGTTGCGGCGAGCAGGAGGCAGCAGGAGAAAAGCCCGAAGGCGGGCAACAGGATCAGTCCGGCGAGAAGCCCGATTCCCCCGCCGAGCAGGCTTACGGACGGCAGAAAAGCCGCGTAAGTTCCTTCCCCGCAAAGTCTCCGGAGGCGGAGAAAAACATAGATTGCGCAGCCCCCCAGCGGGAAGGGCGCCGCAAAAAGCAACGGCATGCGCGCCGCATCCGGAATCCATTCAAAACAGGCAAGGGCAAGCGGGAGAAGCGCGGAGACAAGGTAAATTCCCCGTGCGCCTTTCGAGGTCCGCGCGGCAAAGGCTCCGGCAAGCCCGCCAAGCGCAAAAAGCGGCGGCAGAAGCGGCAGACACCCGAACAACATGCCGGTCCGGAGCTGAAAGAGATACAGCAGAACTCCCGCTGTTCCGAATGCCCAGACGCCGTTTTCAAATGAGAGGAAAAAGGCGCGCCGGTCAGGAGATACCGCTTTGAAATAGCGCAAGAGCAGATAGAGAACTGCGGGAATGCCGAGCAGCCATGCGGCATTCCGCACCGCAAAAGAAAAACACGTGAGCAGAGTACGGAAAGCATCGGTCGAGAAGAGCGGATCGCCCGTCCACTCCCGCCGCAGGGAATCCGGATGAAACAGACGTTCGGGAGGCTGTTCCGCCGCCAGATTCCCGATCCGGGCCGTCTCTTCGGGATTGTCGGTCAACCCGGCGGTGACGAGGAAGAATCCCGCCGGGAGAAGCTGGGGGCCGCTGAACCGGTTCTCCGCCCGGACCGCCAGAATTTCCGGAGAGAGCTCCGGTTTCAACTCCGCCGAGGCAAGCAGAAGATTGAGACGTCCGGTTGCAATCCGGACATTTGGGAAGACTTTGCGGACGGTTGCGAGCAGACGGAGGCGCTCCGTCTCCGGAACCGGAAGCGGAACGGCGAGAATTCCGTCGTCTTTGAGCGTATTCCGGATGATCCGGAACATCTCTTCCGAAGAAAACCGGTACGATGCGAGGGTCCGGACGGTTGGCACTTCGAGAAAAAACAGATCGTACTCTTTCTCTCGTCCCGCAAAAAAGCGAAAGGGGTCCGCGGCGGTAAATTCGAGTTTGCCTTTCTCATTCCTGAGCTGCTGAACGGAGGGGAGGAGTTTCGCGTTTGCAAGGCAGGAATTCACGTTTTCGACATCGGGCATGGAAGCGAGCAGAAGCGCCGGGCGGCGGTCTATTTCTCCGACCGTCGCGGCATGAAGCCCGCTTCCCTGCTTCTGGAGCAGGGAAACGAGAATCTGGAGCCTGGTCCGATGGAACGGTTCGCGGCTGGAGACAACCTGTGTTCCGTTCCAGAAAATGGAGTTCGCCGAGAACGCGATCCGTCCGGTTGAAGAATTGAGGGATGTTTTGAGCGCGGGAAGAAGTTGATTGCCCGTTGCGGTGTAGACCGTCTGGAAGAGCTTTGCCGGAAGGAACGCGAGAATGCAGATGAGCAGTTTTGTGCGGAATTTTCCCGTGAAAGAGCCGAGCAGATGAATGAGCAGAGCCGCGGGAAGCAGAAGCGCGAACAAAAGGATGAGATCAATCCGCGAACACCAGTCCGGACGGAAATAAAGCAGGATTCCGCCCCCGCATATTCCGCAGAGAAGAGCAAAAAGAAAAGTCCCGGTCGCCTCGGCCGTTTTTGCCCGCTGAAAAAACGCGCCGTAAAGAAGTCCGGCGGCAAGTCCGGAAATGACGGCGGCGATCAAGCCGGAGCCAAGCAGAAGACGTCCCGAAAAATCCTGCGGAAAACTTCCCGTCCATCCGGTCAGCATCAGCATGGGGAAATGAAGAAGCGAGAGAATGAAAACGGAAAATTCCTGAGCGAAAAACAGGTAAACGGATTCTCCGGCTGTCCGTTTTTTGTGGGGAAGCAGAGGGAACATGGAAACAACCGCCCCGATCAGGAGGACCGGGACGGCTGCCGCTAGAATAAACTCCTTTCCGTTCGCGAGAACGAGAAGGTCTTGAATCAGCTCCGTTCCTGTCAGCAGGGAGCAGACTCCCAGAAGGAATGATTCCAGAAACAGGAAGGAACTGATTCGGAACACGGGCGGCTCATTTCTTCTTTGCGGAGGAACGTTTCTTTTCCGCCTTCAGGTCTTTCATGAATGCCTCCATGCGTTTCAAAGCTTCGCGGATACCCTCCATGGAAGTCGCATAGGAACAGCGGACGTAGCCCTCGCCGGATTTGCCGAATGCGCAGCCAGGAACCACGGCGACGCGGTGTTCCATAAGCAGACGCTTTGCGAACTCGGTGGAAGAAAGTCCCGTCGAGGTGATGTTCGGGAATGCGTAGAACGCGCCTTCGGGCATGAAGCAGGGGAGTCCCATCCTGTTGAAGCCTTTGACGATGACGTTTCTGCGGTTCATGTATTCGCGGCGCATCGCCTCCATGTCACGTTTGCCGTCGCGGAGCGCCTCTTCGGCGGCTTCCTGGGCGTTGATGGGAGCGCAGAGCATGGAGTACTGGTGAATCTTCATCATGGCGTCGATGATTTCAAACGGTCCGCATGCGTAGCCGACGCGGAATCCGGTCATGGCGAATGCTTTGGAGAATCCGTGCAGGAAGACAGTGCGCTCCTTCATGCCGGGCAGCGAGGAGATTGCCGGAAGGATGTTTCCGGAGTAGGTGAGTTCGGAATAGATGAGGTCGGTCAAAACGAGCAGATCGTGCTTGAGGGCGATTTCCGCAATCTTTTCGAGCTGATCCATGTTGAGCGTCGCCCCGGTCGGGTTGCAGGGGAAGTTGAGAAGAATCGCTTTTGTTTTCGGTGTGATCGCCTTCTCAAGGTCGGCGGGATCGAGCGCAAAATTGTTCTTTTCGTAGGTCGCGACGGGAACGGGGACTCCGTGCGCCATTTTGATTTCGGAGCAGTAGGAGACGTAGCAGGGCTCGTTGTAGATGATTTCATCGCCCGGGTTTGTGATCGCGCGGATCACCAGGTCGAGTGCTTCGCTGACGCCGACGGTGACGATGCACTCGCGGACGGGGTCGTACTCCACCCTGTAGTTTTCTGCGACGTATTTGCAGATAGCCTTGCGGAGGGAGAGGAGACCGAGATTGGAGGTGTAGCTCGTGTGTCCGCGTTCCATTGAGTAGATGGAGCTTTCGCGGATGGTCCACGGCGTGACGAAGTCCGGCTCGCCGATGCCGAGGGAGATCACGTCGTCCATGGTGTTGACGAGTTCAAAGAAGTCGCGGATACCGCTTTTGGGGAGTCCGATGATATGCTGAGCGAGTTTGGATTTGAGATCAAGGGGTGACTTTGAGCCGTTCGTGTTCTTCTTCATTTTCAAAAAGCTTTCCTGATTCTTTGTATTTCTTCAGAATGAAGTGTGTGGATGTGGAGACGACGCCTTCCATGGGTGCGAGTTTGCTTGAGACGAATTCCGCCACATCGTTGAGAGTTTCGCCGCGGACCTCGATCATGAGGTCGAACAGACCGGAGGACATCAGATAGAGGCTCTCGACTTTCGAGAACTTGCTGATGCGTTTCGCAATTCGGTCAAAGCCCCCGTTGCGTTCGGGTTTGATTTTAACTTCGATGATAGCCTTTACGGCGTTTTCAGGGAGTACGGAATCGTCGAACAACGCTCGAAAGCCGACCAGGATACCGCATTTTTCCAGTTTCTTGATCGTGTTTTCGACTGTTTTTCCGGAGACGCCGATCCGTTCCGCGATTTCCTCGTTGGAAAGCCGGCCGTCTTCGCGCAGAAGCCTCAGAATTTCGTTTTTGTGATCCATCTTTTACTCCTTGAAATTATGGTCAGTATCAAGGTAATATAGCGCCGAATCCGCATTTGACAAATGATTCTGCTAAAATTCTCCCCGTCTTTCATGCGGAAATCTTAAAAATATCCGGAAGAATCCGCCGTGCGAAAATATTTCAGACTTGACGAAACGCGTTTCCGGCTGTACTTTACTTTAAAGCTCGAAGAAAGAAAGGTCCGCTGCATGGAAAACCATCGAATTATCGTCACCGGAGGCGCCGGTTTCATCGGCTCCGCTGTCGCACGGCATATCATAAAAGACACACCGGATTCACTTTGCGTCGTGGATAAGCTCACCTATGCGGGAAATCTGGAAAATCTCGCGGAAATTTCCGCCGATCCGCGTTTCCGTTTTGAAAAAGCGGACATCTGCGACCATGCGGCGATGGACCGCATTTTCGCCGAATTCAAGCCTACGCACGTCATGCACCTCGCCGCAGAATCGCACGTCGACCGTTCGATCGACGGTCCCGGCGAATTCATTCAGACCAATATCGTCGGAACCTATACCCTGCTGGAATCCGCGCGCAAATATTTTTCCGCGCTCGGGGACGAAGCGAGACGCGCGTTCCGCTTCCATCATATTTCCACCGATGAGGTTTACGGCGATCTGAACGGACCGGAGGATTTCTTCCGCGAAACAACTCCCTATGCGCCCAGCTCGCCTTACTCCGCTTCGAAAGCCTCCAGCGATCACCTGGTCCGTGCGTGGAAACGGACTTTCGGGCTCCCGACCATCGTCACAAACTGCTCGAACAACTACGGACCGTATCACTTTCCGGAAAAGCTCATTCCGCTGATCATTCTCCATGCGCTCGACGGCAAAGAACTCCCCGTTTACGGCGAAGGTCTGCAGGTGCGCGACTGGCTCTATGTGGAAGACCACGCCCGCGCCCTCTATCTTGTTGTAACGCAAGGCGTTCCCGGCGAAACCTACAACATCGGCGGACACAATGAAAAGAAGAATATCGAGGTCGTGAAGACCGTCTGCGCGCTGCTGGACGAACTCGCCCCGCGCAAGGACGGCAAGCCGTATGCGGAACAGATCGTTCATGTGAAGGACCGTCCCGGACACGACCTGCGCTATGCGATCGATCCCTCCAAAATCGCCCGCGAGCTCGGCTGGAAACCGGCGGAGACCTTCGAAAGCGGCATCCGGAAGACGGTCGAGTGGTATCTCGCTCACCGGAACGACTGGTGCGCGCACGTGCTCAGCGGCGCTTACAAAATGGAACGTCTCGGAACAGGGGGCGCACAATGAAAGGCATTGTTCTTGCCGGCGGCGCGGGAACGCGTCTGCACCCCATCACCCGCGGCGTTTCCAAGCAGTTGCTCGGCGTCTATGACAAACCGATGATCTATTATCCGATCAGCACGCTCATGCTTGCCGGAATCCGCGACATTCTCATCATCACGACTCCGGAGGATCAGTCCTCGTTCCGGCGTCTTCTCGACGACGGCTCCCGGTTCGGCGTCCGCTTCTCATATGCGGTTCAGCCGAAACCGGAGGGGCTCGCCCAGGCGTTCCTGATCGGAAAATCTTTCATCGGTTCCGATTCAGTCGCGCTGGTGCTTGGCGACAACATTTTCTACGGAGCCGGACTCGAACAGCTGCTTCTTCAGGCCGCCGCGCGTCCCGCGGGCGCAACCGTGTTCGGCTACTACGTGCGCGACCCGGAACGCTTCGGCGTGGTCGAATTCGACGAAAACGGCAAGGCGGTCAGCATTGAGGAGAAGCCGGAAAAACCGAAATCCCACTACGCCGTAACCGGACTTTACTTCTACGACAACGACGTTGTCGGCATTGCGGAGAGCATCGGCCCCTCCGCACGCGGCGAACTGGAGATCACCGCCGTCAACAGCGAATATCTCCGGCGCGGAAAACTGAATGTGGAAGTCTTCAAAAACGGTTACGCGTGGCTTGACACCGGAACGCATGACAGCATGCTCGACGCGGCGAACTTCATCCGCACCATCGAAACCCGGCAGGGGCTGCAGATCGCCTGTCTGCAGGAAATCGCGTACGAAAAAGGCTGGATGACTGCTCAGGACGTGCTTGACAGCATCGAAGATATGCTCAAAACAGAATACGGACAATACTTGAAACGGCTGGTGACACAATGAATGTGATTGAAACGGAACTCCCGGAAGTGAAAATCATCGAACCGAAACTTTTCGGCGATGCGCGCGGCTACTTCTTTGAATCCTGGAACGAAGCGAAATACCGCGAAGCCGGAATCGACTGCGACTGGGTTCAGGACAACGAATCGCGCTCCCGCTTCGGAGTCCTGCGCGGACTTCACTTCCAGGCCGCGCCCTACACGCAGGCGAAGCTGGTGCGCGTCATCTCCGGCGCCGTGCTCGACGTCGCGCTCGACATCCGCAAAGGCTCCCCGACGTTCGGAAAGCACATCGCCGTGGAACTTTCCGGAGAAAACAAACGTCAGCTCTTCGTCCCGCGCGGTTTCGCCCACGGATTCGCCGTACTCAGCGACGACGTGATATTCGCTTACAAATGCGACAATGTCTACATGCCTTCTTCCGAACGCGGCATCCGTTTCGACGACCCCGCGCTCGGCATTGACTGGCGTGTTCATCCCGGCGAATGGATTCTCTCTCCCAAAGACACGAAAAACCCGCTTTTCGCCGAAGCGGAACTCTTTGATTTCAACAACCAGGACTACATGAAATGATGAAAGTTTTACTCACCGGCGGCAAGGGTATGCTCGGCCGGACGATCCGCCGGATTCTCGGCGGCCGTTTTGAAATCATCCCGACCGATCTCCCGGAAGCGGACATCACCGATCCCGGCGTTTTTTCCGCCGTGCTCGCAAAGCATTCGCCCGATGCAGTGATTCACTGCGCCGCAATGACGGCCGTTGACAAATGCGAGACGGAACGGGAACTCGCTTACAGACTCAACGAACGGGGATCCGCGAACGTCGCGACCGCCTGCAAAGCCGTCGGCTGCCGCCTCCTCGCGATCTCGACCGATTACGTGTTTGACGGTTTCGCGGATCACGCATACACCGAATATGACACGGCGAACGGCGGCGCAACCCTTTACGGCAAAAGCAAATTTGCGGGAGAAGAGGCGATCCGCCGGATTTATCCGGAAAATTCCGTCATCTGCCGCGTTTCGTGGCTCTACGGATTCGGCGGTCCGAGTTTTGTTCACACGATGCTGCAGCTTGCGGACGGTTCGCGTCCGGTTCTGAAAGTCGTATCGGACCAGATCGGCAATCCGACGAGCGCGGTTGCGGTTTCTCGGAAACTGGGTGAACTTCTGGAGCGTCCGGAAGTCACCGGAACGATTCATATGACTTGCGAAGGCGAAGCCAGCTGGGCGGACTTCGCCCGTGAGATTTTCCGTCGGAAAGGCGTGAAGCAGGAAGTGCTGAACTGTACGACGGAAGAGTTCCCGCGTCCTGCGCCGCGCCCGAAAAATTCCCGTCTGGTCAAACAGCGTCTCCGCGAGCTCGGTTTCGCTCCGATGCCCGATTGGAAAGACGCCCTGTCGGAGTTCCTGAAACTGGAATTCAAATAATCGGGAGGAGGCTGCCCCGTGAAGAAGCAGCCTCCGGTTCGTTTACTTTAACGTTGTCAATTTTGTTTCCGGTTTTTCCGCGGCGGAATAAAATTTTCTGCTGCGGATTGTGCCGTAATATTTTCTGCCGTCGAACGCTCCGTTGATGAGGTGCGCTTCATACTTGCGGTTGTTGTACTCCACATATGTTTTCCCGTCTTTTTCCTGTATGCCTGAGAAGGATTTGACGGTTTCGTTTGGCAGTTCCGAAGCGTAAGGCTGCCCGTCGAGCATCCGAACGCCGAGCACGGTCTGTTCATCCGGGTCTGCAATGCAGCGGTTTTCCTTGCTTTCCAGATAGAGACGTCCGTCAATCAGAGTATAGAGATTGAAATGTGTCCGGCCTCCGGTATTTGTCAGAAGACGCTGTGCGGTTTTCCTGCCGTCGCGCTCGAAAACGAGCTGATAGTCATATTCAGCAAGGAACGGATGAATGGAGCGTTGTTCGAGCGAGAGCTTTGTTTTGCTTTCTCCGGGCAGGGGAATGGCTGTAGCGAGCCATTCGCCGTGATACTGTTCCGAGTCGGCTGCGTACCGGACTGCGTTATAGAAAAAGTTCGCCGAGATTGCGATGACCAGACAGAAAATGGAAAACGGAACGGCGACGAGGAAGATGAAAACCGGGTATTTCCAGTTCGCCTTGTAGCGGTTGCGGATGAATCTGGCAAGCAGAAGGATGATTGCCCAGCAGAGGACGCCGGAAAGAAGCGGCATGCTTGCGGGCAGATAATTCAGTATGAAAAAAGCGATCATGCCGAGTGGTACGGTTTTGAGCGCGGTCATGGTCATTCCGCTGTTCCGCCGGGTTTTCGGAATGCTCCATAAAATGGCGGGAACGAGAGCGAAAATGCAGATAACGAATATGGTACTGCTCATAATTTCTCCTAAAGTTACAGCATGTGTTTCAGCCGGTCGGCGATCCGGACCGCCATGAGCATGGCGCCGAGGTCGTTCGGATGACAGTTGTCCTGCGTGCAGTCTTCGCGGAACGGTCCGGCAAAGAGAGTTTCTCCATCGAGAAATTCAACTTTTCTGTCGCCGGAATTGACGGCGTTCATCCAGGTGCGCATGATGATTTCGCGGCGGCGTTTGTTGTCTTCGTTCGGGACAAAATCGCACTTGGACATCATGAGGACGGGTACGTCCGGGCGCTGTTCACGGTATCTGCGGAAGAACGGTTCGTGGCGTTCCTCGAGGAATTCCGGGGTCGGCGCATTGTGGTCGAACTCTACGACGAGTGCGGCAATATCGAGTTTTGCGATGGTGTCGGCAATGCAGAGTTCGCCACGGCACGAACCGCCGAAACCCATGTTGATGAGATGAAAATCAAGCATTCTTGCGAGGATGACGGGATAGACCATTCCGGGGCGGCCTGCGGAGCCGCTGTTGGTGATGGAGGAACCGTAGAAGACAACGGGTTTTGCGATGCGGTGAGGTTTGGGCGGCTCGACCGTGCTTCCGGGGACGGTTCCGATTGCGATTGCGGAGGTTGCGCAGTGATAGGGGAACCAAAGAGTGCAGTCGGTGAATTCCCCTTCGGCGGAGAGTTCCCAGAGTCCCTCGAAGCTGTCGGCTCCAACGGGGATGATGCGGTTGCCGCGGAATTTGCTTTCGTCTCCGGCTCCGGTATAAAGATCGAATCCGTCGCTTCCGCCCCGGTTGTTGCCGTTCCAGATTTCATTGAATCCTGCGCGCACGCCGATGACGGGGGAGTTCGTGCGGAACCGGATTGCTTCACCCGCGCCCTGCATGCTCATGGGGAAGACCCCTTCCTTCTTGTCGCACATCCTGGCGATGTCGAGCGGCAGACGGCTTCTGCGTCCTTCTCCGTCGATATACGGGAATCCTTCAAGCGCAAACGGCGCGGCAAATCCGTCGCGGAATTCGAGTTCACGATTGCCGATTGTGCGTGATTTGAAATTGGCATCAAGCTCGGCAAAATTTTTCTCGTTCATTTGAAATGCTCCTTTTTTTGAATGACTGCAATATATGAAATATAATCAGACTGGATATTTTTTCAAGTTGAAACAATGGAAAACGCTGAGAAGAGTTTGTGTTTTGAGAGACATGCTGTATAGTACGGATAATTTAAAAAGAAACAGAGGCAGGGGGAACAATACCGCTCCAACTAGAAAAGGTACTGTAAAGCCTTGGCGGCTTTGATGTATTTTAACGTTCAGAGGATGTTTCCCTGCCTCATGCTGAATAGTATACCACAAAAACGGAAAAAAGCAAATGCTTTTCAGAAAGAAGGATTGATTATGCAGAAAAAATATGTCTGCGCCGCCGTCATCCGCAGAAACGGATATACCATGATCTGCAGCCGCCCGAAGGCAACTGTTCTGCGCGATAAAATGGAATTTCCAGGAGGAAAGGTCGAACCCGGGGAAAGTTATCACGAGTGCATCGTCCGCGAGCTTCGCGAGGAACTCGGAGCGGAGGTTCTTCCGCTTGATATCGTTCATGAAGTGGAACACAAATACCCGAACGGTCTGCTCGATATCGTATTCATCCGCTGTATTCTGAAGCCCGGATCGAATCCGTTGCCGCGCGAAGGGCAGGAGATGAAGTGGGTGCCGACCGCGGAGCTCGGTTCCGTGGATTTCCTCGAAGCGGATCAGCCGTTCGCCGAACTCATCGCTGAGGCGGCGCGGTGACAGAAAATCTTCTGTCCGCTCTTGAAAAACGGCGTCTTTTGTGCTAAATTACGGATTCTGTTCAGAGTTCGTTTGAAAAACAGATTTGGCGTTTGAGAGCGGCTCTCGTACCGGCAACCCCGTAACTGCAAGGAGTCTGGCTCATGAAGAAAAATGAATTTGTCGTGCTGAAAATCGGCGATCGCGAGATACAACTTCCGGTTGTCACCGGAACCGAAGGCGAAAAAGCATTTGATATTACCCAGCTCCGAAAACAGACCGGTTTCATTACGATCGACCCCGGATTCATGAACACGGGCGCGTGTTACAGCAGCATCACCTTCGTTGACGGTGAACGCGGAATTCTGCGTTACCGCGGCATCCCAATTGAAGAACTGGTCAAGACCGGTTCTTTCGTCCAGGTCGCCTATCTGCTCGTGCACGGAACAATGCCGGACGAAAAGCAGCGCCGCGATTTCTCCGAGATGCTCAACATCAATTCGCTTCTGCACGAGGATATGCGTCACTTCTTCGACCACTTCCCGCGCGGAGCGCATCCGATGCACATCCTGTCGACGATGATCAATGCTCTGGCGGCGTTCTATCCGAATGTTGACCTGCAGTCGATGGAAGAGGATATCGAGCTTTCGACCGCGCGTCTGATCTCCACGGTGCGCACGATGGCGGCGCTTGCATACAAGAAGAGCATCGGCGAGCCTGTCGTTTATCCGCGTCATGATCTTTCGTATTGCGCGAACTTCCTGAATATGATGTTCGATTCTCCGGTGAATCCGTACAAGATTTCCCCGGAAGCGGTCCGCGTGCTCAATGTCCTGCTGATTCTGCATGCGGACCATGAGCAGAACTGTTCGACGACGACGGTGCGCACGATCGGCAGTGCGCAGGTCAACCTTTATGCGACGATTTCCGCCGGAATTTCGGCTCTTTCGGGTCCGCTGCACGGCGGCGCGAACCAGGAGGTCGTGGAGATGCTCCGCCGCATCGAACACGGGGGAAGCATTGAAAAATTTATCGAGCAGGTCAAGGACAAGAACAATCCGACGCGTCTCATGGGCTTCGGTCACCGGGTCTACAAGACGTTTGATCCGCGCGCGAAAATCATCAAAAAGGAGTGTCATGCGTTCCTGAAGAAGATGCACATCAAGGATCCGCTTCTGGATGTTGCACTTGAGCTTGAGAAAATCGCGCTGAATGACGATTACTTCATCTCCCGCAACCTTTATCCGAATGTTGACTTCTACTCCGGAATTGTCTACCGGGCTCTGGGAATTCCGGAAAACATGTTTACCGTGATGTTCGCTCTGGCACGTCTCCCGGGCTGGATCGCCCACTGGAAAGAGATGATCGGAACGAACACGAAAATTGTCCGCCCGCGCCAGATTTACATCGGCCGCGGCACCACGCATCTGCCTGCGGAAGAGTGAGGCGCCTCCGGTTCGTTTGGAAAACGGGTGGCGTGTGCCGCGTCAGCCCGGCAAACTTCACCGGATTGCCGTGAAGCATCATGCGGCGGAGCCCGGCGGACGCTGCCTTCCCTAGGGGGGAAGGCAACCGCTTGTCCGCGGAAGTCCGCAAGGCCTGCGGGAGGCGAAGAATGATCCGGATTTTCACCGTAACCGGTCTCGTCCGTCTCTTTATTCCCTCCGGTAAATTTTTTTCTCGCCGTTCTTCCTGCGCATTCCTTCTAACATTGATTTGTCCCCGCCGTTTTCCGGACTTGAAAAGCGGGAAAACGGCTTTATCTTTTCCCTTGAAAACCGGACAGGGGGTCCGGTTGCAAAACAAGGGGGGACTTGATATGCCTGAATTCTCATCGTCACTGCCGTCGTCCGTCAAAGCCGGACACAAACTCAACAACGACGAACTCGTCCGCGCGATCCGCTACATGATCGCCGCCGAATACGAAGCCGTCGGACTCTACACGCAGCTTGCGGATTCCATCGACTGCCTGCGCTCCAAAGCCGTCCTTCTGGACGTTGCGGACGAAGAGCGCGTTCATGCCGGGGAGTTTCTCCGTCTGCTGAAAGAGCTCCAGCCGGATGAGTTCGTGCATTACGATGCCGGCGCGAAGGAGGTTGAAGAACTTCTGAAGAAGGTCGCCGCGAAACACTGAACCGAACGGGAGGGGAATCATTATGGCCGGGAATGAAAAAAAACTCGGCGTGATACCTCTCGCCGCACTCGTCGTCAGCGCCATGATCGGCGGAGGCATTTTCAGCCTTCCGCAGAACATGGCGCAGGACGCGGCGGTCATGGAGGTCGTCATCGCGTGGATCGTCACCGGAATCGGCATGTACTTTATCGCCAGCACCTTCCGCATTCTCGCGGAAGCGCGGCCCGACGCGTCAGCGGGCATTTATGCGTATGCCCGTCTGGGATTCGGACGTTTCGCCGGGTTCCAGATGGCGTGGTCGTACTGGCTCTGCAACATCTTCGGCAACGTCGGCTACGCCGTGCTGCTGATGGATTCGCTCGACTACTTTTTCCCGGGAATGTTCAAGGGAGGAAACAACATACCGTCCATCATCGGCGGCTCGCTGATGATCTGGCTGATGAATTGGCTGGTTCTGCGCGGAACGCGTCAGGCGGCGTTCGTCAACACGCTCGGAACTGTTTTCAAACTGGTGCCGATCGTGCTGTTCATCGTCGTTCTGATCTTCTCCTTCCGCTGGGCGTTTTTTACGACGGACATGTGGGGGCATGAGACGATTGCCGCAGAGGGGATCAAGCCGCTCGGTTCGCTGCTTTCGCAGGTGAAATCGACAATGCTGGTGACGCTCTGGGCGTTTATCGGAATCGAGGGGGCGGTTGTGCTGTCGTCGCAGGCAAAGGATCCGAAGTCGGTCGGTGCGGCGACTCTGCTCGGATTCGGCGGATGCCTGGCGATCTACGCATTGCTTTCGATTCTTCCGTTCGGACGCATGTATCAGCCGGAACTTGCGAAACTGCCGAATCCGTCAACTGCCGCTTTGCTGTCGGATGTCATCGGCGCGTGGGGCGGCGATGTGATGAACGCCGGCGTAATCGTCGCACTGCTCACAAGCTGGCTGGCGTTTACAATCATGATTGCGCAGATCCCGCAGGCCGCCGCGCTTGACGGGACGTTCCCGAAGGTGTTCACGCGTCAGAACCGGAACGGTTCGCCGGATGTTTCGCTCTGGGTTACAAGTTCGGTGATGCAGCTCGCGATGATTTTCGTCTACTTCGCCTCGGACGCCTGGAACACGATGCTTTCGGTGACCGGCGTCATGATTCTGCCGCCGTATCTTGCGTGCTGCGCGTATCTCTGGAAGATGTGCGCGACTCATCAGTATCCGGCGAACGCGACGGTAAAAGCCGGATTCGCATTCGTCTGCGGTGTCGCGGGGACGCTTTATGCGATCTGGATGATTTATGCCGCCGGGCTTACCTATTTGCTGATGGCGTTCATCTTTCTGGTGATCGGAATTCCGGTCTATGTCCGGGCGCGGCGCGAGGCGGAAGCGGATGCCGGAAAAGCCGGAAAACCGGTTGAGCCGTTTTTCACTCCGATGGAACGGACCGGCGCCGCGGTCATCGCGCTGGCTGCTCTTGCCGCAGTCATTGCGTTTATGTCCGGCGCGGTCAAACTCTGATTTTCAATTCAAGGGGGGATTTTATGAATACGGAACTGGAAGACAGACAGGTCCTCATTGTCGGGGACCGCTTCAGCGATTCGAGCTGCGTGATGGAACGCGCAATCGGGCGTCTCATTGATGCGCTGGAAGAGAAAAACATCAGCTCGATTACGGCGGAGGATGCGGAAGAGGCGCTGCCGCTTGCCGCAACCAATATGGATATCGACGCTTTTCTTGTCGCAACCGACATGAAGGGCGAGCCGAAGGTTCGCGCACTGCTTAATAAAATCAAGGAACGGCAGGGGCTTGTTCCCGTGTTTCTGATGGCGGATCGCGCGAAGACGTCGCAGAAGCTTTCGCCGGAGCTGATGAAGCTCGCGAATGAATTTGTCTGGATTTTTGAGGACAGCCCGCAGTTTATCGCCGGGCGCGTCGAGGGGGCAATTCGTCGTTACCGCAATCTGCTGCTTCCGCCGCTCATGAAGGCAATCTGGGAGTACAACGAGGAGAATCATGAATACTCATGGGCTGCGCCCGGACACCAGGGGGGAATCGGGTTCACAAAGAGTCCGGAAGGAAAGAAATTCTATGACTTCTACGGGGAAAATCTTTTCCGCACCGATACCGGCATTGAACGAACCTCCATCGGCTCTCTGCTCGACCATGAAGGCGCATTCGGAAAATCCGAAAAGTACGCCGCGCGCGTCTTCGGCGCCGATGAATCCTATTCGGTGGTTGTCGGCACCTCAGGATCCAACCGGACGATCATCCAGGCAACCGTTGCGGAGGGGGAACTCACGGTCTGCGACCGCAACTGCCACAAATCCATTGAGCAGGGACTTATTCTCACCGGCGGCGTTCCGGTCTACATGGTTCCGACGCGCAACCGTTACGGCATTATCGGTCCCATCCCGCGTTCCGAGATGACTCCGGAGGCGATTGCCGCAAAAATCAAGGCGTGTCCGCTGCCGAACCGCGGCGGCAAACCCGCCTATTCGGTCGTCACCAACTGCACCTACGACGGACTTTGCTACAATGCCGCAAAGGTGGAAGAAGAGCTTGCAAAAAGCAATGACCGGATTCACTTTGATGAAGCCTGGTATGGTTATGCGCGTTTCAATCCCATATATGCGGATCACTACGCCATGCGCGGCGATCCGAGACGGCACAAAGGCGCGACGGTGTTTGCAACGCATTCGACGCACAAGCTGCTGAATGCGCTCTCTCAGGCGTCGTATATTCATGTTCGCAACGGGCGGCGCGCGGTGGATTTCGACCGTTTCAACCAGGCGTACATGATGCACGCCACGACGTCGCCGCTTTACGCGATCTGCGCATCGAACGACATTTCGTGCGCGATGATGGACCGCAGCGGGGAATCGCTGACGCGCGAGGTGATTGAGGAGGCTGTGGACTTCCGGCAGGCGATGGCGCGTCTGTACCGCGATTTCCGGAAAGCCGGTTCATGGTTCTTCCAGCCGTGGAATGCTCCGGTTGTGAAGAATTACAAAACGGGTGTTGAATACGAATTCGCGGATGCGCCGCGCGAACTGCTGATTCATGAACAGCGCAACTGGCGCATGAATCCAGGCGATGTCTGGCACGGGTTCGAAGGGCTGGAGGACAACTGGGTGATGCTGGATCCGGTCAAAGTCAGCATTCTCGGTCCCGGAATGGGCGACGACGGCGCGATGCTGGCACATGGAGTTCCCGCCGCGCTGGTTTCCGCCTATATTTATCAGGAGGGAATTGTCCCGACGCGCACGACCGATTTTCAGCTGATGTTCCTTTTCTCGATGGGAATCACCAAAGGCAAATGGGGAACGCTGGTGAACCGCCTGCTGAACTTCAAGGAGTTTTACGACCGCAACACTCCGGTATCGGAAGTTCTGCCGGGGCTGGTTCATGACCACCCGGATGTGTACGGGAATATCGGCATTCACGAACTTTCGGATCGGATTTTCGAGTATCTGAAAGCGGAGAATCCGGGAGCTCTTCTGAATGAAGCTTTTGCGAAACTTCCGAAACAGGAGATGACCCCTCGTGCGGCGTATGAGAAAATCGTCCGCGGCGAAGTGGAGTTCGTTCCTTCAGACCGTTTGCACGGGCGTATTACCGCAAATTCGATTATTCCGTATCCTCCCGGCATTCCGATGCTGATGTCCGGCGAGAATTTCGGCGGCAAGTCGAGTCCGCAGATCAGGTATCTGGAATCTCTGGAGAAATGGGACCGCGAGTTCCCGGGCTTTGAACATGAAACGGAAGGCGCAAAGGTGATTGACGGCAAGTACAATGTCCTTTGCATCATCCCCTGAAGGAGGTCCTGAATGAAGATTTCATTGGAACGTCTTTCCGAGATCGCCGCGGAGGAGTTCGCCGGAGCCGACATGGAGCTGGACAATTCCATTCGCGAGGATTTCAGCCAGTGGGCGCACAACGCCGCCGAGCATGAGTTCGACTCCGAGGATGAAGTCCGCCGCCGGCTTCGCGAAAAATTGCGGGAGAAGGAAAAATAACCGTTCCCGGTCCGCAGGATCTTCACATCCTGCGGACCGGCTCCGCGCAGGTTTTGCTCACTCAACTTCAAAGCTGAAGAGGTGCACGCGGGACGCGGCGGGATCCCACGAACGTTCGGGAATCAGACGGATGCCGGAGGCTTCCACCGGGGCAAAGGTCAGACGGAGATAACGTTTGCGGTTGTTCTCAATTTTCCGGAGAAGTTCCCATTTGCCGCTGCGCAGAATCTCAAGACGGAAGTCGCGCGCAATCGTGCCGGGAACATGACGCTCCGCATCGTCTTCCGGAATGCCTTCGATGTTCCGCATCCGCTTGGCGTCGCCGAAGTCGCTGTCGAAGACAATGCGGACCGAATGGAGACGCTCCGGAGCGGCGAACTCATAACGGCAGTCGGAGCCGAGGTCAATCCACGCTCCGTTGTCGGTGTCGCCGATGGAGCGGTCGATGCCGTTGCGGAGCGCTTCATGCGAAATTTTCGCGGAGCGGCTCAGCGCGGAAACCTTGCGGGCGGTGAACGGAATGAACTGATCCTGTTCGAGGAGCGTGTCGCGCAGTTCCTCCAGGTGATCCAGACGGACTCCGCGCGGGGTCGTGTTGTGGCGGACCGCAAGCGCGGCCGCCGTGCCGATCGCCTGTCCCATTGTCGCGCAGGTCGCCATGACGCGCGTCGAACTCATTGCCATGTGCGTGCAGGAGATGTTGCGTCCGGCAAAGAAGAGGTTTCCGATGTTGCGCGAATAGAGGCAGCTGTACGGGATGCCGTAGGGCGAGGGGGCGGGGTGGTAGACGGTCGGCGCACCCGGGTAGTAGAACGCTTCGGGATGGTGGTTGTCCATGCTCCAGCCGCCGTGACAGACGGCGTCGGGGAAGTGTCCGCCGGCTTCGACTTCCGGCTGAGTGAGGATGTGGTCGCCGACGTACCGGACGTTTTCGCGTTTGCCGGGGAGTTTGCCGATCCAGTCGAGTTCCCATTCGGCGGCGTGTCCGTCGGGATTGTTTTTGATGTATTCCCAGCATCCGTAGGCGATTTTGAGCAGTTCATCGCGGATTTCATCCGCATCGGCGATGGTGTCGCGCACGCCGCCGAATTCCATCCACCAGAAGTTGCCGCGCCGGAGATTTTCGCCGATGCAGTTCTTGCGCGGAACTGTCCCGTTTGTGTAGTGATACGCCCATTCAGGCGCGATGAACGGACGGTGCGGACCGTTTGTGCGGCGGAGCTGGATGAGAATAGAGTTTCCCATGGTCTTGGCGTCCGCCTGTTCCGGGGCGTGCGTTTCTCCGAATTCGGATGAAGCCTCGCGTCCGGCCCGGTATTCCGCTCCGGAAAGACGGAGAATGCTGTCGCCCGAACAGTCGGCGAAGAAGCGTCCGGAGATTTCATAACGGGTGCAGCTGTGCATGTTCCAGGCGGAAACGGAGACGATTCTTCCGTTTTCGACCGAGGCGTCCATGACGGTTGTGTTCAGCAGTAGCGCAATGTTCGGTTCGTTTCGGACAACGGTGTAGAGCACGTCGTCCCAGATCGTGAAGCGGAGAGTTGGGTTGAGGTAATAGTTTTCGAGCAGGATTTCCTCCAGGACGCCCGCTTCCTTCTGGTCTTTTCCGTGCGCTCCGCAGATCCACATGCGGATTTCGCTGGAGGCGTTCCCGCCGAGCATCGGACGGTCCTGGACGAGCACGGTTTTGATTCCGTTCCGCGCCGCCGCGACCGCCGCGCAGATTCCGGCCATGCCGCCGCCGACGACCACAAAGTCGGCGGAAAGGTTTTTTTTCGGGATGATCATGACAGACTCCTTTTTTCATTGTTTTTCCAATTATACTCCGGAATCCGCGCGGAAACAAGGGCGGGAGAGGGGGGAAAAGAGACTTTCGCTTGAAAATTCCGCATAGTGGAATTACAGTACTGCCATGAAAACACTGATTCTGAAAAAGACATTTGCCGTATTCGAAGCGCTGACCCGTGCGCGTGATCCGCTGTCGCTGAAAGAGATCTGCGCGCAGACGGGGATTACGCCGCCCGCGGCGAGCAGACTTCTTGCCGACCTGGTTGAAGCCGGATATGTGCACAAGGTTTCGTACCGCACATTCGAGCCCGGACTTGGCATGATCGAGCTCGGACAGTCCAGTCTGCGCCACAATTTCTTTCCGCAGAATGCGATTCTGCGTCTGCATTCCGAACTTCAGCTGATGGGCTGCGGCGGAGCTCTTGCGGGGATGTTCAACGACCGGCTGGTCTATCTGTATCATTCGTTTTTTGAAAAAGAACACCGCATATCATCGCTTCCGCTTCCGGAGCAGGCTCTTTCGCACTCCAACATCGCACTTGTGATTCTCTCCGTCCGTTACGGCGCGGAGAAGGCGCGGGATATGCTGCTGGCGGACGCCGATGCGCATTTCACCGGGACCGCGCGAGAGCGTCGGCGCAACTCCATTCTGCGCCGCATTGAGGAGTTTCAGCGCGACCGCCATGCGGTCTGGCTTGATGATTCCGGACACTGGAACCTCTGTTTCCCTCTGATGGACGGCGCGCAGGTTTACGGTCTTTCGTTTCTCGGCGATGGCGACCGCATTGCGCCGGAGCTGTTTCTGCGGTGCTCCGCGCTTGCGGCGGATATGCGCGGGATTCTTGCGAAGCAGTCCTGAATCACTCGAGTGTTTCGCGGCTGCGCTTGCGGTAAAGGGAGGGCGACACGCCGGTGCGTTTGCGGAATGCGGTGGAAAAATAGAGGGCGTTCCGGTAGCCGAGCCGTTCCGCGATCTCCTTCATCGAGAGCGTTGAGTGTGCGAGATGACGTTTCGCCTCTTCGATGCGCAGACGGTTCCGGTATTCGAGCGGCGAGACTCCGAGGTGCTTCCGGAAGAGCCGCATGAGCATGTGGATTTCCATTCCGTTTTCCTCCGCAAGACGGCGGACCGGTTTTTCCCCGGACGGGTTCGCGCGGATTCCGCGCACGATTCTCCCGAGCGGTTCCGGAACATCCAGTCCGCGTCCGCGGCTGAGTTCGGCCGCGAATCCGGTGATGAGAGTGTACGCCATTGCGGACAGTTCCGCCGCATCGGCCGGATCGTCTGCCAGCATCCGTTCCGCAATCGCGCGGATTCCGGCAAGAAACGGTTCCGGATTTGCGAGACGGCAGACGTTGCGGCGGTTGAGTCCGAGTTCCAGATCCAGTTCATGTGCGAGCGTTCCGCAGAACATGATGCGGTAACGGTGGAAAAAATCTTTCGGTCCCGCATGAAACACAATGTCGTTGCCCGGATGCATGATGTAGATTTCGCCCGGATTCACCCGTTCGGAGACGCCGTTCTGCGTGTAGGAAAGAGTTCCTTCGAAGAGATATTCAAAAGTGAGTTCGGGGGTGTTTTCAAAGCGGAACCAGCCGGTTCCCCGGCGCCGGACTTCGGAACAGTAGCGCGGCCAGAGAAGCTGTCCGTAAGGAACGGGGGTGCTCTCGCGGAGGGCCGTGAAAATTTTGTCGTTCCCGGTGAACCAGTCTTCGCGGTAATGGTCGACGCTGTTTCCGGGGCCGTTCTCTTTGATGATCTTCATGATGCTCCGTTCCGTTTTCGGATAATTTTGTTCAGAAAACGAATATTTTCAAGTCCTGAAACTCTTTTTTTATGAAAAAAGAAGGGTATAGTAGTGTTCAGAAAACAAAAAAGGAGATTTCGATGATTGCTGAGAACGGTCTGTTGAAATTCCGCGAGCCGGAAGGCGGAACGCGCTTCCGGATGGTGATTGCGGGCGACGTCTGTCCATGCCGCGAGGGGGAAAAAATTGTCGCGGAGGGGCGTTCCGCCGGACTCTTTGCCAAGGTCGCGCCGTTTTTGAACGAGGCGGATCTGCGCGTTGTCCAGTGGGAGACTCCTCTGTGTGAACCGGAGAATCCGATTCCGAAGAGCGGACCAAATCTTTATGCGCTGCCGTCTTCTGCGGAACTCGCCGCCGCCGGCGGATTCGAGGTCGCTTTGCTTGCGAACAATCACACAGGCGATTACGGTCCGGAAATGCTTCTTCAGACGATTGACGTATTGAACCGCCGCGGAATCCGCACGGTCGGCGCGGGTGCGAATCTGGAGGAGGCGGAGAAGCCGCTGACGCTGACGGCCGGCGGAGAAAAAATCGCGATCTTCAATTTCTGCGAACATGAATTCGGCACGGCTCAGGAAAATATGCCGGGGTCGGCTCCTCAGCTTCCGCTCCGCAATCTCCGCGCGGTCGCCGAAGCCGCGAGGAGCGCGGACCGAGTGGTGGTGGCTCTGCACGGCGGACACGAATACAACCCGTTCCCGTCGCCGCGCATTCAGAAGCTATGCCGGGCGTTCGCCGATGCGGGAGCCTCGTTCGTTTTCAACTGCCATACGCACTGTCCCGAAGGCGTCGAATACCGGAACGGAACGCCGATTGTGTATTGTCCCGGCAACTTCTATTTTCCGCTCACGGACGAGGGCGGACTCTGGCGGTTCGGCTACCTGCCGAAGGCTCTGTTCGACCGGCGCGGCGTTTATGCTCTGGAAATTCTGCCGTATGCGTTCGATGCGGAACAGATTGTTCCGCTGGAGGGAGAAACGCGTATTTCATTCTTCCGCTATCTGGAGACGCTCAGTGAACCGCTGGACGATCCCGCACGCATGAAACAGCTTTTTGAAGCCTGGAGTTCGCGCCACGGGTTCGGATATCTTGCGCGTTCGCTCGCGCATATTCCGCCGGGCTGGGAGGAACACCCGTCCGACCGCGCGGTTGCAAAGGCGATGCTCGGTCTGCGGAATCTCTTTTCCTGCGAGGCGCACAACGATATAGTCCGCTGCTTCCTCTGTCTTCAGGAGGAGAACCGCATTGATGAAGCCGCAAAACTGTTTCCGTATATGGAAAAACTTCAAAATCCCGAATGGGCTTGAGGGAGAGAATCTCATGAAAGTGAAAAACTGCCGTTTTCATTCCACCGAAAATTTTGCCGCATGGCGAAATGAATCCCGCCGTGAATTGATCGACCTGCTCGGCATCACCGAACTGCTGAACGGCGAACGCTGTCCGTTGAATCCGCGTTCGCTTTGGAAGCGCGAAAACGAACTCGGAACGATTGAGAAAATCGCCTTTGATTCGGAACCGGGCGTGGAGACTCTGCTCTATGTCTGCATTCCGCACGGCGTGAAGCCGCCGTATCATGCATTCATCTGCATGCAGGGGCATACCACGGGAATGCACATGTCCATCGCGGTTGACTGGCGCGACGAAACCAAGTCTTCGCCGCAGATCCGCGACCGCGATTTCGCGATCGGCTGCATGAAGCGCGGCATTCCCGCAGTCTGCCTCGAACAGCGTTACATGGGCGAGCACAGCACCGATCCGGAGCATCAACCGGCCTGTTACGAACCCGCCATGCGCGCGCTGATGCGCGGCCGCACGATTCTCGGAGAGCGCGTGTTTGATGTCGACCGTACCATTGATTACCTGGCTTCGCGCGGAGATTTCGACGTGAGCAAGCTTGGCGTCATGGGAACTTCCGGCGGCGGAACGACGACGATGTTTGCCGGAGCCGTTCTGTCGCGTCCCACGCATCTGATGCCCGGGTACTGTTTCTCTTCGTTTGAAGAGAGCGTCTGCGCGATGTTCCACTGCTCCTGCAACTACATTCCGCACCTGCTGGAGTACGGCGAAAGCGCGGACGTCGCCGGTTTGATTGCCCCGCGTCCGGTCGTGATGGTCAACGGACGTTTTGATCCGATCTTCCCGTATGGCGCCGCGTGCCGCCAGTTCACCGCCCTGCGCGGAATCTACACCGCCGCCGGAGCGGAAACGGAATGCGCTCTTGTTGCGACGGAGGGCGGACACCGCTTCTATGCCCGGCCCGCCTGGGACGTCATGCTGAAATACTGGAACCGATAAAGGAGATGTTGCCAATGAAAGTCAAGAATTGCCGTTTCCATTCGATCGAAAATTTTGCCGCATGGCGGAATGAATCCCGCCGCGAACTGATTGATCTGCTCGGCATCACCGGTCTGCTGAACGGCGGACGCTGTCCGCTGAATCCGCGTTCGCTTTGGAAGCGCGAAAACGAACTCGGAACGATTGAGAAAATCGCCTTTGATTCGGAACCGGGCGTGGAAAACCTGATCTATCTCTGCATTCCGCACGGAGTGAAGCCGCCGTACCGCGCGTTCATCTGTCTGCAGGGACACTCCACGGGGATGCACACCTCCATTGCGGTCGACTGGCATGACGAAATCACTCCGCTGAAGATTGAAGGGGACCGCGATTTCGCGATCGGCTGCATGAAGCGCGGCATTCCCGCGGTCTGCCTCGAACAGCGTTACATGGGCGAGCATTCGACCGATCCCGAACACAAGTGCGCCTGTTACGAGCCCGCCATGCGCGCGCTGATGCGCGGAAGCACCGCCCTCGGCGAACGCGTGTTCGACGTCGACCGCACGATTGACTGGATGGCTTCGCGCGGGGATTTTGACATGACGCAAATCGGAATCATGGGCAATTCCGGAGGCGGAACGACCTCGATGTTCGCGGGCGCGGTTCTGCCCCGCCTGACTCATGTCATGCCCTCGTGTTCGTTTTCCTCTTTTGCGGACAGCATCTGCGCGATGCATCACTGCTCCTGCAACTACGTTCCGCATCTGCTGGAGTACGGCGAGAGCGCGGACGTCGTCGGCTTGACTGCGCCGCGTCCGCTGGTGATCGTCAACGGCATTCACGACCCGATCTTTCCGCTGAGCGCCGCCAACGAGCAGTTCGGGCGTCTCCGCGCAATCTATGCGGCGTCCGGGGCTCCGGAGAATTGCGTGCATGTGCTCGGCGACGGCGAACACCGCTTCTATGCGGAACCCGCGTGGAACGCCATGCTGAAATTCTGGAAATGAAAAAAATCTTTGCGGACTTCCGGAAAACATCGGGAAGTTCCGCTTGCATTTTTAAACAGGCGGTGCTATAGTAGTTCAGAATCTCACCAAGGGGGGTGAATTATGAGAAATCTGATTCTTGTCGGATCCGGTCCTGCCGGATTGACCGCCGCACTCTACGCCGGGCGTGCCGGACTGAACCCGCTTGTCATCTCCGGACCGCTCCCGGGTGGACTGCTGACACAGACGACCGACGTCGAGAACTATCCGGGCTTTCCGGAGGCCGTCAACGGTTATGAACTCATGATGAAAATGCAGGAGCAGGCCGGACGCTTCAACGTCGAATTCCAAAGCGACGCCGTGGAGTCCTCTGAACTGAAAATGGGCGGCCCGCACAAACTGCATCTGAGTTCCGGAGAAACATTGGAATGCCGCGCGCTGATCATTGCCGCCGGTTCTTCTCCGCGCTGGCTCGGTCTCGACTCCGAAGAGGCGTTCAAAGGACGCGGCGTTTCCGCCTGCGCAACCTGCGACGGCGCATTTTACCGCGGTCTTCCGGTTGCCGTCGTTGGCGGCGGGGATTCCGCGATGGAGGAGGCTCTTTTCCTGACCCGCTTCGCGTCGGAAGTGACGGTCATCCACCGCCGCGACAAGCTCCGTGCCTCGAAAATCATGGCGGAGCGCGCGGAAAGGAATCCGAAAATCCGCTTTGCCTGGAATTCCTCCGTGACGGAGATTTTCGGGAAGGACGATGTGGACGGCATCCGCATGAAAGATGTCGCAACCGGAGAAGAGCGCACGCTCGCATGTAAAGGCGTGTTTGTCGCGCTCGGTCACGTTCCGAACACAAAGGCGTTCGCCGGACAGCTCAACATGGATGAATCGGGCTATATCGAACTCCACAACAACACCTCGTACACTTCGGTGGAAGGCGTGTTCGCCGCGGGAGACTGTGCGGACAAGCGTTACCGTCAGGCAATTACCGCCGCCGGAATGGGGGCGCGCGCCGCGATCGACGCCGAACGCTGGCTTGAAATGAAGAATTGAGCTTCATCACTTCAACATATTTTTATGGAGGAGACGATCATGAGCAATTTGGAACACACATCAATCGGAGTCGAGGAACTGGACCGCCGCAATGAGGAACTGCTTGGAGAGATTGTCGCCCTGCAACGGAAACTCCGTGCAGACGGATTCAGCGTCGACCGTGCCTTCCGGCGTGAAATCGTGAGGCTGATCCGCAAGTTCCGCCGCTGTTTTGCCGCCCAGGAACGCTGGATCGGGGAGCATGATTTTTCGATTCTGGAACTGCAGAAACGTTCGCACGCCTGGTTCCTCCGGGAGATCGTCCGCGCCGCCGCTTCGCTGGAATCCCGGCGGGAACGCGCGGAAGCTCTGGCTTCATTTGTGGAGGAGTGGTTTATCCGTCACATCCGCACGACCTGCTTTTCGCTTCGCAGCGAGACGCATCGCCTTTCCGCTTCCGCGGATGAGACCCGGTACGAATTGGTTTCCGCGCCGCCGATGCCGCCTGTCCGTTCGCTCCGCTGGCTTCCTGCGGTGATGTAAGACAACTGCTTTGACGCGGCCGGACAGCGCGGGTTGTCCGGCCGCAACTTTTCAAAAAAAAGACTTTAAAACTTGAATTCACTCTTTTTTGAAATTATATTACCGGATGAAACAACCAACAACCAACCAACTATAAGGAATTCTGCAAAATGGCACGCAAAACCTTTATCGCCGGAAACTGGAAAATGAACAAGACTGCCGCCGAGACGAAAGCTCTCGCGGAAGCTCTCAAGGAAAGCCTCGCCAAGTTCGGCGACACGGTCACCATGGCTGTCTGCCCGACCTTCACCAGCCTTGCGGCCGCGGTTGAAGTCCTGAAGGGCTCGAACGTCAAAGTCGGCGCTCAGAACATTCACTGGGCGGACAACGGCGCGTTCACCGGTGAAATCTCCGGCGCGATGCTGAAGGAAATCGGCGTGGAATACGTCATTATCGGTCACAGCGAGCGCAGACAGTACTTCGGCGAAACCGACGAGACCGTCAATAAGCGCATCAAAGCCGCTCTGAAATATGAACTCAAGCCGATCGTCTGCATCGGAGAGACCCTCGCCGAGCGCGAAGGCGGCAAGACGAACGACGTTCTCGCCGTCCAGCTCAAGGGCGGTCTCGCCGACCTCACCGCCGCTGACATGGCGAACATCACGATTGCCTACGAGCCTGTCTGGGCGATCGGAACGGGCAAGACCGCTACCCCGGAAATGGCGCAGGAGACCCACGCGTTCATCCGCAAGACTCTGACCGACATGTTCGGTGCTGAAGTCGCCGAGAACACGGTTGTCCAGTACGGCGGCAGCATGAAGGCCGAGAACGCCGCTGCTCTGACCGCTCAGAAGGACATCGACGGAGGTCTCATCGGCGGCGCCGCGCTCAAGGCCGACTCCTTCACCGCTCTGATCGAGAACGCCCAGAAGTAATTCCGCGTTTTTCAGCTGTTTCCGCTCCGCGTCCCCGCAAGAGGTCCCGCGGAGCGGTTTCATTTTAAATTTTAGAGTATTTACAATCATCCCGGTTGAAAAATTCAAGGGGGATGCTATACTTTCTGAAAAGAACAGAAAAGAGTCAATGGAAATGAATCCTCAGGAATTTGATGAATATTTGCGGCAATCTGAACCGCACCGGAGCGAGCGGGCGCAGTCCTGGAAGACTGCAATCGGCTTGCAGGCGGTTGACGGGCTGAAGCCATCGTCTTATCTTTTGGAAACTGCGCGGCGTCATATCGAAGGTGACATTTCCATCGAAGAGGTGAAGAGCCTGATCGACAGCTATTATCAAACTCAGACTTCGCATACGCAGGATTCCGCAATGACCGAAGAGGCGGATAAAGTCTCTGCGAATATCGCGGAACTTTTGAATGAAAAAACTTTCACATTTTCTCCGATGGGATACATTTCGATTCACCGGCGGATATTCAATGGAGTTTTCAAGTTTGCCGGTTCTTTGCGGGATTATAATATTTCAAAAAAAGAATGGGTCCTGCGCGGAGATACGGTGCTTTACACGAGCGCTGCGGAACTTCGCATGACGCTGGATTATGATTTTGCGCAGGAAGCCCGTTTTGATTACCGCACTCTTTCTCCATCGGAAATGATTGTGCATTTTGCCCGTTTCATTTCCGGACTTTGGCAGATTCATCCGTTCGGTGAAGGAAATACGCGGACAACTGCGGTTTTTGCAATCAAATATCTGCGTTCGATGGGCTTTGACGTTAACAATGATTTGTTTGCCGCGCATTCATGGTATTTCCGCAACGCTTTGGTCCGTGCGAATTACCGGAATTACCAGAAAAAAGTAGAACCGGATTTTCATTTTCTGGAACAGTTCTTCCGCAATCTCCTGCTGGGAGAACAGAATGAATTGAAGAATCGCTATCTGCTGATTCAGCTTCCGGAAAACTTCCCGGCAAGCACCCGGCAAGCACCCGACAAGTACCCGACAAGTATCCGACAAGTACCCGACAAGTTCTCAACCGGAAATTCCCGCATTCTTGATTTGATTCGAGTTCTTGGAGATAAAGAGCTTTCTCTGAAGGAGCTGCTTGTCCTGTTGTCATTGAAAGATCGTGAAAGCTTCAGGAAATCTTATTTGGACCCCGCCATTCAGTCCGGCTTTGTCCGCAGTCTTTATCCGGACTCTCCGCGTCATCCCCGTCAGAAATATCTTCTGACCGAAAAAGGTCAGGCATCCCGGCGGAGCCTGGAGTGATTTTTCTCTTCACCCTTCCGCGTGTTCGCGCTGATGCTGGACTTCGGCGATGAAGTTGCTCAGATGCATTAAATCCAGTTTGCCGCTCGCGAGAATCGGAAGTTTGTCCACGCGCCAGTAATTCTGCGGACGCGGAATCCATAAGTTCGGGATGCTGCGTTCACGGAGCTGGGCGTTCATCTCGTCCGGCGTCATCTTGAAGGCGTCGGTGTAGAGGACGACCAGGGCTTCGCCTTTCACAGGGTCGGGAATGCCCGAAACGGCGATGCAACGCTCCTCGGACCCCGAAAGCTCATTCATGACGCACTCCAGCATCTCGTGCGGGACCATCTCGCCCGCAATCTTGCTGAAGCGCGAAAGACGGCCGCTGATCGTGATGTAGCCGTCAATGTCCATGCGCGCAATGTCGCCGGTGTCGTACCAGCCGTCGGGGCTCAGAACCCGGGCGGTCTGGACGGGGGCGTCAAGGTAGCCCTGCATGACGTTCGGTCCTTTGACCAGCATCAGACCGTCGGTGTCGGGCGGAAGCTCTACGCCGGTGACGGGATCGACTATTTTCACGCAGATTCCGGGCATGGCGGCGCCGATGCTGCCGGGATGCCCGATCGTTTTGCCGAGCTCCAGAATCGAACTGCCGACGTTGATCGAAACAATCGGCGCAAGCTCCGTGCAGCCGTAGCCTTCCACAAGGGTGATGCGGCCTTTGGTGATCGCCGAGAATTTTTCCGCAATGTCCGACCGCAGTTTTTCCGCTCCCACAATCGCGAGGCGGACCGAATCAAACTGTTCCGGCGCGCAGCGGCGGAGGTACGACTGCATGAACGTCGGCGTCGCAAGCAGAATCGTCAGCTGGCGCTCCTTCAGGGCGCGTCCGACGAGCGTGCAGTCGAGCGGCGAAACCACGTAAACCACTTTGCAGGCGACAATCAGCGGCATCCAGAATCCGGTAGTGAATCCGAACGAATGGAACAACGGCAGATTGCCGAGAATCCGGTCTCGACTCGTCCAGCCCATCACGCGCATGAACGAATAAATGTCTCCGTTGATGTTGCGGTGTGAAAGCATGACCCCCTTCGGTTCGCCGGTCGAACCGCTTGAAAACAGGAGGACCGCCGTTCCGAAGAGGTCGCGGTGCGAAACCGGCGCGGCGATGTTCATCAGCTCCTGATGCGGCAGGACAATCGCGAGGAACGCCCACCAGAGTTTGGAGGCTTTCGAGATTTCCTGCGCGATGTCTTCCAGAAAGACCATTTCCGGCAGAGGTTCGCGCTTGAGTTTGGCAAGGAACTTCCGGCTGGTGAGAATGTGGGTCATTTTCGCTTTCCGGATCGAATAGCGCAGCGTTTCATCGGAGACCGTGAAGTTCAGGGGAGAGGGAACTTTGTCGGCGATCAGCACGGCGAGCAGCGAAACCGCGCTTGCGACCGTGTTCGGCAGGAAAACTCCGACGTATTTCGTTTCGGCGGGAACCAGGCGGCGTATGACGCGCGAAAGCACAAGCGCTCCGACAAGCGTCTGGAATGCGGTAAGTTTTTTGCCGCCGAAGTCTTCCATGATGACGCGGAAAGGGTGTCGTTTCGCGTGTTTGGCGAGCTGGTAATGGATTGTGCGTTCCTCGGTTCGCGGCTGCAGTTCCGATTCCGCACCCAGTCGGCTGACCTCCTGACGGAGCTGGAAGGCGGAGAACGGTTTCGGCACCGGGGCGCCGATTGTCACGCTTGCCGGACAGGGGATCTCTTTCGGAATGCGGAATTTGACTTTTCCGTAGTAGAGACTGAAGATGCTGCCCCAGAGCATGCCGAGACAGACGGGGATCACCGGGACGTCAAGTTCTTCCGGGAGCATTCGTGAATAGCCCTCCTTGAAGTCGTCGGTCAGACCGTTGCACGTGACTTTTCCCTCCGGGAAGACGCAGACGATATCCCCGTCGCGGAGAGTGTTTTTGACGCGTTCGAACATCTCGTGCATCCGTCGCGGACCGTTTGCCGGGACTTCGATGAAGCCCATCATGCGGGCGAATGGATGAATCAGCGGGCGTTTGTAATAATCCTCATGCATCAGAAAATGGATTGTGCGCGAGGTGCATGCCGTAATCAGCATGGCGTCGATGAAAGACGCATGGTTGGAGACCAGCAGGGCGGGACCCTGTTCCGGAATGTTTTCCGTTCCGCGGATGCGCAGGGAATAGAGGGTGCGGGTCAGCAGCACAACGAGGAAGCGGAGCAGAAGAAGCGGCTGGAGGATCATCGCGGCGAGCGTTGCCCCGAGAGTCAGCAGCGCTATGGTCACGAACATCTGCGGCGGCGTCAGCGCGGGCATGATGTGAACCGCCGATTCCACCCATGCCGGCGTTTCATCCGGAAGGTTCGCCGCGCCGATCATGACGAGAAAAACGACGGCGGAGGTCAGCAGGACGACGGCAAAGCTCAGGGCGTTGGAGAGCGCGAGCGCCGAACCGCGTGCGGCCGGAGCAAGCCTCTGCTGGAGAAATGCGCGGAGGGGGATGATGAAGAATCCTCCGCTGATTCCTCCGCAGATCAGCCAGAGGAGTGCGAGCGGATGCAGGAGCAGTCTGCCTGCAGTCAGCGCCGGCCCCGGGCAGCAGACTGCGAGCGGGAGGAAAACTGCAATGCCGATTGCTCCGAGCGGAACAAAACCGAGTTCAATCTTGCCGCGCGAGAGGCGTCCGCCGAGATAACAGCCGAATCCCATTCCGATTGCGGGAGCGAGCTGGAGTGCGGCGATTTCGAGGTCACCGCCGAATTCCGGGAGCGTGTATTTTGCAAAAAGGACGAGCAGTGTCTGAATCGCGACGCCGATTCCGAGAAAGAAGGCGTCGCCGAACGCCGCGAGGAAGATGGAGAGCCGCCCGGTAAGCGCTTTCCAGCCGAGAACGAGACTGCGCATGGTTCCGACGCGCTCGCGTCTGCGGTGGCTCTCTTCGTATTCCGCTGTCGGTTTGACTTTGAATGCGGCGACGATTCCGAGGAAGGACCCCAGGATGAGGAATGCGCCGGAGATGTAGAGGTCGTTGCGGATTGCGAGCCCGGAGGAGGCGAGCCATGCGGAGACGGTTCCGGAGAAGAGTTTGATGAGCGGAGCCGCTCCGACTCCCGCGATTGCCGCGATGAACGACGCCATGCCGATGTCGCCGTTCGCTTTGGAGAGCTCTTTTTCCGAGAAAGTTTCCGGCAGAATCGCCTGGAACGCCGGACTGAAGAACGACGTCTGGGCTGTCATGAGGAACATCACGCCGAGCAGGGATCCCATTCCCCATTGCGCGCAGTTTCCGAGACAGAACATGCCGAGGATCATTACGAGCAGTTCCCAGAATTTCGTGAGAATCAGCACATAACGCTTCTGTACGCGGTCGGTGAGGGCTCCCGCCGGGGCGGTCATCAGCAGAAACGGCAGAACGTAGGAGACAGTCATCGCGAACATGAACGCCGCGTCGCGGAAGTATCCGGCGCCGGAACCGATCACCGCGAGAACGGCGAGCATTTTGAATGCATTATCGTTGAACACTCCGAGGAACTGTGCGAAGAGCAGCGGAAAGAGGCGTTCGGAGTACGGTCTGGAAGCGAGGTAGCCCGGCATGGCGATTCACTTCCCGTTATTTTGCACGGGGAATGCGGATGCGGTCGCCGATGCGGAGCATATCCGATTTCATGTTGTTCGCTTTGCGGATGGTCTCGACGGGGATTCCGTAGACTTTGGAAATTTTGCTGAGAGTGGCGCCGGGCTGAACGATATATTCTTCGTAATCGGCGACCGGTGAATCGTTCCGTTCCTGCGGCATGGCGGCGGCGTCGGAGAGTTTCTGCGCGAATTTTGCGAGCTGCCTGTCGCGCTTTTCGGCATCCTGTGTGATGGCGCGGCGGAGTTCCGCCACTTCGCGGGCCGCCTGTTCACTGCTGCGCGTCGCGGCTTCGACCTGACGCTGAAGAGTCTGCATGCCGGCGTTGATGCGGGCGTTTTCATCCTGGAGAGAGCGGACCTGCTGGGTGAGCGTTCCGACGAGCTCTTCATAGTAGCGGACGGCTTCCTGCGGATTGCTGAACGACGTCTGGCCCCAGAGCGAGCCGACGGCGGTGAACGCGGCGGATGCGAGAATCAGTTTTTTTATCATAAGACACCTCTCTTTTTGCTTTGATTCAGTATTATACAGCCGGATAAGGCGTTTTGCAATCATTTAATAAAAATATTTTTGATATCCGCGCTTGACAAAATGAAAAACAGTGTTAGTTTAGAACGCAAATAAAAAAACGGAACGCTCTCTACAGGGCAAGGAGGCTGAAAATGGAAGAAAAGAGAAAACACCAGAAGAACAAATTGTCCAAGACAAAAAAACAGTTCTATTACGATCTTCTGATGAAAGCCCGCGGGGAATTCATGACGCAGGTCAAATTTCATGCAGATGAAGCGTTGACCTCGCACAAGGATTCCGCCGGCGAACGTGCCGGAATGGCGACGCACATGGCGGATCTCGGAAGCGACAATTCCCGGCATGACCTGGAACTCGGACTCATGTCTTCCGAAGTCGACGTTGTTGAGATGATTGAAGAGGCGCTTCAGCGCATTCACGACGACGAATACGGGATCTGTCTTGACTGCGGAGCTCTCATCCCGGAAGCGCGTCTGGCGGCAAAACCGTATGCGCGTTTCTGCACCAAGTGCAAGGAAAAACGCGAATCGTTTGAAGATCCTTCCCGCAGAAGCAGATGATGAGCATATTCACCGGTTTTCTGCAAACGGCTTACCGGAAGGCAACGGCGGCGGCTTCGGTTCTCGCCGTCGTTTTCTATGTTCTCGACCAGATTACGAAAGAGATCATTGACCGTACGATTCCGCCCGGAACCATGTCGCAGGTCATCCGTGATTTCTTCTACATTACGCATGTGACGAATCCCGGCGCGGCATGGGGAATCCTTTCCGGACGCGGCTGGCTGCTGCTCGCAATCTCTTTTGCAGCGTTCGCGGGAATAGTCATTTTTCTCCGCAAACTCACCGACGGGTATCCGGAGCGCATCTTTGCCCTGCTCGCCGTCTGTTCGGGCATCGCGGGCAACTGCACCGACCGCATTTTCCGCGGGGAAGTCGTCGATTTCCTCCTGTTCTACATCGGCAGTTATCAGTGGCCGGCGTTCAACGTCGCGGATATCTGCATCTCCTGCGGCGTTTCTCTGTTTGTCATCTCCTCGGTCCTGCGCCCGGAACGCGCAAAGAAAAAGGATTGACATGCTCCCGTTTCCCGTCATCATGGGACCGACGGCGTCGGGCAAATCCGCGCTAGCTCTTGCCTGTGCGCGCGCATTCTCCGGAGAGATCATCTCCGCGGATTCCATGCAGGTCTACCGCGGGCTCGACATCGGAACGGCGAAGCCCTCTCCGGAGGAACGGCGGGAGATTCCGCATCACCTCGTCGACGTCGTCGATCCGGAAGAACGCTTTGACCTCTTTTCGTTCCGCGACCGTACGGAAAAACTGATTGCGGAGATCCGTTCGCGCGGGCGTCTTCCGATTCTCGCCGGCGGAACCGGACTTTATATCCGCGCGGTGGTTTACGGACTCGACCGGATGCCGGCCGACCGCGAGCTCCGCAGAAAACTGGACGCCGAGTTCGACAATCCCGAAGGCTTCGGGCGTCTGAAGGAGATCATGCGCAAACTCGCGCCCGACGATTACGAAAAAAGTTCCATGCATTGCCGCCGTCTGATCCGTTCTTACGAAATCAATCTTCTGACGGGAAAATCGATGTGCGAACTTCAGAAGACGTGGAAGAAGGCGGGGCCGCGCCGCGATGCGGTGCAGTTCGTCCTGCTTCCGGATCGTGAGGTTCTGAAGGAGCGGATTCGCCGACGCTGTGAAATCATGCTGGAGTCCGGCTGGATTGAAGAGACGCGCCGTCTGCGGGAACGCGGATTGTTTTCCGCACCGACCGCATGGCAGGCGCTCGGGTATCCGCTCGTCCGCGATTTTCTCGACGGTCTGATTCCGCGCAGAGAGCTTGCGGACCGGATTGCGACTGCGACCTGGCAGTTTGCCCGCAAGCAGCTGACGTGGTTCCGCGGTCAGCATTCCGAAGCTCTTCCGCTGGATATACGCAAGCCGGAAGCCGAACTGGTCTCAGAAATCAAATCCGCCCTGGAGCGGAACGCATAGCATGTTTTTCCGGAGCGGATTTTTCATAAAAAAGGGGATCTGCCTCCGTGCCCTCCAAAACGCGGACGCGGCAGGCGTCCAAGCGGAAGCAGATCCCCGTGGGGTTAGTGGCGAATGGCGAGAGAGCCGTCTCCCCAGGCTTTCATGCAGGGATTCGCAAATTCCGATTTTTTGTAGCGGATGACGCTGGTTCCGAACGACTGCACATGTCCGTCGAGCATTCCGATGTTCATCCGGTTCTGATGGCGGATTGCGCCGGGGTACCATGCTCCGGAGGAGAACGGCGCGGGCGTGTCGTTGAAATCCCAGTAGCTCGCACAGCCGCCGGAGTCGCGCAGATCGGTGTAGACGTTCTGGTTCTGTGCGTTGCGTCCGGGGAGCGTGTCGGCAAAGTAGCCCGTTTTGGATGCGGGGAACTTGGCAAAGGCGGAAAGACGGTGCGGAATCAGCTTTTTGCCTCCGCCGTTCGTCGTTTCGCCGAAGGACATGATGTTGACGCCGTAATTGATGCCTTTTTCATTGAATATGAAATTGGGTTCCGCCGGGTCGTGAAACACTTTTTTGTCCAGCTTGTAGCGATCCTGAACAATGGCGTTCCAGTGGGTGTTGTTGATGTACCCGTGGATGGTCCAGTCGTCGAAATCGTTGGTGTAGAGCATCGCGGTCCGCGTAATCTGCGAGAGATTGTTGAGACATGCGATGGCATGAGCTTTTCCGCGCGCCGCATTGAGCGCGGGGAGGAGCAGGGCGGCGAGGATTGCGATGATCGCAATCGTTACGAGAAGTTCCACGAGGGTGAATTTGCGTGTTTTCATGACTGTTTCTCCTTATTTCATGCCGTTTACGAGTTTTCCGTTCATGCGGTACCGATACATGTTCTCGCCGAATTCCCGGGCGGCGCGGGTCAGCTCCGGATACGGGGTGTCCGCAACGTCGACAAAGCCGAGCTGATAGCCTTCTCCGTCCCAGCGTCCGGTGAGCGGCTGGTCGCGGAACTGGAACCAGTGCGCTCCGACGATGGCCGGGTTGACCAGCAGCCCCTGAAGATACCTGGTGTATGCGGTCGCGCGTTCGTTCTGGTCATACACCGGGCAGAGGCTTGCGCTGAACATGCCGCGGTCGTAGGTCCCGAAGTGGAACTCCCCGATCAGCACAGGCTTGTCGTGAAAGTTTTCAGTCACAATGTTGGCGAGACTGTATGCGTAGGAATTGACACTGATTACGTCGCAATGTTCCGCGGCGGCGCGCCAGAAGATGTCATTTTGACGGAATCCGACGAAGCGGCAGCCGAGATAGAGTCGCTGCGGCGCCGCGCTCTTGATTCCTTTGCGGCAGAGCGAGAAGTAGCGGTCGGCGAAACGCTTCAGAAAATCCTGCTGGTCGTTGCGGAACTCTTTGGCCTTCATGAAGTTGTGGTTTTCCGCGACGGCGTTCCAGTCGGCAAACGAACTGTTCCAGGCTTTGTTGAGCGCATCGACGGTTTTGTATTTCGCCTCGAGCCCGCGCACGAATTCCCGTTTTGCGGGCTGATCGGCGGGGGATTTCATGACTCCGTCGAAGATGTTGTTGAACTGAAGTTCGTTGTCGATGAAATAGCCGATGCACATCGGATCGGTCAGCGACTTGCGGACGTCGGAATTCGTTGCGGCGCGGTCGCGCAGAATCGAAGTCATTTTAACTTCGAATTCCGGGTCGAAGACGTCGTAGAATTTCACTTTGCTGCCGCGGAAACGGGGAAAATCCTTTACAAAGTCGCCGAGACTCAGCACGTAGGGAACCTTGCCGAGTTCCATGAAGGCGGGGGAGGACCAGTTGCCGATGGTGTTGATTCCCCACGCGCGGTAGCGCTTCACGAGCGTTTCATAGAAATCGCGGTCGTAATCCGTTTTCCCGTATTTCTTCTGAAGGTTCCAGTGTGTGAACGGGAGCATTCCGTCAGCGGGAACCGCGCGGGTGAACCAGTGCGGATGCCTGCGTCCCGGAGTGGCGTCGGTGTGCGTGCGGCTCACATCAAGTCCGATCGACCAGAAGAGATGACCATCGGGGTCGACGAAGAACCATTTGCCCTGATATTTTTCCGTGCGGAAGTTCCCCGTCGCCTTGAGCGCCGGTCCGTTTTTCCATCCGCCGAAGCGGTCCCATTCCGCGGGGGGCTGGGTCGCGTCGAGCTCGGCAAGTTCCTTCTTGCGGTTGGCGACGAGATCGGAATCCGTGTGGATTTTTTCTTTCCATTCCGTATGGCGGTACTGTCCGTAATCGTCGATGAACGGGAAGTAGTTTTTTGCGGCGGCAACTGCGCGGTCCGTCTCAGGTTCACCTTCCAGACGGAGGTTCGAGAGACGGCAGTCGACGAGGATTTCCCCTTCGGCTTCGAACGGCCACTGCAGTTTGAATTCAATTCCGTTGATTGCGGCAGTGTCGAGCGGGGCGCGGAGATTGCGTCCGTCTTTCGGCGCGGCGAAGAGCGAAGCGTGTGGCAGATAGAGCCGCATTGTGCGCTTTTCGCCCGGATTGAGTCCGATTCCGGTGTTCACCGAACGCAGCGGGAGATCGACGTGACTGGAACTTGCCTTGTCGCGTCCGCCGCTGGAAATGTGCATGGTGAGACGCATCTGGCGGTCCGGCGAGAGGTTTTCGACGTCGACCGCGAGGAAGCGTGCTTTGGAGAAGTCGAATTTTTTTCCCGCGGGCGGAGTGATCAGCGCGCCCGAATCCCATTCCGCCGTGCGCGTAATGAGGCGGATTCCCTCTTTTTCGAGTTTTGCGGATGCGCGGTAGCGGGGCTTGACCTGTTCCGGGGCGAGCTTCAGTTCCGCGGCGAGGGCGGGGAGGAACAGCGCCGAAGCGAGAAGCGTTCCAGCCGCGAATGACAATGTTTTGATTTTCAGCATGATTAACCTTCCTTTCCTTCTTTTTCGGGAACGTTCAGTTCAACATCCATGACAACGGAAACGCGCGGATGGTTCGGATTCTGAATCCGGCGGAGCAGTCCGTCCACGGCGCGGTTCAGCAATTCCGGAAGATGAAAATTGACAATCCCCGGAAGCGGAACGAAATCTTTCAGCAGGAACGACGAGCCGCAGGAGATGACGTCCGTCTTTCCAGGGCGGCGGGCGATTCCCGTCAGGTTCAGCGAAGAACAGAGTTTGTATGCGCTCATCTCGTTGAATGTGAAGAATCCCGCTGCATTTCCGCATTTTTTCAGAGCGGCTTCCAGTTCGGGAAGAAAACTGCGGCTGTCGTCGAGATCATAGCGCAGAAAATGCGCGGGAACGCCCGCCGCTTCCATTTTCTTCCGGAACGCGTCGATTCTCATCGAGGGGAACGGTTCGTGCTGACGCCAGCCGACGACGCAGATGGTCGCCTTGTAGCCGTTGGCGAGGAAGTATTCCGCCGCGAGTTCGCCGGCCTGGGCTTCGTTGATGGTGTAAAGATCGTCGCTGCCGTGATGAAACGCGTCCAGGACGGTCACGCGGGGAAGTCCCTTGAGCAGGTCGGCGCAATGATCCGGAATCGAATAGAATCCGATTGTTCCGGAGAAATCCTCTGCGGGATTATCCATGCGTTCCAGCTCCTCAAGCGTGTGCATCTCGAAGTCCAGACGCTGCTCGCCGAAGCGTTTGAGCAGTGTGTTGATCATCATGAGCGCAACCGGGTCGTCGTCCGTTTCGTTGCCGTGCAGCAGAAGAAGCGGTTTTGCGGGACGGACGTTTTCGTTTGTCTCGCGTTCGTTTTTCCTGCGGTAGCTGCGCGGAACGTAACCGGTGTTTTCCGCCGCCTTCATGACGCGGCTGCGAAGTTCCGGCGAGACTTGGTCCGAGCCCCGCAGCGCGAGCGACGCCGCTCCCGGAGTGATCCCCAGAAGCTCCGCAAATTCCGCCATGTTTCTTGGTTTTCTGGTTCCAGACATTGCTGTAACTCCTTTCCTTCAAAAGTGTTTCCGGGAACAATATAACCGGCGGAGAAAACAATGTCAAGATTATTTAGAAGAATATTTAGAAAATAATGTTTAGAAATGTTTAGCAAAGAGCAAAAAAAACGGCGGTCCGCATGGATGGAATCCGCCGTTTTTGAGTTCCGGTTATTTGAAGCTGCGGACAGCTTCCTCCGCGCATTCCGCGAGGAACCTGGCGTCCGGATCGCTGATGCTCTTCGGGACGAACTTTATGTCCGCCGCGGTGCGTTTGAAGAGGAAGATGTACCAGACGCAGCCCTGAAGGTATTCACCGCGCCGGTTCAGATGAATGGTGTCGCTGTCGATGTGCAGCATGCCGTCGCGCCGTTTTATCCAGTAGAACTTTCCGACGACGTCGCCCGCCTGCTTCGGGAGGTCGGGCGGGTTGAGGGCCTTGCGGACTGCGGGATCGCAGGGCTTGAACTTGTCCGCGGTTTTTCCGCGCACGATCTGCACCGCGAATCCGGTGGGGATGATGCGGAAGCCATGCTTTCCGGCGAGCACGCGATAATTGTTTGTGAGGCGTTCATACATGCCGTTCTGGTCAAATCCCCACTTCGGTTTTGGAAGCATGATGCGCGGGTCGTCGGCGCGGTAGGACCAGGTCTGCTGGATGACGATTTCCGCTTTCGGCTGATGCCTGCGGATCATGCCGATGAGCTCCTCGGCGAAGCGGAAACTTTCCGGATTCCAGCTTTCGTGACTCGCCTGCTGAATGGTGACGATGTCCCACTGGTCCGCGGCCAGCAGGTCCTGAAGCGAGACTTTGTTTTTCGGGCGGTTGTCCAGGTTGAGATTTGTCCAGTACGGACGGTGCGCGGGGGCGGCTTCTGATTTTCGGTATTCCGCGCAGTGGCGCTGCATGGAACAGCCGCCGATCATCGCCTGGGCAAGTTTGAGTTTGTCCTTTCCGGAGGCTTTGACGATGTTCGGGAGGTCGCGCAGGACGCTCTGCGAGAAGCTGTTGCCGATCATCAGGACTTTGAGTTCCTCCGCTCCGCAGAACGCGGCTGCGAGGAGAAAAACGGCTGCGAGTGAGAATGCTTTCAGGTTCATGCAAAAACTCCTTGTTTACAGGTGGATTTCTGTTCAGCGGCGCAGGCGTCTGCGCCAGGAGACGAGATTGCGTTTGGTGGTGATCAGGAAGAACGCCGTCAGCAGTCCCGCCGGCGCAAGGAAAAAGACCCATGTTCCGAAGCAGCGCAGAAGAATCGCTCCGAGCACCGCGCCGGAGATGAAGAACGCGATCACGCCGTAGTAGTGCATCGTCTTTCCGAATTCCCTGCGGTCGCCCTCGAATCCTTTGTAGAGCGCGTCGGTTCCGGAGCGCAGATTTCCGGTGCACATGGTGGAAGCGAACGGCAGACCGTTCACCCGGCGGAAGGTCTGGACCTGGAGCGCGCAGACGAAGGCGATCAGCGAGTTCACCACAAAATCAAAGTCGCCGGATGGGATGAAGTAGAGGGGGAGCAGACAGAGAATTTCCAGCAGGATCACCGACTGGTTCCATGAAATGCGGCGGAGCGGTGAGAGACGGCGCCGGATTGCGTTTGCCGCAAAAACGCCGCAGGCGTACGAGAGGATCGCCATGAGATAGCGTCCGCTCAGCGTCCAGTCGCAGTCGGCGAGGCTGAGCCCGAAGAGCACCATGTTGCCTGTCACCGCGTTCGCGAAGACATGTCCGCGGTAGAGATAGGTGTAGATGTCGAGGAATCCGCCGACCACGCTCAGCACGCACGCCGCCGTGATCCGCTCGGAATCGGATGTTATGGTTACAGCCATCAGTCGATGTTGATTTTGAAGGGTTTCTGTTTCAGTCCCGCGGTGAAGTCGGAGACGAGTCCGTTGATGCACTTTTCGGTCACTGCCTTCGGGCAGTTCATGCGGGAGACGGCGAACGCCTCCATGTCGCGGAAGGTGATGCAGAGGGGGAGGGGGAGCGTGACCGGTTCTTTTTCCTGCCTGCAGTATTGTCCGGCGCGTTCGCAGAGTTCGTCGACGCCCATCACAAGGCGTCCCCAGGTCGCCTGAAGCGCGAGTTCGGAAACGGGCTGCGAGAGGTTCATGACGTCGGCGAAACGCAGAAGGGAAATGTCGATTTTGAGCGCGGCGAACAGGCGGCTTACTCCGTGCACGCGCAGGATTTCCCCGCCGATCAGGTCTTTGAGGTTGACCGAGGCGAGCGTATGGAAATCGGATGGTTTCAGAAGCATGACGTCGTCGCCCGGCTTGAGCGGAACGGGAGCGAGACGCAACACGGGCATGGAGGTTTCGCGGTCGCGGTAGTGACGGGCAAGTTCAACCATCAGGCGCGGCGAACAGGTTTCAAATCCGATTCCGAGCAGAGCCTGAACGATTTTCTGCGCAATGACCCGCAGTTTTTCATCGGGGAGGGAGAGGGACGGGCTGATTGCGCCAAGAACTGTTTTTTCGTTGACCGGAACATCGGAAACGGCGGTTGTGACGGCGCTGCGCTTGAAGTCGGCGGCGACATGCGGGTAGCCGGATTCTTCGAGCGCGCGGATGATCATGTTTTCCAGATCGCTCTCCTTGATTGTGCGGTTTTTCGTGGAGAGCAGGGCGAATTCGATGGAGAGGGAGAGATCGCCGGCGATCCAGGACTCCGTTTCGCCCGCGGCGATGCAGGCGCGGATGATGCGGGTCTGAATCTCCTCCACGTCAAACGGAACCGTGGAGCCGTCCGCGCGGAAAATCATAATCGATGTGTTGCTGAGCTGAATCATGAAGACACCTCAGAATAGTTCTTTTTTGTTGCGCAGAATTTCGCGGTACTTGTCGAACACGCCCGCTTTCGAGACGAAGCCGATGTACTTGCCGTCGCGCGTGACGGGCAGCAGCCAGGTGTGCAGACGCTCGAACAGCCGGGTCGCCGCGCCGAGAGTATCGCGGTCGGAGAGCGCGGGAGGCGCATCCGACATGACGTCATAGACAAGCGCGACGTCGTACAGGTTCGAATCGAGCAGGAACGGGCGCACGTCGTCGAGCGTGACAATTCCCACAATCGCTCCCTTGTCGTCCAGCACGGGGAAGACGTTGCGCTGCGACGTCATGACGTTTTTCAGCAGGGTGCGGAGATTGTCCGAAACGGAGACGGAAATGAAATCGTCTTCGACCAGTTCCCCGATGGAGACTTTTTCCATCAGGACGGCTGTCTGATTCGGTTCGGCGGAGCCGCCGTGCTCTTCGATCTGGGTTTTGTAAACATTGTATTTCGTGATCTTTTTGCTGATGAAGCAGGAGAGGGAGGCTACGATCATCAGCGGAATGAAGAGCCGGTACCCTCCGGTGATTTCCGCGATGAGGAACATGCCGGTCATCGGCGCGTGCATGACGCCCGCAATCACTCCGCCCATGCCGACGGCAATGAAGTTGACTTCGCTCAGATGATAATTTTCCGCCGCAACCATATTCACAAACCGTGCGACGCCGAATCCGGTGAAGGCACCGATGAACATGGAAGGCGCGAATATGCCGCCGTCGCCGCCCGAATCAAGCGTCGCCGAAGTCGCGAACACCTTCAGCAGAACGAGCAGAAAACAGACGCCGAGAAAGAGCCAGCCCGTGCCGACCAGCGTTCCGAACGGACAGTCCTTCATGATGTAGCCGTCGCGTCCGTCGACGATGGCGGAGATGAAGTTGTAGCCTTCGCCTTTGAGCGCGGGGAGCATGAGGAACATCAGATAGAGAATCGCGCCTCCGGTGATTGCTTTCAGCCATGGATTCTGAAACACCTCCCAGCGTTTGCCGAGCGCGACGGAGGTGCGGATCGTGTATGCGGAAACCAGCCCCGCCGCAATGCCGAGCAGAACGTAAAACGGAATGTTGATCGAACTCCATCCTGTGCTGAGCTGAACAAACGGCTGACTGTCGCAGAGCGTTTCCGAGACGACGGCCGCCGTGGCGGACGCCATCAGGAGCGGAACGAGTGCGGGAACCGAGAACGCCGGAAGGAGAATTTCGCACGCGAAGAGCGCTCCGGCGACCGGGCTGTTGAAGATCGCGGAAATTCCCGCGCCGCCGCCGCAGGCGAGCAGAAGCGTGCGCGTTTCGAGTCCGGTCCGCAGAAATTTCGCAACATTGGAGCCGATCGCGGAACCGGTCAGCGCAATCGGAGCTTCGAGCCCCGCCGCGCCGCCGAGTCCGACGCTGATTCCGCTGGTGACGAGGTGCGACCAGCAGTGCTGGGGGGGAATGCTGCTGGTCCCGTTCGTCGTGGAGACGATGACGTTCGCAAGGCTCTTGTCGTATTTCCCCTTCACGAAGAGTTTGACGAAGATGACGCAGATGACGATGCCGATGACCGGCATTGCCGGCGCGAGCCACATGACCCACGGACCTTCCGCGCGGCGGGCGACTTCATGGAAATATTCGGTGATGTTTTTCAGCGTGACCGCCGCCAGCCCCGAGAGGAGACCGACGAAGATGCTGAGCAGAAGGATATACCCCTGGACGCCGAACCACTGCCGCAGCACTTCGGTGAACCGGAAGACGCTGAGGTGCGCATATTTCAGAAGAAGCTGATGATGAAATTTCATTGTTCCGCACCGGGGACGGGTTTTTTGCGTTTATCCCGGTTCATGGTGCGGATTTCCTTGAGGAACTCGTCGAGGTTCTGAAAATCCTTGTATACGGAAGCGAAACTGATGCATGCGACTTCATCGAGATCGCGGAGCGCTTCGATCGCGCGGGCGCCGATTTCAACGGACGGAACTTCGCGGTCGTAATCGTTTTCAATGGAGAATACGAGTTTGTTGACGAGAGCGTCGACCTGTTCCTGAGTGATGGCGCGTTTCCAGCATGCTTTTTCTATGCCGGCGCGGAGTTTTTCCCGGTCGAAGTTTTCCCGGGAGCCGTCGCGTTTGATTACTTTGAGTTCATTCGGCACGATTTCTTCGCAGGTGGTGAATCGGAATCCGCAGTTGGAACATTCGCGGCGGCGGCGCACGCCCGCTCCGTCCTTGATGGAACGCGAATCGACGACTTTATCGTCCTGACATGCACATTTCGGGCATCTCATTTATAAAAGATCTCTTTCGTTCGTATTTTTTGCTGGCTGTGATAATATACAGCATCGCTTTGAAAAATCAAGGAAATTTACCTTGTAAAACAGAATTTTAACATTGGAAAACGGGTGAAGTGTCGCTCCTTTGCGCCTCAAAAGCCAGGAGATTTGCTCCGCGTTTCGTCCGGCTCCGGAGTGTAAAAAACATCAGGCCCCGCAGAAAATTGCAGGGCCTGATTTGCCGGCGTGGTAGACGAACTCAGTTTCTCGTGAAGTTCGTTACATCGTCGCCGAGGTGCTCTCCAGGGTCGGGATATTTTGTTTTTTCAGGTTTTTCATCAGAAAAATTATCTCTGTTCCACTTTGCAAATACAGAACTGCTGGGGGTCTCGTCTTCTTGTGCTTTGTCTATGCTTCCATCTCCGGAAACTTTATCTCCTCCAAATGAAATCAGATCATAAGTTTCAGAATTAAAAACTCCCGGCTGTAAATAAAAGAGCGGTCTGCCCCATCCGTCCAGAATGTAATAGCGGACTTTTTTTGAATTAGAATTATCGATCATTCCAAGACGGATTCCGCGAATCTTTGCTCCATGCGCTTTTTTGTCGGCAAGAACAACATCATTAAAGCATCCCCAAATAGTGTTCTTTCGCACGGAGTCAATATCCTCCCAATCGTCTATTAAATCTAAAGCAAAGTAAGGTCCTTCTTGTTTTGAAGAAACTTCTATTATTTGTTCGGGGAATACTCCGTGCTGTTCTGTGTACTTCTGCAGCGCCATCTCAATCAGCTTGATTGTGGTTTTCGTCTGGGTTTCGGCGACTTTGTTGCGGACGTAGCTGGTGATGCCGAGTCCGGTTGCGGTGAGGATGCCGATAATCGAAACGGCAACGAGAATTTCCACAAGAGTGTAGGGTTTGCGCATGTCTGTTCTCCTTGATTTGAGGTAGTATATCACCGGAAATGCGTTCTGTCAAGCGGTATTTAGACGGGAGGGCCGTTCTTGCGGAATTCCCGCGGCGAGACTCCGAAATGACGGCGGAAAAAGCGCGAAAAATAAAATTCGCTGCAGAATTTCAGTTCGTCCGCAACCTCGCGGATGTTCCGCTCTCCTCCGGAAAGAAGGTGCGCCGCCCGGCGCGCAAGAAGACGGTTGAAGAACAGCTTCGGACTCTCCCCCGTGTCCGCCGTGAATTTTTTGATGAACGTCTCGCGGTTCATCCGCATCACTTCGGCCATCTGCGCGATGTCGATTCCCATGTATGTGTTCCGCTGCAGAAAAGCGAACAGCGGTTCGTAGCGCGTGTAGGAGGGAAGATGATTTTTTTCCAGTTCCGGAGCTCCGGGCAGACAGCGCAGAATTGCATCCCAGCAGAGAGTGCGGAGCGATGCGGTCATGTTCAGACGCGTGGGCTTTTCCAGCATTTGGCGGATCAGATCGCAACGTTCCCGGTTCTCCTCGTGCCACATGCGTTTCCGCTGTTCCAGAAGATCGATTCCGTAATAAAGTTCCAGGTTGAAATGGATGGAAAGCAGAAGCAGGGATTCGTTCTGATCGTGCGTGATCTCGTGAAATGCAGGCAGCAGAACAGCGGTATCCCGTTTCAGCGGGACCGTGTCGTTCCGGTGCTGAAACGAGGAGTCGCCGTCGCTCTCCAGGATGCAGACCAGCCGGTTGAGGGGGAAACAGCTTTTCCACTTTCCCGAGTTGCGTCCGTAATAAAACGTGTTGAAGTGCAGCTCCAGCTGATTGCAGAAGGGGTGAATTCCGTATTCGTTAAAACTTGTCAGTTGAATGATGCCCACGATGCCGCTCCTTTTTTCAGAATATAGTCCGCATTTCGCGAAAAGCAATGGAGAGATACTCAAAAAGATATGTTTTTTGCGTTTTTGTGCATTCTCTTTTTGAAAATCCGGTGTATTGTATCAGAAAAGCAAGGAGGTTCGTATGCAGAAGACATTTGAAGAACTCAAGACGTATTTGGAAAACCAGTATCAGCATTCGTGCATCGATCCGGATTCCGGAATTGATCCCGAACTGCTGAAGACTCAGATTTTTGAATACTACCGGACCCACCGTGATGAACCGCTGATCACCGTCCGCGCAAAGTCTCTCGCCCGCCTGATGCGCGAAACGCGGATCGGCGTCGACCCGCTCGACCGCTTCGCCGATCAGATGAACGGCGGAATCTTCTACGAGCTCCGCGAAGAGATTAAAAAGGACGCCTATTCCGTCTTTTCGCAGGAGTTCTGGCGCGGTGTTTCGGAGTACTGGGAGACCGGAACCTTCATGTCCTGGCTCGATATCAGTCACACAGCGCCCGACTGGGCAAGCATTCTGAGACTCGGTGCGCCCGGACTTCTCGCCCGTGCCGAAGGTGCGCGCAAGGAGGCGAAAACGGAGAAGGAACGCGTTTTCTGCGACGCCGCGATCTGCGTGCTCGAGGCTTTTCTGGAGCTTCTCCGCCGTTTCGCCGCGCAGGCGGAAAAGGTGAACGCGCCCGACGTCGCGGAAGTTTTCCACGCCCTCACGGAACGCCCGCCGCAGACTTTCCGCGAGGCGCTCCAGCTGGCGATCATCTACGACCGCTGTCAGGAAATCGAAGGCGAACCGCTGCGTTCACAAGGGCATTTCGACCGTCTGTTTTGGCCGTTCTACCGCCGTGATCTTGAGCAGGGAGTCCTGACGCGCGAGGAGGCGAAGGAACTTCTGAAATTCATGTGGACGAAGATTTATGCGCAGATGAATCCGAACGGGAAAAACTTCTGTTTCGGCGGACTCGCCGCGCCCGGAGTCGACGCCTGCAACGACCTTACAAAACTCTGCTTTGAAGTTCATTTTGAGCTGAACCGCATCAATCCGAAACTATCGTTCCGCGTCCACAAAAACACGCCGGATGCGATGCTGCGCCAGGTGACGGATTCCGTCCGGTCCGGCAGAACTGCCGTTGTATTCAGCAACGATGATCTGGCGTTCGAGATGCTCCGCCGCCGCGGGAAAGCGGAAGAGGATATTTACAACTACACGCTCATCGGCTGCTACGAGCCCGCGATTCTCGGGCGCGAAATGTGCTGTTCCATGTCGGCCTGGGGAAGCATGGTAAAACCGTTTGAGGCGGTGTTCAACAACGGCTGCGCGTTCACCGGCGAGCGGCTCGGTCCCGAATGCGCGCTTCCCGCAAATTACGCGGAATTCGAGGCGGAATACTTCCGTCAGCTCGACCACGAACTCGTCACCGCGATGGAACGGACGAAGGTTTTCGAGCGGTTCTGGGATAAAGTCAACCCGTCGCCGCTCCTCTCTTCGACGATGCCCGACTGCATGGCGTCGCGCCGCGACGTCTCCGATGCGGGGACGCGCTACAACACCAGCGGCGTCATGCTCGCCGGACTCGGCACGGTGGTGGACTCTCTCGCCGCCGTCCGGATGCTGGTTGACGAACACAAACTCTGCACCGTCGCGGAACTTGCGCAGATTCTCAGGAACGACTGGAAGGATGCGGAACATCTGCGTCTGCTTGCGCTCAAGCGCGCCCCGAAGTGGGGCAACGGCGATCCGCGGGCGGATGAGCTCGGAACAAAGCTCATGACATTCGTCTGCAGCCGCATCAACCATACGCCGAACGCGCGCGGCGGAACGTTCCAGACGGGCGAATGGTCGATTGACAACAATTTCACGTTCGGACACAAGACCGGCGCCACGCCGGACGGGCGTCATGCGGGCGATCCGTTTTCGCGCAACACCGGCGCATCGATCGGCATGGAGAAGCACGGCGTGACTGCGTTATTGAATTCCGCGGTGAAATTCGACCAGGCGGAATGCCCGGACGGCGCGGTGCTCGACGTCATGCTGCATCCGAGCGCGGTTTCCGGTTCCGACGGCGCGGATGTGATCGCCGGACTTGTCCGTTCCTATTTCGCCGCCGGCGGACTGATGATTCAGTTCAACATCCTGAATGCGGAAGACCTCAGGAAGGCGCAGGAGGAACCGGAAAAGTATGACGACGTCCAGGTGCGCGTTTGCGGCTGGAACAACAAGTTCGTCAATCTTTCGCACGAGGAGCAGAACGCGTTCATCGCGCAGGCGGAGGCGCAGCAATGAACACCGCGCGAATCGTCGATGTCAAGCATTTCGCCGTGCATGACGGTCCCGGAATCCGCTCCACGGTTTTCCTGAAGGGGTGTCCGCTGCGCTGTCTGTGGTGTCACAATCCCGAGTCGCAGCGTCCCGGTCCGGAGCTGGCGGTCCTTGCAAAATGCGTGAAATGCGGAGCCTGCGCCGCTGTCTGTCCGTGTCACCATGTGGAAAACGGCGTGCATACGCTCGACCGTGCGCGCTGCATCGCCTGCGGAAAGTGCGTGGATGCGTGTCTGTACGATGCGCTTGTGCTTTACGGCCGCACCGTTTCGCCGGAGGAATTGATGCCGGAGCTTCTTGCCGACCGCGTCTTCTATGCTCAGAGCGGTGGAGGCGTGACGGTTTCCGGCGGCGAGCCGCTGCTGCATCCGGAGTTCTGCGCGGAGCTTTTCGAACTTCTGCGCCGCGAGGGCGTATCCTGCGCGGCGGATACCTGCGGCGAAGTCCCGTGGAGCGCATTTGAAACGGTTCTCCCGCTCACCGATCTGTTTCTGTACGACTTGAAACAGATGAATCCGGAGGCGCACAAAGCCTGCACGGGCGTCGGGAATCAGCGGATTCTGGAGAACCTGCGCCGTCTTTCGGAGACGGGCAGGCCGATTGAAATCCGGATGCCGATCGTCCCCGGTCTCAATGATTCGGAAGAGGAAATGGAGTCGGCCGGAAGTTTCCTCGGCGGACTTTCGAACATCACGGGCGTGCGCCTGCTGGCGTATCACTCGTTCGCCCGTTCGAAGTATGCTTCCGTCGGACATCCCGACACCATGCCGGATGCGGAAACTCCTTCGCAGGAACGTCTTGCGCATCTTGCGGAGATTCTGCGCGGACACGGCGTCGCCGTTCTTTAAGTTCCTTATTCATCTTGTCGGCGGAATCCGTGCTTGCGGATTCCGCTTTTTTTTTCAATATCGGATCAGAACAATTTCCGGCGGACAGTTTATCCGGAGCGGAATCCAGGTCGCGCCGATTCCGGAGGAGACGATCATGGAAAAATCATGGTCTTTCAGCTCATAACATCCGTATTCGAAACGTTTCCAGTATCGCGAAGAGGTTCTCAGAGCTCCGAAAAACGGAAGACGGAGCTGTCCGCCGTGCGTGTGCCCGCAGAGCGCAAGATGAAAGTGCGCGAGTTCATCCGGCAGGAGTTCGGCGACGGAATCGGGATTGTGCGAGAGCAGAAGACGGAAGGGCGCATCGGAATGTTCTCCGTAAAAATGCGGAATTCCGATTTTGTAATCATCGAGTCCGTAAACGCCGAGTCCGCCGCGGCGAACGGATTCATTGACGAGAATCTCCCATCCGGCGCGGTGATAAAGTTTTTCGATTTCACGGAACGGAATCCAGCTTCTGCGTCGCTTGTCCCAGTTTCCGGGAACGGCAAAACAGCCGCGCGGCGCTTTCAATCCGGCGAGCATCTCCGCCGCTGCGGGGTAGCAGACGGAGTTCGTGACGAGATCGCCGCCGAACAGCAGCGTATCCGGCTTGAGCAGGCCGACCGCTTCCGCGAGCGCTTCCGCAAGCCAGTCCGTTCCGAACCAGGAGTGGGGCGTGTGCGGGGCAAAGAGATTGCGGATGGTATGAAACTGAATGTGCGCATCGGTGAAAAAAAGAAGCGACTCTCCGCAGGGATTCGGGAGAGCCGCCGCATATTCGTTCAGGAGCAGACCGCCCGGAAGGAAGCGTCTGGAGAGACGGAAACTCCGGGGGGATGCTGTGCGCCGGAACAGCCGGATTGAGGCGGAGCCTGTTTTCCGGTAGTCCGGCATTTGAGAATCACGCCTCTTCGGCGAGTTCTTTTCTCATGGTTTCGGGCAGGGCGGAAACCGCTTTGACCGTGCGGTCGCCAAGACCGGGCAGCTTGATCTTGTCGCCGACCTTCGTGGTCGTGAGGATTTCGCCGAGTTTTGTCTTGTAGGAGATGCGGTTGTTGTCCGGATCGCCGTCGAGAGCGCCGAGAACATAATAATCGGTTGTTTTTCCGGAAGGATCTTCGAGAGTGACGGTGGAACCGAGAACGACATGGTCGCCGATCTTGACATCTCTGAAGTTGGTTGTCTGGATGGTTGCCACGAGGTTTTCGAGTTCGGCGCGGCGGCGGTGGAGGAAGCGTCTGCGTTCCTTCGCGGCGTCGTATTCGGCGTTTTCCCGGAAGTCGCCGAATCCGCGGGCGTGTTCGATCGCCTTGACGTTTTCAGGGATCTGGACGGTGACGATGTCTTCGAGTTCCTTCGTGAGTTTGGTGAAGGACGCCTGCGAGGTGATATCGGGCTGCGCAGCCGGAGTTTCGGCTTCGCCGGCTCCCATGAGACGTTTGCCGCCTTCGTTTTCGATGTGGGCGCGGAGTTCATCGGAGTGACGCGCCAGTTTGACGAGCAGACTCTGGCATTCGCCCATCTGGAAGGTGCGGACGCGCTGGAGAGCGTCGATGATCGAGGTGATATCGCCGTCGGCGTTCGCAATCAGGAACTTCTGGAATTCGGCTTTTTCGAACAGGGTGCGCTTGAGTTCGCGTTCTGCTGCGGTCCACTCTTTCGGGAGCCCTTCCGCGGAGATCGCTTCGGCGACATGATCCATATCGACGATGGAAACGAGGTTGCGCGGGAGCTTGGAGCGGTTCTTCCAGAGATAGAGGAGAACGTCGGAGGAGAGAGTGTGGCGTTTCGCAATGGTCGAAGCGACGGTTTTCGGTTCGAGCGCTTCAAAGAGAGTGTTGAGGCAGCGGAGCGGGAGAACGCAGCCGAGTTCCGCGAGTTCCTCTTCCGTGTAGACGACTTTCGAGGCTTTCACGAACGCGGGGAGAAGCTTCATGGAGATGTGTCCCCAGACTTCGAGCTCTTTGCCGACATGTGCGGCTGCGACGTCCGCCGGCCAGAACGGGGCTTTGCCGCGCAGGGGCTGGAACATTTCCGTGAGAACCGGCATCGGATTGACGGCGGCGAGCATCGCAATGCAGTCGCCGAGCATCGTCAGGTCTTTCGGGGAGATCGGCGTGTGGAGACGTCCGAAGAGCTTTGCAAGCTTGAGGGTCTCTTCTTCTCCGAGTTTCACGCCGCCGGAAGCTTCCTGCGGGACGAGGAGGGTGTTAAGCTCGAGGATGCTTCGGGCGTCCCAGGGGGCGCGTTTGCCGCGCGCCGCAGCTGCCTGCGGCGCCTCATTCCACCAGGTCTGGAAAGCGTCGATCGCCATGCACTCGGGAACGAGAATGCGGGTCACGATCTCTTTCAGACGGGTTTCGGAGAGGTCGGTGAGGGCGTTGTGACTGAAGATTTCCCTGAATTTCTGAACGGCGGGGAGGCGGTGTTTGTCTGGGACGAGAATGTTGAACATTTCCGGATTCGCATCGAAGAAGACGGCGGACTGAATCGCGGAGCTGACGGGGAGGGAGAGAAGGTTGCCCGCCGCGAGGGAGTTGATTCCGAGGGTCGCGGTCCCCTTGTCGATCGAGGCTACTTTGCCCCAGATTTTGGAATCGGAGAGGTAAGCGAGGCATCCGGATTTGATCTTCTGGAGCTTCTTGAGTCTCGAGGCGACTTCGGAAGCGGGAACTTCGGCGTCTCTTGCGCCGATCGCCTTCAGAACGGTCTGGCTGGAGATGTACGGCGGAAGCATGAATTTCGCCGCGTTGTGGAGCGCGTTCCGGAAGAGCTGACCTTCAAGGGCGTCTTTTTCGGCGAGTTCCACGCAGACTTTCGCCATTCCCTCGTCTTTGGAGATGCCGTCGTCCCAGGCATCGAAGAGGGAATCGAAATTGGCCTGTGCGGCCCGGAGCTCCTGCACGTCTGTCGATTTGATTTTGTTGAAAAGTTGTTGGATTTCATTTTCCTCGCCGGAAAGCGCGGCGACAATCAATTCTTCGAGTTCAGCAGCCATGGAAGCTCCTATGCATTGTTGTTTTGTTCAATATATTAAAATACACCAAAAACGTTCATTTTACAAATTTAAAGCGAAGAAAAATACGATGTTCCTTCAGATTTTTCCCTGATCCGGCAAAAAAAACGGGTTCCCCCGGACTTCTCCGGGGAACCCGCTGATGGAAAAAGAGTTTCTCAGGCGAGATCTTCTTTCGAGAGGGTCTTGTCGACGATTGCGCAGACGCAGGAGTCGGACCAGACGTTTTCCGCCGTTTCGATCATGTCGATGATGGTGTAGATCGGGAGAATGATGCCGAGGATGCCGATCGGCGCGCCGGTTCCGGACATCAGCGAGAGAGTCAGGAAGTAGCAGCCCATCGGAACTCCGGCGTTGCCGACTGCGGAGATCACCGAAATCAGAATCCAGAGAAGGATCAAGGGCAGGGTCAGTTCGACACCGCCGTTCTGCATGACGAACAGCGAGGTCACGAGAATGAACGCCGCGCAGCCGTTCATGTTGATCGTGCAGCAGATCGGCAGGATGAAGCGCGCGACTTCCGGTTTCGCCTTCATGTTGTTTTCCGCCGATGCGATTGTGACCGGCAGGGTCGCGGCGGAACTCTTGGTGAAGAGCGCCATCAGCACCGCCGGAAGCATGTTGCGGAACACGCGCAGAGGATTGATTCCGCGGATCAGCAGGAACAGCGGAAGAATAATGAAGAACTGAATGACGTTTCCGCCGAGAACGACCGCGACGTATTTGCCGAGCGTTCCGACTATCACGCCCGCGGACATCTGCGCGGAGAGCTGTCCCGCGAACGCCACGATGCCGAGGGGCAGGGTCCAGACCAGTGCGCGGATCAGCGCGAACAGCAGCTCCTGAAGTCCGAGGACGCCTTTCAGAAGGATCTGGATGTTCTCGGACGCCTTCATCACCGCGAGGGTCAGGCCGGCGGCTGCGGAGACGAGCAGGATGCTCAGAACGTTGCCCGTCGAAAGCGGCTTCAGAATGTTGTCCGGAACGACGGAGAGAATGTGGTCGTAATACGAGAGCTTGCCGAGGTTCTGCGGCACGCTGGACTGTCCCTGCTGGATCAGATCGACCGGCAGGTTGCCCGGGGCGATGATCTTGTAGAGAATGACGCCGACGACGGAGGCCGCGACAGTCGTGAGCAGGGTGTAGACGATGGTGTGCAGAAAGATGCGTCCCGTGCCCTTTTTCGCTCCGAGCGAGGCGAGGGTGGTCAGAATCGTCAGCGCAATGGTCGGCACCGCGACGAACTGGAAGAGCCGCGTGTAAACGGTTGCGATGAAGTCGAAGAAGTTGTTCAGCCATGCGAGACCGAGCGTTCCGAGCACTCCGCCGAGCACGAGCGCCGACATCCAGATGATGAACTGTTTTCCGTTGAATCCGGGTTTCTGTTGTGTTGTGTCCATTTTGATCCCTTATGTTATTTGTCGTAAATCCAGGGTTCTTCAAGGGTGAAATCCGCATCGGGCAGGTCGGGGTTGAGCGCAAAGGAGACAATGCGCGTCACATCCGTTTTGCCGGCGGCGGAAACGAGAAGTTTCTGCGCCATCTTGACTCCGGAGAACCATGCGTAATCCTCCGAGATCGCCGTGTAAAGCGTGCGTCCTCCGTCTTCCAGATAGAGAACGGTTTCGAGACGGCGCGTCAGATATGTTTCCGCGTCGATATAGAAGACGTACGGCGCGATCGCGGGATCGTCGGTGCGGCAGATCAGACGGTAGAATTTCCGGTTCGCCTGATAGCAGACGTCGATATCCACGCTCTTGAAAATCTGCGGGAACTGATTGCCCGGCTTGAGCATCCCGAAGAACGCCTTGACGAGGTTGAGCGGCGTGCCTTCCGGAATTTTTGTGTTTTTCATATTGACCGGATTGATGTACCACGCTTCATTTTTTTTGAAGAGGAGCATCTGGAACGCCTTGCCGTTTTTGATGGAAACCTGCTTGAGGGAATCCGGCGCTTTGAAGAGAACTACGGCACTGTAGAAATCGCGGGAATTCCGGTCGGATACGGATTCAACCTCCTGGACGAGCCGGTAGGTCTTCGCCGCGGCGTACAGCCCCTTCGGGTCGGTGGCGGCGGTCATGCGCTTGTAAAGCTCTTCGACTGTGATGTCCGACTCTTCGCCGGCCTCCAGCTCAAGCAGGTCCTCGCGGAACATGGAGCAGCCTGTTGTGAGCGCGAGCGCCGAAAAGAACGCCGCAAGTGCAAGAAGTCGCGGAAATGCAGTTTTCATAACCTTTTACCTCGGAGTGTTTGTATTTGATGCGCCGATCCAGACGGAGTGGAAAAATTCCCCTCCCGGACGGTCGGTGCGTTCGTACGCGTGCGCGCCGAAAAAGTCGCGCTGCGCCTGAATCAGATTTGCGGAAAGATTTGCGGAACGCCAGGAATCGAACCAGGCAATCGCGCTTGAGAATGCAGGAACCGGGACGGAATAGGTGACCGCGTCGACGACGGCAAAGCGCCAGTTCTCTTCGAGCCTCTGAAGTTCCGTCCGGAAGAACGGAGCTGTGATGAGGTTCGGGAGCTCCCGGTTTTCCGAATACGCTTCGCGGATATTGTCAAGCAGTTTTGCACGGATGATGCAGCCTCCGCGCCAGATGGATGCGATCGCCGGGAGATCAAGTCCCCAGCCGAATTGCTCCGAAGCTGATTTCATGATGTCGAAACCCTGCGCGTAAACACAGATCTTGGAGGCGTGAAGCGCGTCCTCCGCATAATTGACGAGATCTTTTTTGTGCTGTTCGCTGAAGATTGCGCTGACTTTGCGCCGTCCGGGGAAGAGTTCGGAAATGCGCATCCGTTCCGTTTTGAAAGCGGAGACCGCACGGGCGAACACCGCTTCCGCAATGGTCGCCGCGGGAATCCCGAGTTCGAGCGCCGCTTCGGAAGTCCAGCGTCCGGTTCCCTTCTGTCCGGCGCGGTCAAGGATCATGTCGACCATCGGACGCCCTGTTTCGGGATCGGTGAACTCCAGAATTTTCGCGGTGATTTCAAGCAGATAACTTCCCTGCGGGCCATCGTTCCAGCGGCGGAAGATTTCCGCAAGTTCATTCATGGAATAATCGTGAAGCGAACGCAGAAGCAGATACGCTTCCGCGATCAGCTGCATGTCGGCATATTCAATTCCGTTGTGTACCGTTTTGACGAAATGTCCGGAGCCGCCCGGCCCGATCCATTCGCAGCAGGGCGAGCCGTCGGGCGCCGTCGCGGCGATTTTTTTGAACAGCGGTTCAATGAACGGGCGCGCTTCGCTGTTTCCCCCGGGCATGAGCGAGGGACCTTTCAAGGCGCCCTTTTCTCCTCCGGAAACGCCGGTTCCGACAAACGGAATTTTCTTTTCCGCGAGCACTCTGACGCGCCGTTCGGTGTCACGGTAATGGGAGTTGCCGCCGTCGATGAGAATATCCCCTGGTTCGAGGAGCGGCAGCAGCTGCGCAATGACGTCGTCGACGGCGCTTCCCGCCTTGACCATCATCATGATTCTGCGCGGTCTCCGGAGCGCGGCGCAAAGCTCTGCCGGCGAATATGCAGGCAGAATGTTTTTGCCGTCGGCGCGTCCGGCGATGAATTCGCGGGTGCGTTCGGGCGAACGGTTGTAAACAGCGACGGTGAAGCCTTTGGACTCCATGTTCAGAACAAGATTCTCCCCCATCACAGCGAGTCCGATCATGCCGATGTCGGCAAGTTTTTTTTCAGACATGTTATGACTCCTTCTCTTGTCTTGTGCGGTTGAAAATTTGAATGGAGATCAGAATTCCTGCCATGCGGCTTTGCCGTCGCGGTCGCGGACCAGAATTTCCATTTTCTTTTTGAGAGAGGCGAGTTTTTCCTGGCAGTACGCGGCGATTTTCGCGCCCTCTTCAAATTTGGAGATCATTTCATCAAGCGGCACTCCGCCCTGTTCCATTGTGGAAACGATGTTTTCGAGTTTCTCCATAGCCTGTTCAAAAGTCAGGCGATGAAGTTCGTCCGGCTGTTCCGGCTGAGCGGGTTGCTGTTCTTCCGCCATATCAGTTTCTCTTTCCGCCGAAGATGCGCAGGAGATAAAGGAAGAGGTTGACGAAGTCAAGGTAGAGAGTCAGCGCGCCGAGAACGGCGATTTTCTTATTCGTCTCCACGTCTCCGCCCATCGCGATGTAGAGATGTTTGATTTTCTGTGCATCATACGCGGTGAGACCGACGAAGATCAGAACGCCGGCATAGGTGATGATCCAGTCAAGCCCGCTGCTCCGGAGGAAGATGTTGACGATGGAGGCGATGATGAGCCCGAGCAGTCCCATGAACAGGATGGAGCCGAACTTGGAGAGATCGCGCTTGGTCACGGAGCCGTATACCGCCATGACTGCGAACGTTCCGGCGGTTGTTGCGAACGCCGACGTGATCGCGGGGAGGGAATAGATGAGGAAGATGGTTCCGAGCGTGATTCCGTTGAGAGCCGCATAGAACGCGAAGAGAGCGGTTGCTGTCGCCGCGCTCATCTTGTTGATTCCCCAGCTGACCGCGATAACGAGTCCGAGTTCCGCGAAAATGAGAACTCCGGTCAGAATCGGATTCTGGAAAATGAGTTTGGTGAGAGCCGGCGTCGTTCCGACTGCCCACGCGCAGAGGGCGCTGATTCCGAGCGCGAAAGTCATCCAGTAATAGACGCCGGTGAGGAGCGTTGCGATTGCGGAGCCCGAGCGGGTTCCGATTTCTGTCGTCATTCCGTTTCGATACATGATAACCCCCTTTAGTTGAAGTTTTTTGTTTCCGTATAAATTACTCTCTTTTTTGCAAAAATCAAGGAGGAAAATCAACACTGATCCGAAAAAGCCGAAGCCCTGCGCGAACTCGCCGCCATCGCCGCCGATTCCTCCTCCGTCCGATCCGAATTCAACGCCGTCCGTTCTCTCCCTTTGCCGAAACACCCCCACGGGCGTGGGGAAGAGTCTTTTCGTGCCTGAGGGATAATTAGAATCTATCCCTAAATAACACCTAATTTTCTAAAAATAATAATACTTGCAGC
>ERZ1034917.44-NODE-44-length-112669-cov-11.735788_pt1 | contig 112669 bp, 92 predicted proteins | sample MGYA00520605_ERZ1034917 | MGnify/ENA primary metagenome ERZ1034917 (study PRJEB33766, sample SAMN09781784) | gut metagenome | biome: gut microbiome | host: Homo sapiens | place: Madagascar | study: EMG produced TPA metagenomics assembly of the PRJNA485056 data... | reverse complement strand
CACAGCTCAAAAAGAGTTATTAACAGAAAAAAGCCAATCGTTTTGAAATTGGCTCTTTCAGGTGCGTTTTTACCGCGGGCAGAACCCCGATCAGGATTTCACGCCTGTTGTCCGGGTTGCCGACCCGGCTCAGAATCCCCAGGCGGACCAGCTTGTCCACTGCCGCGGATACCGCTGACTTGGACAGCCCCGTATGGCGCATGACGGTCAGCAGGGAACATGGTCCGAGCTTCTCTATCGTAACCAGATGCGAGAGCTGGCGCAGACTCAATTGCGCGATGACATCGTCAGTCTGGTTGTCGTTCCAGTACTCGGCAATCGCCCGCCGCCGCAGAACCTCGATATCCCGGTGCATTTCAAAAAAAGCTTCTGTCTTTTTCATAATCATCCTGTTTTGGAACAGTTCTAAAATGGAACTATACAGCGAAAATCGTTTTTTTTCAAATAAAATTCAGAAAAAAGAACCGCCCTGATGCAGACGGAATTTTGCCGGAAGTTTTTCTTTTCACGTTCCATCGCAACTACCGGAACAGCCTGCGGAAACGGTGCGGAGTGATCTCGTAACGTTTCCTGAACTGCATTCCGAAATAATTGCTGTCATAAAATCCGCATTTTGCGGAAATGTCCGTAAGAGACAGGGAGGTGGTCCGGAGCAGTTCCTCGGCTTTTGCGAGCCGGAGATTCAGCAGATAATCCATCGGGGAAAAACCGGTCGCCTGTTTGAAATGCCGGAAAAAGGTTGCCTCGGACATGTTTGTCATGCGGGCGAGCGAGGCTCTGTTCAGCGCTTTATTGTAATTTGCCTGCATGAAGTTGATGATTTTTGCCATCTGCAGCAGCTCGTTGCCTTTTTCTTCATTGAGCTTGATGCAGAAACGGCAGATCATGACGAAAAGCTCTGCGAGAAGGGAACGCGCCAGCAGTTTGTAACCGCTTCTGCGTGATCTGATTTCGTCGTGAAGCCGTTCGACAAGAGCCTGCACGAATGCAAGCTGTCCCTTATCCAGATTGAGGTGCCGTTTGAAGTGATTGCTTTCACGGGAATTCGGTTCGAGATGAAAAAAGAGATGATAACCGGGCAGGTTTTCAATTTCCCGGAAATCGAAACAGAGCTCCTCTGTTTTCCAGAGAATATTGTAAACCACCAGATGATGCTGATTCGAAAATCCGTGGACATCTCCGGGGTGAAGCAGAAAAATATCGCCTTGTTTCAGTTGATACCGTCCTGACGAAGTCTCATAAATCCCGGTTCCGGCAACGACGAGCAGCAACTCGAAAAATTCATGGGAATGCAGTGGAGTCATTGCTTTTATATCACGAACCATTGTTATTGTCAACGGGAAATCAGCATTCTTTTCAAGTTCTTCCCATCTGAAGATCCACCCGGGTTGTAATTTTTTTCTCATTTACCGTATCCTTTCGTGAATATGATCGAATAATAAGGTTTTTTGAATGAAAAATCAAGGTTTTTTCATAAAAAAGTATTAAAATTAAAGACATAAAAGAAGTTGAAAACTGAAAGTGAAAATAAGGAGATGGAAAAATGCGGAAACTATCGACACAGGAACGTAAGGGGTCAAAAGGACTGGATTTTACATTGATAGAATTGCTTGTAGTAATAGCAATCATTGCGATTCTGGCAGGTATGCTTCTGCCTGCATTGAATGCTGCACGGGAAAAAGCAAGAACAATTTCCTGTTTGAACAATATGAAACAAATGGGTGTTGCACACCAGTATTATATTGATGACTATAAGGAATATCTTGTATCTGGTTATAATAGCAAACATATAGAAAACGGGATCAGATATATATTCTGGTATCAGCAATTATCCCGTTATCTTTCTGATATAAAACTCTTCAATTGTAATTCCTGCTATAAAACAGCTAAGTTGGAAACAGGTACAGATTATGTATGGCCAATTGGAAGTAAAGCATTTATTCAGGCTTATGCTTTTAATAGTGCAGTCCTTGAATATCAAGGTATCACCTGGTGTCTCTCAAATAGTAGGAAAATTTCTGAATTGAAAAGAATATCACCTGTTATTCCTATCATGTGCGGAATCCAAATCCCAGGAGATGATGTATTCCATAGTATTGATGGAATTACTCCAACGGGATTTGGAGGAGGAATAAGTGGAAAACAACAGTGGACACACAGTAATGGGAATGCCGCAAATGCATTATTTTTGGATGCCCATGCAGAATCTGTTAAACGTGCATCTAAAGATGTTTTACGGTCAAAATATATTTGGGGTATCCGTAATAGTGACAAAAGTATTTATAATTGGTGATAGCATGAAAAAAACAATCATAACAGTATCCATGTTACTTTCGTTTTGTGTCTTTGCAAATGGGAAAATACATTATCAGAGCAACTTTCATCAAGGTCATCATGGCTGGGGAGGTTGGAGTAATACATCACCCGTTGAAAAATCTATTGCTTACAATTCGGAATTAAAATCTTATTGTCTGGTGTTGAAAACAAAAGATCAGGGCTGGAATGTACCCATTACTAAATTTTCTCCGATCACCATAACAGATCGTACATTGATCCATTTTAAGATAAAAAGTAAAATCTCAAGAGATAATAATGAAATTACTTTTTTCAATCAGTCAGAAAATAATTCTTATCAAATTTCATTCCCGACAATAAAAAATCAATGGGTCACGGTTCAAAGATACATTTACAAAGCAGTATTTAAATCCGGTAAGAAAGATCATTTGGATGGTATGCTTGGTGATTTACTTAATGGCTTTCAACTGGCAACAGTGGGAAACTGTATTGAACTGGCAGATGTCAAAATTTTTGAAGGAAATGGTGAGGAAACGGAATTACCCATAGATCAGACAGAAAAGCTGATCAAAAATTATTTATCCCGTCCACTATGCGATTATCCCGTACTACGCCGTAATGGACTTTTCCCCTATGGAGCCGTAATTATGGTCCGCGCCACTAAACATTCTGCAGAACTTTTCAACAAGAATTTTATGGAAAGCTATTTAGAAAATCTTATTGATATGCGGCGACATTATATGAATACCTATATCAATTTCTGGGAATGTGCAGATTTAACAAAGCGTTTAAAAATAATTAAAGATGCAAAGATTAATTTGATTGAGACAATTTTTTGCGGAACTAATTTTGCAAAACTAGTTTCCGGCAGTAAAAATGATCGTAGTTTTCAAATGGCAAAAGCATCCCCTGCAATAATAGCATGGTATGGACGTGATGAACCGACTTCATCTTTTCTACCTGAATATCTGGAAAGTAAAAGAGCTTTAGCCGACTTGGATCCTCAGCGTCCGCTAATCAGTGCATTGCATTTACCTGTAATACGCCGTAAAATAGGACCTGCATTAGAAGTTATGATGCCGGATATTTATAATTTCTACCCGGGAACACCGACTGATGGTAGTATTATTCGGTCTCATTATGAAACAATCCGTAAATGCAGGGAACAAACAGGAGGAAAACGCATTTGGTATATGCCGCAGACTTTCAGTAACCGTCATTACCGTAATCATAAGTTTTCTTATTCAGCGCGTTATCCGTTGCCTGAAGAAATCCGCCAAGAACTTTATACTGCCGTAGCAGCAGGAGCCAGCGGAATACTTTTTTTCTGTTATAATGATTTCGTAACCTATTTAGATGGAAAGCTTCGAGGAGAAGAATTTGATTGGACTCTTGTCGATCCATGGGGAAATGGGAATTCGGTATATGATGAAATTGCAGATTTTGGACGTAAAATCGTTCCGATTATGCCATCATTTCTTGATGCTGAGCCCGGCAATTATCTTTCTATTTCTTCTCCATTACCCAGTTCTTTGCTTTTGGGACAACTCAAAAATGAATATGGAATTCTCTTAGTTATCGTAAATCAAACAACGAAAAAAGAATTTTCTGGAAATCTTTCATTCCCATTGAAAGCAGGGAGAAAACTATATGATTTGGTGACATTGAAAGAAATCAACAGCGAGCATCTTAATTTACGTCCCGGAGAAGGAACTTTGCGTCTGATTGCAACACCGGAAAACTTTACTATTATTGCAAGAGAAATATGGAATCGCCGTATAAAAACTGCACAGGAATTGCAGGATTTTCGGTTACAAGAATTAAGACATGCTGGTTTTTCAAATGGGAAAGCAACTCCGGAATGGTTGAAAGCCGAATCAAAATTATTGCAGATTAAACGGCAGTTTGGAAATTTGAACAGGTATCTGATACAACCTGCAATAATTTTAAAAGCAGAACAGTCATCTGAGTTCAAATTACTTCATACTGAATTGATTCAGTTAAGTAGACAGTATTTCTCTTTACTTTGTAATTTGAAAAAAGGTGTTTTGCCAGTCGATGATGATTTGATAAAACTTTTATCGAAAATCAATGACTTGGCAAATCGTTACCAACAGATTTCCGTAGAAAACATTTCTGGAAAGGTAACAGAACGATAGTTTGTTATGAAGTTGAATAATTTGGCGAAGTATTGCATTATGTGTTCTATAAACCTGAGAGGTGATATGCTTTTCTGAATAAAATATTACAATGGAAAAACTTTCAGAATTACGATATCATTGTTTTATTTTCAGCATAGCAAGCATCTTGTCTTCATTATGAAAATATCGAACTGTTTTTCGCAAAAAATAATTTATCTACAAGGAATAGATCTGATTATGGAATGGGATGAGTGTATGCAAACTGCCCAAAACGGGAGAATAGATTCAGGGCAAATAAAAGAGCTGCGCGGAAAGTGGCGGGCAAAGGCGGATGCACTGATTCCGGTTTTACAGCACAGGCAGGTTGTGCCGGAATCGCTGGCGGAACTCGTCGGCGATCCGGAGGCATGGCAGGGAATGCGGGCGGTTCCCGTGGAGGAGGCTTCAAAACTTTCTCTGCTGGAATGGAGGAAAGGAGAGTCTCTTATCCTTGATTTCGGGGAACATCATGTCGGATATTTTACGCTGTCGATGCGCATTGCCGGCGATTACTGCGACTCTCCGGTTTCCCTGCGGCTGCTGGCGGCGGAACTGCCGTTCGAACTCGCTTACAGGGCGGAAAACTTCAAGGGCAGCTTGAGCCAGGCGTGGATACAGGAGGAATACATCAAGATCGATGTTCTTCCGGGAACGGTCCGGCTTCCGCGGCGGTATGCCTGCCGCTATCTCCGCATCGACGTGATCGCAACACCGGGCACACTGGTTTTCGACAGGATTGAATTCGATACCGTTTCCGCCGCAAATTACCTGCCGGAACCGCCGTTGCATCTCTCCGCATTTGAGAAGGAGATTTACACCGTCGGATGCAGAACCTTGCGCGACTGTATGCAGACATGTTTCGAGGACGGCCCGAAACGCGACCGGCGGTTATGGCTCGGGGATCTTTACCTTGAGGCGAAAGTGAATGCCGTGATCTACCGGAACTTCCACCTTGTCGAACGCAGTATCTACCTGCTGGCTGCAAACATTGATGAACATGGAATGCTTCCCGCCTGCGCTTTTGAAGACAGCGGAATACGGACAACCTGTTTCATCCCGGATTATTCTCTGCTCTTTCCCGCCCTGCTTCTGGAGCATTGCAGGGCTTGCGGAAAACGGGAAATCGCAGAAGAATTTTACCCGCTTGCCGTGCATCAGGCGGAACTGTTCCAGCGTTTTCTGCAGGATGGCTGTATTTTGAAAAAAGACCCGGGCTACTGGTTTTTTGTGGACCACTGTGCGGAACTCGAAAAAGATACCGCGGAACTTTGCATCTATCTGTTCGCACTCCGAAGCCTTGCGGAACTGGCACATCTGCTCGGCATACCGGAAGACGGAGAGAGATTCCGCAGGGAATACCAATATTGGCGGAAAATCGTCCGCAGTCATGCCATGGACCCCGTAAACGGAGTCATAGTGTCCGGCGCATCCCGCCAGATTTCCGAGGCGTCCCAGATATGGGCGGTTCTTTCCGGTGTTTTCGATGTGGCGGAGGGAAAACGTGCCCTTGCGAAGATGAAAGAGCTTCCGGGGGTGATCCGCTCCCGCAATCCCTATGTGCAGCATTATCTGCTTGAAGCGTATTGGCTCTGCGGAGAGGAAGAAAAAGCTTGCGGACTGATCCATGATTATTGGGGCGAAATGATCCGTCTGGGGGCGGATACGTTCTGGGAGGTGTTCGATTCTTCGGACCGGAGCCCGGTTCTTTACGGCGATGCGTGCCTCACCAGCGCCTGCCATGCCTGGAGCTGCACCCCGTGTCTGTTTCTTCACAGGAAAAACGCCCGGAAAACATTTGATGTCCATGAGGAGGATATGGCTTTGGCATCAGGGGTGCTGCAATAATCCGGCAGATCGTCACTCTCTGTTTTGAGGGGGCATGATTCATCACATGAGCCTGGCGGAAACCAGCAGGGGAATTGCCGCCGTGTCTCCGAAGACGATGATGTTGTCTTCCTGCATTCCGGTGCGTTCGATTTCAAAGACGATCCGGTTGCCGCCGGGAAAAGTCTTTTTGACCGTAATGGACGGATTCAGCGGGAAAGCCCTGAGATTCACGAGATCGATATCGACGGATTTCGGAAACACATACTCCAGCAGCCACGAGCCTTTCGCATAAACCGAGAAGAAGTTGATATAATAACCGCCGACCGGAAGATCCAGATTTTTGCCGGTGGGATATACTTCACGCGAACTCATGAGATCAAACTTGAACGGAAAAGAAACGCTGTGGTCTCCTGATTGTCTCACAAGCCGGCGCGGAGAGATTCCGCGTCCCGGGCGTTCCCCCGCAATCAGGGAAAGCGGTTTTTCGGAATCGGACGGAAACTCGTTTTCCACCCAGAAAGTCCGGTTCTTCAAATCCCAGACGAGGGTTGTGGACATTGAAATCCCCGCCCTGCGGCAAAGTTCTCCAAGAATCAGCGAGGTTCCCTTGTCGATCATTTTCCGGTGATTGACGGAAGAAAGTTCCAGGCCGACCGTCATTTCCATATCCGCGACCGTATTCAGCGCCATGGAATAAACTGCGTTTGCGTCTTTCTGCGGATCGCCCGAAGGCCCGTCGGGAAAAGTCTTTTTGAACAGCGCGTCAATATACTCTTTTTTGTCGAACGCTCCCTTTTCCATCTGATATTCGTTCTTTTGCTCCTTGCCGGAAACCTCGGAGGGGGAGACGAACCGGAATGCCGCCGCCATGGAACGCATGGTCTCCGAAAGACTGTTCAGCAGTGCGGTGTCCTGCACGACTTTCTGTTCCTGCACCTCGATTTTTTTCGTTACCGACCTGCCGTAAAAACCGAAAATCGTCAGAAGAATAACGGATGCCGTGAGTGTGCCTCCCAGAAAGGGATATAACTGATATTTTTTGATGTGGATCGTCATTTCCAGCCTTCCAGTTTCTGTATAACGGATTTATATTGATAATGATAGAAAAATGACGGCAGAATGACGGCTTACCACGGGTCAATTTCCATCGTTACGACGAATTCCATTGCTTTCGGAGGATTCGGCAGAACTTTCAAATCCTGAACCAGTTCCTCGACGGAAGCGTCCATGGCGCGGTTTCCGGAACGGCGGATGATCGTTGCGGAAAGCACTTTGCCCGCATTGTCGATCCTCAGCCGCACCTCGACCTTCGGCATGGAATTGTTCAGCGCCGCTTTATTCGGCTGATTCCAGTTACGCTTCAAATACGCTGCAACTTTGTCATAGTAGTCTATCAGGTCTTTATCCAGAACTCCGACCGGACCGCCGCCACCGCCGGCAAGTCCTCTGCCGCCGCGCATTCCATAACGGCTGGAGTTGGGGCTGCCGCTGCCGGTTCCTCCGGTCGCTGCCCAGTTTTTCAGAATATTCTGGATATCCTGCCTGCGTGTATCAGAACTCCTTCTCCCGGAGGTTCTTATGGGACCCTTTCGAATGATTTTCGTACTCTTTCTGATTTCATCCGGACTTTTCCACTTCGGCTTCGGCTTGACTTTGCTTTCCTTCGGCTTGACCAGTTCTTTCGGCACTCTCACTTCTGTTTTCGGAGTCTTGACAACAGGTTTCACTTCCGGTTCGGGAGGAGCGGTTTCCACTTTCGGCTCCGGTTTCGCGACAGGTTCCGGCTCCGGCTCGACGATGGGATCGGGAACATCCGGGATATCCGTAATCGGACCGGGATCGCCATAGTTGGGGATTCCGATAGGATCAGGTCTTGCCGCATCCGGGTATTTTGACGGTCTTTCGTTGTCATTCGGGGGACTGTCCACCAGAGAGACTTTGGTAACGCTTACAGGAGGGTTGATGAAATTCGACAGAGAATACAATAGAAACGGAATCAGAATCAGCCCTGCGTGAAATATGGAAACGGAACCGAAAATCAGGGAACGTTTTCCACCTTTGACATAGGGCAGAGGAGCCGTGCCCGGTTCCATGTGATGCCTCCGTCCGTCAATCTGCCCTGTCATTTGTCCACCTCGGTAATCAGTGAAATGTCCGTGAATCCGGCATTTTTGACATCTTTCATCACCTGAATGACGGACCCGTAAAGCAGATCCTTGTCCGCACGCAGAAAGACTTTGATCCTGCCGCCGTCCGGGGATGCTTTCAACTCGCGCAACCGCGCAATCAGCCGTGCCGGATTCATGATCTTTTTCTCGAACTCGATATCTCCGTTTTTCTTTACGTTAATGACCCGGGAATATTCATCGGGTTTCATTTCCGAAGCATTCATTTTCGGCGGGGAGACATCAATGCTGTACTCCAGAAGCGGCGCCGTGATCATGAAAATGATCAGCAGAAAAAAGACGGTATCCATCAGCGGAGTGATATTGATCTCGTCATAGGATTTCGATTGAAAACGCCTGCGCATACCGTCCGCCCTTGTTCATCTGGAAGTGCTGATCTGTTCGATCTTGAGCTTGACCAGAAACTCTTCGACGAAATTGTCCATTTGAACGATCGTGGCTTTGATCAGGCTCGTAATGATATTGTAGCCGACCACGGAGGGAATCGCAACGAGCAGTCCGAGAACTGTGGTAAGCAGGGCTCCGCTGACGCCCGGCGCGAGAGTCTGAATATCCGCCTTGCCCATGATCGCAAGGTCCGTAAACGCCAGCATGATGCCCCAGACCGTTCCAAAGAGCCCGAGAAAAGGACTGATCGTAATTGCCGTGGCAAGAAAAATCATTTTCCGTTCCAGTTCGAGAATCTGGTCGGCGACAGCCTGTTCCAGTGAAGCGCGCACCACATCGACTTCCGTAACATTCAGGGCGCGGCGTCCTCCTCCGGGCAGTTCAATGTTCAGGGTCTTGATCCGTTCATAGGCGGCTTCGCAAACCCTTGCCGATGGGCTCGGCTCATCGGCAATCCCCTCATTCATGGAAAGCGGGTTGCGGCGTTCGCGGAACCTGCGCAGGAAAGAGGCGCAGTCGTTGTGCGCGCGCCGGAGACTGATTCCCTTTTCAAGCATCAATGTCCATGTAAAAACAGAAAATACAAACAGCAGGATGACGATTCCCTGTCCCATGCCGTCGGAGTTTTTGAACGCATAGTAGAGACTCGATTGCGCAAAAGAGAATACTTCAGGATAAATCATGATATTACAGCCTCACAACAGAAATACTTTGTTTCAGTGGAACGATCCGCGATACGGTAATCTATATCAAAATCATATAAAAACTACTTGGCAAGAGAAAAAAATGCACTTTTTTTGAAGAGAAGATGCGATAACGCATTTGATACGGTTTTTTCGGATTTTTTGGGAAACGACCTTGAAAAATAAAATTCTGGCGTTACACTATCGTTGTCGGTGATGAAGCTGAACATCACCGACAACGATTTTTAAAAAATATCAATCGGTTTATCTGGAAATGAACCGAATAAATTTCAGCCGGTTTTCTTCCGGTATGGAAGCATCTGTTTCGTTTCATCCTTCTATTTCGATTGTCTCTCCGAGAAAACGCGGTTTGCGTCCGAGGATGAAAACATCGACAACAGCGGCAGTACGTGCAAGAATTTCGCGGCATCCCATTTTCAGGCGATATGCCGGATATTTATCTCCGGGGTCCGTCGCGGCAAAACCGATGGCGCTGATATCGTGCCCTGCTGCAATGAAAAGCGCTCTTGTACAGTGGAATTCCTGAGATATGACGATCAGTTTCCCTACCTGAAAAATCTTTTTTGCGCGAATCATGGAATCCAGTGTGCGGAAACCTGCATAATCAGGATAGATGTCTTTTTCCGGAATGCCTCTCTCAATCAGGGCGTTACGCATTGCCGTGACCTCATCATATTCCTTGCGCCCGTTGTCGCCGGATACGATGATTTTCCGGATTTTCCCTTTTCTGTAAAGCGTGGCGGCGGCATCAATCCGGCTTGTAAAATATAAGTTCGGGCGCCCGCCGGCTTCCGGCCTGGTTCCGAGAACCAGCCCTACATTGAATGCAGGTACCTTCTCCGCTGAATGATAAATCTTCCCGGCATGGGAAAGCACGATCAGGTTGCAGACCAGTAAAAACAACATTCCGGCGGTGATCAGCATTCCCGTTCCGAGCAGAACCCATTTCACCTTTTTCGATTTCAGAAAAGAGTTTTTCCAAACGGAAACGGGGACATCCGGATATTTCATCTTGAATTTCACGGTGTCCCCTGTTTTTTCAGAAATGGGTCAATGCCGGTTTCCCGAGCGGAAAGACATTGAATCCGAGGGTATAGAGTCGTTCATGATCCAGAATATTCCTGCCGTCGAAAATGAAAGCGGGCTTTTCCATCAGAGAAAAGATTTTTTCATAATCGTATGTTGTGAACTCTTTCCAGTCGGTGATCAAAGCAATGGCATGCGCCCCCCTGACCGCTTCATAAGGATCTTCGAAGTATTCGATTCTGCCTTCCGTATTCGTAAGATCCAGCTTGGCGTTCTCAATCGCTTTCGGATCGTAAATCGCAAGTGAGGCGTGTTCCCCGACCAGGAGGTTCGAAATATAGATTGCCGGTGATTCCCGCGTATCGCCGGTATCTGCCTTGAACGCGAAACCGAATACGGCGATCCGTTTATTGGAAACCGTATTGAACATGTTCTTGACGATGCGTTCCGCGAAACGGCGCTCCTGATACTCATTCATGAGTACAACCTGTTCCCAGTAGGCGGCGACTTCATGCAGGTTGTAGCATTCGCAGAGATAGACCAGATTCAGGATATCCTTTTTGAAGCAGGAGCCGCCGAAGCCGACGCCCGCCCGCAGGAACTTGCTTCCGATACGGGAATCCATGCTGACTGCGCGCGAAACCTCCTGAATATCCGCCTCGGTTTTTTCGCAAAGCGCCGAAATGCTGTTGATCGAGGAGATTCTCTGTGCCAGCATCGCGTTGGAAACGAGTTTGGACATTTCACTGCTCCAGACATTCGTCGTAAGAATCTTCTCACGCGGCACCCAGTGTGCGTAGATATCGACCAGGCGCTGCATGGATTCATGTCCGTCGGGCGTCGTCATGGAACCGATCAGGACGCGGTCCGGATTTTCCAGGTCAGCCACTGCCGTTCCTTCCGCAAGAAACTCCGGATTGGAAAGAACGGAGAAGTTCAGTCCTTTCGTATTCGACTGCAAAATCCGGTGAATCGCCTCCGCCGCACGCACCGGCAGAGTGCTTTTCTCCACGACAATCTTGTCTTCCGTGGAACACTCCACGATCAGGCGCGCGGATTTCTCCCAGAACTGAAGGTCGGCGGCTTTGCCTGCGCCGGAACCGAATGTCTTGGTCGGGGTGTTGACGCTGACGAAAATGATTTTCGACTCACGGATTCCTTTTTCCACATCTGTCGTGAAAAAGAGATTCCGCCCTCTGGACTGCGCCACAAGCTGTTCAAGCCCCGGCTCATAAATCGGCAGACTGTCTGAATTCCATCGAACAATACGGTCCGCGTTGATATCCGCCACCGTTACTTTATATTCAGGGCATTTTGCCGCGATCATCGCCATCGTCGGCCCGCCGACATAGCCGGCGCCGATGCACAGAATGCTTTTTTCATTCCCCATTTCATTGTCTCCTGTAAATTTTAGCGCAAGTAATCTAGCCTGCGACTTCATAATATGCCAGTGAAAAAGACGGCAATCCCGATAAAAATACTCTTTTTGTCATGTCCCGGCCAGTCTTTCCCGGACGATAAACGATTCTGCCGCGGCATTCCTGATTTTTACCTGCCGTAAAGTTTGGGACATGAGGCGGATGGACTTGCAGTTTTCCCGGAAACTCGCCTGTTCCCTGATAAAAAAACATTATTTTATCAAATTATCAAATTATAATACTTGACAAAATGAGATTTATAGAATATAATTAAAGCAACGACGTGAAAGTGGATCTGTATTATGATAAAACATAAACATCAGCAGTTATATGACCTTTTGTCCGAGGAACTCCGGCGGGGGACATGGCCGTGTCATGAAAAGCTTCCGAATCTCAAGGAGCTGGCGGCACGCTATAATGTCAGCATCAACGTCGCGTCAAAAGCCGTGGAACTGTTGAAAGAGGCGCATCTGGTCAGTGTGAAGGTCGGAGACGGGATCTATTCCGAAACCTCCGGACAGGCGGAACTTGTTGATTTCAAATACTCGGGCGAGCGGCTTTTCGGACAATACGCAGGCGCGAAAACACTGCGGATTCTCATGCAGGACAACACAGAGTTCCAGCTTGCATTCTGGAACGGGGTATTCGACGCCATTACGCTGGAAAATCCGGATATTGAGCTTCAGGTCAGTTACAATATGGCGGAAAATAAAAATCCCCGGGATTTCGATATCGGAATCGCTTCCCCGGAATATCTTGCCGGAGCCGGGCTTTGCGGAGAGGCGCTGGTTCCCGCAGACATCAGATATGAGTTCGGCAATGATTTTTACGAGGGGCTTCCTGTGTCGCCGTCGGAATTGAAATGGAAGGGGAAAGAGTTGTATTTCCCGTTTGCATTCATTACTTCCCAGCTTCTTTTCCGGGGCGATGCGGAACAACCGGAATCCGGTGAAGATGTGCTGGATTATATTGAACACCTTGCTTCAAAAAGCAAAGGGGCTGTCGGATACGGACTGCTGAACTGCCGGGGGCTGGTTGCGAACAATGGGCTTGATTTTGCCGACTCGCGGAGCGGGGAATTCAGAATGCCGGAAAAGCGGCGGCTCATGGAGGTGTTTCACCGTGCAAGGAAGCTGTACCAACGGGGTGATCTGATCTGGATGCATGGACGTTTTTCCGACTATGCACAGATCTGCAAATTGAAAGCCGACCAGCCCATTCATATTGTGGAGTGTCCATTCAACCGTATTCGGCCGGAAGAATTGAAGGAACAGGGACTCAGGCGGGTACCTTATCCCGACGGACATTGTTTTACAGCCACACCGTTAACCGCAGTCATCAGCCGCGGTTGCAGATTTCCGGAAGAAGCCCTCCGCGTCATTCGCAAACTTCTTCAGAAAGAGATCCAGAGGAAAGCTTTGGAAAACGGAATTTTCCTTCCGCTTTACCATACGGAACTGGAACGTGGCGGTTTCGGTTACTTGGCTGAAAAACTGGAAAAGCAAACTCATCACTGGATGTTTCTGCCCGATCCGGAACTGCTCCGGGTGATTCATTATTTCTTCGCCTGGGAGTTTTTTTATTACCTGAACGGACAGCGTGATGAAAATGTTTATGAACTGATTGAAAAGAAGATTCAATATTATCTTTCAAACAAGGAGGAGTAACGATGAGGTGCCGGATTTTGAAGTGTTTCACATTGATAGAGTTGCTGATTGTAATATCGATCATTGCAGTACTTGCCGGAATGCTGCTGCCCGCCCTCAACAAAGCAAGAGAAAAAGCCCATGCCGCTGCGTGTATGAACAATCTTAAACAGATCGGGACTGCTTATGTTCAATATTTCAATGATTACAACGACCGTTTTCCCGGAGGCAAGGATTCCAGTATTCCGTCGCTGGCGAAATGGGGATACCTGAATCCTCCCGGATCGCCCGGTTTTTACCGGCAGATGTCTTGCCCTGCCGATAAGACGCCTGTCATTTCACACAATTATTCTCTTCTTTACTGGCTCCGGATGGATCGTTATACTGGCGGCTATCCGGAAGTTTACCGGATCGTCAGCCGGATTTCCAAACCGTCACAACGGGTTGTCACGGCAGAAGCCAAACGGGCCTATAATTCCATTACCGATTATAATGACCTCAACAATGGCCGTTATCGCCACACGTCAAACTCCATGTTTCATCTGTGGATGGACATGCATGTCGAATCGCGGACATTGTCTTACTGGACCATCATACAGACCAATTCCGTTACTCAGCCTCAATATCTGATGGCATGGTACTATAAAGACTGACAATCAGAAAGGAAATTATATGAAAACAATTGTCGTATTGACTGTGATCGCCGCCATGAGTTTTTCACCGTTGCATGCGGTTCCCTCGGCAGCATTCCATGCTTCGTTTGATCAGGATTTCAGTGCTGTGAGCAAAACCGGATATGTTGCCGGAAAACACTCCGCGGAGATACTTTATGAAAATCTCGCGACTTATCTGAAAGATGGTGTCAACGGCACAGGGGCATTGATCGGTACAGGCAATGAAAAACGGGAAGATTATCATATTGAATATCCCAATCATGACTTCATTACTCCGGAACAGGGCAGCGTCGTATTCTGGGTCCGCCCGGAAAACTGGCAGGGAAACGACCGTAATTTCCATATTTTTTTCCGTGCGGATGGAACGGATGCGGATCTGCTTGTATATAAGGTTGCATGGAATTCCGAATTGTATTTTCTCCTCGGTCCGAAGAAAAAATCCGGAGGAAAACAGGTCTGGACAACCATATCCGCGCCGATTGGGCAATGGCGGCCCGGTGAATGGCATTTTGTCGTTGCGACCTGGGGCGGCGGGACCATGAAGCTTTATATCGACGGAATCTGCAAGGGACAGAAAAAATTTATCCGTCCCGGATCGCCGTTTCTTAAATTCGGTGCGGGAGGACTGCGCCCGAAACAGTGGAAAACCCCGCAGAACTATTCCCTGATTGATGAGCTTATGCTCTATCATGTTATGCTTACCGATGCCGATGTGCTTGCCAGATACAGGGCTTACAAGCAAAGCAGGATCGTGACCGCGGATGAATCGAAAGTCGCGCCGTGCAACATTATGAGCGGTTTCAATCCGGCTGAAGGTACAATGGAGTTCGGTTTTGCCGTGAAAGAGATTTCTCCGGACGGAAAATTTTACCGGGCGGAAACCTGTATTGAAGACGGAAACGGTAAAAAGATCGTCAACCGGATTCTGGCTCCGCAAAGTACGGAATATCACTTTGCATTTCCGGTGGACTCCCTGCCGCCCGGAGACTATACGTTCAAGATTACGGTACTTAAAAATGACAGCAAACTGAATCATACGGTATCCCATCCGTTTGCAATTCCGAAGCGCCCCGAACCGTGGCGCAGCAGCCGGACAGGAACGGCGGCAACGGCGCCGTTTCCGTGGACCGCGCCTGCATGGGATGCCGCCGGCGGAGTATTCTCCTGCTGGAACCGCCAATATGTGTTCGGCAGATCCGGGCTGCCGGAACAGATTTTTTCCGCGGGGACGCCGCTTCTGGCACGTCCGGTTCTGCTTATGCTGGATGGGAAAAAGCTCAATCCCGGCCCCCTGCGCATGGTTTCCTCGGACGAGGAAAAAATCGAATTGGAGGGAACGGCGGCGGCAGACGGATTTACGGTTAAAACCCGTATCTGCGGAGAGTTCGATGGTTTTTTCTGGGTGGACATGGAACTGATTCCGGAGAAACCGGTTGCGGCAATCCGCAGTCTGACATTGGATTTTGCATTCCGCAAAGAGCAGTCCACCCTGTTCAATGCAATGATCAAACAATATTCGGATTACCGTCCGGGGCACGCCGGGAAATTCCAGGCTTATTCACTTGACCTTTTCCGGGAACTGTCGCGCACCATGTTTGTCGGAAATGAAAAGACCGGGTTGGAATGGTTCTGCGAAGAACTTTCCTCATGGAAAGTGCGTAAACAGGCAGACAGTCTGCGGCTGATCCCCGGCAAAGAGGAGAACCGCATGCTGCTGACGCTGGTCGATCTTCCGACTGCCGCCGGATTGAAACACCGTTTCCGTTTCGGCTTTCAGGCGCTTCCGGTGAAACCGCTTCCGGCGAGCTGGCGTACCGCCCGTGCGTTCGGCAAGGGAAAAAATGATTTCAACCCGTGGTTTCCATGGTCTGAGGTTCATAACATCCCGGACCCGGAACGTAAAGCGCCGGATTTTGACAAAAGATGGCGGAAGGTTTCCGGCTATCCCGCCGTACACTGGTATTTCGCCGGATTTTCCAACAGTCCCTTTACCCGTGAATGGAGTTTCTACGGGCCGCTGTGGAGCCTCACGCCGCCGGAAGTCGGGACAATCGGCGACATTCGGTCACGGGAATGGGCTTTCGCGCGGAACTGTCCCGCGGCGCCTGGCTACATCGACTGGTATGTGCACAGTCTCCGCAACACCATAGGGAAGCTGAATATCAGGCATCTTTATTTCGACAATCAGGATGCGCAGTTCTGCGATAACTTCCGGCATGGATGCGGCTGGAAAGGTACGGACGGGCGGCATTACCGCACCTTCAATCTGCTTGCAACCCGTGAACTGACCAAACGCATTTACCGCATGGTGAAGGCCGCGCATCCGGAAAGCCGTATCATGCGGCACATGTCGACAAAGACCGTGACTCCGGTCATAGGTTTTGCCGATTTCATTGCAGACGGGGAGATGTACTGCGGAACCATCGGGCGCGATGAGCACTACAAAAATATTTTTGCCCCCGAAATGTTCCGGGCAATGTTCATGACGCTTCCTTACGGCATTCCGCGTTACTTCATCCCCCAGTTCCAGCGTGCGATCAAACTGCACAGCCCGATCAGGAACCGTTATGAAAACGCATGGAGCAAGAAGCATCTTGACAATCACCGCGCAGTCCTGCGCCATTTCAAAGGATATCTGTTTGTGCATGACTCCCTGATCTGGCCCGCATTCGGTGTTTCCTGCGATGACTGGTGGAAGATTCAGGATGAATTCGGATTCGACGGAAGTGAACGCTTCATTCTCTACAATGATCCGGAATCGCCGTTTACCGCGCCGGACAAAGTCATGGTTTCCTGTTATGTGAAAGCCGGAAAGCTCCTGATTATTGTCATGAACGATTCCCGTGAATCCGCGCCGCTGACAATCAAAGTGGACCCCGTAAAATTCAAGGCTCTGAAGATTTCCGGTTCAAAGCTGGCGGATATGGAGAGAGGAAACGATATCAGTTTTGACGGCAGCCGGATTCTGGTCAATGTCCAGCCGCAGGATTATATGATTCTCAGATCAAGGCAATAAGGGGAGTGGTGAGAGAAATGAAAAGATTGTGTCTGCTCTGTTCCCTGCTGTCGTTCCTGAGTTCCGCATATGGAAATGAGTCCGGTTTTTTTCTGGACAGGCAGAAATCTCTGGAGGAAATCCGGCAGGAAAACATAAAATTCCTGAGTCGCCATGCATCCAGATTTTCGTGGGGTGATTATACCGCACTGCTTGATGAATTGGCGGACTCGTCACGCTATCATGTGGTCACGGGCAGGAACTTCATGAAGGAAAAAGCAACGGACAGAGTAACGGTATATTTCCGGCATGACATTGATGTGGCTCCGTTTCATGCGGTGATGATGTCTGAGGAAGAGAAAAAACGGAACATCGGAGCCTCCTATTATGTCCTTCATTCCGCTGCATATTACGGCAGGAAAGAACCGGGGAAAGTATTCCGTTACACGGCAATGGATCTGATTTATCGGCAGATTCAGCAGAATGGACATGAAATCGGGGTGCATAACGATCTTTTTTCCATGATGCTGACCAACGGCATTGATCCGATATCTTTTCAGAAAAAGGAACTGGAGTATTACAAAAAGGCGGGAATCAAGATTACGGGAACGGTCTGCCACGGCGGAGTCATTAATGCCTGGGGACTGAATAATACCTGGCTGTTCTCCGATTTCCGCAGAAGCGGCGAATATAAAAAAGACGGCAGGACATACTCATATGGAAACCGTTCCGTCGCGGACTACGGTTTTTCCTATGAAGGCTATCTGCTGAAATGCAATATCCGCTTGAGCGATATTTCCGGGTATGATGCAGTGGAACTGCTGAAACGTCTGCGGGCCTGCAAACCGGGTGACAGAGTGTCTCTGCTGATTCATCCGATCCACTGGCGGCGCAACTGCCCGGAAAAATAAGCTTTTTTGAGGATTCCCGCGCTCCGTTTCAGAACTCAAATGTGTAACTTCCGCAGGGCAGGGACAGCAGAAGCGAGCCGTTTTTCCGTTCATAGCCGGAAAGCGGAGCGCCGTTCTGCTTCACCCCTGCCGGATCGGAAACCGGAAGAAGCACTTTCACCGATGTGTTTGCCGGAGCCGTGATTTGCCAGCAGAGACGTTCCCCTTCGTATTTCCAGAAGCTGGACGCTTTGCCGTAAGGGGTTTCAAGGGATGCTTTCACATATCCCATGCGCGGATCGGGAATCGCGGCAAAGAGCAGTTCCCGTCCTCCGGGGGCGGCATGGGAAATGCCTCCGGCGACGGCGCCCATCCATTCCGCGACGGCTCCGTAGGCATAATGATTGAAAGAGTTCATGTTCACATCCCCGAAACCGTCTTTCACCGTATAGGAGTTCCAGCGTTCCCAGACCGTTGTGGCTCCCTGATTCACGGAGAACAGCCACGAGGGATATTCCTCCTGAAGCAGAAGGTCGTAGGCGGTCGAAGTCAACCCCGCATTCGTAAGGGCAAGCATCAGGGAGGCAGTGCCGACAAATCCGGTGCTGAGCCGGTTCCCGTTATTGCGGATAAGCTGTTCCAGAAGCCTGATTTGCTTTTCCCGCTGTTCCGGCGTCAGAAGATCGAAGTGGAGCGCAAGCACGCAGGAAGTCTGGTTGCGGGTTTTCATCAATCCGTCCGCACCCACGAATTCACGGCGGAACGCCTCCGCAACCTCTTTCGAGAGTTTTTCAAAGACTGCGGCGTCCGCAGCCCTGCCAAGAATCCGGGCGGTTTCCGCGACAAGATGCGCGGTATAGGAGAAATACGCGGTTCCGATCAGCGGACGCGGCGTTTTCACGTCGTCCAGAGAGAGCCAGTCGCCGAAACCGAGATCCGGGCGGATCAGATTGTCCGAGGTTGTTTTCTGGAATTCGATCCACCGTTTCATGGATTCATAATTTTCCGTCAGAAAACTTTCGTCACCGTAGCGCTGATACATTGTCCACGGGCAGATTACGAGGGCATCGGCCCATGCGGGCGAACCCTCCACTCCCGATTCGAAGATATTCGGTGCGATATGGGTTCCCGAACCGTTCTCGAACTGCGCTTCCCGCTGGTCCCGGAGCCACTTGCGGAAGAACGCGGCAACGTTCATATTGAATGCGGCGGCGGCACAGAAGACCTCCGCATCGCCGGTCCAGCCGAGACGCTCGTCACGCTGGGGGCAGTCGGTCGGGACTTCAAAGAAATTGTCGCGCTGTCCCCAGCAGATATTGCTGTAAAGCTGATTGACTTTCGGCTGCCCGCACTCAAAGGAGCCGGTTGCCTCCAGCTCCGAATGCAATACGATTGCCGTCACTTCGATTTCATCCGGCGACCCGGAAAACTGGAAGCCGTCCACCTGCGCATAACGGAAACCGTGGAACGTGAAACGGGGCTCCCATGTAAATTCCTGCTCAAGAGGTCCGGAGGTCGTATAATAGTCCGTGGAACGCGCACTGCGGTAATTCAGGTTGTAAAGCGTACCGTCCTGATTGAGCATTTCCCCGAAACGGATCGTGAACAGGCGTCCCGGATAGCCTTTGACCTTGATCCTGACCCAGCCTGAAATATTCTGCCCGAAGTCCCAGATGCAGACATCCGTCCGCGGGCGGAGCAGTTTCACCGCGGGAATTTCCATGATTTTCCTTACGGGGAAACAGCATTTCTGTACCAGTGCCGGAGATTCCGCGGCATGTTCTCCCGCAACGGCATCGCGCCATGCGGAGTCATCGAAACCGCAGTCGTCCCACCCCGGCATCTCAAGACGGGAGTCATACATTTCGCCGTCGTAAATGTCCGAATAGAGAATCGGGCCTGTCGCCGTTTTCCAGCCTTCGCCGCTGGTGATCGCTTCGCTTGTGCCGTCCTTGTAAAGGATTTCCAGGCGCGCAAGGAATTCCGGATATGCACCGTAGAGATTGCGGCGGCGTCCGCTGAGGTATCCGCAGTACCAGCCGTCGCCGAGAATCGCGCCGATCGTGTTGTTCCCGCTTTTCAGACTGCCTGTGACATCGTAACTCATATACTGAATCTGCTGCGAGAAATCGGTCCAGCCGGGGACGAAATAGTCGTTTCCGATCCGTTTCCCGTTGATCCTTGCCTCGAAAAGTCCACGCGCGGTGACATAAAGCCTGGCTTTTGCGATCTCTTTTCCACAGGAGAATTCATGCCGGAAATAAGGGCTGGGCGAGGAACATGCCGGATTGTTGCCGTCAAAATGAATCCACCGCGCTTCCCATTCGGCATTATGCTGAAGCGCGATTTCAAACTCCGCGATTTCACTTGCCTCCGACTCCATGCCGTTTTCGTCCCAGACTGTCACCTGCCAGCAGACATGCTGACGGGAAGCAAGTTCTTTTCCGCCCCATTCCACATACAGCGACCGATCGGACTCCACACGTCCGGAATCCCACAGATCCGCGTTTCCTGCAAGCAGTTCCGTTTTGTCCGATGCGGCGAGAATCCGGTAGGCGGACTGCCGGAAACCGGTCCGGTCCGAAGATATCTTCCATGAAAGCAGCGGACGTGACTCCATGATGAAGACAAAACCTTTCAGCAGAGCCATAACCCGTAAGTCACAGGGACGGAAAGAAACGGATGTATCGGAAGGATTCATGACAGACCTCTTGAAAATTGAATGCTTTTCATTTATATTCCTTCCCTAATATATACGCGCTCGGAAGAAAAGTCTCACATAAAATGGCTTTCTTTTAGCATAATCTGTCCGGATTTTTATGAAAAACAGAAAATATATTGATATGCAGGCAGCCGATCTGTTTCAGGAGATTTCGTTTCCCCTGAAAGTATTCATGTATGATTACGATTCGCCGTCGAATGACTGGCACCGCCACAACGGCTTCTACGAACTTGTGATCGTGTGCAGCGGCACCGCAAAAAACGAACTGCCCGGAGAAACGGAACTGGTTGCGCCGGGAACCATCTTCATGATGCCGCCGGGAGCACTGCACCGCTATACGGCAATCCGCCATTTCCGTCACTACAACGTACTGTTTTCGGAAGAACTTCTCAATACGGGAAACCTGAATCTTGCCCGTCAGCTTGCATCCTCTCCGCTATGGCGTTTTGCGGGAAGGCAGTGTTCTCCGTTTGTCCCGGTCAGCGAAAGCGCGCTGTCGAAAACCGTGCTGATGCTGGAAACGATACGCAGTGAAATGTCCATCCGCTCTCCGGGGTGGCGCGAAGCGGCGTTTGCGGAGTTCATCCGCGTGATGATTTACCTGATCCGCATCAGCAAACTGCCGGACAGCGAATCCGGGCAGTATTCGTTCCAGATCGGGCGGGCAATCCGCCTGATGGAGGAGAAAGTGTCGCAGGAGCTTACTCTGAAATCGATTGCGGAATCCGTGAACATGTCCGAAAGCAGTTTCCGCCACAGATTCCTTGCGGTCACGGGGATGTCGCCGATTCGTTACCTGATCCGCCTGCGGTTGAAAAAGGCGCTGCTTCTCCTGACCTCCCCCACTTCGATTTCAAGCATTGCGCTTCTTTCCGGGTTCGCGGATCAGAATTATTTCTCGCGCCAGTTCAAGAAACAGTTCGGTATCACTCCGCATGAATTTCAGAAAAAATATGCGGCGCAGCAGCTTTCCGTCAATGAACTGCTGACGGGGCTCATGGATATTGACACCCTGATCTGCCGCTGAAGTTTACAGCCCCGTCGGAAGATCGAGAAACTCGGTTTCAATGTCGAAGTGTTCCCTCACTTCCTGCATGACGGCGTCCACGCCGGGAGTTTCCGAACGGTAATGTCCCATGGAAAGCACGGAAACTCCGGCTTCCAGCGCATAATGATACGCTTCGTGCGTCATTTCGCCCGTCACCAGGCAATCGATGCCGAGCGCATACAGTTCACTGAACACCGCCGGATAAGCTCCGCCGCCGGAAATCGCCCCGACACGCATGATTTTCCGTTCAGGATCACCGAAAATATGGTAAGGACCCTCGGAAAGCAGGGCGCCGTCCAGAAGCTTTGCCAGTCCTTTGACCGTCATTTCCTTCGGGAGCATTCCCTGAAAACCGATGTTGTAAGAATCATATTCGCCGAAAGGAGAGGGGTTTTCCAGTTTCATCATTCTGGCAAGCAGTGCGTTGTGCCCTATTTCCGGGTGTGCGTCCAGAGGCAGGTGTGCCCCGTATAATGAAATGGAATTTGCGGCAAGCATCGCAACACGTTTGGCATCCAGGGAAAGAATCCGTTTCAGAGACCCGCCCCAGCTGATCCCGTGATGGACGAAAATGAGATCCGCATCCAGATCCGCCGCAGTCGTGAACAGCGCGTGGGAGGCGTCCACTGCAAAAACCGCCTTGAACACATCCTGCCCTCCCTCGAACTGCAATCCGTTGTTGGATGCATCCGAACGGAATTTTGCGATATTGAGCCGCTCATCGAGAAACGCAGCCACATCTTTCAGCTTCGCCATTTCACTTCTCCTCTTTTCTGATAAAACGTTTTGTAATGACTTTCCAGCGCAGATCGCACTCCTGTTTTTCCTGAAAGTATTTTTTCAGTTGTTCCGGTGTATCCGCAAGCGAGGCAAATGTATTGATTTCGTCTGCGGTGCAGCGGAACAAGACTGCCTGCGGCATCTCCACGCCAAGCGAACGCAGAGCGTTTTCCGCACGGAAATAACGCCTTCGCGCAAAAATATTGCAGACGGTCAGAAACACCGGCCAGACGAATGCAAGAATCCAGAACGGCCATGCGGGAATCATCGGCCAGTAGGTGACACGCCCGATCTGGACAAGCAGAAGCAGAAAGACCGGCAGGATGAACAGAATCGCATCCTTTTCGCTCTTGAAGCAGTTTCCGGTATAACGGCGCAGCGGGCTGTGCGAAATCGCATAGGCGAAGTGTTCCTCATACTCGTGATCCTGAATCGGAGTCCGCGCCACATGGCAGAGCTCATGTGCCGTCAGCTCCTCGCGCCCGTAAATGAAAAATTTCTTCCTGTCTCTGAAACTCCGGCGGATGATGAAAAGCGTGGGCTGGTCTTCATAAGATGAAATCGAACAGCCGCCCCAGAGAATGCCGAGCCCGTGTTTCGGAAAGAATCCGGGGACCCATTTCACGGCGAAACCGTAAGCTTTGCGTGTGGTCTCCGCGGCTTCTTCGAGAATTGCGTCCGGAATCTCCATGCCCGCTTCGATCGTAAGCCCGGTATAGGGATCGATCTCTTTTTCCGCGGCGAGCTTTTCCCGCAGTTTCCCGATCCGTTCCTCCTCGGCAAGCAGACGGTCCGCATATCCGGCGGCTGTCTCTCCCGGAGCGATCAGCAGTCCCTGCGAATCCAGTTCGGCAAGCAGTTCAAGATTCCCGTTTTCTTTCAGTGTCTCAATCTTTTCTTTATCCGGAAATGACATGTTGTCTCCAAAATATTTCAGTATGTTCCGTTCTTTTTCTAATAGCTTACTTAAATCCTGTGTGATTTCAAGTCCCCGCAGATAAAATTACGGGAAAAAGGGGGGAAAGCAGGAGTTCCGGGTTTTGAGCGTTTTGCTGTATCCTTATGTTTCATCGGAAAAAACAGGATTTTTTTCAAGACTCCTCTTGACAATTCTTCTGTTTTCGCTTATAATTAATATGACATCTAATATGATTTAATCGGAACTGTTAATATGAAACTGTATGAGAAAATCGGAAATGAACTCAAAGACGCCATTGCCGGAAATGTGTTGAAGCCCGGCGACAAGGTTCTTTCCATCAGCGAAATGAAGGAAAAGTATCAGGTCAGTCATATTACGGCGCTCCGGGTGTACCGGGAACTTTCCGCGGAAGGGCTGATCGCATGCCGCCACGGACAGGGGTATTTTGTCTGCGACCGTTCCCCGAAACAGCAGAAAGTTTTCGGGCGTTTCGCCTGTTTTGTCCGAACCATGCGGTCGCCGCGGGACAATGACAATTATTTCAACGAGATTAATACCGGAATTCAGATCGAGGCGGGAAACCGCCGGATTGATCTGCTTCTCCCGCATCATGCGGCGCTGCTGGATGCCTATGTCCCTTCGCCTGAAATGCTGGACGAGATCAGACGGGCGATGCTTTCCTGCGCGGACAGTGTGGACGGTTTTCTTTTGGACGAACGGATTCCTGATGAGACTGTTGCCGAGGTCATAGAGAAAACAAAGAAGCCTGCGGTTGTGATCAACCGCAGGACGAAGCTTCCCGTCAACATGGTCTGCCCGGACAATGAAAATGCTTTGCGCATGATTCATGACATGGGGAGCAGGATGAAATATACGCAGTTCATCTTCTGCGCTAAAAGAGATCAGTTTTCCTATGATTGTTCCGATTATAATTCTACGGAGCGTGCGGCACTGTTCCACAGACTTTTCAAGGACGAAAAACATGAGCTGATTGAAAACTGCCTGATGGTTCCGCGGGAGATCTACCTGAAGAAGATCGATGAGGCTTACCGGCGGCGCCGGAAGCAGGGGCGGGTTCTGTTGATCTGCACGACTGACGTGCTTGCGGCGGATCTGATTTCTCATTTCCTTGCGGACGGAAAATTGCCCGATGATCTCGGGATTGCAGGGCTTGAGGGACTGGCTGTCAGCAGGAAGTGCGCTCCGACTCTTTCCAGCATGAGGGTTGATACGCTTGCCGTAGGAATGAAAGCGGTGGAAGTCCTGCAGTTGTCCGTCAACGGCACGGATTCCTATCTGCCGTCAACCGTTCTGGTTCCCTCTGTTTTCGAGCCGGGCGGGAGTATGAATTAATGAAGAAACGAATGACATATCAAATCAAAGACGGGGAGAATGCGGAATGAAAAAGAGAAATTTACTTGCATTGATCGAGCTGTTTATCATGAAAATCTGTAAAAGGGTTGTTCTGCCCTGCCTTACTTCTTCATTCAAATGTTTTAATGTTGAATTGTTCCAATGTTTTTCTCCTTCTTACTTCCCTGTTCTCTGTTCGAGATTCTTCCTTCGCAGGGTGAAAACAAGGATTTTCACCCTGATCGAGTTTCTCATGAGTAAGAGTTGTAAAAGTGGTATTTTATTCCGGCAGCAAGGCTGGACAGGACGTTGCCAGTCCCCTGATCCTGCTTCTTCTTTCTTTCTTCCTTCCAATGTTGAATTGTTCCAATGTTTTTCTCCTTCTTACTTCCCTGTTCTCTGTTCGAGATTCTTCCTTCGCAGGGTGAAAATGAGAATTTTCACCCTGATAGAGCTCCTCATCGTGATAGCGATCATCGCCATTCTTGCGGGGATGCTCCTGCCAGCGCTGAATGCGGCAAGAGCCAAGGCATACGGCATCAACTGCGTCAGCAACCTGAAACAGATCGGGCAGGCGATGCTGGCTTATACCATGGACAACAAAGACTGGTTTCCGGGTGGAACTTTGCATAATAAGATTTATTATGAATTGGCTCCTTATACCGGAATTGACCCGGACAAATATAAATACAAGCCGTGGAGTCAGCGTAAAATCTGGGCGTGTCCGGCAGATTCTTATCGGGCCCGCAAATATGTTCCAGGTGAAGGGTATGTTTCGGGAAGCTACGGTTTCAGCTATTATGCAAGGAACAACCTGATTGAGGGAGATTCTGTTTCGATGATAAAAATCAGTCTCATCAAACAGCCGTCAAAGCTGATCTATGGGATGGATACCGAGGATTTGCGGGATGGCAAAGCGCTGGTTTATACTGTCATAGCTGCCACCCGCTGGCCTTTCAAAACCGATGCCAAGGGACAGAGCGATGTTCATTTCCGTCATTCGGGAAATGCTTCGGCGCTCTGGTTTGACGGACATTCCAATATGATGCGCCTGCCGGATTGTTACGGGACAGGCATCAAACTGACTTATCAACCATGATTTTTAATCATAAAAACAGGAGGACTGTAAAATGAAACAAATCACTTGCATTTTCATGGCGGCATTCTTATCGCTTGCCGTCTTTGCGGGGGAACGTCCCGCCCGGCAGATTCAGATCGGAAAGAAAACCACAGCCGTTGCCATGGCATCCAATACCGAGATCGTGGTTGCGCCGGATGCGCCGCAAACCACGCTTTTCGCCGCAAAGGAGCTGCAGTCTTTCCTGTCGCAGATTTTCGGCAGGGAGGTACCGGTAGTCAAACAGATTTCAAACGGGAAGGTCTCTTTCATTCTCGGAGTCAACCCGTGGGCGAAGGAAGCAGGGATTGATGCGGCGAAACTTGTCCGCGACGCTTTCATCATAAAAACGGACGGTTCCCGGATTTATATTGCGGGGCTGGACGATCCGAAGGCAAACCCGGAACGGGCGCTTGCACGCGGCGGTGTCTGGAGCCAGCTTTACGAGCGCGGCACGCTGTTCGGCGTTTACGACTTTCTGGAACGTGCGGCGGGAGTGCGGATGTATTTCCCCGGCGAACTGGGAACCATTGTTCCGAAGACGGATCGTCTTGCCATACCGGAAATGAATATCTACGACCGCCCGGATTTCACTGTGCGCAAGGTCTCCACATTCTGGGACGGAACCTATTTCGAGGGGGAGAACCGCGATGCGGTCATCAATCCCGCGAAGACTTTGAACAATTACCGTCTGCGCCTGGAAACGGAGTATCTGCCGTGTTGTCACGGGCTCAATCATTTCCGGTACATTCAGCGGTTCGGGAAAACGCATCCTGAGTATTTCGCGCTCCAGAGCAACGGCAAACGGAGCAATGATCCTTCTGTCCGGCACCCCGGACAGCTCTGCTACACCAGCGGAATCGTGGAGGAGATTTACCAGGATGCCCGTTCCTATCTGAAAGGGGAAAAAGCCGATGTCCGCAAAATTCCGTCGGCAGGGCGGAACGGCGGTTATGCGTGGGGCGTCAATACAAGCAGGGGGACTTATGTGGACATCATGCCGCAGGATGCGTTCAGCGGATGCCGATGTGAAAAGTGCCAGGCGGCATACAGGAAGAACGATCCGCATTATGCCGCGGAACTGATCTGGGGCAATACGGTCTCCATTGCTAACCGGCTGAAAAAAGAGGGGATTCCGGGAATCATTACGATGATGGCTTACCGTCCCTACCGCCGCGTTCCCGCAATGGACATTCCGGATAACGTCATGGTCATGGTGGCGGAAACAGGTCCCTGGTCGAAAGGGAATCCCGCGCAGAAAAAGCTTGATGATGAAGAAATCCGGGCATGGACGAAAAAGCTCGGGCGCAAAGTGTGGATCTGGAATTACGCCAACAAGCACGACGCGCTGCAGATGCCCGGCATTCCGCAGATGAGTCCGCGCGCCTACGGCGAATATTACAAAGGGATTGCGCCGTGGATTTTCGGCGCCTTCGCGGAGTCGGAGAGCGACCGTTTCCTTTACAACTATCTGAACTATTATATCTTTTCCAAAATCGCCTGGGACAACAAGGCTGATTTTGAAGCGCTGCTGGAGGAGCATTACCGTCTGATGTTCGGGAACGCGGCTCCTGCAATGAAGAAATTTTACGAGACGCTGGAGGACAAATGGGTTGGACAGGTTGCGGGACGTGTCGTCGATACTCCGCTGGGACCGGTCGGCGCTCCTCCGTCGGATTATGACCTCTGGAACAAAGTTTACTCCGCAAAAGTTCTTGCCGGGCTGGACCGGGATTTGAAAGATGCGGCGGGAAAGGTTCCTGCGGATTCACTGGAAGCGAAACGCATTGCATTGATCCGGAAAGAGTTCTATGAACCGCTCGTCAATGCCGCGAAAGCGTATCACTCCATGAGTTCCGCCGTTCAGGGATTGAAATTCCATATTGCGGGCGCTCCGGGAAAAGAGCTGTATCTGTTACCGTTCCGCGGCAAGAAAGAGGGCGCGCTTCGTGCGACGGTGAAAACCGGAGTTCAGGTCTGGCGCACGGAGAATGATCTCTGCATCCGTTTCCGCTGCGGGGAACCGCGCATGAGTGAGATTGTGGCGCAGAAACGCAAAGCCGACGATCCCGAAATCTGGAAAGACAACTCGGTTGAAATTTTCCTCAATCCCTCCGGCGACCGTAAGACTTATTACCAGTTGATGGTGAATTCCGAAGGTTCGCTTTCCGACCAGAAAATCGTCAAGCTCGGTGCATCCGGCTCCAATGATTTCACCTGGAATTCCGGCGCGTCCGTTGAGGTGAAGAAAGAGCCGTCCGCATGGATTGCGGAAATCGCGATTCCCCTGAAGAACCTGCCTGATATCAGGCAGGAATTTCCCGCGAATTTTGCCCGCAGCCGGATTCTGAAAACCGAAGGCGACTACGAGACGCTTTATCATTGGAGTCCGTTTGCCCGCGGCTTCCATGATCTGGAGAATTATGGTTCCATCACTTCCGCGAAAGAGCAGAACATTCTCATCAACAGCGACTTTTCCATGCTTCCGGAGAGAACGAAGCGCCATTTCGGAATCTGGGAGGGATACAAATGGATCGGCGGCTGGATCGGCGATAAAAGCAATACCGCCGCCGTGGATTCTGAAATATGCGTGAGCGCTCCTTTCGGCATGAGGCTTCAGAGTGAGGAGGGGGCAATGGTCATGCAGTATCTGCCTGCATTGAAACCGGCAACAAAATACCGTCTTTCCTTCTTCGTGAAACTCCAGGACGTCAAACCGCTGAAAGCCGGCGGCGGAGTTTGTGCCAATATCTGGGATGATGCGAACCGCTGGTTCCCGGCTCACAACTGGCTGACTGGAACGATGGACTGGACTTTTCAGAGCTATGAGTTTACAACGGGGAAAAATACGAACGCGAAAGTCAATTCATACTTGCGGCTGCGTCTTATGAATGCCTCCGGAACGGTATGGTTCGACGATGTGAAGCTGGAGGAACTTTAAGTCCTGCTTTTATCTTTCAGGTTCTTTTCCCGGAGTTCCGGCAGTTTTATCATATTGCCTCAAAAATCAGATTTTCTTTCTTTTTTTTGAAAATGCTCTTGAAAAGAAAATTTTCCCATGATATTTTATATGCATTATGAAAACACAGACTTACATCTACATTTCAAATCGATGGCAGTGGCGGTGGTGAACCGCCGGGGCTGTTGCGTGTGTTTTTTGTAGTGTTGATTTCGGCGGGTTGAACTGGAAAAGTTGAATCCGCCTTTTTTGTTTTCCGGAATACAGGCCGCATCCTCGGGAGTGAAAAACCTGAGGATGCGGCTTTTTTTGTTGAAAAATTGAAAATTGAAAATAAAATAGATGAGGAGAAAAGAAATGTTGAAACCGGATTTCAGGAGTTTTGAAAAACTCTGCGGGGAAGGCAATCTGATTCCCGTATGCGCGGAACTGCTTGCCGATCTTGAAACCCCTGTTTCGGTGCTGAGCCGATTCGTGGACGATCAGGAAGTCTTCCTGCTGGAAAGCGTCGAGGGAAGCGAACGCTTCGGGCGTTACTCTTTCATCGGAGTTAATCCCCATGGAGTGTTTTCCGTGGAAAACGGGCGTCCATATTATACGGAAAAAGGCGTGAAGCGGGAGCTCCCGTTCGAAAAAAGCCCGTTCACGGCGCTCCGTTCAATCATCGGAAGCATCAAGCCGGTAATTGTTCCGGGACTTCCCCCGCTGTTCGGCGGGGCGATCGGCTACATCGGCTACGAGACGGTCAACGAATTCGAGGAGCTGCCGCCGCCGAAAAAACCGCTTGATACGCCGACCTCCGTATTTCTGGTGACGGACGAAATGATCGTATTTGACAACGTCCGCCATACGATCAAATTCATTGTCTGCGCCCGCCCGGAGCAGTTCGACACCCCGCGCAAGGCGTATGACGATGCCGTCGCGCGGATTGACGCCCTTGCCGCAAAGCTCCGCAAACCGGTGGTTCTTCCGGAAGAACCGGAAAAACCGTCCGTCATGCCGCGCCTGAAAGGCAATATGAGCCGCGATGAGTATTGCGCCATGGTCGAAAAAGCGCAGAAATACATCCATGACGGCGAAGCCATCCAGATTGTCCTCTCACAGAAATTTTCCGCTCCGGCATGTTCTTCTCCGCTTCAGCTTTACCGTGCGCTGCGGCTCATCAATCCCTCGCCCTACACCTTTTTCCTGAAGACGGATAAGCTGACTCTCGTAGGGTCCTCGCCGGAAACGATGGTCAAACTGGAAAACGGGCGTTCTTCTCTGCGCCCGATTGCGGGAACCCGGAAACGCGGAAAGACTCCGGCGGAGGATATGGCACTTGCGGATGAACTGCTCAGCGACGAAAAGGAGAAAGCCGAGCATCTGATGCTGGTCGATCTCGGACGGAACGACCTCGGGCGCACCGCCGCGCCGGGCAGTGTCCAGGTCAAGGCGTTCATGACGGTTGAGCGCTATTCCCACGTCATGCACATCGTCAGCGACGTCGATGCGATGCTTTCCGACAAGTGCGACGCATTTGATCTGGTCCGCACCGCATTCCCGGCAGGCACCCTTTCCGGCGCGCCGAAAATCCGCGCAATGGAGCTGATCAACGAACTCGAACCGGAGCCCCGGGGCGTATACGGCGGCGCGGTCGGATACTTCAGCTACACGGGCAACCTTGATCTGGCGATCACGATCCGCACTCTGGAAATCCGCGACGGCAGACTGTTCATTCAGGCGGGCGCGGGGATCGTTTTCGACTCCGTTCCCGAAAATGAATACGAGGAGACACTCAACAAGGCGGGGGCGCTTTTCAAAGCGGTGCATCTCGCGGCAAACAACCTGGAAATCGACTGAGGTGAAATCATGATACTCGTTCTTGACAATTACGATTCGTTTACTTACAATCTCGTGCATCTGCTCTACACTCTGAACGCTCAGGTCGAGGTGCGCCGCAACCGGGAAATCACGGTGGACGAGGCGATCGGAATGAACCCCGACGCCATCCTCCTCTCGCCGGGTCCCGGCAGACCTGAAAACGCGGGTGTGATGCCGCAGCTCATCAAAGCGGTCCGCGACCGGATTCCCCTGCTCGGCGTCTGCCTCGGACATCAGGCGATCGGGCAGTCTTTCGGTGCGGAGGTCGTAAGCGCCGCCAGCATCATGCACGGCAAGATTTCCGAGATCACGCACGACGGCAGAGGGCTTTTCGCCGGTCTCAAGGGCCCTTTCAAGGCGGTGCGCTACCACTCGCTCGCCCTGCGTGAAGAAACGCTTCCGAAGGAACTCGTCATCACCGCCCGCGCGGATGACGGCGAGATCATGGGGGTGCGCCACCGCGAACTCCTGATCGAGGGCATTCAGTACCACCCTGAATCCATCATGACGGCGACCGGAAAACGTCAGCTTGCGAACTTCCTGAAAGAGGTGGAAGAACACCGGAGAAAAGGAGCATAAGCCATGCTGACTCCCTACCTGAACAAAGTGCTTGCGGGGCATGACCTAACAAGCGGTGAAATGGAAAAAGTGCTCGGGCTCATGACCGGAAGCAACGCCTCCTGCGCCCAGTCCGGCGCTCTGCTGGCGGCTCTGCGCATGAAAGGGGAAAGTCTTTCCGAACTGGCGGGCGGCGCGCGGATGCTCCGGCGTCACGCGGCATTCATCGACTGCGGGGGAGCGGATGTGGTCGATGTGGTCGGAACGGGCGGCGACGGTGGAATCTCGTTCAATATCTCCACGACTTCGGCAATGGTCGCCGCCGGCGCGGGTGTCCCGATGGCAAAACACGGCAACCGCGCGGTCTCCGGCAAATGCGGTGCGGCGGATGTGCTTGCGGAACTCGGATTCAACCTCAATGTCGAACCCGCCGTCATGGAAAACTGCATTCAGAATCATGGAATCGGTTTTTTGTTCGCCCAGAAGATGCACCCGGTTCTCGGTTCCGTCGGAGTTCTCCGGCGGGAACTCAGAATACGCACGATTTTCAACATGCTCGGGCCGCTCAGCAATCCGGCGGGGGCGCAGTCCATTGTGCTTGGGGTTTATGATGCGAAACTGACCGAGCTGTTTGCGGGAACGCTCAGGGAACTGGGGGCGAAACATGCCATGGTCGTGCATGGGCATGACGGTCTTGACGAGATAAGCTGCTGCGAACCGACCCGTGTGTCCGAGCTCAGGGACGGTGTGATTACCAGTTACGAGCTTTATCCGGAGATGCTCCTCGGCAATACGTTCGACCGTTCGGAAATTGCCGGAGGCGATGCAAAACGCAATGCCGAAATCATGCTGAATGTCCTGAACGGGAAAGACCGCGGAGCGCCGCGCGCGGTGGTTCTCCTGAATGCGGGCGCCACGATCTGCGTCGGCGGAAAAGCCGCCACGCTTCAGGAAGGCATGAAACTGGCGGAGGAATCCATCGACAGCGGCAGGGCGCTTGAAAAGCTCAACATTCTGATCCGGGAGAGCCGCGATGAGTAGGATTCTGGAACAGATCGTGGCGGACATGAAACCGGCTCTGGAGGCGGCAAAACGGAATGTACCGTTCCCGGAGATGAAAAAACGCGCGGAAAATGCCCGGGCTCCGAAAAATTTTGTACAGGCGTTTCAAGACAGAAGCAGGACCAATGTTATTGCGGAGCTGAAAAAAGCCTCGCCGTCAAAGGGGCTGATCCGCAGGGATTTCCGTTATATGGAACTTGCACTCGAGCTTGAAAACGCCGGAGCCGCCGCATTTTCCGTATTGACGGAACGCAACTATTTTCTCGGCAGCCTGGATTATCTGCGTGAAGTCAGCGCGGCGGTTGCGATTCCGGTTCTGCGCAAAGACTTCATCTTCGACGCCTACCAGATTTATGAAGCGCGCGCGAATGGCGCCGATGCGGTTCTTCTGATTGCCGCCATGCTGAAGAAAGAGGAGATTCGGGAATTTGCAAAGATTGCGTCCGGGCTCGGCATGGCGGTGCTGGGCGAGGCACACACGGAAGCGGAGCTGGAAATCCTGCTGAATTGTCCGGAGATTCCCCTGCTCGGAATCAATGCACGTGATCTGCGCACTTTCGAAACGGATCTGGAACGGACGTATCAATTAATCCAAATGATCCCGCGGGATCGCTTTCCGATTGCGGAAAGCGCCATCCGTTCCCATGAAGACATTGCACGCCTGCAAGGCGTCGGCGCAGCCGGGTTCCTGATCGGCGAAACCCTGATGCGCGCGGAACATCCGGGCGAAAAACTCCGGGAGCTGATCGGATGAAATACGAAGTCAAGATATGCGGACTCACACGGCGTGAAGACGTCGAAGCGGCAGTGGAGGCGGGAGCGGATTACGTGGGATTCGTCCTTGCGGATTTTTCTCCGCGCCATGTTACGCCGGAACAGCTTGCGGTTCTGACGCGGGACCTGCCGAGGCATGTAAAAAAGGTCGGTGTGTTTGTGAATGCTGCAAAGGAATTCATCTTTTCAACGGTGAAAACGGGCAGCCTGGATGTTGTTCAGCTCCATGGAGAGGAGAGTGCGGAGTTCGCGCGAAGTCTGCGCGGGCTCACGGTATGGAAAGCCGCGCACCTGACGAGCCTCGCGGATGTGGATTTCTATGCATCCTATCCTGCGGAACGGATTGTCACGGATGCCGAAGCGGGCGGTTCCGGCGAGCTCAGTTCCTGGGAGCTGGCGGCGGAACTGGCAGGGCGGAAACGGGTCATGCTGGCAGGGGGGATTTCTCCCGGAAATGCGGCGGAGGCTCTCCGGAAAGTGAATCCCGCGGGACTTGATCTTGCAAGCGGCGTCGAGGAAAGCGCCGGAATCAAATCAAAAGAAAAAATAGTACAGTTGTTTCAAAATATAAAAGGAGCGGTATCATGAACAGCCATTACGGCATTTACGGCGGACAGTATGTGTCGGAGACCCTGATGGAAACTCTACATCAGCTGGAGCGGGAATACGAAAAAGCGAAAAACGATCCTGTGTTTCAGGCGGAACTCAAAGAGCTGCTGGAGGATTACGTCGGGCGCGAATCCCCGCTTTATTTCGCAAAGCGTCTTACTGAATTCTGCGGCGGGGCGCGAATCTATCTCAAACGCGAGGATCTGAACCATACCGGAGCGCACAAGGTCAACAATACCATCGGACAGGCGCTGCTCGCGCGGCGCATGGGCAAAAAGCGCGTGATTGCGGAGACCGGAGCGGGTATGCACGGCGTGGCGACCGCGACAGTCGCGGCATTGTTCGGGCTTGAGTGCGAAGTCTTCATGGGCGCACTTGACGTGAAACGGCAGGCGGCGAACGTCGAACGCATGGAGGTTCTCGGGGCAAAGGTCCGGTCAATCACGGACGGTTCCGCCACGCTCAAGGATGCCATGAATGAGGCGATCCGGGAATGGTCCGCACGGTGCGACGACACGTTCTATATCATCGGAACGGTCGCGGGCCCGCACCCGTATCCGGCAATCGTCCGCGACTTCCAGTCCGTAATCGGAAAAGAAGCGCGCAGACAGTGTCTTGAAAAGACCGGAAAGCTTCCGAATGAGGTGATCGCCTGTGTCGGCGGCGGCAGCAACGCAATGGGGATTTTCGCCGGGTTCATTGAGGACCCGACAGTAAAGCTGACCGGAGTCGAAGCCGGAGGATGCGGGATCGAAACCGGAAAACACGCGGCAAGCATCTGCGGCGGACGCCTCGGCGTTCTTCACGGATGCAAAACCTATCTGCTTCAGGACGGAAACGGGCAGGTCATCGAAACACATTCCGTTTCCGCGGGGCTCGATTATCCCGGCGTGGGGCCGGAGCACAGTTTCATGGCGGACAACGGACGGGCGCAGTATGTCGCGATCACCGACGACGAGGCGATTGACGCCTTCGACACTCTCTCACGTCTTGAGGGGATCATTCCCGCTCTGGAATCTTCGCACGCCGTTGCGCAGGGCATCAAAAATGCAAGGAACTATACAAAAGACGATGTGATCATCGTCAATATCTCCGGACGCGGCGACAAGGACATGGACAGCGTCAGACAGTACAAACAGCTCAATGGGAAAGGCAGATAACATGGACAGAATTCAGAAAATATTCAGGAAGTGCAGGGATGAAAAACGCAAGGCGCTGGTCATCTTCAACAGTTGCGGTTTTCCCGATGAAAAAAGCAGTGAGGAACTGATCGGAAAAAGCATCGAAGCGGGAGCCGACATCATTGAACTCGGTGTGCCGTTTTCCGATCCGATCGCGGACGGCGTCATGATCCAGAAAGCATCGCAGGTTGCCTTGAAAAACGGCATCACGCTGAAAAAAATCCTCGCAATGGCGCAGCGCATCCGCGCGAGATACCCCGATACCGGGTTGATCCTGTTCAGTTATTTCAACGTCATGATGAATTACGGTTTGGAGGCGCTCGCGGCGAAGCTGGAGCAGATCGGTGTGGACGGCATTCTGGCGGTCGATGTGCCGCACGAGGAAAGCGGGGAGCTCAAGCCGCTCTGCGCGAAACATCATCTGCACCTGATTCCGCTGGTCTCTCCGACAACCAGTCTCGCCCGCGCCGAAATGATCATGCGCGATGCAACCGGTTTCGTGTACTATGTCACGGTGCGCGGCGTAACCGGCGAACGCTCGAAACTTCCTCCAGAACTTGCGGAACGCCTGGCACAGCTGCGTTCGCTTTCTCCCGTTCCCGTCGTCGCCGGTTTCGGCATCTCGACGGAGGATGCGGCGCGCGCGGTGGCAAAACATGCGGATGGCGTGGTGGTTGGTTCCGCGGCGATTCATCCGATGTTCGGGGAGGAGAACATCTCCGAACGTCAGGAAAAAGTCGCCGTTCTGGTGAAATCTCTGGCGCGCGGCGTGTCTCATGCTGAATAACAATGCCAATATCGCCGGACGCGCCATGCTGACGTCGCCCGGAACGGTCTGCACGGAACTGCCTCTGCCGCCGGAGTCTGCAAAGATGATCGACGCGGCGCGGCGTTCCGTGTTCGACATCCTCCAGGGACGCTCGGACCGTTTGATGATGATCGTGGGACCGTGTTCGATCCATGATCCCGATGCGGCTCTGCGCTACGCCGGACGGCTCAAAGCGCTTGGCGATGAAGTCAGGGACCGTTTCATGGTCATCATGCGCGTCTACTTTGAAAAACCGCGCACGACGCTGGGCTGGAAAGGGCTCATCTACGATCCCGACCTGAACGGCGAATACAATATCGAAAAAGGCATTGTCATGGCACGCCGTCTTCTGCTGAAAATCGCAGAACTGGGACTGCCTGCCGCAACGGAGATGCTTGACCCGGTTATTTCAGCGTATCTGGAGGACACGATCACCTGGGCGGCAATCGGCGCACGTACAACCGAGGCGCCGACACACCGCCAGCTTGCCAGCGGCCTGCCGATGGCGGTCGGGTTCAAGAACTCGACGGACGGCGATTTCCAGACGGCGATCGACGCAGTTGCGACGGCGCGTTCCCCGCACAGTTTCATCGGCACCATGGAAAACGGGCACACGGGCATTTTCCGTACAAAGGGAAATCCTTACTGCCACGTTGTCCTGCGCGGAGGAAACAGCGGCCCGAACTATGACGCAGTCCGTGTTTCCGACCTGAAAGAGCGCCTGAGGAAAGCGAATCTGCCGGAACGCATCGTGATTGATTGCAGTCATGCGAATTCAGGCAAAGACCCGCGAAAGCAGCATATTGTGCTCCGGGACGTGATCCGGCAGTGCCGCGACGGAGAAAAAGCGATTGCCGGAATCATGCTGGAAAGCTGGTTCCGGGAAGGCAGCCAGAAACTTCAGGCGGGCGTCACTCCCTGTCCCGAACTTTCCATTACGGACCCGTGCATCGGCTGGGAGGAAACGGAACAACTGATTCGCGAAGCAGCAAAAAAGCTGAGAACAGTCTGATATGTCGGGCGTGAGTTTTTTCTCTCGCCCGGCTTTATCTGCGGTATATTGCATGAACTGTGAAATACGGCGGGAGGTTATTGTTTTTCACCGAAAACATATCCGCCGTCCGGTTGATTCAGAATCAGATTGTCGAAAAGCATGAAAAAACTCATATTTTTCCACGGTCCATCCGTTTTACATGCATTTTTCAGGTTTACAGAATCTTTTTTCAATTCGTAAACTCCTTTTCCGGCACCTTGCGGGACAATGAAATCCTGTCTTTTCAGATGAACTTCATATGTTCCATCCGGTTTGAATTCCATGATGAAAGGGGATGGGCGCTTTTTCCGTGTCAGCGGGTCAACATCAAAAAACTGCCATTTTCCTTCCAGTTCCTTCAGGCTGACGGAAGATATACTCTGCTCCCTGCGGTACATCACACTCCGGTTTTTCTGTTCGTGTCCGGTAAGGACGAAACCATTCTTGTTGAGAAGCCTGCCTGGAATAGCCCTGTCGTTCGTTTTCTTCCCGTCTGGAACTGAGGGCTGGAACAGGATGTAGTCATCCGTCACACGGAACGTACCGAGTTTTCGCGGCTGAGACTCCCCGGACCGGCTGAGCCAGCAACCATCTGCGGTCAGCGTGAATCCGGTGTCCAGCTTTCCTGACGGATAACTGTAATACATCCGGTATGCGACCCAGTTTCCCGCAAAATCCTCTTTTCTGTTTTTTCCGGTGTCCTGAATTACGAGAGGCGTTTCAGGCATGGATGACTGTTCAGCGGAAACCGCCACTTTCCCTGCAGGTTCCGGAGAGAAGAGAGCCGTTCCTGATTTTTCGCCGGATAAAGCAGAACAGGAAGCGGCGCCGAAAAGAAAAAGACCGGTAAAAAATTTAACCATAAGTTCCTCTGTCTCAATAAAATCCTGCCTGCTGCATCTGAAAAGCGGAATCACCGGAATGATAAAGTTAAAGGGGCGATGGAATAGCCCCTTTAACCCGCTATCTCTTGTGTTCAGATCATTGGATATCAGAACCAGCCGACTTTCACAACCGGTGCAATGTTCACATAAACATCGTTGCCGGAGAGAACATGCATGTTTCCTTTTCCGTCAATATAGAAGGAAATGACTTTGACTTCATCAAGTCCTTCCATGACAGCCGGATAGCCTGTGACCTTCGTATTCAGATTCTGATATACGAAATAATCTTTCGTCACAACTTCGTAACGGGCTGCGATGATGGCATCCGCAGGCTTCTGGGTTTTGGGCTGTTTGTAAGCAGCGCAGGCTTTGTAGAATGCAGCCTTTGCGGAAATATTTTTTGCGGACGGGAAAATGGAATACAGCCATGAAAAAGCACTGTCGTCTGCGAAAATGCTTGCATTGTCTGCAAATTTGCTTTCACCCCAGACGAAGATTCCGAAAAGAACGTGGACATTGGCTGTTCCGGTAATCTTGTTGGTAAGATCGACATTGTATTTGGGGCGGTAGGCTTTTGCCGGTTTATAGAGATCCGGATAGAGGTTCATTGTTCCGGCATCGCTGGTGTTTGTTGTTGAACACGCAGTAAAGAGAGTAGCAGTCAGAACCGCTACAAGAAGAACCATAATTTTCTTCATAAATAAATCCTTTGCGTTTTTGCGTTTTAGAGAACACTTCAAGATAGCTTTGTTGTTGATAATTATAAGTCTTTTGAAATAAAAGTCAAGCAGATTAAACAGAAAAAAATATCAAATTTTGCGCAACCGGAAAAACTGATTCGGCACCCGTATTTTTCTGCGGTCAGAAATACTCCACCGGACAGCGCGGAATGGAATTCAGGAAGACTCTGCCGTAATATTTGGAAACCATGCGCGGGTCCAGAACCACAATGATGCCGCGGTCCGTCCTGCTCCGGATCAGGCGCCCGATCCCCTGGCGGAACATCAGAACCGCATCCGGAATCGTGTATTCTTCGAAGGGATGCCCGCCGGCGGCTTTGATCCGCTCGCACCGCGCCTCGATCAGCGGATGATTCGGAACGGCAAACGGCAGTTTCGTGATGATGACATTGCTTAATGCTTCTCCGGGCACATCGACGCCGGTCCAGAAACTCTGCGCCCCGAAAATCACGCCGTTCGCACTCTGTTTGAACTCATTCAGCATTGCGGTGCGGGAAAGGGAATCCCCGTGGATAAACAGCTGATAACCGGCAGTCCTGAAAACCGGGGCCAGCGCATCCGCACAGTAACGGAGCATCCCGTAACTTGTGAAAAGCACAAAGGCGCGCCCTTGCGTGAAATTGACGAAATCCTTGATCGCCTCCGCCGCGGCGTCGTTATAATTGGATTCACTCGGCAGCGGCATGGTGCGCGCAAGATACAGTTTCACCTGAGAGTTGAAGTCAAACGGAGAATCGAGGATCAGATTCGTGCCGTTGCAGAAGCCCACGCGTTTGTTGAAATATTCCAGATTGGAATTGACGGCGAGCGTTGCGCTGGTGAGAATCACCGGAAACGTCTGCGAAAAAAGCGTCGTGCGCAGGATATCCGGAACATTCAACGGGGCGGAATAGAGCTCGATGATATTGTTTCCCGTGAAGGAGCTGCGTTTTTCCTCCGCCCAGTAAACGTAGTCCGGCTGTTCCTGCGAGATGAAGTCACGGATGGAATCGCTCATGGCGATACAGCGGTCGATCTGGGCGCGGAGCTCCGTTTTGAATTCCTCGTTTTCCTGTTCATCGGTATAGTCGTGAAGCAGTTTTTCAAGCTCTTTGAAAGATCCGGAAAGGTTATCCGAAAACTGTCCCATGCGCCGTATGCGCATACAATGGTCGGGGAAACGTTCCAGAGTTTCTTCGAACTGCCCGAAGAATTCGTTGGAGAGATCGTGAATTTTTGAAATGAGCCCGCGCATGACCAGGGAAGATTCGCCCGGCTTGACCATAAGTCCGCGTCCGCTGTTCGGATTATACAGACGGTTCAAAAAGAAACGGACGGCGGAGGAAGTCAGATGCAGTCCCAGATGCTTTGCCGCATTGTCTTCCAGTGTGTGCGCTTCGTCGAAAATGACTGCGGAATAATCCGGAAGCGGCGTGGCGTCCATGTGTTCCAGCGCACGCATCTTGAGATCGACAAAAAACAGCGCATGATTCGTGACGATGATATCCGCTTTATCCCATTCCCTCCGCGCCCGCCAGTAAAAACAGGACCGGAAGAAACGGCAGGAGGGTCCCCCGCAGGATGCCGTTTCACTGCAAAGGCAGTTCCAGACGCCGCGCTCCAGTTTGAACGGGAGATCCGTGTAGAATCCGGTTTCGGAAGTCTCCGCCCAACGTGCGACCTGCGCCGCGTCGGATTCAAATCCGGCGACCGGCAGAAATTCGTCCCGGTGCTCCCCCATTGCAAGGGCAAGCCGTCTCCGGCAGAGATAGTTGGCGCGCCCGACGGCGATCACGTAGGAAAAATTGATCTTCATGATGTCTTTGAGAAGCGGCAGGTCCTTGCGGACAAGCTGTTCCTGAAGATTGATCGTCTCAGTTGTAATCAGCACCGGACGGCGAATGGCAAGCGCATGGTAGATCGCCGGAATCAGGTAGGCAAAACTTTTTCCGACTCCCGTGGGCGCCTCGACGCAGAGGTTGCTGTTTTTCTCGAAAGCGTCCGCGACGGCAAGCGCCATCTGTTCCTGCTGAATCCGTTTTTCATACGGACGCCCCCCGTAGGCATGGGCATCCTTGAGAGGTGTATCCTCGGAAAAAAACGCGCTGGTGTTTTTCAGACAGCATGTCCTGACTTCCTTGAAGAAGTTTTCATCATGTTCCGCAATTTCTATCATCCATCCGATCCGTTTTCATGTTGAACCCGGAAAGATAGCGCAGAAGCGTCATTTATTCAAGAACGTTTTCAAAGATATCATGAAAGTGTTTTGCCGCCGGAGCCGATGGCGCGTCCGGCAGTACAAAAAAAGACTCCGGGAGTGTTTCCCGGAGTGACGTCCCGGCATCTGCTGTGATTCCCGCGGCATCCGTTCCCCCCTTCTTCCGCCGAAATGCTTTCACATTTCCCCCCCCTTGACGGAAGCACGAATGCTTTTTTATCACTGAGCCTGCCTGGAGATGGTCTGATATGAGCGCCGGTTTCCTTCTTCCCCCCGAAAAAAGGAACCGGAGTTCACACTGTTACAACGATCTCTGGAGCCCGACGAGGACTCCCTGGATCGGAAGTTCCGATCTCAATCCGCGGACCATGGTATAGCCTGCGGAAGACGGAGCAAGTTCCACGTGGTCGGCATCCACCTGACGATAGGTCCTGAGTTCTGGAACTCCGTTGACCTTGATCAGCACGATATCGCCGTTTTTGAGGTTGCCGAACGATTTCTTCAGAATCGCAATATCTCCGCTGAGGATGCCCGAAGCATTCATGGAACCGGCTTCGACGCGGATCGCAAAAAGCTTTTTTGCATCCTCATCACTCCGGAGCATGGAGGAATCATAGAAAATCTCGCTGTTTCCCTTGTGCCGGATGATGCTCAAGTCGTCCAGTTTTTCAAGCAGAGGAACGGAACGCAGCCCGTTCGGGCATCTGCTTTTCCTGCGCGGTTTGCTCAGGCTGATGCTTCGAGCCTTGGAACTTCTTTTCAGATAATTCTTCTTCTGCAGAGAACGCAGATGAGCGAATACCGTCGATGTCTTGATATTAAAATGTTCGGCAATCTCGTATACGGTCGGCGCCATGACATTGGCTTCCATAAAATCGCTGATGAATTCGAGAATGTTGCGTTGCTTGTCTGTAAGACCCTTCATTATCACACCTCCTGAGATGTTTGTTGGAAATGAACGCCGTCCCCCCGACAGCATTCGAAGCAGCCAATCATCCGCCGATCATTTTTTCCATGGTCTGCACTTGGTGAGCGTTGATCATTTGCTTTTCTGTAAACAAATTCGCAGGAAAAACGGTTTTTATGCAAAAGAAAAAACTTTTTTTCAAAAAAAAGGGTTTGAACATTAAAATATGGCAAAAGATTCAGCGGAAAGTTGCTTTTCCTCCTGCTGAATCATGCCGCAACGGTTTTTTACTGAAGATTTTCCACAATGATTTCCACGGCGGCAGGTTCCGGCATCGGAATCCGTTTCGCTTCCGGGTGCTGGGTGCGGAACCAGGTATTCTGGCGGCGCGCAAACTGCCATGTCGCCGTCGTAATCCTGTCATGCAGTTCATCCCGGCGCAGCCTGCCGTTCAGATATTCAGCGATCTGACGATAACCGAGAACCTGCCATGCGGTCGGAGAATCGTGCAGCCCTTCCCGAATGAACCGCTCCGCTTCGTCGATCCAGCCTGACGCCAGCATCTCCGAACATCTCCTGCTGATCCGTTCCCGCAATACGGCATTATCCCATTCCAATACAAAGGAACGGGCATCCCTGCGGCATTCCGCCGTCTTCCATGTCTGCTGGAGCTTCGTCATCTGATTGCCGGTCAGAAGCAGGACTTCGTACGCGCGAATCAGTTTCCTGCGGTGTTGGTGGAACTTCTCATAATCCTGCGGGGCTTTTTCCTGCATGATTCTCTGCAATTCCGGGAAATGCGCCTCATTGTCATACTGAGAGTCCAGCTCTTTCCGCAGGGATTCCGAAGCAGGAAGCGGGTCAAGACCGTAGAGGAGCCCGCGCAGATACAGACCGGTTCCGCCCGCTGCGACTGGCACTTTGCCGCGGGAACGGATTTCCGTGATCAGTTTTTCGGCATCGGAACAAAAACGGAACACATCATATTTTTCCGTGATATCGGCAATGTCGATCAGATGATGAGGAATTCCCGCGCGTTCCTCCGGAGATGGTTTTGCCGTGCCGATGGCGAGCCCCCGGTAAACCTGCATGGAATCGGCGGAGATAACCTCGCCGCCAAGCCGGAGAGCCAGCCGGACTGCCAATGCCGTCTTGCCTGATGCCGTGGCTCCCATGATTACGGGAAAACGCACAGAGTCATTTCTGGAGCTGGACATAGGAGGAATCGGGTTCCGGCTTCTTTCTGTCGGGCCGCAGGATCGTGGAGAGAATGAAAATGAATACGCCGACGCAGATGCATGAATCTGCAATATTGAAAGACGGGTATTGGTATTTGCCGAAGAGAAACTGGAGAAAATCGACAACTTCCCTGCGGAAAATGCGGTCAATGGAATTGCCGACAATGCCGGATACGATCAGGGCAATCGCATAAATGCGTTCCGGCCAGCCGTCCGTCAATGTATGAATGAAATAGATGACGGCGATCAGGACCGCAAAGGAGATAAGCAGGAGCAGCCAGCCGTGTCCCGCAAGAATTCCCCACGCCGCTCCGGTGTTGGTGATATAAGTCAGGTTGAAGAAATCCGGAATGACCGGAATGCGTTCCCCGAAACGGATGTATTTGACGACAGCCGCTTTGGTGATCTGATCCAGCGCGATGAAAACCAGTGCAAGAATCAGGGCGGAAATCAAGGTTCTGGTTTCCTTTTCCGCCCCGCGTTCCAGTCTTTTGCTTTGTAAAAAACTCATTCGTTTCCGGCTTCTTGATTATCTGTGGTAACGGGAGTCTTCCATCTCTTCGCGCTTGGATTTGCACTTGGTGCAGTATCTCGCATAGGGCTTCGCTTCAAGACGTTCTTTCGGGATAATTGCGCCGCAGTCAAGGCAGACGCCGTATTCGGAGTCTTCAATTCTCTGAAGCGCCTCATCGATCATTTCCAGCACATCGACCTCATCGGTAAGAAGCCCGAGCTCGAAATCATGCCTGAAATTGTCGCTGCCGAGGTCCGCCATATGAGTTGCCATGCCTGCACGTTCTCCAGCAGAGTCTTTTCTGGAGGAAAGAGCCTCGTCCACATGGACCTGAATCTGCTCGCCGAAAGAATCGCGGGCGTGCATCAGCAGTTCACGGAAATATTTTTTGTCCACTTTGCTGAGTTTCAGTTTGCGTACGGGATGCTCATGTTCATGATGCACTTCCGCCGCCGGGGTTTTGACTGCCGCTTTTCTGGCGGGAGCTTTGACCGGAGCGGATTTCACCGCTTTCCTGACGGTTTTTTCTGCGGCTGCTTTCACTGTCTTTCCGGCAGGAGCCGTCTTCACGGCTTTTTTTGCCGGAGCAGACTTTTCAACTGTATTTTTTGTTTTGGAGACAGTTGGCGCGGTTTTTTTCACCGGAGCCTTTCCGGATACAGTTTTTGTTATTTTCTGGGTTTGTTTTTTCATATCTGCTGCTTCTCCGTGATTAACCTTCTGGACCATGGACGTGCTGATCTAAACCATAACAATATCACACTTTCCGCAAATATGCAAGAAATATTCCCTCGCCAATGACATAAAACTTGAAATATTCAGCTTGAAAAACTTGCAGGAACGCCTTTTCTGCGCTAGATTGCCGTATATGCAACAGTATCAACTACGGGAGGAAGACCAATGCTTAGAATGGAAAACGGACAGAAAATCCTTTTTACCGGAGACAGTATCACGGACTGTGGAAGATCCACCAGCGGAAACATCAACTTTCTCGGCCACGGCTACCCCATATTCATCGCCTCGCTTCTCGGGGCGAATATGCCGGAACTGGAACTGACTTTCATCAATACCGGAATCTCCGGCAACCGGGTCTGCGACCTCAGGGACCGCTGGCAGCAGGATGTGATCAACCACAAACCGGACGTCGTTTCCATTCTGATCGGCATCAATGACACCGGACGCAGATACAGCCGCAACGATCCGACGCCTGCCGATATCTTCGAACGCGATTACCGTTTCATCCTTGAAAAGACGGTCCGGGATCTTCCCGGCGTCCAGATCATCATGATGGAACCGTTCCTGCTTCCGATTCCCGAAGACCGCCGCATGTGGCGTGACGATCTGGACATCAAGATTCAGGTGGTCCGCGATCTCGCGGAGGAATTTGCCGATGCGCTGGTCCCGCTGGACGGCATTTTCGCTGCCGCCGCATGCAAACGGGAGAAATCTTTCTGGACTCCCGACGGAGTGCATCCCGCCGCGCCCGGACATGCTCTCATTGCCGAAAGCTGGATTGATGCGGTAGGATTGTAAAATACAGAATGATCGACCTGCATACACACAGCGCCGCTTCCGACGGTTCCGATACGCCGTCGGAGCTCATGGCTCACGCACTGGAAATCGGGCTTCACGGAATCGCCCTGACGGATCATGACACCGTTTCCGGCATTCCCGAATTCCTTGAAAGCGCCGCGGGAAAAGAGATCCGCGCCGTTCCCGGACTGGAAATCTCCTCCACCCTTTACAACAAGGAAATCCATATTCTCGGGCTTTTTATCGACCATACATCGGAAAAGCTGCGCGAGTTCCTGAAAGCTGCGCGGGAAAACCGCAATATCCGCAATACTCTGATTCTCCAGAAACTCAATGCCATGCATTATGAAATCACGCAAAAGGAGCTGAACGACTGTGCCGGAGGGGAAAGCATCGGACGTCCCCATTTTGCTAAGATTCTTGTGGAGAAAGGATACTTCGAAACGCCGCAGGAAGTTTTTGACCGCTGCCTCAAGCGCGGCGCGCGCGCCTATACGCCGCGTGTCCTGCCGAACCCTTCGGACAGTATCGACGCCATCCATGAGGCGGGCGGACTCGCGATCTGGGCGCATCCCGTCTACCGGGCGGCGGGAGAACGTGCCTTTGTGCGGAAATATCTGAAAAAACTGATTCAGTTCGGGCTCGACGGCATTGAGGCGTATTATTCTCTCTATTCATTTGCCCAGCATTCCATGCTCATGGATGCTTCCCTGGAACATGGCATTCTGGTTTCCGGCGGAAGCGATTATCACGGCAGCAACCAGAGTTCCGTTCAACTGGGAACCGGCGGCGGAGCGCTTGCCGTTCCCGACGCCGTTCTGGAAAAACTGGAACAGGCATGGAGAGCGCGGCAATGATTCCGTTTACGGATGCGCACACTCATCGCAAGGCGGAATCCGCCGGGGTGCTTGCGTTGCGGAATCTTGCATATCCCTTGGAGCGGACGCATTCTTCCGGCAATGTCCTGTTTTCCGCGGGAATTCATCCGTATGATGTCTTGACGCGGAAATTTGAACCCTTGAAAGCTTATCTGCTTGAAAACCGCTGTTCCGCTGTGGGCGAATGCGGTCTGGACCGTTCCATTGAAATCGACTTTGAACTTCAGAAACAATGTTTTTTGCGTCAGGCGGAACTTGCCGGAGAACTTTCTCTGCCCCTTGTTCTTCATTGTGTCCGCGCATATCCGGAAATGATCGCGCTGAAAAAACGGTTCGGGAGTTCCGTTTCCTGGGTCATTCACGGTTTCCGTGGCAGGGAACAGACCGCGCGGGAACTCCTGAAACACGGTTTCACCCTTTCTCTCTCCTCAGTCTGGCTCAGGCATATTGACAAATTGTACGATTGTATCATAGACTCCGGTTTTCTTCTGGAAACAGACGACGGAAAGGAAAAGATTGAGGAGCTTTATCCGCTTGCGGCGTGTCTGGCGGGAATGGATGCCGGAGAGTTGAAAGAGCGTATTTACCGGAAATTTACAGGGATTTTTCATTATGAATGATTCAACGGAGTTTCCCGGCTGGCAGGCACGAACCGCGCTTCTGCTCGGGAAGGAAAAACTTGAAAAACTGCGCAATGCGCATGTGCTTGTGATCGGGCTCGGCGGTGTCGGCGGCATCGCGGCGGAAATGATCTGCCGGGCGGGTGTCGGGCGCATGACAATCGCAGACGGCGATCTCATTGAGGAGAGCAACCGCAACCGTCAGATTGCCGCATTGACAAGCACCGTCGGGAAACCGAAAGCCGAATTGCTCGGGGCGCGTCTGCTGGATATCAATCCGGAACTCAAACTCACGGTTTTGAATGAATATCTGCGCGACGACCGCATGTTCGAGGTTTTCGGCGCGGAACCCTATGACTGCGTGCTGGATGCGATAGATACGCTGTCTCCGAAGTTTTACCTGACGGTTTACTGCGTGGAACATGGAATCAGGCTGATCAGCTGTATGGGGTCCGGCGCACGCCTTGATCCGGAGGCAATCCGGTGCGCGGATATCTCGGAAAGTTATAACTGTTCCCTTGCGCGCGCCATGCGGAAGCGTCTGCACCGGCATGGCATTTACAAAGGGGTCAAGGTTGTATTTTCGCCGGAAATGCCGGTTGAAAGTGCAGTTGTCGAATCCGAGGGAATGGCGAACAAACGTTCCGTAACGGGAACCATCTCCTATATGCCCGCCCTCTTCGGCTGCCATTGCGCCGCCGCGGTTATCCGTGAAATCACCTAGCGGCAATCCTGAATCATACCTGCAAAAAAACTGCCCGGAACAGCCGCTTGAGCTGCTTCGGGCAGAGTCATTTGCCGCCGGGAACGGAAATCAGTTCAGCTTTTCCGCCAGCCTGCGCCATGTGGCAAGAAGAATGTCCGCAGTCTTCATGGAGAACGGGTTCGAGCGCGGGGTCGGCTCATAGCCGCCGCGTCCGTAGTTCCACGGATTCGGGATGTAACCGCCGGAATAAGTCATGCCGCCGGTGCCGTTGCCGTGAGAAGACACAAGGCAGAGCTTGCCGCCGAAAATTCCCTTGCGGAGTTCAAGCCCGATTTCAATGAACGGCTCGCTGGGAAGCGATGCAAGAACCGCACACTTGCCGAATTGGAAGCCGATCAGATGGAATACGACCGGAGTTTTGTTGTTCGCCATTTTGACAAGGGTATTCGCAAAATATTTCAATGCGAACGGAGTGCCTCTGGCAAGATCTTCGGAGGTCAGGTCCACCGTGGATTCCAGACTTTCCACATCAATATCCGGATATTTTGCGCAGATTGCTTCCGCTTCGTCCAGTTCCTCTCTGGAAATTTCGCGCGGTCCCGCCTGTGCATCCCCGAATACGATCTGAATTCCTTCTCCTTCGATCGGTTTGAGGGTTCCAAGCGCCTTTTTGACGGTTTCCGCATAACCGGTTCCGACACGTTTCGCTTCTTCATAGCAGGTCTGGTTCATATCCGTGCGCGTATCGAAGTGATTGATGTTTCCTGCGCAGCCGATGAGTGCGATCGCCATGGAGCCCGGTCCCATTTCCTCCTGCATGCTGCGGCGGAAGAATCCCGCCCAGTCAGCGGAAACACCCGTTCCGCCGATCGTATCTGTATGGTTTACGATGTTTGCGATCAGGACCGCCAGTTTCCCGTTGGAACGGATTGCCAGCATTGGAATTTCAGGGTCAATGTCGCCTTCAGGGCGAAGAATATCAGGATTCAGTTTGCCGGGATTCGTCACGACCTTTCCGTCTTTCATCCAGTAGCGGCGGTTGAAGATGAACCGGTGTTCTTCCGCAAGACCGCCTTCCAGCTCGCCGTCTTTAAGCTCCGCAAGAGCGTCCTTGAGCGCCTCCGCTCCCATTCTCGCGGCAAACGGGGGATATTCCTGATTGGCGCCTGGCTTGTGGCAACGGAGTTCCGGTCCCGTATGAGTATGGGTTGCGGTAATCAGAATGTTTTCACGCGTGATCTTGTCGATGCCGAGCTCCCTGATGTCGGCAAGAATGTTTTCATACAAAGCAGTGGGAACAGTGATCAGGTCGAAATGAATAATCGCGGCATAGGTGGAGCCGCTTTTCATCACAAGAGCCCTCACCTCAAGATCGTCAAGGACATGGTCCCACATGCGTTTGTTGAAATACCCCGCCAGAGACACCGGCACCTGCGGATTCACACAGCGCCGTCCGACACCATACTGAATTTTCATATTGAACCTTCCGTTGTTTTGGGTTTGTTGCTACTGTCATGACGAATATAGATTTCATTTTTTGAAAAACAAGCGGAGAAGAAGAAAATACAATTTCCTTGTAAGATTTCTCAATTGCGGATACGGTGCCGTTCCCTGTGCGGAACACGGTAATTTTAAGATTCTCTTTATCTTTCGGGGAAAAGCATTTGCTTTTTAATTGGTAGAGATTATATTTTATAATAACAACTGAAATGGTAGAGATTAAAAGAGGAGGGTTCCAGATGAGGATTGCAGACAATATAACGGAACTGATCGGGCATACTCCGCTGGTCAGGATTTCGAAGCTGAACGACGGAAAAGCGGAAATCGTCGCCAAAGTGGAATCGTTCAATCCGGGAAGCAGTGTGAAGGACCGGATTGCACTGGCAATGATCGAAGATGCGGAGCGGCGGGGGCTTCTGAAATCCGGAGGGCTCATCATTGAACCGACTTCCGGCAACACCGGCATTGGACTGGCACTGGTTGCCGCAGTCAAAGGATACAGGCTGATTCTGACAATGCCCGATACCATGAGCATGGAACGGCGCAAACTCCTTCAGGCATATGGAGCGGAACTTGTGCTGACATCCGGCGCCCTCGGGATGAAAGGCGCGATCACGGAAGCGGAGAAGCTCCATGCGGAACATCCCGGTTCATGGATTCCGCAGCAGTTTGAGAATCCCGCGAATCCCGCTTGCCACAGAGTCACGACCGCCGAGGAAATCTGGACAGATGCCGGAGGCAGAGTGGATGCGTTTATTGCTGGTGTCGGTACCGGAGGAACTCTGACTGGAGTCGGGGAAGTCCTGAAAAAACGCAACCCGGCAGTAAAGATTTTCGCAGTGGAGCCGGATGCTTCGCCCGTTCTTTCCGGCGGCAGGTCGGGACCGCACAGGATTCAGGGAATTGGCGCCGGATTTGTTCCGGAGGTACTGAACACGGGAATCATCGACGACGTATTCAGAGTCTCTGCCGAGGACGCAGGCGGAACCGCCCGTGAATCTGCCGGAAAAGAGGGATTGCTGATCGGAATCTCATCCGGAGCGGCTCTGTTTGCGGCGCTTACTTTGAGCCGGCAGCCGGAATGGAGCGGAAAGCGGATCGTGGTTCTTCTGCCCGATTCCGGTGAACGTTATCTTTCCACATGGCTTTTTCAATCATAACAACATAGAAGGAGGACAATCTATGAATGATCCTGAATATCATATTGAGACACTGGCGCTTCACGCAGGGCAGATCCCTGATCCGGCAACGCAGGCGCGCGCGGTCCCCGTTTACCGCACCACCGCCTACAGTTTCAAAAACTCCGGACACGGCGCAGACCTTTTCGCCTACCGGGAACATGGAAACATCTATGCCAGATTGATGAACCCGACCAATGATGTGCTGGAAAAACGTCTTGCCGCGCTGGAAGGCAGCAGGGCGGCGGTTACATTCGGGAGCGGAACCGCCGCAATTTATTTTGCAGTTACAAATATTCTGCGGCAGGGGGATGAACTGATTGCCGCGAATAATCTTTACGGAGGGACTTTTACGCAGTTCGATGCAATTCTTCCGCAGCAGGGGATCACGACGCATTTTACCGCAGTCAACGATTTTGAGGCGGTGGAAAAGGCCATTAATGAAAGAACGCGGGCGCTCTACATTGAAACGGTCGGCAATCCCGCGCTGGATGCCGCGGACATCGAACGGTATGCGGCGGTTGCGGAAAAACACCATCTGCCGCTGATCGTCGATTCCACTTTCACCCCGCCGACGCTCCTGCGCCCGATTGAACACGGGGCGGACATCGTGGTGCATTCCCTCTCCAAATGGATCGGCGGGCATGGAACCGGAATCGGAGGAATCGTAGTCGATGCGGGTAAATTTGACTGGAGCGATCCGAAATTTGCTCTTTACAATGAACCGGATCGGGGGTATCACGGAATGCGTTTCGCACATGATCTCGGAGATGAAATTCCTCTGGCATTCAGTTTCCGGCTTCGGTTTGTTGGACTGCGCAATCAGGGCGCGGCGCTTGCTCCGGACGCCGCATGGATTTTCCTGCAGGGTGTGGAGTCGCTTCCGTTGAGAATGGCGAAGCATTCGGAAAATGCGCTCCGGGTTGCGGAATTCCTGAAAAAACATCCGAAAGTGGAATGGGTGCGTTATCCCGGACTGCCGGACGACCCTTCTTGGCCGATTGCTTCAAAATATATGAAAAACAGTTTCGGCGGCATGGTGGTGTTCGGCGTCAGGGGCGGAAGCGCGGAAGCGATGAAGCTGGTGGACAATATCAGGCTGTTCAGCATACTGGCGAATGTCGGAGATGCGAAAAGCCTGATCATTCATCCGGCAAGCACGACCCATTCCCAGCTCAGCGACGAAGCGCAGCGGGAAGCGGGGCTTCAGCCGGAATTGATCCGCCTGTCCATCGGGCTGGAGCATATTGATGATATCATCGCCGCTCTGGATGATGCATTGGCTTTGATCTGATGACCCGGAGACAAAACAGACGTTCCCTGTCGCAAGACCGGCGGACGCCGTAAAAAAAAACGGCGCCCCGGAATTTTCCGGAGTGCCGTTTTTCTGTCAGAGCAAACTTATTTGCAGCAGGAGGTTTTTGCAGGTGCCGCTTTGCAGGATTTTGCATTGCTGTCGCAGGCTTTCTGCTTTTTCTGGCATTTCGCAGCTTTTTGTGCGCATGCCTGTTTTTCTGAAGCGCATGGAGTGCATTTCTTTGTGTCGCATTTTCCGGTTTTGCACTGGGTTTTGTCGGCACAGACACACTTTGCTTCGGCTTTGGCGGGAGCGGCACACTGCTGTGCGGCAGCGGTGAATGCCATTCCTGTCAACATTGCGAATGCGGCGGCGATTGTTGCGATCTTTTTCATCATAAATCATCTCCTCTTGTTTCTTGTTATGAGAGCATAGACCCCATATTTTCCGTTACTGTTCCGCAAAAAGTAATTTTTTTCGGAAAAAGACCGGAACTCCGGTCACTGCCGATCCGCTTTTCTCTGCAACAGAAGCGTTTTTTCCGTGATGTCCATAATATGCTTTCCCCCGAAAGGCTCCTCTTTTCCTGCGATTTCATTCATGAAAATCGTAAGATAATCGGATTTTCCTCTGGCGGGTTCAATAAACTCCGGTTCCTTTGCCCCGCTCAGGCAGAGTTTTACGCCGTCGTCGAAATAATTGAATTCCATTACGCCTTTTCTGCCCCAGATCGTAAACCGCCAGTAAAACGGATTGTTGAATCCGCATTTTTCCGGGGCAAAATAGGAGACGTCGGCAATTACGCCGCAGTGGTTGTCGAGAGCGAACATGATCTGCGCCGCATCCATGAACTTCGGCGCCTGATCCGCAAATGCGTTCCATGTGCGCGCCGCAGTCAGTTCTGTGATGGCGTGTCCGGTCATGTATTCAATGGCATCAAGGCCGTGAATCGCGATGTCGTTGATCGTGCCGCCCTGCTTGCCGTCTTCGAAATACCATGCGGCGCGCGTCCCGTAGGAAAGCGGATGCTGGCCGCCGAACTGGATTGCATGAATCTCGCCGAGCCTGCCGCTGTCGATGATCTCTTTTGCCGCCGCGACGTTGCCGTGGTTGCGGAAATCCAGCATGAGCCCGACTGCCAGTTTCTTTTCCGAGGCGAGCGAACGGATTTCCGCAAGTTCCTCCGGAGAGGTGCAGAGCGGCTTATCCGCGATGACATGCTTTCCCGCTTTGAGCCCGGCAATCGCGCGGCTGCCGCGGATACCGAAGTAATCTCCGATTGCCAGAATATCGAAATCGGTGTCTGCAAGCAGATCGGAAAAACTGGAGTGCGTGATATCGACTCCCCAGTTTTCCTTTGCTTCAGCCGCAGCCTTCGGGTCTTCTTCGCACGCCGCGACGATTTCGCACTGCGGATCGTCTTTGAGGCGGTTGTAGAGCCCGACGATATGTCCGTGACGGAATCCGATGAATGCAGCTTTCATCCGTTCACCTTACTTCATTTTCGGGAAAGGATTCTGCCTGTGGCACTCTTCGATGATCATGATCTGGCGCCTGACCTGATCCAGCGTGACTTCCATGGGTTTGCCGTTCATGAGCGCGTCATAAACCTGCTCGTAATATTTGGTTCCCCAGGAGTCGAAGCCCAGCGCATAGTCCGGCGCAGTCCATTTTTCTTCATAGAAGTGAAGTTTTTCGCCGCAGTAGCGCGGAAGCCGTCCCGGACCTTCAAGCGGCTCGCGGACGAGATGCTGTTCCGGAGCTTCGGAAGGCAGGAAATATTTCCATGTGACCTCGGCGCCGCCCGCCTTGAGCCCGCCGTTCGTTCCGTAGATTTCATAGGTGTTTCCGGGGAACATGCAGCAGCGGGAAACTTCGAAGTCGATCGTCGGATGCCCTTTGCCCATCAGAAGCAGCTTGATATGATCTTCCGCATCGCCGAACGTATTGGCGCGGTCCATGGTGCAGACAATCTTTTCCGGGTCGGCGTCACCGTAGAACTGAATCGCCTGGTCAAGCGGATGCGGTCCCGTGTTCAGGAGTTCTCCGGCACACATGTCCTGAATGGTCTGCCAGTCCCAGCGGCGTCCGAAACCGTTGTAGGCGATTTTGACCATGACGATGCGTCCGAGGATGCCGGAGCTCATGACCTCCAGGCACTTGCGGAACAGCGGGCGGAAACGGGACTGCTGGAATACGGCGAAGAATTTTCCTGTGCGTTTTGCCGCCTCCGCAACTTTATCGACATCCGCCACATGGCGTGCAAGCGGTTTTTCACAGACGACGTTATGCCCTGCTTCCATCGCCTCGATGCTGACGGGGATATGATCCATGCTTCTGGTCGAATTGACGATCAGGTCAATGCTCTGATCCTTGAGCATCTCTTTGTAGTCGCTGTATTTTTTGAATTCAGGAGAGGGCGTCACGCCTTCGATTTCGCAGCGTTCCGGAATATAATCCGCTACAGCGACGACTTCAAAACGCGCTTTGAGCTGTTCCTGAGTTTCAAACAGGTGACGGTGGATATCGCGTCCGCTGCGTCCCTGTCCGATGATTCCGACTCTGATTCTCTTCATTTTAAATCCTTTTGAATTTATGAATTTGATCCGGTTTTATTTGACATATACGGGTTCGGGCCTGCCTGTCGCGGCGGAACGGTCCGCCGCCGAAAGCATTGCCATGACCTCGAACGAATCCTCAAGGGGGATGACCTGGCTTTCGCCCTTGAAGAATTTAATGATCTCAATAATGAGCATCTGGTAGAACGGCACGCGATAGGAAACCTGGAACAGGACCTCTTTTTCACGGTCGTCGCGAATGACGCCTCCGTAACGGTAGGAGCCGTAAGTAAGCTCCACAATCCCCCGTCGTCCGTCACCGTAGACGACATGGCAGACATATCCCTTGCGGTCGCCGGACACATTCACGCTGACGGCGCCGCGGCCCATGATGCGCTGGAGCATTTCAAATGCATGCACGCCGTACCAGACGATCGAAGAACCGGCGGGCGCCCTGCCGACGGGTCCCCAGACCACCGCGGATTCCGGTTTGACTCCTTTTGCAAGCCCGTCAACGAAGTCCACATCATACCGGAGCGAGGAAGAGGTGAAGAAACGCACGTTGTTTTCTTTCGCAATCTGCATGATTCTGACCGCGTTGTCGAGCGTATCCGCAAAGGGTTTGTCGAGAAAGATCGGCTTACCGAGGCCGGCGCACTTTTCAAAATATTCAAGATGCTTTGCGGGATCATTGATCTCGATCATGATCGCATCGCAGTCTGCGACGGCGGTATCGAAATCCTCCGTCACCATGACGCCGATGCTTTCAAGATAAGCCTGGCGCTTGTCAAGTCCCTCTTTATTCTGGAACGGGGTCTCGAAACGGAGACATCTTGTTGCGACCAGATCGTGAACCTGATTCTGTTCCGGAACCGCAGGGTCCTGCATGAGTTTCGGGAACTCCACCGCATGACTGGTGTCAAGCCCGATGATCGCGACCTTGATTTTATTTTCCATCACATCAATCCTTTTGTTTGTTTTGATACTGTTGGAGAATTTTTCTTTCCACTGACAAAAATACAGCAAAAGCGGAAAAAGCAAATGTTTTTTTTGATAAACCCATGTCTTTTTTGATCATTTTAAGGCATTTCAGAAGTCAAAAAACGCATCTGCGTGCTTTTTCCGGACGGCAGAAACCACGGAAACATGGCATCCGGGGCACAAGTCTGCACACCTGTTGCATGACCGCTCCCGTATTTTCCGGAATGCCGCGCTGTGTTCTGCTGCGTTTCCTGAGATGCCGGAAGATATTCCCGTCACTCCTGCATCCCGTAGAGGGCGCGCAGGCGGGAGGGAGACATGGCGCGGTGTTTTTTGAAAATCCGGGAAAAGTGAAATTCGTCTTCAAAACCGCACTCGTTGGAAATTTCACTGATCCGGAGATGTGAGGTCATCAACAGTTTTTCAGCATGGCGCAAGCGGCATTCCAGCAGATACTGCCCCGGAGACCAGCCTGTCACCTGACGGAAGATCCGGCGGAAATGGACATAGGACACGGAAAGTTTTTCCGCCTCTTTTTCAAAATCCCACGGCAGATACGGAGTATCGGCGATCTTTTCCCGCAGAGAATGAAGCTGCCTGATATACTGGCTGGAACTGTTCACGCGTCCCGGCGATTGTTCCTGAAGCTGGAGCAGCAGCTCCTCCAGAAGCAGGACTGCGCGTGCATGCTGGGAATTTCCGGGAATCCGCAGGTTTTTCTGAAGCGAACGGACCGCCTGCATGAACGGTTCATTTGCCGTAATCCGAATGAAAAGATCCCTTTCCCGTAATTGGAGCAGGCCGCTTTTCAGGTAACGTTTCACCCGTTCCCCCTTGAAACAGATATGTGCCTGCCGCCGCTGCATTCCGGGACGGGAACCGTAGGAGAAAGAGACGCCGGGGTAAGTGATGAATACAACCGGACCCTCCGCGATTTCCACGGGATTCTCATTCACATGGGCGAAAATCTCTCCGTCAAAAACATATTGTATCCCGTAATATCCCTCGAAACGGCGTCCGCAGGCGGTATTTTCCACCCAGTCGGTAATTCCGTAAGTGACGAAACTGATGTCGTTGAAATAATTCATTTCTTCGATTCCGTTTCCGGTTTCTCCTTTACCGGCTTGTTCAATTTGTCTATGGTCTTGTCGATCACGCTGTTCACGGCATCCTTCACGACTTCTTTGGCTTTTTCGGTCAGGACATCGGCTGTCGTTTTGGCCTTGCCGAGATGGAGCGGCTCCTTTTCTTTTACCGGTTCCGGCAGGATTTCGCCTACATTTTTCGATTCGATCCATGAGATTGTTTCGTCTGAAATCATGACGGCGGCAAATTCAATGATGTCTTTGAATTTCTTCTTCATGCCGAGAATATTCTCCGAAACTTCTCCGATGTTGCGCCGCCCGATCTCAACGGTCTGCCCCGGCTTCAGCAGCGCAAGCGTTTCACCGACGGGAAACGAGATATAGTCTTTCTTGAACATGTCCGTAAAACGCACACAGAGAAGAATGGTCACGTTGTGCAGCGGCTTGCCGCCGGTATTCGTTACTTTCAGAATCACGCTGTTCGTGAAAAATGCGGAGTCGATCGCAATATCCACCGTATTCCCCGAACCGTCGTCGATTTTGAACAGATCCGTATTCAGGAACCGGTAGGAGAAACGGAAATCATCCAGAACCTTGTCCCATTCCCCCTGCATCCGGCGGCGGAAAAAATGATCGAAGATCTTCTTCCGCGCCTCGGTTTTCCTGCCGTCTTCCAGCATCAGGCGCGCCAGTTGAAAATCCGGGCTGAAATAACCGGAACCCGACATCATCGCACGATAGGCATTGACAATGATGCGCCCCTCCATGGATTTATTGAGATAGGCTCGTTTCCGGTAGACTCCGAGACGGTTGGAAAGCTCCTCCTGCTGTTTCGGGAAATAGACCGCCGCCTGTGCAAAATCGGTCGCAGCCTCATTGAGATGTTTTCCCCGCACCTTCGCCACGCCGCGCAGAAGATACCCGGAAGCATTGTCCGGATACTTTTCCAGAAAGTCATCGATAAGTCCGTTCGCAACGGCAAGATCGTCCTCCCGGTTGCGTTCCAGCAGCGCCATGATCAGCAGGATATGCGCTTCTTTTTCATCGGGGGCAAGCCTGACTGCCGCCGATGCATTCGCGATGACCTCATCCCGGCTGCCCTCCCATGCGGCGAGATACGCCCGGTCGCGCAGAGCGCAGAGCTGCTCCCACTCCTTGTAATACTTGGAGGAGAGCGTCATGAACTCGAACAGAAAATCAACGATTTCATCCTGATTCCGTTCGATCCTTCTGCGTAGATCGGCATCCATGCGGACCTGCGCCTGATGTTTTTCCCAGATTTTCTGCGCCTGCGCACGACTGTAAGTGAAAGCGAGGGGGTCCACCGTCGAAGCGAAATCAAGGAGCGCTCCCTGCGCCGTCCTGTAAATGGACTTTGCATCCGCCTCGGAATCCTTGTTCGACAGCAGTTTCTTATAGACATTGAAGAACCGGTATTTCAGAAGCTGGATTTCAGGAGCGACTTTTTCCGGTGACTCCTGAACGATATATTCGGTCAACTGTTCAAAATTCCCCGCATTCCGGATCGCGGTTTCCATGGAAAAAAGTGCCATGACGGTAGTGTCGGGATCATAACTGTCCGAGGCATGTTCCAGTATCTTTTTCTCAACATTGCTGATCCGCTGTTCGATTCTGGGTTCTGCGGATTTGATGTATTCGGGCTTTTTCCCCGGCGGTTCCGCTCGGCTCAGAAGCAGTGCCGCAATGATTGCAAGCACCAGAAATCCAGCGGACGGAATCAGGCATCCGAAGACAACCGGACGGAATTTATTCTTTTTCTGAGCATTTTCTTCCGACATGAAACAGCCTCCACAAGCTTCTTTTGAGTGGAATATACATGCGGGAAATGATCAACGCAAATCTTTGCGGGAGAAAAAATGATTTTTCATCTTCTCCCGCAAAATAATTGCGGCGGATTCAATAGACAGCCCCGCCGCAGGCAAAAGAATGAATAACGGATGCGGACAATGTAATTTCGGGTTGGGATTTCAATCTGCCGGAGCGGATTCGATCATATCCGCAAGGCGTGACCGCCATACCTGAAGCTCTTTGAGATCCTGGGTGTGTTTTCTCAGGTTCGCGACCAGATTTTCCGGTATTTCCAGGGCGGCGCGTGCCTTGCGGCACCAGTCCGGATCCGCTCCGGATTTTTCCGCTGCTGCGAGCTTCTTTTCCAGAAGTTTCACATAAGCATAGTCTTCGAGACCGTCGCGGAAGTTTTCCAGCCGGATCGAGGCGAGAGGCGTGCTGTCGGGGCCGGGATAGACCCACATGCCGTCGCCGTTATAGTTCGGATAACTTTCGGCGTTGAACGACACGAATGGACCGGAAGTGATTGGTTCCAGACTGTTCCAGAACGCGAGCTCGTAATAGAGAAAGCCGTCCGGACGGTATTTGGCAGTCATCGCTCCCATCATCAGACGGGGTTCTATGCCGGAGGATTCGATATAGTTGTTGGGATAGACCTCCGGTCCTGCGCAGATGTACCACCAGACCTGTTTTCCCGCTTTTCTTGCCGCAGCCGCCTGTTCCGGACGGTATTTGTAATTATGCGGGCAGAACCAGTCTATGCTGCCGAGTTTGCCGTCCATGCCGTAAGTATCGTCATAGGATGTTGTAAAGACGGGAATTCCGGGGAGTTCTCTTTTCAGGATCGCCGCCGCTTTGTTGACCCGCGGGAAGTTATCCGGATTGATTTCATCACAGCCGTAGATGTAGGCATGATCAAGGATGCCGAGTTCTTTGGCTTTTTGATAAGACTGTTTCAGATGGTCGATTGTCGGCTGCATTCCGTAATTGTCGGCGGGATGATCGGAAGCCGGGCTGAAGTAACCTAAGTTGAAACGCCCGAGTTTACCCTGTGTTTTCAGTCCGGCGAGAATTTCAAAATCCGGCTGCCAGTTCTTGTCGGTTTGATAGCCGTAAAGATTATCATAAGTGATATAATAATCAGAAAGCATCTTTGCCCATGCGTGCCGGTGTTTTTTCCATGCCCGGGCAGGGACTGCATCCTTTTTCGAGTCCGGAATCTGCGGCATGAGTTTCCTGACATATCCCGGATTGAAAGTGACCGCCAGCGGCAGAGGCGACTGTTCCGGCAGGGAAAAACCGTAAACCTGAAGCGCGATGTCTACGGTGAAAGCGTCTCTGCCGCCGATTGTGATTGTCGCTTTGCCTGTGTAGACTCCCGCCGCCTGTTCCGCCGGAATGTCGGCTCGGACCCAGAACGGTTGCGCTTCGCCGCGTTTTACATCCACATGATTCAGAAACGGCAGAAGCGGATCGGAATAAAAGCCGGTGTAATTTGTCTGGTAAATCGGCGTGAATTTTGTTTCGATGAAACCGACCGGCACTGCCGAGACTGCATGGGCGGGAAGTTTTCCCGCGGGACCGCTGAATTCCGAGAGTTTTACTGCAACACTTTTCAGATCGCTTCCCGTTGGCAGGACAACGAGCTGGAAAGACTCTTTCTCATTTCCCGCCGCTGAAAGCTCCACTTTGGCGGGAAGCGCCTCAAATCCGGGACAACGCGGCAGGACTTTTTCTGTTGGCGGAGCATAGCCTGCCATGACGCTTTCAAAACCGGTGGAGGCTGTGACCGCCGGACGGATTGCATCAAATGATTTTGCCGCCTGGAATATACGGAGATACTGGCGCCAGACGAATGCGTTTTTGCCGCATTCCGAAATAATCAGGTCGTTCGAGTCGGGATCATTCAACGCCGCCCAGTATTTTTTCCGCTGTTCGTCAAGGTATTGCCGGATTGCGGGAGAGAGGCCGTCTGTATTGAGGCGGTCCATTTCCGCCTTGATCCGTTCGCGGAGCGGCGCAAAATGTTTCTCCTGGCGTTCTTTGATCTTTTTGAGGTATTCCGCCGGCAGTTCCGGGACTTTTTCACCCGGTTCCAGCAGAACGATCCGGTCAATGTAGAAGGTGAGAGCCTCCCGCGGATTTTCGCTGAAACAGTGAAACAGGCTGATGTCAGCCGGATTGATCTGTTTTTCCCCGAACTTCTGCCGGATTGGTATTACCAGTTGGGCGCCTGTATACGGACCGAGTTTTGTTGAGAAAGGCGCTCCTTTCTGGAGAGGAGTCTTTGAATCACAGATGAAGCCCGCAAACAGCATTTCCGCGGCGCTGTCATTATAAACAGGTATGACCAGACGGTCGAACTTCGTCCAGTCTTTCGGGACTTCGCCGGTTGCGAAAGCCGGCCATGTCTGCTGGTTGTTCTGTTCTTCGGGCCTCCAGCGGGGATGCGTGAAGACCAGCCCGCGGCGGCCGTCCACGGGCAGCGCATCGGAAAATTCGACTTTTGCTCTCCATTGCGTGGCTTTCCAGCCGCCGGTTGTGTTTTCAAAATCAAACAGCACTTCCATGCCCATGGCGCCCGCACTCATGAAGCCTGCCAGGAAAAATGCTCCATACTTTACAAAACGATTCATTTTCACTCTGCCTCCTGTTTTCAGTTTCTGTTGAATCTGTGCTGTTTATCCCATACGCCGATCAGAATTGCCGGATCATTGTATTCTTTCTTGCAGATCGTCTGAAATGTCCCCGCATCGGAAATCCCTTTCACATGACCGTCGAGGAACAGGAAATTTCCGCTGGTGCCGTGCCGGAACAGGGAGTAATAGCTTGCATCGTCAATTCCGTTGCCGAGCGGCTTTTCCATTTTGACCATTGCGGGGGAATCGCCGTACTGATCTCCCTGTGTGCTGCCCGGCGTCCAGACCGAAGAATAACTGTCTCCGAGCAGGACGAAGTCACTCGGGTATTTGACCCTCCAGCTGAGCAGCCAGACACTCCACGGGCTTGATAAAATGGAAAGACAGTGTTTCGGCATATTCGTCTGCCGGTTGCCATAGGCGTTGTACCAATATAGAACCGGCTTTGGTTTCCTGACGGCAGGGCATACGACTTCTTTGGAATTTTCCGGGAAATACCCGGTGAGTTTCATGGTATATGCCCATGACGCACTGCTCCCTTTGCAGGCAAACATCTGCCAGTCGGAATAATCATTGCGGTAAAATGCCAGAGTCATGCCGCATTGCTTGAGATTGTTCATGCACAGAGTGGAGCGTGCCCGTTCCCGCGCTTTGTTCAGGGCGGGCAGGAGCATTGAGGCTAAAATCGCGATGATCGCAATCACGATGAGGAGCTCTATCAGGGTGAAAATTCTCATTTTCACCCTGCGAAGTAAGAATCTCAAACCGGGAACAGGGAAGTAAGAAGTAGAAAAACATTTGAACAATTGAACATTGGAACAATTCAACAATGGAACATTTGAAAGAAGAAAGAAGAAACGAGGTCGCACCGGGATTGACTGCTTCTACGTAATGCCGCCCTTGACAAACGGGGATTATTACAGAAATTCAAATCTGTTCTTTGTCTTACGTTCTTCAGATGCTCGCGGATTGAGCACCCCACCCTGTTGCTGTCCTTCATCGACTGTGCTGAATCGTGAACCGTGCTGTCAACCGTTTTCTTGCCGTTCTCCATAAAAACCTCCAGTTCCGGATTGAAAATATTCATTCCATTTTTTCTGTTTTTTTCAAACTAAACAACCATCATTCTTGAGACATCTTCTTTCCATGCCGGATTGTCCATTGCATCCAACTTGCCATATGCGGAGAGTGCGCTGTAACCATATACCAGCGGAACGGTTCCGGCGCCGGCGAACCGCATGAAATCGATTTTCCGCAAAATCCGTTCGATCCGGTTGTAAAGCGATGTCGGAAACAGGGTGTCTGGACAGTGGGCGATGACGGCGAGATAATTTCCTGTTCCCCGCAGAATCATATTTGGGCGGGCATATTCCTGCCGGAACACCGGATTCAGATAGCTTTTCCCGCCGAAAAGACCGGAGCGGCCGTCACGGGAAAGCGTCTCGCACCGCATACGCATCGGGAGCGTCCGCCAGTTGTCATAAAGTGTTCCCCAGTCGCCGCCGAATGTTTCAGCTTCGCAAAGCAGAGCCGGCAACCGGCGCAGGGCAATGAGCGCCGCCGTGTGCATTACACGGCGGATTTCTGCGGTCAATGCCGGAAGAACCCCGCTTTCACAGAAGAAATTCAGCGAAAGCTGCATCTGGAGCAGAGGCATATCCCACCAGTAATCCGCTTCAGGGTCCAGTGTCAGAGTGTGGCGCAACCCCGCCTGGGCATAACGGTTCATGAGGTCGAAGTAGTGCGGTTCGCCTGTCATATCCCATGCGATGCCGTAGATCATCGGCAGGCGCATTGCTTCGTGCGGGTCACAGTCCCACAGACTGGAAACGACAGCCTGATGTCCGTCCAGGCGCAGCAGATTGTAACGATGTTCCGGTGTAATCGTCCGTTCGCAGTAATTCGCGACGGAACGGAGGAACCTGATTCCGTTCTCCCGCAGTATGCCGGAAATGGCGCAGCCTTTCAGAAAACGCCACATCCCGTAGACTGCCAGCGTGAATTGATCCCGCGAGGAGTTGCTGTAACAGCTCTTGCCGTCGTGCGGGGAAATGCCTCTTGCGATAAAGCCGTCCTGCCCGTGAACCGTTCCGCAGCGGATCACTCCTTCCGCGATCTTTGCGGCGAAAACGGAATTTTCCCATCCGCGGAACCGCATCAGGTCAAGCAGAATACCGCCGTTCAGGGCGCAGTCCTCCATACCGGTGCTCCATCCGCACGGATTTGGAAAACCGGCGGCAATTTCCTCGGGAGACGGAAGATGATCGAAACGGTGATTCGGATCATGGCTTGTCACATAGTCGTAAACCATCCCTGTTCCGGGATGGAACAGAATATCATGAATCTGCCTCCATGCATATTCCAGACTTTGCTGATTGAAAGATTTGCCGTTTTCCATATTGCAGTTCCTTGTTTTTCTTCTGAGAGATATTATAGTAAAAAAGCATGGAAAAACAACCATGGATTCATAGAATTATATTTGAAATACCCACAAAAACATTTGAAATAGAAACATCATGAAAGAACTCTGCGATTCCTCCGTATTCCGTTGGGAGACTCTGCCTCCGCCGTCCCGCTGGGAAGGGATGGAATTTTATCACCGTCCTTCCCGCCGTTCCTACCGGATGCGCCAGCCGCCGTCCGGTCCGGCGGACAGTCTGCTGTGGATTGAGTGCATCTGCGAAGTTCATCTGCTGAAAAAGGCACATTATCTGAGGCGGAATGCTCCTTTTCTTTCCATCGAATATGTGCAGCAGGGTTCGCTTCTCGTGCGCCAGCGGGGGAAAATGTATGAACTGGAGGAGGGGGAACTTTTCCTGATGCAGCCGATGATTGAGAATGAATTTCTGTCAGGGGAATCCGGATGCCGGAAAATATCGGTCATGGTCAAAGGAAAACTGCTTTCCTCTCTGTTGGAGGAAAGCGGGCTGGGAAATCTGGATGTGCTTGCTTATCTGGAACGCAGCCATCTGGAACGTCTGTTCCGTGAGATCAGCGAGCTGGCGGATGAACCGTCCGTCAGGGAACCGGGGCGCAACAGCTGCCTTACTTTTGAATTGTTTCAGGCGCTCCGGATTCCGCCGGATATTCCGGAAATGCCTCCGGTGCTGGCGGCTCTGTGCGATATATTGGAACTGCATCCGGAGCATGACTGGAAACAGCCGGAGATGGCGCAGCGGTGCCACTGTTCTCCGACTCATCTGGTCCGTCTGTTTCACCGTCATCTGCATACGACGCCCCGGCAGTATCTTCTGGATGTGCGGATGCGCCGTGCCCGGCGCCTGCTGGCGGATGAAAATCGTTCCATCAAAGAGATTGCGGCGGAAGCCGGTTACGACAATGCGTTGAACTTTTCCACGTGTTTCCGGAACCGCTTCGGGATTTCCCCGCGCGATTACCGGAAACAACTCTCTTTCTTTTCGTGACGGCTTCCGGTTATTTCCGTGTTTTTCCCGCCGGGTCCTTCAGATAATAATAGCCGCTGCCATAGGTTCCCAGCCAGATCTGATCGGGAGAAACCGGATGCCATTTCAGGCAGGTGAAATGATATGCTCCCGCCAATCCGTTGTTGACCCGTATCCAGTTTTTCCCGCCGTCGCCGGATCTCCAGACTCCCGGAGACAGGATTTTGCCGGCATTGTCCGGTTCGATGGTGCAGTAAAGCAGCTGTGAGTTTTCCGGGTGGACAGCCAGCCTTGACACAAGCGGGGCTTTCAGCAGGCACTGCCAGCTTTTCCCGTGATCGGCGGAATAATAAACTCCGCCTCGGTTTTCAGGAGATTTTCCCGTTTCCCTGATTCCTCCGGCGATATAAAGGCGCCCGTCCGCAAAAGGCACGACCTGGGTGACGCTATCCAGCGGACAGTTGATCTTTTCCCAGTTTCTGCCGGAGTCCCGGCTGATGAACAGTCCCCCTTTCGGTTCCCGTCCGGGGCGCATCGCTGCCGCTGCATACAATGTTGAGAAGTCGCCGGCTGCCGGGACCAGATCGACGATATCGGAAGCCCCCTCCAGTCCCTTTCCGAGTTTCCGCCAGCTTACCCCTCCATCGACGGATTCCAGAAGCCCGGCTCCTTTTTCACTTCCCGGAAGCAGATGCCCGGTGGCGACGCAATAACGTTCCGTTTCATAATTCAGAGCCAGAAAGCGGCGCATTTCACGCGGGGAGGACGGGTCTGCCAGCAGTTTGGCGACATAGCCTGCAAGCGCTTTTTTCGGCGGCAGCTTCACCGACCCGTCTTTTCCGACGGTAATATCCCGAAACGTTTTTCCAAAATCACGGCTTTCGATGAAATACTGCCCGCGGATTCCGCCGACAAGCCAGTCGCGGCAGTTGAAAACCGCATAGAAGCGTTCAGGGTCGTCCGGATCGACGGCGGCGGCAAGCACCCATTGGTTGGAACCGACCATTGCATTGGGCAGCCCGTACAGCGTATTGCCGCCGTCACGGCTTACCTTCAGCCCGCAGTCCGCCATCCAGAAAAGGACCCGCTCCGGTTTTTTCGGATGGAATTCAAGGTCAAACACACACATGTTGCTGTTTCCGGCGCCGGCAAACTGCGAAGTTGCCGGATCAATGATCCGGTTGGATGCATCGGTCCAGCTTGCACCGCCGTTTTCACTGCGGTAGGTGACGCGGTGGGAGTGAAAATACAGGATATCCGGATTGGAGCGGGAGAGATCGAACTTCCGGACATCCCAGAACCCGAACGTCAATCGCGGAGTTCCGTAATTCATCGGGTGCCGTGTCGTCCATGCCTGCCGGATGTTGAGCGCCGGTTCATTGGCAGGGCGGTAATGTTTCCACTGGCTGCCTTCCCAGCCTTGTGCGCCGCGGGTGATGCAGTTCCAGTGTTTGCCGCCGTTGCCGGTCTTCCAGACGCCGTAAGGAATCCATGGGTGGAAGATGGACGCATAGACGGTGTCTGCGTTGCGCGGATCAATCCGCACCGTATGGAAATCCGGCAGGATGATTCCCAGAGTCTGCTTCGCCAGTTCGCCGTATTGCTTGTGACGCTTGTAGTCCTTGTTCGCCTGGCTCCATTTCCGGTGAAACGGTGCGGGGTCTTTGTGATAATTCAGGACCACATTTTCATAAAGGCTGCGGTTTTCCGGCTTTTCCATGAATTCATGCCAGATCATTTTTGTGCTGATGAGCCAGTAGGGATTCGCGCCCAGGCCGTGTTTGAAATCCGGCAGTCCGTCGAACAGCGATCCCGGCAGCCGGAGATCTCCCGTGATTTCCCGCCATGTCCCGTCGAGCCCGTCACAGCGCCAGATACCGCCGTCACAAACGACTTTCCCGTCACGCTTTCTGTAAGAGGATTCAAGCGCGGCGACCAGAATCAGCCTGCCTGAACCTTTTTCAATCATGCCGTCGATGTCGGAATAGGTCATGCCTTCCGGGAGCCCTTTCATCATTGCGGAAAACGTTTTTCCGGCGTCCCTGCTTGCATAAATTCCACCGTCCGTTGCAACAAGAATCACTCCGGGGAGCTGCTCGAACATCAGAATCCGCAGCGCCATTTCGCCTCTGGGCAGGGCGTCCGGCAGAAGTGTCCAGTTCCTGCCGCCGTCGGAGGAGTGGAGCAGCCCCTGCGCCAGACGGCGTTTCCCGCGGTTCTCGACTCTGCGCAGATATCCGGTTCCCGCCCAGACGCAGTCAGGGTTGGACGGATCGACCGTGACGGTGCTGATTGGAATGCGTGCAAATTTCCAGTCGAAGATTCTTTCGATGGAGGCGGTGGACAACCTCTGCCAGCTTTTTCCTCGGTCCGTTGTTTTGAACAGCCCGTTGCTTTCTGTTCCGGCATATCCGATATCGGGGGCTTTCCGGCAGAAATCGACGCCGCTGATGTAATGCAGCCGCGGAAATCTCCAGTCGGGATTGTTGATGGATCGGTATGTCCTGCTGCCGTCATGGGTAATATAGCTGGCGGACATGTCGCAGGACTGCACAAGACAGTTGGAATCCGAGGGATGAATCCGTAAATACCAACTGGTTCCCCCGTCTCCGGGAGCTTTCTGCTCCCAGATGAAACCGGGATCGGATGCCGTTTCAAGCTTGCTCCAGTCTGCCTGCGCCAGGTCCGCACCGGCTGCCAGTACCGGCAGAACCGCCAAAGATACGATATATCGCATGATGCTGCTCCTTCTGAAAATTAATATATATTGACGTCCGAAAAAGGTTTTTGAATATAAAAGCCTTTCCCGTTGTACCATGATCTGAATTTCAGGTTTTCCAGCTCCACGGCATCGACTCCCGCCGCATGACCGTCAAAGAATGCAATATTTCCACGTCCGGAGTGGGAAAGGGAAACTGCGGAATCCGGCTGATTTCCGAAACGGAGTACCATATAGGCTGAAGCTCCGGTGGATTTGCGGGAGTCCATGAACAGCGACATACGGCTCGGCGGTATTCTGGAATCGTTGATACCGTGATGACGGAATGCATCTACAGTCTGCACACGGACCCGTTTGGTGAAATGCAGCGATAATCCGTCGTTGCCGCGATGAATCCCATATACATCATAACGGTGGCGGTTTGCGGCGACATCGGGATATTGCAGAACCGGATTTCCCGGACAGCGCAGAATCGGCGAGTTCAGTTTTACGTATTTGTTGCGATACAGCAGCATTGACCAAGTGAGATCCGCTTCATATCCGAGTGCAGTCGGTCCCTGCCATAAGACAGCCTGCCCGTCAAAATCATCTGCATAAGTCTGATTGACAGCCATCAGTTGCCGCAGATTTCCTATGCAGTTGATGGCATGGGCGCGTTGCTTTGCCTTGTTGAGTGCCGGCAGAAGCATTGAAGCTAAAATCGCGATGATCGCTATCACGATGAGGAGCTCTATCAGGGTAAAAATTTTCATTTTTACCCTTGAAGGAAGAACTGACGAACAAGGAACACGGAAAGTAGAAGTGGAAAAACAATGGAACATTTGAATGAAGAAAGAAAAAGTAAGGCAGGGCAGGGACTGGCACCGTTCTCTTCTGGAGATCGTCTCACACCGCGAAACAAGATGAGACCTGACCGGAGAAACAGTCGGGCAGGAAACATTGCAGGCAGGTTTTTTTTCATGCCTCATTCCCTTCTTTGATATTTCATGTTTCATTTTCTTGAGAGTAAAATTTTTTTCCCGGTTCATTTTTTATTCTCCTTCTCCGTCATTTGCATTTTGAGTGGTTGGCATATGAGAGTGTTCCTTTTGAAATCAGAAAAGTTTGCAGGTAGACAGTGCGGTTCGTATCGTTGATTCCGTGTTCATAGTATTCCAGAAGCTGAAGAACGGCACGGTGCCCGATCGCGTAAAACGGAAGGGCGATTGTTGTCAGGTTGTCGTCTTCTTTCGATGCCGATGTGCCGTCAAAGCCTACGACCGAAATATCCTGAGGTACCGAAAGTCCGAGCTGGTTCAATGCCTTGATGCACCAGCGCGCCACCTCATCGTTATGGCACCAGAATACCGTCGGAAGATTTCCCGCCGTTTTTTTCTTTTTCAGCACATTGAAAACCGTATGATAAGAGGTGCAGCCGTAACTGCAATATTTTTCATCACAGTCAAGCCCGTATTCCATCAGGATGTTGCGGATGATGCCGGCGCGCCGGTAGGAGGCATAGGAAAAATAGCCGTCCGTTCCGGTGGACTCAAGGCTGGAGTTGTAAATCAGCAGGCCGACTTTTCTATGCCGCATTGCGCGAAGCTGTTCCGCCAGCGTCCTGCCGCCGGAACTTGGATCGCAGACAACGGCTCCCACGTTCGGGATATCGGGATAGGCAGAGATCAGAACCTGCGGCAGAGCCTCGTTTTTCATGACAGCCTCCAGCGGCCGGTCGGGGAAACAGTCGCGTCCGCCGATGTGGACAATCCCGAGCAGGCGCTTCAACAGGCTGCCGTTGAATTCTTCGATCTCATCGGGCGGCGCCGATGCGGGAGGAAGTTCCAGCATGATTGTGGAGAGCCTTTTTTCCGCCGCGGAATCAATGATTCCCTTGATGAACTGTAATGATATGCCGCTGTTGTGTTCAATCAGCTCGGAAAAACGGTAAGGCAGAATGATGCCGATATTGGGATATGGTGCAAGCTGTTTTCTCGGCAGGGATTTTGCAATCTGTAGTATTTTCGGGGACTTCCGTTCAATGAATCCTTTTTCCAGAAGGCTGTGGTAGGCGCGTGCGACTGTCTTCCGGTCGATTCCCAGCTGTTGCGCCAGTTCCCGTGTCGAAGGCAGGCGTAGATCCGCCTTTACAGTGATATTCCGGAACAGGCGGCGCAGTTCCTCTTCCAGTTGAAGAAACAGCAGGTCCGGCTTTCTGTGGTCCAGCTTGATTTCCGAATAATCCACTCTTTTCTTCATTTGGTCAGATGCCCTTTTGCCCGATTCATTCAAAAAAATACGCTTGCACCGCGATAATTTATTCTGCTTCCGGTGTTAATTATATGAAAAAATCGAAATAATACAATAAAAGACCTGATAAAACATGAATTTTTATTTTGTTTTTGGACCTTCCGCAGGGGCCATTTCTCTGTTTCCGCTTTTTCCGGTGTCTGCCGGATTGGCAACAGGCACAAGGATTACACGGACCGGAGTTTCTTCATAACCCTCCAGAGGCGATTCCCTGTTTTTCAGCACGGCTTCCGGCATCTTCTCTTTCCGCACAATGTATTCGTGCAATGCTGATTTTGGGCTCAGAGCGGCATTCAGAATGGTGTTCTTGTCCAGACTGTTGATATTGATCAGATTTCCTTCCAGAGATGCGAGGCATTGCTTGTCCTTGAAGCTGGAACCGACGAAAACATAGGTCCCTTTTTCCTTTGGTTTTCCGGCGGTGCTGTCGTAAAGCCATTCATCGACGTTGATTCGCCTGGATTTTCCGTAAATGATCTCAATATGAAAAGGAGCTCCCCGCGTTATGTCTCCGTTGTCGTATCCGGCAAGAACCAACGCCATTTGAAGCTGAAACGGATCAAGCTCCGTTACGATCAGGCTTTCGTGCATTCTTCCGCGCGGCGTCGAGACCAGCACTTCGATTACGCCTTCCCGGACGTTGATTCTGCCGGGAAAGGAGATGGACCGGTCATCCTTCCTGATGAAAGCCTTTCCCAGCAGAATATTGCCGTCTTTGTCTTTCCGTGCGCCGATTCTTTTCAGGAGTTCCGCATCCTGGGCATAGAAAGAAATGGAAAACAGGAGCGGGAGCAGAATGAAAAATATTTTCATGAGAGTCCTTTCAGGTTAAAAATTTTATTCTGTTCGGGTTCCATATCCCGGTCCTCGATGCGGCTTTGAAGCGGAAGAATATATAAGCATTCTTCTCGGGTCAAGGGCTCTGCCCCTGCCGTGGCCCGGCGGCGAACTGATGCAGTTGGATAGCGGCAGGTCAACGGCCTGCACCATACTGTTTCGGTCTTTCGTCATTGTTCTGGCTTTCCATCTTCCGCTGCTCACAGTGCGGCAGTTCATTCAAAAACGGTCCGGCATTGCCGGATTCCGTCCGGAAATCCCGTTTCTGTTATCATATCCTTTCCCCGGATAAATGTCAACCGGAGCATATTATATTTTTTTGGCAGATGAATACCAGCCAAAAAAAATTATAATTTTTCAGTTTTTTGATTTTGGTGTCTTGTCAAACAGAAATTTATGCTTATAATTAAAGACAAAGGAGCGATGAAATCCCGATGAGACAACAATTGAAATATACGGAAATCAGTTTGGACAAGGAGAATTCCGAACCGCTCTACCTTCAACTGGCAGGGGCGCTTCGCCAGCAGATCGGAATGACCTGCCTGAACAGCAATGAGCGGATGATTTCCGAGCGGCGGCTTTCGGAACAACTCGGCGTGGACCGGACCACTGTCAGCAAAGCCTACTGTGAACTTCTGAAAGAAGGCCTGCTGACCCGCCGGACTTCAAAAACGCTCTGCATATCTTCAGAGAGCCGCCGGAAACTGGTGGCTCCGTTCCCGAATATCGGTATCATCATTCCGCAGCAGTTTTCCAGTCTGATTGAGGCGAACAGCCTTACCATGCATTATATCAAAGGTATCATTGACAGCGCCGCGGCAAGAAACATCTCCACGATCATGATTCAGTTGCCTGATTTCAATGCTTCCTATGCGGAGATCGACCGTTTCATCGACGAACTTGCCAAGCGGCTGATCGGAGTGATCCATATCGGCGGGCGTAAAGTATATCCGGATCGTCCGCTGGAGCGGCTGATGAAGTTTGAAAAGCTCCCGCAGGTCATGATTTCCGCCTATCCGCATTTCCCGAACGTGGGTACTGTGACCGCTGATCCGTCTTCCGGCGGTTACGCCCTGGCGGAACAGATTCAGGCGCTTGGTCATAAGAAGCTTGGAATCATCCATTATATGCCGTCCATTGATGCGGAAGGCAGTGATAATTATTTTGTTTACGAGGTGTATTCCCGCCCCGGGAAACTGCTTCAGATTTTTGAGAAGTATGGACTGGATTGCGAGGATCGGTTTCATTGTCTCGGGTGCAGGAACTTTTCCTCTATTCTGAAGACACTGAAGAGAAAGATGAAAGAAGGAAATCTTCCAACAGTGTACTGGTGCGTCAACGACGAAACCGCACACTGGACCATCGACGCCCTGTCGGAACTCGGGTTGAAAGTTCCCGGGGATATCTCCGTTATCGGTTACGACGGCGTTTCCATTACTTCGGAAGAAAATCTGACGACGATCAGCCTTCCATTTTACGGTATCGGCTGCAAGGCGTTGAAACTGCTTCTGGATTATTACGAGAATGGGAAAACGGAGCAGAACAGCCATGTGGAAATAGCGACATCACTTGTGATTAAAAAGACACTTGCTTATGCAAAGAAAAACAATTATGGAAAGGATGGAAAATGAAAAGAGAAAACAAAAGGCGGAATTTCACATTGATAGAACTCCTGGTTGTAATTGCAATCATCGCCATATTGGCGGGATTGTTGCTGCCTGCCTTGAACAAAGCCAGAGAATCCGGCAGGAGAATTTCCTGCGGGAGTAATCTGAATCAATTCGGCAAGGCAATCCATATGTATATTGCCGACAACAACGATTGGTGCGTGCCATTCAGTCAGAAAGTCACTGATCCGCCGACAGGGCCCTGGTATGGAGGGGCGCCTGAAACCGGTTCTCTTGCCGGATATCTGGGCAACAAGAATGCCGACGAAGTCCTGGGCGGCTGGCGATATGACGGGGGAAAGACTTATGTCAACCGGATGACCTGTCCCGGAAATCCGGTCGTGCCTTTCAGCGACAGCAACGGCAATAAGACAGAGGTTTTTTCCTACGGGTTCAATAATCCCTCTTTTCAACTGGCGAGGGTTCCCAAGATCTCTCAGCTGAAGAGGGTATCGAGATTATGCTATATGATTGAAAGCCGGTATCCTCGAAGCTGGTATTATGTAAATAAGCTCAACAGCGGTTCTAAGGACTGCGGGCCAGTGGATTTCCGGCATGGTTACGGAGTGAATGTTCTTTTTGCCGATGGGCATGTAAATTATATGAAATATCAGGCTGTTCCAGACACAGACCGAGTCAGCTATGCATGGAAATCCACGTTCTGGCAGAGTCAGTTGGATCCTGCCAATGGCGAGCCTAAATGGCCGGACAACTGGTGAGGTGCATTATGAGATGGCGGATACTGGGAATTCTGCTGTTGGCGATAACTATCGAAGGGGCTGAATTGGAGGTCGTCGGCAGGGGCGGCAGCCGTTATCAGGTGGTTCTGCCGGATCAGGTTAAAAACAAGGCTGTGGACTATTATCTGCAACTGACGGGCAAACTGGTCGTAAAGTGTCTGCATCAGGCTTCCGGCACCACATTGCCTCTTGTCCGGGAAAGCGACATGGAGCCCGACCGTCCCTCGATTTTTATCGGGCATACCGAAGCGTTGCGGAAAAACGGCATCAAGCCGGAGCTGTTGAAAGCCTGGGAACATCGAATTGAGGTAAGAAACGGCAATATTTATCTTTACGGCAGGGATGAAGGCAACTGGGGTATGAACTCATCTCCGGACTATCATCAGCTTTTGCTTGGTTCTGTAAAGGCTGTGACAGTTTTTCTGGAACAGTTTGCCGGTACCGCTTTTCTCTACCGTGGAGATACGGGGATTTCAGTTCTGCCGCAGGAACAGATCCGTATTCCCGAATCATACAGCTACCGGAAAGTCCCTGTGATTCAATTCTGCACTACTTTGGGCGGGGACAGGGAACAGGGTATATTTTATGAGATCGCCAACAATCTGTTTCCCGGACCTTGGTATTTTACTTACGGCGGGCACTCGCATCCTTCTGCGGTTCCAAAGAAGTTCTTTGCCGCCCATCCGGAATATTTTGCCTTGGTGAAAGGGAAACGGGTAAATTTATCTCAACCGCAATATTGTCTTTCCAATCCGGAGGTCCAGTCCCGGATTTACAGGGAAATGCTGCGGCATCTGGATAAAGGGTATCAAATGGTTCAATTGGCACAGAGTGATGGTTTTGTCGCCTGTGAATGTAAGCCCTGCCGTAACCTTTACGGTGTCAAAGATTATGGCGAGAAATTATGGATTCTGCATCGCAGGCTGGCGGAACGGTTATTGCGGGAACGGCCCGGCAAGCAGGTGTGCATCCTTGCCTACGGCCCCACATTGAAACCGCCGGAGACGTTCCGGGCTTTTCCGGAAAATGTGATGATTGAACTGGCGCCGTGTGATGAGGAAGTAATCGCTCTTTGGAAGGATTACCGGGTACCAGGTGGATTTACTGCCTATCTTTATAATTGGGGCTGGTACCAGTTGGAGGGTTTCATGCCGAAGATGTCGCTGGAGGCTTTGGCGGAACAGGTGGAATCTTTCCATCGTCACAATATTCACGGTCTCTACCGTTGTGGTTTCGGCGAATTATTCGGTTTGGAAGGGCCATCTTATTATATCTGGGGCAAACTGCTGGAAAATCCGGCATATGACCGCGATCTGTTGCTGAAACGGTATTGCCGGCACGCTTTTGGCCTGGCGGCTCCGGAAATGGAGGAGTTTTACCGCCTGCTTAATGAACGGCTGAAATTCGATCTGCCGCCCGGCAGCCGCCGGGTGGAATGGTATCGGCCGGAGCTTTTGAATAACCAGACGCCGGCTTTGATTGAGACGATGCGTCTGATGGCGATGCGTTACCCCGCAGAGGTAATCGGTCGTATGGATGAATTGCTGACACGGGCGGAGAAGCGGAATTCCGGTGAATTGCTTTCGTTGCTTCGTCGGGAATTTGATTACCTGAAACTGACGGTGAAGGTTACGGAGGTTTTTGACCGGTTGCGGCAAAGTAAATCCGGCGCTGATTTTCAGGAGATGCTGACAACATTGAATGCCCGGAACCGGTTTATCGCTCAACTGCCCCGCCGTTCGGGAGTCAAACCTCCGCAGATTGCTCCGTTGGGAGTCTTCAGTCTGTTCGGTTGTCCGCCGGTTGATCATCTGGAAAACGGAGGGCGTTTATTGGGACGGTTGAGAGCGCCGTTCAACTGGGATGTGGATTGGCTGTCCGCCAACCGGATTCAGCCTGTGAACCGGGTCTTGAAGACCGGTGCAGCGCCGCAATTGCTGGTTCAGGCGGGATTCGATGTGATGAAAGATGTAATCAAGCAACAACCGATATGGTTGGAGTGTCGTTGGGACAGTCGGAATTTATCTCTGATTTTCCGATGCCGCAATCTTTCTCCGGAGCAGTTGGCAGGAGAAGAATTCCAGACTATTATTGGATATCGCGGCAAACGCTGGTGGTTTGCCGGGCGACCCCGCCGGGGCATCGCCAGTTTTTTTGAACGGGAGAAAACCAATCTTGAAACCGGGGGTGACGGCGACCGTTACCGGCAGCTTCCGCAGACTACGGCTTCCGTTACCCTTTCCGGCTCGAAAAACGGGGAAACTTCCGTTACGTTGAAACTTCCGTGGTCTGCATTGGGATTGAAACCGTTTTCCGGGATGCGCCTGGAGCTGAATGCCGCCTGCTTCGGCAGGGGACATTATATCTGGGAATACAATCTTGATCAGAAAAGCTATCGGAATTTTAAGGACCAAACCGGAACTTTGATTTTAGAATAACTTAATAAGGAGAATTATGAAACGGATCTGGTTGATATTTACATTGTTTGCCGTCCTGGCCGGAAATCTTTCTGCCGGGCAGACAGAAGCATCAGTGTTTTTATGGAAAGACGGTAAATCCGGTTACAGGATTATTCTGCCGTCAAAGTATGAAAATCAGGGGATTCGGCTGTATCTGCATCAAGCGGCGGAACGCTTGCAGTCAGCAATAAAAGAGGCGTCCGGCGTGGTAATGCCTATTGCTGAAGAAGACAGTCTGGATGCCAAGACTCCGGCAATTTTCATCGGCAATACGCTTGAGGCACAGCGGCAGGGCATCATCCCGGCATCCCTTCCGGATTTTTCTTATCTGATTGCTGTCCGTAACGGTAATGTATTTCTGTGCGGCAATGACAGACATGGTTTCGGCAGCCGGAAATCAGAATCTTATGTTCAGTATATTCTCGGTTCCGTCAAAGCTGTGGTCGTATTTATGGAAAATTATCTGGGAACCCGTTTCCTTTATCCGGGTGAGGTCGGGACATCCACACCGCGGTCTGCCGGTTTGTCTGTACCGGAGGGACTGAGTCAGAAACGAACGCCGATGCTGAATTATGCGGCAGGGCGGAATTATGAGCTGATGTATGATTATGCCAACAATAATTTCGGAAAGGGAGCTTATTGGAGTTACGGCGGACACTCCTATTATTCCGCAGTTCCGGTGCGTAAATACGGCAAGACTCATCCTGAATATTTCATAATGCAGGGCGGTAAACGCGATATTACACATGGACATCTCTGCATTTCCAATCCTGCGGTTCAGGAATTAATTTACCGCGAAATGCTGAGGCGGCTGGATGGTGGGGCGGAGGTGGTTCAGCTTGCCCAGACTGACGGCTACGTTACCTGTGAGTGCGATGAGTGCCGGAAGTTCGGCAATACCGATGACCCCGCCGAAAAACTTTGGATTCTGCATCGTCAACTGGCGGAGAAGCTGAAGCAGGACCGACCCGGAAAAAAGGTGATGATCATCGCTTATGCTCCCACTTGGGAGCCGCCCAGGACTTTTCAGGAGTTTCCAGGCAACGTCATCATTGAACTATGCCGCTATGACCGGAAGACTTTCGAGCAATGGAGCAAGATTAAAGGAATTTGCGGTTTTACCGCTTATGTTTATAACTGGGGGGAATATCCGATGCCGGGCATTACCGCCAAACGTACGCCTGCATTTTGTGCACGGCAGATCCGTCTTTTTGCCGCCAACCGGATTCGAGGAATCTACCGGTGCGGTTTTGGCGAAGCGATGGGAATGGAAGGTCCTGCTTATTATGTTTACGGCAAACTGCTGGATGATCCGCTGCAGAAGCCGGAGACGCTCGCCGATGAGTTTTACCGCAGTGCATTTCAGGAGGCGGCTGTTCCGATGCAGATTTTCTATCGACAGTTGTTCGAACGGCTTGAGGCATTTTCCGTTCAGGAGGAAAATCATGCATTGCCGGGTTCCAACCCGCGGGTTTTACTGGGAGCGGTCTATGCTCCGGATGCACTGGAAATCATGGAAAAAAACTTGACTCTGGCAGAAAATCTGGCTGTTTCTCCGAAAGTGAAAAAACGGCTGGAGTTAGTACGGCGGGAATTTGATTATACCAGGAATCTGGCGGTCTGCATTCATCTTTATAATACTTACCGGCTGATGCCGGATTGGCACAGCTTCAACCGACTGGGAGAGTGGATTGAAGCCCGTAACCGGATGCTGAACTCATGGTATGATACAGAGAACAGGATGAAACCGGTCCCCGGCTGGCCGGAAATCCGGTTCATGGGAAATGTCTCCCGCGGCATGGCTTTGAACAACGGGCGTCTGATTGCACAGCTGGGGGCTCCGTTTACATGGAATATCAAAATGCTCCGTGATAAAAAGATCCTGCCGGGCGCCAAACGGAAACAACTGACCGTGAAGAAAGCCGCGGGACCGATCACTGCTGCGGATTTTACGCAAGGCGCCTGGAGTCAGGCTCAATGGCATGAATTGAACAATATTCAGTTGGGGACGATATCGGAAAAAACTTCTTTTAAAGTTATTTATGATTCTGAAAATATTTACTTCGGTATTGTTACAGAGCTGCCGGAACAGCGTAAAGTCCGCGGTGTAGGGCAGGACGGTGAAGCATATTGTCAGGACTGCATTGAAATTTTTCTTGATCCGTTCGGTTTTCGGGAAAAGTTTTTCCACTTTGTATATAATCCGGTTCCCGGTTCCCGTTATGATGCGGTTTTCGGGATGATTGAAGATCCTTTGCATCCTCTTTACAAGCGCGAAGATATCTCGTGGAATGGTCAATGGGAGATTATTTCCAAACGGGAAAAGAATCTTTGGACATCTTTCGTCCGGATACCTTTCCGTGAACTTGGAGTCAGGACTCCCGGTTCAGGAGACCGATGGAACTTCAATCTGGGAAGACAGGCTTTCCTTTCCGCCTCCATGAAGTGGAACGGAGAACTTTCGCTTTGGTCGCCTAATCTTGAAACCATGCGGATGGATTCTCCTGATGCTTTTGGTGAAGCAGTCTTCGAGTAATAAGAAAAAGTCCGGACAGTTCTTCAATGGACTATATCTTCCCGGCATGTGCCTGACCGCCTGAATCAGTCAATACTCTGTTTTTCCGTTTCGGGAAAGAGGAGCAGGCAATGCCGGAAATGACCAGGACGGCGCCGGCGATTTCAAACAGTCCCAGGGATTCGCCGAGCAGGCCCCATGCCATGAGGATTGTCATGATCGGAGTCAGATACTGCATGATCGTCACAAGGTTCAGGCTGACACGTCCCAAAGCCGCGTTCCATGCGTAAAAACCGAGCGCCGTCGGGAAAACTGCAAGGTAGATCATCAGGCTCCAGACTGCTCCCGATTGAGGCAGGGTGATTTCCCCGAGCCGGAAACAGTTGATGACCAGGAGAGAGACGGAGGCAAACAGCATCGACCAGGTCGTTACGGCAAGATCGTTGCCGGGAGTCACGACTTTTTTCGCGTAAACTGCCGCGATTGACCAGCTTAATGCCGAAACAAGCACCAGCAGGTCCCCGCGGAAACTCGCCGGAGAATATGCGAACCCGTGTTCCGCAATCACTCCGATCACCATCATGCAGCCAAGCGTTCCCAATGCCATGCCGATTCCCTGCCGGAGCGAGATTTTCTCCCCGATGAACAGCCCCAGCAGAATCGTCAGGACCGGAGCGCTTGACATGATCATGGAGGAGTTGATCGCCGTCGTGTAACGCTGCCCCCAGAACAGGAAAACACTCATCCCCACGAAGGAAAACTGGCTCAGCAGGGCGACTTTCAGGTAATCGCGTCCGGAAAGCGCAAACAACGACTTCGGAGTTGTCGCCAGGCAGATGAGGAACAGCAGCAGCCCGCCGCCGCTGAACCGCAGCAGGGAGAGGGTCACGGGATCGACTTTCGCCTGTTCTCCACGCATCAGCCAGCGGGTCGCAACGTAAACCGTCGCCCACAGAAACGCCGAAAGAAAAGACCAGAATACGCCCAGTTTCCGGGAGGCGTTTTTTTCGATGTTCATTTTTCTGCATCTTTCTCATAGACCGGGATCGCAGAGGTATCCTTGACCGTCTGGAGAATCAGGAGCGTCTGGCAGTCCCTGACTCCGAGTCTGCCGAGCTTGCGCACCAGCGATACATGGGCTTCCGGATCTTTTTCCCGTACTTTGATCAGATAGTAGAAGTCTCCCGCCATGAAATGCACTTCCTGGACTTCCGGCAGCGCCGCGATCTTTTTCCCGACAGCCACTTCTCCCAGTTTCTCGTCCGCATGGATTTTGATGAAGCTTCCCATTCCCAGACCGAGCGCGCGGGGATCGATCTTCGCTTCATATCCGGTGATGATTTTTTCCTGCTCCATCCGCTGAATCCGTTTCAGGACGGCGGAAGGGGCGAGTTTGATTTTTCTTGCAATTTCCGCATTGGGCATTCTGGCATTCTGCTGAAGCAGGCGCAGAATCGCCTTGTCTGTTTTATCAAGCATGATTCTTCTCTGAATTTGATTTATTTCAGAACGATATTCTGTTTTTGTTTCTTTTAAAAGAATATCATTCTGAAAAAATGCAAGCGAGATTTCAGGAAAAATCAATATTTTGAACGGATTTCCTCTGTTGCCGCCGTCACGCCGGGACAGAAATCCTCCCATAGAGGCATCTTTTTCCCCGGAGCTGCCTCTTTCCACCATGCGGCTCCTTCGCCCCAGGTCCAGACATATTCCTCCGATGTCGCAAATGATTGATCCAGATTATGGCGGAAAACGGAAAGACGGTCCTTGTTTTCCGGAGCCAGCGCCCGGAAAAACTGGCTCGTTTTCTTCATCGCCTCTGGATAAAAATAAGGGTCCAGATATAAACCGATTCCGAGCTGAACCTGATTTTTATATTTTTCCATATTTTCCGGCTGGACCAGACGCGGCGACAGTTGATTGTGAATTTTCCTGATCAGTTTGAATTCCGCATAATACCCTCTCCCCTCATGTCCGTCCACGATTACGGCTGTCGCGGGGAGAACGTCAAGCAGTCCGTTGAAGAACGCCGGGAAAAGAACGTATGTGTTTGCCCAGGCGTCTTTTGTTTCCAGATTCGGTGCTTCCGCTATGATCCGGTTGATGGAGAGACCGAACGGGCAGAACAACACGATATCCGGATATGCACGGAAAACGGCATTTCCGATTTCCTGCCCCCGTTTCCGCATCATTTTCTTCGCGTCTTCGAGTGATTTTCCCGGATAGCGTTCTTTCTTGTAGGCGAACAGAGAATTCGCATAATCTTCAATGTCGAAGAAGAGTCCTTTCAATCCGCCTTCTTTTGCAATCTTTGACAATATGGAGAAATTATTGCCTGCGGCAGCCCAGTCCGTATCGGAGAACAGAGAGAGTGTGCCGGGATGGACCGTTGTGCGCAGAAAATTATGTTTGAATTTTTTGAATTTAATCTCCTGCAAGGTCTTGACCGTATCGGCAAACCATTCATATTTCCAGGGAATGTTGGAGCAAACAGTCCAGCCGGAACAGTTTATTGTTTTTCCGTTGACCTTGCCGGATGTTGCCACGCGGATTCCGATGCCGTCATACGGAGCACGTTTTTCCATTTCAGCGATGTTCTTCTTCAGAAACAGGGGTGTCGGGGTGGAATGGTCGAATCCGATCAGTTTTTTGTGTTTTGCTTCCTGCCCGGAGACAAAAAAGGAGAGGGAGAGTGTGACTGCAAGCAGTGTCATAAGTCTTTGTGTTTTCATCTTGTCAATTCCTTTCAATAGGTGCCCAGTTCGCCTTTGGCCCATACACTGAGGTCATTGTTGGTTATGTTATATTCAATTTTGCTGACGGGACTGACGTGGCAGTCGCCATACAGGGTATTGATGTGGTTCGTATGTGTATAGCGGATATTGAGTTTCATGTCTTCAAGCCAGTCGAAACTGGCATACCATTGACCTGAGAATACAAGATGATCTGAGTGTGACAGTGTTCCTGTCTTATTCTTGTACCAGTGGTCGATAAGAACGATTGAGGAGGAAGTTCTGCCGTTTTGTGCAAGCTTTCTCCAGCGCCATTGCTGTTGATGATCGTTCCCGTAGGAAGGGGAAGTGTTACCGAGAAGACAATTGTATCCATAACTGATCGGGATACGGTAGTTTCGATAAAGCTCATATGGTTTTGTATCTGACGGACATGTCAGAATTGAATTTTTCGGTGTTGATTTATATATTCCCTGATAACCGAGAACGTAAAGGCGTTCGGGCCAGTATTGATCACTGAGTGCGCTCCCGTTAAGCGTTTTTCCTTTGTCTCTCCATGATAGAATATTGTCTCCATGATCCGTGGCATAATTCAGCCAGACCACTCCTGTTTGTTTCAGCTTTCCTTTGCAGGAAATATCTCGTGATTTCTCTTTTGCCGCATTCAGCGCAGGCAGAAGCATTCCTGCCAGAATCGCGATGATCGCAATTACGATGAGGAGCTCGATGAGGGTAAAAATTCTCATTTTTACCCTTGATGGAAGAACTGATGAACAAGAAACATGGAAGGAAGAAGTAGAAAAACAATTGAACAATCGAAGGAAGGAGGGAGAAGCGAGGTTGGGCAGGGATTGATTGCGTTTTCTCTGGGAGACCGTTTCCAGCCGCGAATTACGGCAGATTTCGGCATTGGAAACAAAATCATGGTAGGGGACTCGCTCCGCGAGGTCCTGAAAACCATTTTCATCATGACAGAATTCCGAATTCACGTTTAAACTTATTTTTTGCGTTATGTTCTTCTTGCAAATATTCCTTATGAGGAACTTAATCAGTGTGAAAATTCTTGTTTTTCCCCCATGAAGTAAGAATACCGGACAGGCAACACGGAAGAAAGCAACAAGGTTGGACAGGGACTGACTCTGTCCTCGACTGGAGACCGTTTCGCGCCGAGGATCAAGATTCAACACAGCCTGCCGGAATGAGATACTCTTTTTATAATTTTTTCTCATGAAGATTTTTATCCGGGTAAAAACGGGAAGCATGATATGCATTCCCGTATTCGGTTTCAAGTCTGTTTTTATCATAATTCCTCCTTTATTTTACAGGTGAGATTTCATCAAAGACCCTTACAAAATCAACTTCAAAATATTCCGGCAGGTTCATCTTCTTCAAAAGCGGATCAGGCCCCGGATTCTTCAAATTGCGGTATCCCATACATTCCGTGGAGATCAGGATAAACTGTTCCACATTGGAAACCGGGCCGTTTACACGGTTTACCTCTTTGCCATCCGTATAAAAAACATATCCGGATGCATTCCAGTCAACACCGAAACGGTGCCATCCGTCACCGGTATCTGCCAGTTCGTAAATTTTGTGGCCGGAACCTTTATAGTCGGTTCCATAACCATTCCAGATATTACCGCAGCGGATCTTTTTTTCCGCCGGATAATCCTGGCTTTCCATGATATCACATTCCACTCCGCATTGAGAAGCGTCCGGATGTGCTCCGATGGAAGGTGACTGAAGCCAGAATGCAGCCCACCAGCCGGGTTGTCTGTTGAGACGGCAACGAATCTCGTAATACCCGAATTTATGCAGGAACTTCGGTTGTTCATACTTGCCGAACGGCCAGAAACCACCGCTGTCTTCAGGAATGTCATAGGTAAGGGAGGCTGTTTGAAGATGTGGAGAACAGTATTCGCCATTCCGTTCTGTCACATGTAATTGCAAATGGCTTTTCCCGTCGAGGATCACCCCCTGATCTGTAAAAGCAGGAAACTTTCTTCCCCAGAAATTACGACGGAATCCCCATTTTGAGGTATCGAGTTCTGTGCCATCGAATTCATCGTGCCAGACAAGCTTCCATTTTTTCCCGGAGGGCAGAAGGCTCGGTGCATGATCTTCCAATATGAAGTTTTCCATAAAATCTCCTCTTTTTTATTAATTATATGATAAACAGATTGAAAAAGTATGGAGGAGAATTATTTATATATTAGAAATCATAAAAGATGCAGATTATAAAAGACCTTTCAATCTTTACAAAACAAAAGGCGAGACGCCTTAAGGCAAACTCGAAATCCATGATCTATGATGCCGGCGGCGAGACTGTAACTCAAATCTCCCTAAGCGATCATCCTCTCTTGCTGAAGCAGCCTCTTCATTGCCGTTACGTGAGCAGAAGCATCTTGAACAAGTATTTTTTTCAGAGCAGACACAGGCAGAAATTTCTTTCTCTTGAATATGTGCTCGAGGGGGAGATGCATGTCCTTTGCGGCAATACAGGGTATATCCTGGAAGCGGGCGATCTTGCTTTGCTGCATCCCGGGCAGAAAAACTGCCTGTTGTATCTGCCGGGCCGGGTCTGCCGGAAATATGGCGTCATCCTGAACGGCAGAATCATGGAGGAGACGCTTCGTCTTCTGCATCTGGACCAGGTGAATTGCATTCATCTTCCGGATTCAAAACGTCTGGTGGAAATCCTTGCCCGTTTGAAAAGGGAACTGCGGCGTCCTGTTTCCCTGAAAACCTGCGAATGTGTTTCGGGAATTACTTTTGAGCTGCTGAACTGGGTTGCAAATGCCAATGCGCCCTGTCACCGCATCAGGGAGAGCTGTGAAATACAGGCCTGCCTGGATCAGCGCATCAATGAGAAGATCAGTATCAGACAGATTGCCGCAGAGTTCAAAATGAGCCTGCCTACATTCAATCTCCGCTTTCAGAAGGCTTTCAGAATGACTCCCTGCCAATATCTGCGGAAACAGCGGATGATTCGAGCCGGTCAACTGCTGGCGGACACCTCGCTCAGCATCAAGGAAATTACGGAACAGACCGGTTTTCAGAATCAACTGTATTTTTCCGCCGCATTCCGGCAGTGTTACGGGCTTTCCCCTTCCGAATACCGGAAACGGAATTCTTGACTTTTCCGCTGTATCAGACACGGCATTCTGCAGGATGGAACTGTTATTATGATTTTATGAGAATGCTATCAGTTGATTATAAGAAAAAGTAAAAATCACTGATAAAGAGCAGAGAGGGTCTTGCAAATAAAATAGAACTTCATATAATTTAATACCGAAGATAGAAGCAAATAAGAGAAAATATGAACTGTCCGGGAAATATTAACAGTACTGCAGAACTGAGACGGTATTTGCGCCATACTTTACTGAATGGCGGTCTGCCGCCGGGAAGCCGTCTGCCGGGAGTTCGCTCTCTCGGCCGTGAATGCGGTATACATTATCAGACGGTGAACAGGATCTATCATGAATTGGCCCGTCAGGGACTGGTGGAGATCCGGCATGGAATCGGGGCTGTTGTGAAGCCGATGGAATTTTCACGGGTGAGGCTGGCGTCACTGATTGAAAAGTCATCCGACTTGGAGCGCTCCCACATGTTTTATCGCAATGAGTTTCAACTGGGAGCTGATGCCCGGGCGGAGGAACTGGGAGTTCAACTGGACCATCTGGAGATCAATCTGAGTATGGATTCAGGATGGCGGAAACATCTTGAAGCGATAATTCACCAGTATGACGGGCTGGTGCTTGATGTGCACAGTATGGAGCTGGCAATGTCGTTCAGGAACTGCGGCATTCCGGTTATTTATTATATAGACAGGATGGACTGTTTCTCGAATGCAATCTTTTATGATCGGATTCAGGCGGTTCGTTTGGCGGTGCATTACCTGGCGGGACTCGGGGTGCGGCGGATTGGACTGATAATCAATGATCTCCGGAGAAGCAGCTCACAGGAAAAGTTGACGGGATATGTCCGGGGAATGCGAGAGGCAGGGTTGTCGGTAGAACCGGATTTTGTTTGGGAGCTGGAAGGCAAAACCTGTTTTTTCATTGTGGCGCAGCAGATGAATGAGTATCTGAAGAGATATTCACTGCTGGATGGTTATATCTGCACCGGGAGTAATCAGGGATCTATTCTGCTTTCCTGTCTGCGGCGTGACGGTATCCCCGTGCCGGAGCGGACTGCGGTGGTCGGTTATGATGAAATTGAAGGAGGAGAAAACATGACGCGGATTATTTTACCCCGCCGCAAAATGGCACGCCGCTGTATCGAATGGCTGTTGGAGAATATCGGGCAAACACCTGACGGAATGGTGGAAGTGCTTCCGCCGGAATTGCATCTGGGACAGACAACACAAAAGCTGGAGGTGTAAGGTGTCGTATAAGATAGAAAGGAAAAAGTTGATGAAAGAGGGAAAATATGATTTTTTCAGAGGGAAAGCAGGGAGTTTTACCCTGATCGAGCTCCTGGTCGTAATTTCGATTATTGCGATATTGGCAGGGATGCTGTTGCCGGCTTTGAGTGCAGCGAGGGAAAAAGCAAGGACAATTCAATGCACGAGCAACCGGAAGCAGCTCGGCACTATTTTTGCCATGTATTTTCAGAATTATGATGACTATGCCCCGGTGGCACGCTGGGGCGGAGCCACTGTGAAAGAACGATGGCTCCAATCCATTTATGAGGCGGATTTATTCAAAAATAACCGGATAGATCAATATCTCGGCTGCACGGGGAAAAAAGCGGATGGACCGACTCCGACTGCCGGTAATACCCTTGCTTATAACTGGCGCCTGGGGGAGGAAGGGAGAACTTATCCGAAAGTGATTCGTGCCAAACAGCCTTCCAGAAAATTCCTTGTCGGCGATTGCGACACCGGATATTATATGCATGACGGAAACTATCGGGTATCAAAGAATTACAATCCGGCAATGCCTTCCGCTTTCGGCTTTTTTCCCCATCATAATAAACGGAGATCCGGCAGTATGCTTTACCTGGACGGTCATGCGGATCAGTTGTTCATGTCGGGCATGGATATTCCGAAAACTTCCGGCTGGTGGTATATCGAGTCTGATTCTTATTAAAATAATGTGCTGACAGGGAGAAGATCATGAAATATCTTACGGCATTTTTTTCTTTATTATATCTAGGGACACTTATTGCAGCGGAATGGCCGCTGGCGGAGATCAAGATAAGGACGGCAGATCCAGCGAACCCCATTCAGAAGCTTGCCGGTAGAGAACTGGAGAAACATCTGCATCTGATTGCCGGAAGAAGGATTCCGGGCGAAAAGTATCTTTTCCTGATCGGAGTTCCCGCTCCGGATTGGAAAGGGAAGCTCGAACGCACGGAGGCGCATTATGCTGTCCGCGGTTGCCGGGTTTATTTCTGGGGAGACGATCATGCGGCAGGTAATGCCGACCAGTTTATCAGTCATCCCCAGAGCCGTTTCGGTTCCCTGAATGCCGTGTATGCTTTTCTGGAGAGTGAACTCGGCGTAAAATGGCTGCGCCCCGGTGATGCCGGGATTGCGTTTGAACCCCGGGAGAAACTGGCATTGCCGGAACGGAAGGATTACAACTGGGTCATGCCGTTGGAGATGACCGGCGCACGGGTTTACTGGTGGCGTGACCGGCTGGTCCGCCCGATCAATCATCTTGCTCCGGAGGAACTGCGTTTGAGCAGTGAGGCTGTCAATGAACATCATGTGCAGGATTTGCTATGGGCGCGCCGTATGCGGCATGGTTTCCGGACGCCGATCCGATACGGTCATGCGTTTACCGGCTGGTGGAACAAATACGGCAAAGATCATCCTGAGTATTTCGGCATGGATGTGAACGGCAAAAGAGGTTTGCCGGAACGCCTCCGCGGCAGAGAAAAGCTTTGTGTTTCAAATCCGGAAGTTGTGGATGTAATCATTCGCGAATGGGTGGAGCGCGGAAAGCCGAAATATCTGAATATTTGTCCGAATGACGGGACCCCCGGTTTTTGCCGTTGCAGTGCTTGTATGGCGTTGGATACCCGGAAAGCCGGAGAGGATTTTTACGCACATCTGACAGACCGCTACGTCTATTTTTGGAACCGGATTGCCGAAAAGGCGGTGAAACTGCGTCCGGATGTTCAACTGGTTACTTATGTATATTCCTATTACCGGTATCCGCCGCGGCGGGAAAAGGTGGAATATCCGGATAACCTGCTGTTCGGCATGGTTCCGCAGATGTTTGAGGATAACCGGAAGATGTTTGAGGCATGGTGGAAAGCCGGAGCACGACAGGTTTTTCTGCGGCCCAACGACCTTTGCGCCGGTATGCCTTTTACACGCGGACTGGAAAGACTGATTTATGATAAATTCCAAGCTTCAAGGAAATTCCGGATTTTCGGAACCGATTACGATGGTAGCTGCGGAGTCCGTAATATTGATTTGGAATATTATATTGTCGCCAGAATGATTCATGCGCCGGATCGAAGTTTTGAAGAACTGGAAAATGAATATTACTCCGCTTATGGCGCCGCCGCTCCGGAAGTGCGTCAATATTATCAGTTCTGGAGAAAGATCGGAGAGGGAATCCCTGGAAAAGTTGCTGCTGAACTGAAAAAGCAAAACCGTTTCCTGAATGACGCCGGGCAAATCGGGATGGTGGTTAATGAAAATATTGCGCATTTTTATCGGGAACAGGATTTTTTACAGGCGGATGCCGTTTTGCAAAAGGCGCAGCAACGTATGCTGAGTACTCCGGCACGGCGTTTGCTGGATGAGCTGATATTAATTAACCGGCACTCTCTGTTCACCTGGCACTTTATCCGGGAAGCCAACCGGAAAGCCGCCGGAAAAGAGAACCGTTTGGAACAGGCAGCCCGTGACCTGGTCGCATTCCGGGTGCGGAATCGCGATTGCATCGATTGGAAATGGCCTGAGTTGTTTGCCAGTTTGCGCACGGAAAAAAAGTATTGGGAGAATGTGGAGTGGTATCGTAAAGAAGTTTTGAAAGAGCAAGTGGCGGTACCCCGAAATCCGGATTTGGTTTTTCATGATTCTTTTGACCATGGAACATTGGGGAAATGGAAAAAACGCCAGGCGTTTAAGGCTGTTTCGGGACGTCCCGCCGGAAGCGGATACTGTTTGGAGTTCAAGGCTGGACGAGAATATGCAATGGGAGCCAGTCTTCATCAGATCAAAGTGACGCCGGGGAAACGTTATCGTCTGTCATCGGAAACTTTACTGTCGGATGAAGTACAATATCTGCGCCTGCGTATGACCGGCGGGGGAAAGACGCTGCTGAATCAGGTCATCCGCCGTCGGAAAAGCGATGAATGGCAGTCGGCAATGGCGGAGTTTGACATCCCTGCGGGTGTTGACAGTTTGACATTGTATGTGATTGTCGGTCCCGGTAGTGGCAAGTCTGCATATCTTGATAACGTAAAATTGGTTCGTATTGATGAAAATGCGGCTGATGCCATTTGACAGATAAATTTTCACAGCATGTTTCCGATGTGTCTTTTTCGAATACCGGAAACGGAACTCTTGACTTTTTCTTTTTACGGATTAAATTACATTACTTCCGTTATCAATCCTGATAATACGCAGGATTGATAACGGAAATTTGGTTTTTCAGGCAAAAAGAGGACTCTTTTTTGCAATTTTGCATTTTCCTGCTATATTATGCCGAAGTTTTCTTCAGGGCAAGGTGCAACTCCTTACCGGCGGTAAAGTCCGCGAGCGGGTCCGATGGACCGGCAGACATGGTGCGATTCCATGACCGACAGTAAAGTCTGGATGAGAGAAGAAACGACGTTGACGGCATACTTGGTTTCAAGTGTGTGCCAGCCTCACTCCTTCTTCCCTCCGCCCCTGCAAATTTTAAATTCAGCAAGGAGGCTGAGAATATGAATTTTGAATTCGACAGTGTGGAATCCGTTCTGGAGGATGTCAGAAACGGCAGGCTCATCATCGTGACCGATGATGAAAACAGGGAAAATGAAGGCGATCTGGTCTGCGCGACGGAAAAAGTAACCCCGGAAGTTATTAATTTCATGGCGAAATACGCCCGTGGCCTGATTTGCGCTCCGATCACCGAAGAACGCGCAAAGGAACTGAACATCACGCGTCCGCCCTCCACCGACCACTATCATACGCCGTTTACCGAGAGCGTCGATGCTGCGGAGGGAATCACGACTGGCATTTCCGCGTTCGACCGCGCTTATACGATCCGTCTTATGATGAATCCTGAAACCTCGCGCAAGGATTTTGTGACCCCCGGACATGTCTTCCCGCTGGCGGCGCGACCCGGTGGAGTTCTCCAGAGAACCGGGCATACGGAAGCCTGCGTTGACCTTGCACGCATGGCGGGGCTTTATCCTGCGGGAGCGATCTGCGAGATCATGAAGGACAACGGCGAGATGGCGCGTCTGCCGGAGCTGATGGAATTCAAAAAGAAGCACGGGCTCAAAATTCTTTCCATTGCGGACCTGATTGCCTACCGCCGCCGCACGGAACATCTGGTCGTGTGCGAGGAATCCGTCAAACTGCCTACGAGATACGGTGATTTCCAGATGTATCTCTACCGTTCCAAGATCGACAATTCGACGCATCTTGCACTGGTCTGCGGGGATGTCAGGGGAAAAGACTCGGTTCTTGTGCGTGTTCACAGTGAGTGTCTGACGGGAGACGTCTTCGGTTCCGCGCGCTGCGACTGCGGCGACCAGCTTCACACCGCCATGAAGATGATTGCGAAGGAAGGCTGCGGCGTGCTGGTTTATATGCGGCAGGAAGGACGCGGCATCGGGCTTGAGAACAAACTTCATGCCTACAAGCTTCAGGAGCAGGGATGCGATACGGTGGAGGCGAATGAACGTCTCGGTTTCCCCGCCGATCTGCGCGAATACGGAGTCGGGGCGCAGATTCTGCTTGACCTCGGCATCAAGGGCGTGCGCCTGCTGACCAATAATCCGCAGAAGATCGTCGGCATCGACGGTTACGGTCTGAAGATCGTTGAGCGTGTCCCGATCGTTATTCCGCCTCAGGAGCACGACAGGCATTACCTTGAGACCAAAAAAATGAAAATGGGGCATCTGCTTGACGGCATCGGGCAGTCTGAATGACCTGACGGGTGGAAAGAGCTTCGCAGACGCCGTTTTTTCTCAGGTTCTTTCCATCTTTTTCCTTTTTCTTGTTTCCACTGTTTTCATTTTAAGTTGAAACACTCGGGAAAACAAAGTATATTACACGGATTTAAAATAAGCTATGGCAGGATTAAGTTCTGTTTCATGAATCTCCGGATTTTGAAACTTGAGACTTGAAACTCCAATCAACATGGGATGGATGTGAAAATGGCAGTTTATGAAGGAATGTTGAAAGCCGAAGGGCTGAAATTCGCAATCGTGTGTTCACGGTTCAATGAGTTCTTTGTCAGCAAGCTTCTCGGGGGGGCGCTGGACACGATCGTGCGTCACGGCGGCGACAAGGAGAATGTCGACATTGTATGGGTTCCGGGTGCGTTCGAGATCCCGTTCATGGTTTCCAAGCTGATGGACATCGGAAAATATGATGCGATCATCAGCCTCGGCTGCGTGATTCAGGGGTCCACTGCACATGCGGACTACATCAACGGACAGGTCTCCAAGGCGCTCGGGCAGCTCGCAATCGAAAAGGGCACTCCGGCGATTTACGGAGTCGTTACCACCGAGAATATCGAGCAGGCGATTGAGCGCAGCGGCACAAAGGCGGGCAACCGCGGTGCGGATGCGGCTCATACCGCGATCGAGATGGCGAATCTGGTAAAGACAATTCCTCAGAAAGCTTGAGTCTGCCATCATGAATGAGTCAGAAAACAATCCGGCGGAAAAACTTCAAAGAAAAAATGAGCATATTGCGCCGATGCTCCATTTCAAGCGAATGGGGCGCGAGCTTGCGATGCAATATCTTTTTCAGTGCGATCTCGCCGGAAACGACAATCTTTCCGAATCACTGGAAAATTTCTGGACCCAGGCGGAGGAGTCCGGCGAATTTCCTTCGAACCGTATCTTCCGCAAGGCACGCAATTACGCGGAAAAAATCATTGCCGGGGTGTATGAGCACGAACAGGAAATTGACAGGACTATTGAATCCTTCTCGAAAAAATGGGATATCGACCGGATGCCTGTCGTAGACCGCAACATCATGCGCGTCGCGATTTTCGAACTGGAGTTCTGCCCGGATATTCCGGCGCTGGTCAGTATTGATGAGGCGATTGAGATTTCTAAGGACTTCAGTTCCGAGAAATCCGGCATCTTCATCAACGGCATCCTGAACGGCGTCAAAGACTCGCTCCCTGCCGGAGCGAAGAATCCTCCCGGACAGAAAACCAACGGAGAAAATGACTGATGTCGATATTCGATACATTTAAGCGAGGACTTCAAAAGACGGCAACGGCTCTCTCCCGTTCCGTCAGCGGTATTTTCACCGAGGTCAAAAAATGGGATGACGAAACATTCAGAAAACTTGAAAATGAACTCATCTCGGCAGATTTCGGCGTGAGTGCCACGAAAAAGATCATGGCGGATATCAGGGACCGCTATCAGCGCGGCATCCTGAACGGCTCCGACGACATTCTGAATGTCGCAAAGGAGGACATGATCGCGATGCTGACGCCGGGTACACGCAAGCTCAGAACGGCGCCGGACGGCTCTCTTACCGTGATCCTGATGGTCGGCGTGAACGGCAGCGGAAAGACTACGACTGCCGGAAAGCTCGCTTATCTGTTGACGAACCAGGGCAGAAAAGTTACGCTTGCCGCCTGCGACACGTTCCGTGCGGCGGCAGTCGAACAGCTCAAACTCTGGGGGGAACGCACCAATTCTCAGGTCGTGGCTTCCAGGCAGGGGGCAGATGCCGCGGCAGTTGCCTATGACGCGGTTTCCTCGGCGATTGCGCGCGGTTCGGATTACCTGATCATTGACACCGCGGGGCGTCAGCACAACCAGAAAGCACTCATGGAGGAACTGGCGAAAATGCTGCGGATCATCAAAAAGCTCAAACCGGATGCCCCGCATGAGACCTTGCTGACCATTGATTCCAGCATCGGTACCAACGCGATTGCACAGGCGCGTGAATTCGCCGCTCTTTCCGGCGCAAGTGCGCTTGTCCTGACCAAACTGGACGGAACGGGAAAAGGCGGTGCCGCGGCGGCGATTCAGGATGAGTTCAAACTGCCGATTCTGTTTGTCGGGCTCGGCGAGGCACCGGATGATCTTCAGGAGTTTTCTCCCGAACATTATGCGGAGGCGATTTTCTTCGGAGACAAAAAGGATTGACGGATTGTTTCCGGTTTGTTGCAGGAAATAAATGCAGACGGGCTGCGGCTCTCTGCGGGAATAGGAGGCGGGATGAAAGTGCGAATCTTACTGACGGCCGTGTTCTTTTCGGCATCTGTCATGCTTCAGGCGGCACCATTTGACTTGGCGGACAGTTTCGACAAAGAGGGAACGCTTTTTGAAAAGCTGACTCCCGCCAATCTCCAGAATAACTCCATCCTGAAAGCCGGTTCCTGTTTCAAATGGCTGTCTTACAAGCGCGACGCCGCACGTTATCAGGCGCTCAGGCGCAAGAATATCACTTTCTTTTCCGAAGTTGTGCCGGAGGCGATTGTCCGCTTCAAGGACGGCAAACTCAACCGTGTCTATATTTCCGTTTACAATAAGGGCGATTCGGAACCGATTACCGATGAAAAGGATTTTGAGCTGAAAATCGAAGCGCTTGCGAAGAAGCTGTCTGAGAAAACCGGAGTCAGGCCGCAGGAAAATCAGAGGCGCCTCGGTTCCAGGGCAAAAGTGAAGATGCGCGTCTGGAATACGCCGGTTCTCAGTTATCAGTTGCGCTGGAGTTCGAGCGACAAAGACTTTTTCCTTGCCGAATATATTCTCGTCACCATTGAGCGGAGCCAGGGGGCAGGAGAAAATAACACGGTGGTCGGCAAAGTGGAAAAAAGCGCTTCCCAGCTTTCCGCCAACGTGAAAAAGACACCTGCAAACGATGTGTATATTGATGGCATTCCGATGGTGGATCAGGGGGCAAAGGGATATTGCGTTCCCGCTGTCGTCGAACGGATTATGAAATACTATGGATCGGATGACATCACTCAGCACACCATTGCGCAGATTGCAGGGACCAGCAACCGCGGCACCAATGCGGAGGAGATGTACAACTCGCTGAAACGCATCAGCAACCGCCTCGGATGCCGTCTGAACAGCCATTATTCCTTCCTGGACGATATACGGGATTTCCGGAGTTTCATGGACCGCTACAACGGGATTGCCAGAAAAAACAAAGCTCCGACCGTAAAAATTGTAACACGCGGCGATACCGTTTTTGTGGGGGAAACATTGCGGAACTGCAAGCCGGATCTCTTTGAAAAAGCCAGAATGGATGACAAAAGGGAATTCAAGAAATTCAAGAAACGGGTTCATGATTTCATTGATAAAGGAATTCCCGTCATCTGGTGTGTTCCCGGACACATGCGCATGATTATCGGTTATAACGATAACGATTCCATGATTGTGTTTTCCGATACATGGGGTGCAAAATACGAGTTCCAGAAGATGAAAATGGATAAAGCCTGGGCAATGACGCAGGCCATGTACACTTTGGAGCCGAGAAAGAAATAAGTGTTGAAATGAATGATGATGTCAAATGGATGAAAAAAGCGCTCCGTCTGGCGGAAAAGGGACTCGGGACGACGAGCCCGAACCCCATGGTCGGCGCCGTCATCGTGAAAGACGGCAGAATTTTCGGACAGGGCTGGCATGTGCGCGCCGGGGAAGGACATGCGGAAGTCAACGCGATCCGCGGCGCGGCAGGCGGAAACCTGAAAGGCGCAACGATTTATGTCACTCTGGAACCCTGTTCGTCCTGGGGACGTACGCCGCCGTGCACGGATGCGATCATCAAGGCGGGGATCGGCAGAGTCGTGATCGGATGCCTTGACCCGAATCCGAAACACGCGGGACGCTGCATCCCGATTTTTCAGGAACATCATATTGAGGTTGCGGGACCCGTCTGCGAGGCGGAATGCCGGAAGATCAACGAGGCTTTTTTCCGGTGGATCACTGCAAAAAAGCCGTTTGTCCTGTTGAAACTTGCGGAAACTCTGGACGGCAGGATTGCCACGGAAAACGGTTCTTCGCAGTGGATTACCGGGGAAGCCGCCCGGAAGCATGTCCAGAAGCTTCGCCGCTGGGCGGATGCCGTGATGGCTGGCGCGGAAACCTACCGGAAGGATGCGCCCCGTTTTACGGCGCGCGGCAGAGACGGCAAAGTATTGAAAACACCGCGCAGGATCATTGTGACGCATACTCCGGAAAAGTTTCTGCCGTATCCGGACGGTTGGGAGTTCGTTTCCCTGGACACGCGGGAAAAGTGGGAGGCGTTTCTGGAGAAGCTGGGTGCGGAAAACATCACATCGCTTCGGATCGAGGGCGGGGGAGAGCTTGCCGCCTCGGCGCTCCGGGCGGGGATTGTGGACAAGGCCGAGTTTCATATCGCGCCGAAAATTCTCGGGGGACGCGGAAGCCGTCCATCCGTCGGAGGCGAAAATCCGGCTTCGGTTTCCGAGTCGCTGGAACTGGAGCGGGTCAGCTCCCGCAGGCTCGGCGACGATTTCATCATCAGCGGCTATTTGAAGAAATGAGGTAAATGAGTCAATGTTTACAGGTTTGATACAATCGACGGGAGTGTTCCATTCCAGAAATCTTTCCGGCAGGGCGGGAAAACTCCGGGTCCGGACGGCGCGTGCTTTCCCGGATCTTCAGATGGGGGAAAGCATTGCGGTCAACGGGGTCTGCCTGACTCTGGAAAAAGACCTCGGCGGCAATCTGCTGGAATTTCACGTCATGGAGGAGAGTTTCCGCCGGACGAATCTGGGGAATCTGAATGCCGGGGATCTTGTGAACCTGGAACGTGCGCTGGCTGTCGGGGACCGTCTCGGCGGGCATATCGTGAGCGGGCATGTCGATGGAACGGGGACGGTTCTGTCCCTCGGTAAAAACGGCGACGACACGGAGCTGAAAGTCGCCGTTTCCCCGGAGGTACGCGAACAGATGGTGCCGAAGGGAAGCATCGCCATCGACGGAATTTCCCTGACGGTGGCGGCGCTCGGCGAGGACTGGTTTACGGTCTGCATCATCCCGACGACATGGCGTGAGACGAATCTCTCGCAATGCGGGAAAGGCGGCATCCTGAATCTGGAAACCGATATGCTCGGCAAATATGTCCTGAACATGCTCCGGCGGATGAACGGGCGGCGGGAAAGCAATGTTTCCATGAATACACTTTACGAGGCCGGATTTCTGGAATGAGCGAGCTCAGGAACATCATTGACATGCGCAGGTATTACGCGAAAACGGTCTTCGGATTTGCCGTCGCGAAAACGAATCTGCCGGTATCACGGCTTCCGGATGCGGCGGAATTCAAGAGTTTCGAGGCGCTTGAAATTCAGCATGAACAACTTGACGCGATGTCGGTGTTCCGGCGGGAGGCGCTTCTGGAACGCTTTCCTGTGGTTCACGGCGGAAACCTGATGGATAAGTCGCTTTCGCGCAACATCATATCCGCGCCGGTAAAAATTCAGGATGACTTCGTTGCGGAGTCGGCGAGACTTCTGAAAATGATTGCCGCGCAGTATCGCCTGCATACTGTCGCCCTGGATCTGTCTGCCGGCAGTGCGATTGCCGATCCGGTGCAGAAAGAGGCACTCCGGCGGATCCTGCGAAGACTTTATCCGTTTCTGCTGGAAAACGGGCAGACACTGCTCCTCCCGTTCCGGCTTCCCGTCCTGGGGGGATGTTCCGCGGCGGAGCTGGCATCTTTTCTGCGTGAGACGATGATTCCGTCCGTCAAGGTGCGTCTGGACATTTATCCGCACGAACTGAAAAAGAATTCCGACCCGCGGGAGATTGCGGGGAATCTGCGTTTTGAAACCCGTTCCGTGATTTTCTGCTATGATGCGGACGGTGGAAACCGTCTGCTTCGCGCACACCTTATCCCGTGGCTCAAATATTTTGCATTGAATGCGTTTTACGGACCTTATTTCGTATGTCCGTTTTCACAGGAATACCGGCTCTCGCCGCTGGAAGCGGAATCCTATTCCAAACTGGTGGAAGAACTGAAACACAAACAGGAGTGACACATCATGAAAAGAACACTGAAACTCGGGGTCAATATCGACCACGTTGCAACGTTAAGGCAGGCGCGCCTGGGTAAATTTCCGAGTCCGGAATATGCGGCGAAGGTATGCGAACAGGCTGGAGCGGACGGCATTACCGCGCATCTCCGGGAGGACCGCCGCCACATACAGGATGCGGATATGGAGAACCTGGTCCGCACGGTCAAACGTCTGAATATGGAGATGGCAGTCACGGACGAGATGGTTGCGATAGCCTCAAGGCTCCGTCCCGCGAACTGTTGCCTTGTCCCTGAAAAGCGTCAGGAACTTACCACCGAGGGCGGGCTTGATGCCGCCGGTTCCCTCCCGAAACTCACCGGTGCGGTCAAAACATTGAAAGACGCGGGGATTACGGTCAGTATCTTCATTGATCCCGTCGAGGCGCAGATCGAAGCGGCGAAAGCATCCGGCGCGGACTGTATCGAACTGCATACCGGAGCCTTTGCCAATGCGGTCGGCGAGGCGCAGAAAAAGGAGCTGGAGCGTCTGATCAAAGGTGCGGAGTTCGCTCACAGCCTCGGATTGACGGTTAACGCCGGACACGGCATTGATTATGAGAATATCCAGTTGATGCTGAAAGTCCCGTATCTTCATGAACTGAATATCGGTTACAGCATCATCTGCCGCGCAATCTTCACCGGGCTCAAACATGCGGTTCAGGAGATGCTTTCCAACCTGAACGCCTATGGTAAAAACGGCGAGAATTAAGTGCTGGGAAATGACTGCGGGGAACTCGTTCCGTTCCCCGCTTTTTTTTTAACTATATCACAAAAAGTGTATCAGTCAAGTTTTTTTATTTCTGGTTCTATTGAAAATAGGAATAGCCATTTATATTAAAACAGAAAGATAAAATTTGTATGATATAAGGTGATAAAGGAGTTTCCAGAAAAGGAAGAATTCTTGTTTTAAGTATGACAACAGTTTGAAAACGTAGTATTCTTTTCTGCTTCAATGCCTTTTGTCTGTTGCATTAATAGTCTCTGAATCCGAAAAAAATCTCTTTTTATTGAATATACATCTTGACAAAATAAAAAATATAAGTATAATATAAATGCAGAACAAGATGTAATATAGAGGTATTTGGTTGTGCCAGACGAAACGAAATATGAAAAACTTCAGGATTTGTTGAAGGCGGAACTGTCCAGCGGGAAATTCCGGACCGGGGATCGTTTTTATACGGAGCGCGAGATCATGGAAAAATATAGTGTCAGCGGAATCACGGTTGCACGCGCTTTGAATGAAATGACCAAAAAGGGATATTTCAAGCGGAAACGCAAACTGGGCACGTTCGTCTTGGAATCTCCGGAAATGCCTGGCATGACCGGTTGTGTCATGACACGTCCACTGTTCATTAACCGGGCTACACATGAAGAATCAGATGAAACCCGCAATGGTCCCTCGTGGTTTGTGGTGGAGGAGATTCGGCGTGGTGTCATCAATTCTTATCCTGGCGCGGTGAAAATAGTTGATATGGATGAGATTGTGGCGGAAGCAGAAAAAGATTCGGAGCTTCTGGCTGTTCTGTTGCCTCAGCATATAGCGTATTATGAGGAAAAATATGCTTTCAGTAAACCGGCAAGATCCATTGAAATCGTTTTGCCGCCGAATGTGGGAAAGGAATTCAACTGTGTCCGTCCGAATTATCTGATCGGTGTTTATGAGGCGATGGAACATTTGATTCGTCACGGACATACCCGGATCGCTTTTCTGGGACGTCGGGAATTGCGGAACCGTTATGCAGCCTACCGGATTGCATTGGAAACATATGGATTGCCGTTTTATCCGGAATTGACCCTTTTCGACCGTAATGCCGTCAGTGTGGAAGTAGGCGCATTGCTGATCCGGCAATTGCTTGCCTTGCCATCTCCGCCGAGCGCTGTTTTCTGCGGCACGGACAAATTGGCGATTGGTGCCATGCAGACGTTACGGGAGCTTAAAGTAAAAGTGCCAGAGGAAATTTCCATTGTCGGTTTTGACGATATCAGTGCGGCATCAACCTGCGAGATTCCGCTTTCCACGGTGCATGTTCCCTATTTCGAACTGGGAAAAGCGGCGGTCGGTCTGCTGTTCAAACGGATGAAATCCGGCGGGGATGTTCCATCAAAAACTTTGATGACTAATTATGTCATGCGGCAGACAACTGCGGAATATCATGGATAAACATACCAACCAAAAAAAGGAGAAAAAGAAAATGAAGACTTCCCCTCGGAACTTTTTTTCATGGAGAAATGTGTATTTTACACTTATTGAATTGCTGATTGTTATAGCGATCATCGCCATTCTGGCGGCGATGCTGCTTCCCGCATTGAATTCGGCACGGGCAAAGGCAAGAAGTATATCCTGTGCATCCAATTTGAAACAGCAGGGATATGGGTTCTCCATGTATGTCAACGACAATCGGGAACAATATCCGCCTTATTCGGTGACATATGACAGAAGGATTTACTATGCCGTGGTTTCCTATCTTTCGGTTGAATGCGGCGTCTTCAAAAACCTGGAGGCTATGCGGGCTAATGCGCCGGGGTCCGATATTAACAATGCCGCATTTCTTCCTCGAATGAAGAAGTTTCGTCTTTTCATGTGTCCGGAAGAAGATAAAACGGTAATACATTACAACAGTGGCGCGGGGCATGCTTATACCAATTATCTCTATAATAGCGCAATTTTATGGGGAATTACGAATTCGGGGTACTACAAGGGAATTCCGCAGAACCTGGTACGAAAACCCAGTTCGAATATGCTGGTTATGGATCATTATCTGCCGACAACTCATTGGTCAGTTCCCAATACATGGTATGTCAAGCTGAAGGAATCGGGCGGAGACGGATCGGTTGCTTACCGTCATGCCCGCAATGCCAACACTTTGATGGCAGATGGACATGTAACAGCACTGTCACGGAAAGTCATTCCCGACATTGCATGGCAGCAATGCGTGCATCCGACCAGGGGCGGCAGTACTATTCCTTGGCTTTTTGAATAACGTCTCCCGGAACCAGACTGTGCTGACCGTAAATAAGTTCTGCACATAAGGTGCCGGCATAAAAATTGGGGACATGGTAACAAGAAAACATTAACAAAGAGCCAGTTTTTTTTAAGTTTGGAAGTTGGCTTTCAACATTAAAATAAGGTGAGGATATGAAAAAAATCTTTCTTATCACAGGGCTTTTCGCTGCAATGAGTCTTTTAGGACAGCAGGTGGAGTCCGGACTGTTGCTCCACAGCTCCGGACTATGCCGCCAGTTCCCAAACGGTGACCAGCGGCATTCCGCAGGAACTCCAGATGCGTATGTACAAAGATCCGGCAAACAAGTTGAATGCCGTGATGCTCAACAACAAAGAGTTTATCGGATATACGCACCAGGACAATTTCAATCCGCAATGCGGCACGATTTCCTTCTGGGTGAAACCGGTGAACTGGAAAATGAGCGACAATCAGTATTTCCAGACTTTTTTTGAGGTCCGCAGCGGCGACCTCGCTTACCGCCTGATTATCTATAAAATCAATGCGGCAAACCTCCTGAATGTCACACTTATGAACAACGGGAAACAATATACTGCGCGTATTCGGACCCAATGGTTGCCGGGTGAATGGCATAAAGTGGATTTTGTCTGGAATTCCAGAAGCATGAAACTTTACGTTGATGGCGTGCCGCCTGCGTCCGGAACCCGGGGAGAGGTCATCTTCAAGGAAGATCCGGCATTTCCCGCCTCAATTCGCTGGGCGACTCTCCGGCTCAATTATTTTCAAAGCTGGAGAGTCAATCCGGAATGGTGTACGGCTTATGATGATCTGAAAATTTATAACCGGATACTTTCTCCCGCGGAGATTCTGAATGCGTATGAGAAAGTCATTCCCCCCAAAAAAGCGCACGTCAAGCTGCTGGTGACTTCACCGGGAACGGTTCCCGTTTCCGTGCCGTTGGCAGGTGAATCCGCTGAGGGGAACTGTGATTCGCATGTCCGGATCTCGCACAGCAAAGATGCGCTTTTTCTGGATTTCACCGTCGGCAATGCCGGAGCGAAGTATGACATTCACACTCGCGACGGCGAACTCTGGCAAAATGACGGCGTCGAGTTTCATCTGATTGGCGGCGACGGCAAAGCCCGGCAGTTCATTGTTAATCCTGCGGGAGCTTTATATGATTCCATGGAAGGCGATCCCAAATGGGATTCCCAAGCCAAAGTCTCGGCGGTGCGTCAGGGAAAAAATTGGACCGCGCACCTGGAAATTCCTCTGAACCGGCTGGGCGGCGGACAAAGTTTTCCGGTTAATTTCGGCGTGACGGATCTGTCATCCGGCCCCCGGCACTTCACCTGGAGTCCGCTGTCTGAACGTTCCGGCTTTTCCGACAAACGCTTTTTTGGAACTCTGGTTCTTGGTTCTTCCGCAGACCGGGTGGATCTGATATCGCTCGGCGATCTCCGCGCCGGACAGCTGAACGTTGATGTGCAGACTGCACCGGGAATCCGGACCGAAACGGAATATGTCACCATGAGCGGCATCCGTGGCAAGAAAGCGCAGGCAACGCTTCCCGAAGGCAAAGCCGAAATCACTTTCCGCGCGTTCGATTCAGCTGGAAAAAACATTGCCGTTTACAGTCGGACTGCGTTGGTCAATCCGCCGATTAATCTGATTACGGCTGCGATTCCTTCGGAAAACCGGATTGAATGCCGGCTGGATTTCAGCGCATCCGGCTTGAAAAAATCGGATGTCGTTCTCGAACTGAAATCTGAAAAAGACGGCAAAGTCCATGTTTCGAAAACCGTTTTTGCGGACACTCCGGAATATACGGCTTCCCTTCCGATTCCGGCAGATCTGCCGGACAACGCCCACTACAAAGTCATTGTAAAAGCCGGGTCTTTTTCCGCCGAACAGATCTTCCGGGTTCCGGATATGACCCCGTTCAAAACGCATGTCGCGGTGAATCACAAGGTTCCCGCGCCCTGGATTCCGGTATCGGGTTCCGGACGGAAATGGCAGGTGCTGGATCGCATCTATGAATTTGAAAACGGGCCGCTGCCGTCGCAGATCGTTTCCCGCGGAAAGAAGCTGCTGGTCAGCCCGCCGCGCTTCCTGCTGAACGGCTCGCCGATTGTCTGGAGCGAAGCGAAGTCCGGGAAAAATTACGGCGATTATGTCGAACTTTCTGCGGAAGGCACATTCAACGGTGGAACTGCCCTCATCAAAGGCGAACTCTGGTTCGACGGCATGTACAAGTTCGATCTGCAGCTGAAACCTTCCGCCCCGCTCAAAATCAATACCCTGCGTCTGCAATGGAGTACGCCGCGCGAGCTTGCCGTTTATGCTTTGACTCCCGAATACACTCCGTGGAAAAATGACGCCATTCAGCTGAAATGGGATCCGCAGGAATATAATTCCCTGTTCTGGCTGACCGGACATGAAAGTGGTCTTGCCTGGTGGTGCAAATCCGATGCGAACTGGATCATCAATCCGAACCGGAACAACATTACCGCAAAACGCAAGCCTGATGTTGTTGAAGTCTGTATTGACCTTTTTGCGCATTCCGCCATCTTGACCAAAAACGCGGAATATACGATGGTGTTTCAAGCTACACCTCCGAAGCGTCCTGATCATTCTCTGCGGGAATGGGCGCAGGGGGTGTCCTGGTTCAAGGACAGCGACTATGTGCTTGTCGGCGGACATTCGGAGGTCGGGCGTCCCGCCCCGGACAATATCCGCAATTGGACCAGTCTGATACCGGTCAACCAGACGACTTTCCGGAATCATATGAGAAAGATGCACGCTCAAGGTTTCAAGACCAGGCTTTACGGTATGCCGACTCATATTTCCAAATGTGATGCGGAATACGACTGGTTTTTCAGAACCTGTGCTTTGACCCCCGGTACTCCTTGGCAGTCCAAAGATCCGGACACCAATGAACCATATGTAGTGGAACCCTGTTGTGCGCATACGCCGATCGGAGATTTGCACGCATACCGTCTGGACAAACTGTATCGGGAAGTTCCGGAACTGGATGGCATTTACTTTGACATCATGCACATCAAGAATTGCGACAACTCGTATCATGGCTGCGGCGGTGTGGACGCCTTCGGGAAAAAATACACGTCATCCATTGCTTTGAATCTGCGCAGCTATATTCTCCGGATACAGAAAATTCATCAAACGCATAAACGTTTATTCTGTCTGCACGCGCACAGCGCCTTTTTCCCGTTTGTTCATGATCTCTCTGATGCCTGGCTGCCCGGCGAAGAGCTGTTCTCTACCATTGAGAAAAATCCGCAGTGGGGGTATCTGGAGGTGATTTCTCCGGAAGCGTATCAATCCGCTTGGAACAATGAAATTCGCGGTGTCGCCATCAACTGCATCGTTCAGTTGGAGCGCATTCCGCGTGTTTTAAAATTGCCGTCCCCCATTGCAGACGTGATGCGTTCTGACGAATATGCGCTGCATTCACTTGCTCCCGGTTTGCTTTATGACTTTACGTATTCCGCATTCGGCAGTGAACGCCAGGGACATCCCCTGTTCAAGTTCTGGAGACTCCGGAAGGCCGTCAAACTCAATGAGGCGAAGTTCCATGGTTATTGGGTTGAACCGGTTGCGTCTTCTGCACCGGTGGTAAAGGCCTCCTGGTATTCCTGGAACAAGAAATCACCGGTGTCGTTCATGCTGTGCGTGGTCAATACAGGCAGAAATGCGATTCAAACGGGATTGAAGATCGACTGGAAAAAACTGAATACTGCGCCATGCGAACTGATTGATCTTTGGAGCAAACATTCCTTTACCGAAAAGGAACTGGCGGAATACACGCTAAACGGGCACAACTTTATGTTACTGGTTCCCAGAATGGAAGGAGAAAAAATTCCATGAAAGATTGTCACATCCATCTGATGCCGTTGATCGGGCCAGAGGACCCCCCAGCGGTATTTATGGCGAAAGCCGCAGAAGCGGGAGTTGCAGGGGGGACCATTATGAGTCTGCCGCCAGTGTCATTCCGCCCCGATCCGGAACGTTCCCAGCATTGGCGCGACCGCTTGGAGCATATTATGCAATATACCAGTCAGACCCCTGGATTCCATCCGTTTTTCTGGATCGACCCCACGGAGGCGGACATTTTCAGCCAGATCAGCACGGCGGTTGAAGCCGGAGTCCGGGGATTCAAGTGTATCTGCAATCATTTTGCCCCGAAAAGTTGTTTGAAACAATTTTCTGCCATCGCCGAAACGGGACTGCCGATTCATTTCCATTCCGGCATCCTGTTTGATCATTATGCTTCGGGAGAATTTCTGCGTCCTCTGGCTTTCGAGCCGCTTCTGGAAATCAGAAATATCCGGTTCGCCTTGGCACATCTGGGAAATCCCTGGTATGATGAATGTATTCTCCTCCATGCAAAATTCAAAGCAGCGGTCAACAATGTTCCCGGAGTCCGCAAGTTGCGGATGTTCTTCGACCTGACCCCCGGAGTTGGCCGGGTCCGGCGCATGGATGCCCTTCGGATGCTGCTCCTTTCCGGCTATACGGTTACGGCTCCGGACATTCTTTGGGGGACAGACAACCGGATCAACAATTATGATGTGAAAAAAGCATTGTTCTGGCGGGACTTCGACCGGCAGGCGATTGCCGCCATCATTCAGGAGAGCCGGGAGAATCCGGGGCTGTACCCGCCGCTGCCTGATGAACTGTGGGAAATGATCAGCGAGCGGAATTTTACGGATTATTATGGTATATGAGCAATATCATCCTGACGTTCTGAAAGCGGAAAGGAACGTGAAAAATATTGGACTGGATGTCAAAGGTGTCCGCTCCATATTCTGAAAAAACGGCGAGAATTAAGTGTTGGGAAATGACTGCGGGGAACTTGTTCCGTTCCCCGCTTTTTTATGGCTGACAGGAGAATCAGTCATTCAGGCGTTCCGCCAGTTTCAGCAGTTTCCTGCCGGCAGTGTCCATATTTCCGCCTGAACTGAACCCTTCCTGAATGATCTGCGAGAGTTCTTTTTCTTCGGCGGAGACATCCTTTCCGGCTTTTCTCCGCTTCTCAATCTTTTCCCGGCAGAATTTTGCAAGCTTGAACTCGACAAGCCCCTGATACCATGCCTCCTGCCGGCGGGACGGAGTCAGTTTCTTCAGCCGTCTGTTTTCATAGATCGTGCCGTAATCGGCAATGACCTTGCTTCCGGGGGCGGAGTCGTAGGAGTTGAATGCGTCGCCGCTCATGGCGAAGAGATCGTAGAAGGTTGCGGGGCCCTGAAATCCCGCATCCAGATTTTCCCAGAACAGGTGACGGTAGCGCTGTGCCTGAACGCTTTTTTCAAAAATGGAATAGGTCCAGATTTCGCGTCCGCTGTTCCGGTATTCGTCAATGAGTTTCCGGTTCATCTGCGGATAGAACGGTTCCAGAATGTCGAAGAGTTCAAAGTAGCGCTGCTGGCGTCCGTCATCCAGTTTGTAGGGATTTGCGAACAGGCGGAACTTCGGATCAATGCTCTTGATGAACTTTCCCCCGGCGAAGGCGAAGTGAGCCTTGTCCCTGGGGTTTTCCGGATCGCCGTGCGGTTCGTCGGTCGGGTAGAACGCATACTGTTCATACCCGAATCCCTTTTCCTTGAGCCAGTCGCGCAGAAGGCGCAGACGCTTTGCCAATTCCGCCTGCCATTTCGGCTGCATGAAATTGCACCATGTCCCGTCGTCCAGTCTGATCGGCGACCAGAGAAAGAATTCCGGGTAGAACAGGAGGAACATCTCTTTCTGCGGCACCCCGTTATCCTTCAATGCCTGAATCATTTCCTCAAGGCGCGGGAAGACCGCTTTTCCGTTTGCATCATACTCGGGGTAATAATGGTGCGGAATCGGGATCACGCAGTTGAAGCCGTAGTCCTTCAATGCACGTATGTGCCATGGAGCCCGGACCGCATAGGTCCAGTTGCGCACAAACACTTTCGAGACATCGACCGGGCTGACCCGCAGATTCAGCCTGATTTCTTTCGTCTCAAAGCCGCTGAATGACGGATAGAGCCGGACTGTCCCCGCATAGTTCCCCGGTTTCAGCGCGGAGGTGTCAATGTCCAACCATACCATCCCGGTATTGCCGGGGGCGACGCGGAGCATGCTGCCGAGCGGCAGCTCGAAAAGAGGATCGGGAATCATGGCTCCGCCATGGAGCTCGATGAATGCCGTTTCGCGGAAACGCACCAGCGTTTCAAGATTTTTTGAAGTTTTATCCGCGGTGAAGGACAGGTTTGTCATCAGGGCGCGGGAGGAAAGATTGGTGACGAGAAATGCCGTGATTGCGCGCGCACCTCTGGCGATTTCCAGATTCAACGCATTCAGCTCCCTTGTGCCGAACGGAATCTTGCGGTCCGGACCGAAATTCGCCCAGATGTCATCCTGCCAGACGAAATGTGTCTTTCCGCTGTTGACCGCCTGGATCACCATGTTGGCGACCATTCCGAGCCGGTTGTGGAGTTCCGTCCAGTTTTTGCGGGACTCTCCCTTTGCCTGGGCATCCTGTTTGAATTTCGCAAGAGCGTTCTCCGCCGTCCGGTTCGGTTTCGGGAGCGCTTTCAGTTCCGCTTCCAGAGGTTTTGCCAAGTTTGAGAAGTAGTCTTTCCTGCTTCCGAAGACGAATTTGCCGAAACGGTCCGGCGCGAGGAAACTGGTTCCGACCGGCGCCCAGCTGCTGAGCCCGCCGCAGGTCGCGCCTTCCCGTGCGAAGTTGCCGGTCCAGACGCTTCCCGGTGCCGGAGCTGTTTTCCCAAGAGCGGCAAGCGGAAGCGCAAGTTCAATGTCGAATGCATTGGCGGAACGGGACGCCGCGATTTTCATTCCTGCCGGTGTCCATGTTTCGCTTTTCCCATTGGAGAAATGTTTCATTCCCTGCCACGCTCCGTTTGCGTTGACGAGAAGCTGGTAATATGCGTCGCTGTTTTCGTGGCGCAGAAAGAATTCCACGCAGTCATCCAGCCAGATATTTTCACCGGTCTTCTGTTCGGCGCGCAGCGTCATTCCCGCAGGATACGGAGAACGGATTGCGGCATAAAGCGTGTCGCCGGAGTAAAGCATTGCGGCACTGGACGCCGTCTTCTGAAATTTGGAATCGGCTGTTTCCCACAGTCCGTTGATGCTCTGACTCATGGCGCCGAGCACAAGAAACGGGGCGGTCCATTCCGCCGATTTCCAGCAGGAATCATCGAGTCTGCCGTCGATCACGGGACTTGCGTCTGTCCTTTTCAGCAGGAGATTGGCGTCTGCGCGTGAGGCAGAGTCATTCTCCTGTGTATTTTCCTCCACCGGTGTTTCCGCCGGCAGGTCCATAATCTTCAAGCCTGCGATAAGACCGTCGAACGGTTCTCCGATGTTGCAGCCCCAATAGGAATGGCCGAGTGTCGCAAACGGATGATAGGCGTCCACAGGCGGCGCTGTGAAATCGGAAAAGCTCATGGCGCCGTTATCCTCTTTCAGCAGCTTGCCGTCCAGATAGATTCGCGCCATTCCGCCGGAACTCACCGTCACGCGCAGGGTATGGAAACTGCCGGCATGAAGTGCTGCGGGTGCGGTTTCAAGCGAGAATTTTTTCTTTTCCTGTTTGTTGTCGATATTGAAAAGAAGCCCGAAACGGGAGCTTGGCATGAGGTAGATTCCGAAGTAGGCACGTCCCCATGTATTTTCCTGATAGGAAAACAGCGTCATTTTCCGCGACGGCGGCGCATTCAGCTTGAATGTGATGTCAATCGCCGCAGAGGAGTTCGACAGCTTGCCGAAATAGGCGCGATGCCCCTTTCCCGGCCCGCAGACCAGAGCTCCGCCTCCGTTGACACCGCCTCCGGACAGATAATCGTTGCAGGTGACGGTTCCTTTCCGTTTGGAATCCGCACTTTGAAAAGACCACGTTTTGCCCTTTTGCGTTCCGTTCCGGAAATTCCATTGCAATTCCGGCTGTGCTCCGGCTGTGATGAGGGTGACGAGGAACAGAGTGGCGCAGGAAAGTGTTTTTCTCATAGGATTTTCTCTTTCAATGTTTACCGATCATAGCGGATATGTTCTGTTGTTGCAAGGTAACGCAGTTTGTTCCCGTAAACATACTGTGCCCGGTAGGAGGAGACATTTCCACCGATATGGAGCATGTTCACATTGCCCCGGTGCCAGTCATGGGGAACGCTTGTGCCGTCTCCGGGAGAATTGGCGTTCGGGATCATGAGAAAACCGGATGAAGTATATTCCTTTGTACTTGCCCCGTCGCTGATATACCATTTTTTGCTGGCGGATTTGACGTCGGCGAAACGGAACCAGTTCTTGTTGGATTCCGCCTCGCCGAAGTACCAGGGTTCCTTATGGAGCACAGCGCTGCTGACGCAGTAGCTGGTGGCGCCCCAGTACATGAGAGAGAACATTGATTTGACATACATGGAGGGACAGAAAAAGATTTTGGCTCCGTTTGTTACGGTGTCCGGACCTCCGCGTTTATAAAATTTTGTATATCCCAGGGCGTTGAAAACCATATAATAAGCACTTTTATTCCCATCACCGTCTCCGAAAACATCGCTTGATGCCGGCAGGGTGATTCCTTCTTTTGTCGATCTAAGGCTGGACGGTACGATATAATCATTGTAGTCATTGCCGTAAAAATGTGAAAAAGTTCCAATCGTCTTCAAGTTATTGATGCAGGAAATGGAATGTGCTTTGAGTTTTGCTTTGTTCAAAGCGGGCAGCAGCATTGCCGCAAGAATGGCGATGATCGATATAACGACCAGTAATTCGATCAATGTGAAAACCCTGAAAATCCGGCACGGATTTTCCGCTTTCCCTGTCTTTTTGTTTTTTCTGCACATCATTTTTCGTTCCTTTCACTTATTTTTCCTGATGATTGTTTTCGAGTAAACGATCCGGTTCAAATCGCCGGTTTTATCCATTTCACTGACAAGGCCTTCCGTGATCTCCTCGATCGCATGCTCCGCCGAGGAGATCGGAAGGTAATGGGTTCTGACTGCATGAATGTTGTTGAATCCGGCGACGAGGACATCCGTTCCGACTTTGCGCCCGGTCTCCATCAGATACTGGACGCCGCCGACGGCAAAGTAATCGGAAAGATAGAAGAAACCGGAAATGGACGGGTCCCGCTCCAGTGCCTCTCTTGTCTTCTCATAACCGATTTGCGCAAAGGTGTCGATGTCGTCATGTTCCTTGAGGTCGCCGAGATTTACGTAATAACGCTTTATGAGCTCCTGTTCCGTGGCTTCAGGAAAAATCTGCTTCAGCCCCTGAAGCCGCTCGCTGTTGGCGGGATATCCCAGGAAAAAGCGGAAATTCGATCTGCCTTCACGCAGAAAGAACCGGATGATCTCCTCACAGGAAGCGGAAAGATCCTGCACGATGTTCCGATGGAAAGAAGTGACATAACCGATGACGGTTTTTTTGTTTTTCAGGATTTCCTGCTCCAATTTTCTGCCGCCGACGGGATCGCCGATTGCGATGAAACAGTCCACGCCGCGGCTGACAAGATCCCGGACAGTCTGGAGATTTTTCTCCTCGCTGTCGCTGAGCGTTACAAGATAGGCGCCGTATCCTCGCAGTTCCAGCTTGTCCAGCAGCCTGATGATCATTGCCTGAATGTGTTCTTCCAGGGTGATCCGGTGCATTCCGAGCAGGACTCCGACGGTCCGTGTCTTGTCTCCCCGGAGGAGCTTGTGCCCGAAATTCTGCTTGTAACCGAGTTCGCTGGCAAGAGCGAATACACGCTGGCGGGTTTCTTCGGAACTGAAATCATTTGCCTTTCTGTTCAATATCTGCGAAACCGTGGACTGCGAGAGTCCCGCCCGTTCCGCTATGATTTTCAGCATACCCGCCATGATTTTACCTCAAATTTCTGTTTAACGAATTTTTCTTATGAAATTTTCGTGTCTGTTTTTAATTATAAGCGAAAAACCTTGTTTTGTCAAGAGGCGATTCCAAAGAAAATTGAAAAAAACGGCAAAAAAAACAGGGACCGTATCTCCATACCGTCCCTGTCGATCAGGATACCTGACTTAAAGACAAATTCGGGCAGACTCTATTTTTCCGGTTCGGATACTTCAAGCCTGAGGTTTCTGATTTGTGTTTTGAGCTGATTTTTTTCCGGGCTTCCCCAGTTCCAGTTCGGCATCATCATGGGGGCGATATAAGCGGTTCCCGGCCAGAACTGATCACTGAATTGATTGTTGTTTGCAGAGTCCTTTGAGACTCCTTTCACCGTCTTTCCGAATGCAGTCCATTCATCGGCCGGCATCAGACTGCCTACATAAAAGTAAGCTCCGGAGGCTTGAATCCGGACTTTTGTCCCTGCCGGATATGATTTCTGCAGAGGTTTGCCGAATGAAACGGTCCATATCTGTCCTTCGCGTTTGACGGCGGAAATCACATCAGGAGAAAGGTCTCTGTTCGGCAGTTGGACTGCATTGAATGCCGCATAATGGTATGCTTTTGCCGTCCAGCGCGCCCCGTTTCTGATTTTGATGAAATGGTCTCCGGCTTTTGCTTCTTCCGCCAGAACAGTGTCGGTTCCGCGAATCACGCGGACATGCTGCGACTGTATCGTTTTTTTATCTTTATCATAAAGGATAAATCCGGCAAGAAAGAGAGCTGACGGAGCCCCTTTCGCCTTTCTGACCTCTCCGCTGAAACGGTATTCCGCTTTTTCATGGACGGGGATCAGAACGGAGGATTCAACCAGGCAGGGTGTCGTTGCCTCCAGAGCTGCCCCATCCGTTCCAGCTTTGATTTTGGTGCTTTTCCAGACGTTCTGTTCATTCCAGTTTACCGTTCCGGCGGGATCTGCGGCATTCACCATGCCGGCAAGGAGCATTGCTCCCAGAATCATTGTCTTTTTCATGTTGTTCCTCCTGTTACTTTTGTTCTTCAATTCTTACATGGTCAATCCAGATTTCCGCTTTGGGACGCAGGATCGTAAAGCGTATCTGTGCGTTACCGTTGAATTTTTCCGGCGTACGGAATGTGAAAGTCTTTTTATGCCAATCGGCATTGCCTCGCATCTGAAGCTGCGGCATGAAGATGTTTTTACCCACATTGACAACAGCGTTGACGCCGGATGCCGGGTCAATATTGTGTTTGATCCAGTAGCTGAACGTGTATGCCGTATCCGGTTTCAGCGTAAGATTCTGCGCCGCGGCAACACCTCTGCCTGTATCCATGCGGAGATACAGACTTTGGCCTCCTGTGATGAATTGTGCCGAATCGGGTTCGATTGCTCCGGAAAAATCCGGATCTTCCGGATAACGGGTCCACCATGCACCCATTCTGTCTCCGTCAAACGGAACATCAAAATTCCAGTCCTTGACCAGATTCTTCTCTTTCCTGCCGTCATCCAGAGACAGCAAACCGTATTTGTCTACCGAATGGAAACTGGAAGTGACATAAGGACTCCAGGAATAGGTTCTGGAGTACATCTCTTCTTTTTGCAGCTGGCGGTTGTAGGCAATATTGAACGGGAATTCCGGTTTCATGCCTTCAAGCGCTTTCAAGGGAATTGTGACTTCCGCGCTCCAGTAATCCTTGCCGGTATGACTGCGAACGGAAATATCCGCTTTCCACGGCTGCCTGTCCGGATATGAGATCGCCTCAAAACAGCCGGAAGGATGAACCGCAATATGATAATATTTTCTGCGGTCGCCGGAAGGATTCAGGAAAAATTCCGCTAAAGCCTCATTCCAGATGTTTTTCTTTGCTGCTTCCGGGCTGCTTATCTTGAGACGATTCATCTCCGGTTCAGCGAAACGGATGATCAGATAAAGATTTTTATCGTCCTTCTGCGCAATCGCTTGCAGGGAGAGATCCGTCTGCGGCTTCCTGAGGGCACGGAGATATGCTGTTTTGCCGGGAATCCGGATTTCTTTGTCCAATACGGGGGGCACCGTCCGCTTTACGGCGCGGAGCAGGATTTCCGATGTACTGTTCTGCTGTTCCATGTAGGCTGCGTAATGACGTTCCATGACATTCAGAAAGCGTTCCCGGAAGAAGCGGACGCGTTTCAGTGAGTCGGTGTCGTTCCGGACTTTTTGTTCCGCCCGGTCAAAGAGCGTGCCAAGTCTGCGGATTTCTTCCGGCGGGTAGATTTTTGTCCAGATTGTGAACTGCGTCAGAGGAATGCTTTGCGGTCCAAGCGGAGTATCGATTTCCTGCCGGTTCTCCACCCAGTTCTTTTCAATCACCTTGAAAAACTGTTTCATTTCCGGTGCGGCGGCGGCAAACAGTTTGCTGTAAAAATCATCCAGCAGGGCATCCACGTTCTGTTCTGCGTTCCAGAACATTTTCGTTGCGACATAGATATTCGGGACACCCCAGATGAAATGATCGGTTTCACATTCGAGGAACCCACCGTAAAATCTGTCTTTGTGGCGCTGGTAATATCTGCCTATGGTTTCCGGTGTGGTGTGCGGCATACCGGGACGCCCGTAGTTTTCTCCCCATTTGCTGTTGTTGATGCAGTAATTCCAGAAAGCGACCTTATTCCGGAGCTTTTCAGTCCATGCCTTGATTTTCCCGTCATCGCCTGTCTGCTGAGGTTTGCCGTCGCGCCACGGTCCGGGGGAGGCGACCATGACGAGTACGTTGTCCGGAACTTCGACATTCGGGACAATGGAATAAAAATGATATGCCATCTGCGTCAGATAACCGGGAATCTTTTCCGCTTTTATCCTGTTGGCGATTTCGGCGGTCATCTCCCAGACCAGATTGGAGCCTCCCAAATCTCCTTTGTCAAAATATTTCCGGCATTCTTTGCAGTTGCACGGCTGAAATGCATCCTGCGGCATAAGATTGGCAAAACCCGGCTGAAAACCGGGAGATGCCCAGTAGCTGGAGCCATTGCCGAGACCCTTGATTCCGCGTACTGCGGCATTTTCCCCTTTCAAATAGGAACGGACATCAAGAAAAATTTCATTGCGGATGCCGGGATTGCTCAGGCAGAGCTGTCCGGGATACGGCATCTTCGGGTCGGAATAACGCCTGCCGTCTTTGCGTAATGCGAAATACTCCGGATGAGTCTTGCCGAAACGTTGGACATAACCAAGATAGGCGAGTCCGTGGCAGTTTGGAATGGAGCGTGTCTCCAGACGCCACCGCAGGTAATTCCTGTTGGATGCGGGAACGGGATCGTCATTGTTATACCATTCATCTTTTTCCGTGACCAGCCAGGATGTTTTGCGGCTGGTGAAGTCGGGACGGTCCATGATATGAATGGAAGCCGGAATTTTCAGTTCTTTGAGTTTCGGAACCACCGTGCCGATTTCTCCATCGAAGAAGAAACGGATACCGGCAAAGCGTTCCATGAAATCGTATGCGCCGAACAGTGTCCCCCGCTCGAAATAAGTGTCGTTCCACCAGGCGCCGCTGCGTGAGTTCAGGAATTTCCTGATCTGTTTGCTTTTGTCATCGTGCCCGGCAATATAAATGTCCCCGTTCTTACGGAGTATGTAAAAACCGTCCCGTGTCAATTTTGCCGGATCAAACTCCGGAAAGGCTTTGCGGCGGAGAGCATTGTCGCCGAGAATGATTGCGTATTTTGCTCCGGAACGGGTGCTTTTCAATGGAATTTTGACTCCGCATCCCTGCTGAAGAAATTTTCTGAGTTCCTCTCCTGCATATTTCGCTGTTTCCCCTGCTTCTTCCGGAACAACGATTTCCAGATCACATTTTCCATTGGAAACCAGCGTTGTCATCTCTTTTCCTGTTTTGATTTCACGCGGCGGCGGATTGAAGTGCAATGCCGGTGGCGTTTCCGCTGCGGAGAGATGGATGGATGCCAGAACGGCGCCCAGAATAATCATCTTTTTCATTGTGGGAAAATCTCCTGAATCGTTAAAAAGTTGCATTTGCAGTTGGCTGAAGCAGAATACGGTCCGCATAGTTGTTTGCCGGATTGGTCCAGTGGACCTGCATCGTGTTGACCGATCCCACATGTGAGTCGAGGTAAAGAATGTTTGCAGAATTGCCGTGGCGGTTCTGGAAATGAAGTTTGTTCGGGTCCGTATTGTCCCTGCTGCCGATGTAATAGGCGAATACGTCCATTTCCTGCCATCCATCCGCGATAAGCGCACCTTTTGATGCCATTTTCACACGGGAGGCTTTCAGGGGGGATTCTCCTGAAGTTCCTCCGACATTGCCGCTGTACTGATAAGCATAACAGGCGGTGTAAGATGTTCCGTCTCTTTTTGTTCCGGGATAAGGAACCACGGGGCAGGCCAGTTTTCCCCGTCCGGAAGAATCAATGTAATTAGGGGGATTGGGATGTTCTGGAAGTTGTATCATATCTACTCCGATGCTCAGATACCATGATCTTTTGGTGGAAGCGGAATTATTACCGGTCCATGTGAAACGTTGAGGATAATACTGATAGGAGTCAATGTAGAGGGCAACTCCTGTCCCCCATTGCTTCAAATTATTGATGCAGGACGTTTTCTTGGCTGTTTCTCTTGCCTTGTTCAACGCCGGCAGAAGCATTGAGGCAAGAATGGCGATGATCGCAATCACGATGAGAAGCTCTATAAGGGTGAAAATCCTTATTTTCACCCTCGAAGTAAGAACAGAGGAACATGGAACTCTGAAGTAAGAAGGAACGGGGAAACATTGGAACAATTGAACATTGGAACAATTCAACAATGGAAGGAAGAAGGGAGAAGCAACAAGGTTGGACGGAATCAATTCGCGGCAAAGCTTGCTGCTGCCGGAATGAATCCCTTTTTTACAACTTCTCCTCATGAGTAACTTGATCAGGGTGAAACGAATATCTTTCATCCTTGGAATATGAAACGGGAGACGGTAAAACCTTTTCATGATTCAGTGCCTTCCTTTATTAT